>Ga0206127_1000072_pt1 | contig 114045 bp, 106 predicted proteins | sample Helgoland_Spring_6_FD_148646 | JGI IMG/M metagenome (GOLD analysis project Ga0206127, IMG submission 148646) | Pelagic subsurface seawater microbial communities from Kabeltonne, Helgoland, North Sea - Helgoland_Spring_Bloom_20160419_1 | ecosystem: Environmental > Aquatic > Marine > Epipelagic ...
CATTGGTGAAAAATTTGACACTAAACATATCATTAGCCCCTGAATAGTGCATGTCCTCTAACGCTGCAATATCCTCAGACTTTAATACTATGCTTTTTGATAGACTAAATCGATCGTTGATATCAATATTAAAGTAATCAACAGTGATATCAAATTCACCAATGGCGGTATATACAGTGGCATACATACCCAGGGTTATATTGGTTGATTTCTCGGGCTCTAGGGATTTAGCTTCAAAGTATTCAGCCGCCTGGCTGGTGACAGGAATCACCCCTATGTTAGTTAGCTTTCCGTCAGAAATCAGGGTAGATAGATTGGAGGCATTGGACTGGCCTGGTGTAGGTGCTTTAAACCCAGTGCTAAGGGTAGAGCGCATACCCATGCTGTCCGTTAGCTGGTAATTACCACCTAATTTATAGGTAGTTGCCGTGCCAAAATCTGAAAAGTCCTCTGTTCGCAGTGCGGCTTGAACCAGTAGATCGTCCGATGCATCCCAGTTGGCTTCAATATAGGCAGCTATATTTGCGCGATCAAAAACCCCAGCAGTATCGGGGGAAAACCCAGGGAAACCATTTGATGAGGTGCTAAACCCTGTTGCCTGTTTCTTGCCATCGTCATCCAAATCATACGTACGGTCTGCCTTCTTTTTATAGGCAAGGTCGCCTTCATACCATGAGGCATCCTCCCCAGCGCCAATGGTAAACTCTTCTATACGGTATTCTGCACCAAAGGCCCAATTTAGTATGTCACTTGTTGAGTAGGTAAAGTCCGCATTTAAATTTGTGTCCCTCTGCTGGTAGTAGCCAGGATCAAAGTTACGACGGACTTTGCCGTCTTCGAGCCCCAGGCTAGCATTAAGGCTATTCTTTAGGTAAAAATCAGCTTTGCTTGTTCCATAGTAACTACTGATATCCCAGCCTAAAGCTTTGCCTAAAACTTTAGCTTCCCCTTTTATACCAAACATAAAGGCTTGATCGGTAATTTCACCACCAAATCGGGGGGTAAAGCCACCGTGAATTTCTTCTGCATAGTGAAAGCACTTGTCATCCGCCTTTAGCGCCTTTAATTTTTCTTGATATGTAGCTGGATCAAGCTTCTCAGCCTTTTTTCCATCCGCAGTTTCTTCATAACCATACCGTGCACAATTGCCTGAATTATTACCAGATATATCTGCAATTAGTAGACTTATAGTATCGTCCTTAATAATCTTTTTGCCATCTTTATCAAGCTTGTCCTTACCGTTCTCTTGTACGTAATTTGTGACTCTTTTGGTATAGACGCCCTCTTTATCTGTAGGGTTACGGTAGAAAAAGCCGCCGTCTACTGTTTTCGAAGCGCTATTGGCATAGCCATACATTTCGGTGCCGCCGCCTAGATCACTGCCAAAGTTCAAAAATAGTTTTATATTATCATCGACCTCTGGTTTACCCCAAATCATCGCTGGGTTGGGTACATCCTCAAACCCTGCGGCGTGGAGCGCAGCTGCATCCGTACGCTGTTTTGAGCGGCTGGTTGCTTCTGAGTTACCGTATTCAGCTGTTATATTAACGAACCCGTCATTGCCCAGTGATATGCCTTGGTTTATGGCAATGGTGGTTTGCTGGCCGTCTCCTGCAGAATACTGACCGGTACGCAATTGAATTTTGCTACCTTCGTTAGCATCTTTTAATTGAAAATTAATAACACCAGCGATTGCATCTGAGCCATAAATTGAAGATGCACCATCACGAAGTACCTCTACGCTTTTAAGTGCCATTGCTGGAATAGTCGAGATATCCGGGCCTTGGGAGCCATCAGAGATACCGTTGCCATTCCAGGTAATAACACCGCCGCGGTGACGGCGTTTGCCATTAATTAATATTAGGGTGTGATCTGGTGACATGCCGCGCAGGTTGGCGGGGCGCATAAATGTTGCCGCATCACTGATGGGTTGGTCGTTAACAGAATATGAGGGTACTGAGTTGCGCAACAGATTGCTGATATCTGTATCCCCTTGATTGCTTAGCTCTACTCCAGAAATAACATCAACAGGTGATGGTGTTCCTGTGGCTGAACGTGCCTTTATGCGGCTGCCGATGGTGACAACTTCCTCTGCTAATTCAGATGCTGTGGCTACTGTGGATGATAAGTATGCGCTGACGGTTATTGTCAGGGTGATAGCTATTTTCCAAAAATCCGTAATTTTCATAAACTTCTCCGATGAGTTTTAACTTTGCTTCCATGAAATTATAAATAATAAGAAAAGAAGTATAGACAAGGATTTATAAGTCGTTTGGCGTGTTACGGTTTTTTTAGCTTTTGTTACAAAATAAGGCTTTTTGAAGGTTTTCCAGCAATTTCTTGGACTAATTTTGGAACTAGAAACCCGGGTAGTTCTGATTGGATGTGGTGGAAAATAGTTAACGCTTGCTCTTTTGGGATATCAAAATGACTCGCCCCCTGAACTGGATCAAGGGTATGTAAATAATAGGGCATAATACCCGCATCAAATAGCCTTTCACTTAAGTTGATCAGTGTTTGGCTACTATCATTAATGCCTTTTAGAAGTACGCTCTGGTTAAGAACAGTAATGCCTATGGATTTTAACTGATCAACACTGTGGCAGAGCTTTGAGTCAATTTCATTGGCGTGATTAATATGCAAAACTAATGTTGGTTTTAACCGAGTATTACCCAGCCAGTCAAGCAGTTGATTATCTATTCTGCTGGGAATAACTACTGGCAGTCGGGTATGTATACGGAGCCGTTTAATGTGTTGTATTGTCTCTATTTTCTGGGTTAGCCAGCTTAAAAAGTTGTCATTAGCTGCTAGTGGGTCGCCACCACTGTAAATAACTTCATTAATTTCTGGCTTACTTTTTAGGTAGTCTAGTGCTTTGCCCCATTGTTGTTTGCTTTGGCGGTTTTCTTCATATGGAAAGTGACGGCGAAAGCAGTAGCGACAGTTAATGGCGCAGGCGGGGCTAATGATCATCAAAACTCTGTTGCGATATTTATGTACAATGCCTGGCACTGGATTGTATTTCGATTCATTCACTGGGTCGGTGCTAAAGTTGTTATCTATAGCAAGCTCTGCCTGGATGGGCAGTACCTGTTTAAGAAGAGGGTCTTCTGGGTTGCCATATTCCATCAATTTGACATAGTGCTGTGGCACTTTAATTGGAAAGTCTGTGGATGCTTGGGCGCTGGTTTTTAGAGTGTTTGAGTTAAGTCCCAGCTGTTTTAATAATGCATCAGTTGAGTTTATACAGTTGCTTAATTCAGTTTTCCAGTCTGAACAAATAATGATGGGTTTGGTTTGAGCTTCGATTGGCATTGGATTGTGTTTTTACCGTAATATGGGATACGAAGTTTACGCTATTTTTTCTAATTAGAGTGGAATTTACTGGGACATTTTTTGGGTAACGATATTGCTTTTATGAGACAGGCATTAAGCCTTGCTGAGCAGGCTGCTAGCATGGGTGAGGTGCCTGTGGGCGCCGTGGTGGTAGCGGCTGGCAAGGTTATAGGTGAGGGGTTTAATCGGCCAATTGAGTCCTGTGACCCAACCGCTCACGCAGAGATTGTTGCGCTGCGCAATGCGGCGACCGGTCTGGGGAACTATCGCCTTACTGGCTGTGACTTATATGTAACTATTGAGCCCTGTACCATGTGTGTGGGCGCTATGGTTCACGGTCGAATTAATCGAATTATTTTTGGTGCGCTTGAGCCGCGGGCGGGGGCTTTAACTAGTCAGCTAGCTTTAATGGATGCCCAGCATTTTAATCATTCTATTGATTGGGTTGGCGGTGTGCTAGAGCAAGAGTGTAGCGACTTAATTAAGGGCTTCTTCAAGCGCCGAAGACAGAAAAACGGTTAACTATAAAGAATCTGGAGCTGAGGGTTGCCAGTGCGCTCTGTTTTTTGTCTCAACTGCGTTGTGTGTAGCCTGTTTTGAAACGGAGTTTAGTTGTAGGTATGACCTGTAGTACTGAATATTATCCACATAAATAACCGGCTCGTAACCCCGCGCATAACCTCGCCTTACTGTGCTGTAATATTTCTTATTGCTGAGTAGCGGGAGAAACTCACGTACATCAACCCATAGGTCTGGGTTTTTGTTACTTCTAGCGGCTAAAACTCTCGCATCCTCTAAGTGACCAAACCCAACATTATAAGCCGCCAGTGCAAATAGCGTGCGGTCTGGGTCTGCAATACGCTTGGGTAAGCGCGATTTTAGTTTTAGAAAGTAAGCAACGCCACCCTCTAGGCTTTGTAGAGGGTCTAGACGGTTGGTCACTTTCATTTCCTTGGCGGTATCTAGTGTTAACATCATCAGGCCGCGAACGCCGGTTGGCGACTTAGCTCGAGGGTTCCAGTGAGATTCTTGATAAGCAATGGCGGCAACTAGATGCCAGTCTAAACCATATTGTGTTGCCGTTTGGCGAAACATGGCTTCAAATTTGGGTAAACGATGGGTAACTAGCTGTCCTAATTGTTTGGAGTCAGCAGCTGAAAAGCGTTGTGTTTGAGCAAAGAGCTGTTGTTTGATGGCGTCTAATTGCCCGCTTTCGGTATATTGCTGCAAAAACCGATTGGCTGCCTCTAAAAGTGTTCCGTCACCATGGGCAGGAAAAGCCCATGCCAGTGCCTGGGGTGCAGAGACATTAAATGCTTTTCGGCTGTTAGGATAAATATGCCGGTTAATATCGAAGGCGAGTGAATCAGTTATGGTGTAGCTAATTTCACCTTTATGTACTTTGCGAATCAATTCACTCATTTCGGCGTCGTTTTCTTCTTGCCATTTAAGGTTTGGGAACTGTTGACCAAGCTGTTTTAGGTTTTCGCTATGAGACGAGCTTGCGATTACACAAAGATCACCATTAAGCTGATTTAATGACTTGGGTTTTTGACTCCCTGCGCGATAAATAAGTTGCTGCACAACCTGATGGTAGGGGTAAGAAAATTTAAAGGATTTGCCGCGATCAACGGTATTTACCAGATTGGCCGCTGCAAAGTCACCCTGAGGCCCACCAACCGAAAGTAATAAGCTGGGCAGGGTTGATTTTGTGGTTACTTTTAATCCTATGCCTAGGCTATCGGCAAACGCTTTGGCCAACACATATTCAAAACCATTTTTGCCATCACCGTCTTCAAAATAAGTCGTGGCACCTGGAAGTGTTAGCACAACAAGATATCCGCGTTTAATGACTTTTTCAATATCGCTTATACGTGAGCTGTCAGAAATATAAGCCAGGCAAAGGAACGCTATGGCAACTAGCATGCAGCGGTTACGGATGGTTCTTATATGTGAGGGTAGCGGATCCACTTAAGGCCTCTATGTGACAGTTGCTGGTATTGCTGGGCATTTTACATGCTTTGAACCCTGTGGCTAAGGTTCTATGAAATCTAATTCATCTATTTCTGCCTAAAAGCTTAATTTTCAGATAAAATGTCTACTTTAGATTAATAGCTTATTTTTGGGACCCACTCTGTATGATTATTATCCCTGGCGCGCCTGCTTTGTCAGCCTTTCGTCGCAGAAAACTGCTCACCACTTTAAAGCAAGCTATGCCTAAGGTTACTGATATTGTAGCCGAGTTTCAGCATTTTGCTGATATTGCTAAGCCCCTATCTACCAAGGACGCTAAAACCCTTGAGGCGCTTATGAACTATGGGCCTAAGGAGCAGGCTGTATCTAAAAAAGGTCAGTTGCTATTGGTAGTGCCACGGCCGGGAACTATTTCTCCCTGGTCTAGTAAGGCAACGGATATTGCCCATAACTGTGGCTTAACCGATGTTGTTAGGGTTGAGCGTGGAACCGCCTATTTTATTGAATCTAGCGGTCCACTTTCTGAGCATGAGCTCAATACCCTTGCTGATCTACTTTATGATCGAATGGTTGAAACTGTGCTGACAGATTTACAGCAAGCTGAAAAGTTATTTGTTCAGCATCAGCCAGCCCCATTGACGAATGTTGATACTCTAGGGGGTGGCGTTAATGCGCTAAAAGAGGCTAATGTTTCCCTGGGTTTAGCGCTTGCTGATGATGAAATAGAATATTTAGTGGAAAGCTTTAAAGGCTTAGGCCGCAACCCAACAGATGCTGAATTAATGATGTTTGCTCAGGCTAATTCGGAGCATTGTCGTCATAAAATATTTAATGCCAGCTGGACGTTAGACGGTGACGATCAGCCCAATAGTTTGTTTGGGATGATACGTAATACCCATAAGCTTGGCGGTGAAAATGTACTCTCTGCCTATTCAGACAATGCAGCGGTTGTTGCAGGCACTGCCGGCGGGCGTTTTTATCCGGACCCGGTTACTAAGGAATATGGCTATTCTCAAGAGCCTGTTCATCTTTTGATGAAAGTGGAAACCCATAATCATCCAACGGCAATTGCGCCATTTTCGGGGGCTGGTACAGGCTCTGGTGGAGAGATTCGCGATGAGGGTGCTGTGGGGCGTGGGTCAAAACCTAAAGTAGGGCTTGTTGGGTTTACTGTGTCTAATCTGCAAATCCCTAACTATACCCAGCCTTGGGAAGAAAATTATGGCAAGCCGGATCGTATTGTTTCGGCCTTAGATATTATGATCGAAGGCCCCATTGGTGGCGCGGCATTTAATAATGAATTTGGTCGCCCTAATCTATGTGGGTATTTTCGAACCTTTGAGGCAGATTTTGGCGGCGAGAGACGCGGGTATCACAAGCCAATAATGATCGCGGGGGGTTACGGTAATATTCGTGAAGACCATGTCGATAAACCTGAATTTGAGCCCGGTGCCAAATTAGTTGTATTGGGCGGCCCTGCTATGTTGATTGGTTTAGGTGGAGGCGCAGCCTCCAGTATGACCACCGGAAGCAGTTCGGCTGATCTGGATTTTGCTTCGGTTCAGCGTCAAAACCCAGAAATTGAGCGTCGTTGTCAGGAGGTCATTGACCAGTGCTGGCAGCTAGGGGATTCAAACCCCATTGCGTTTATTCATGACGTAGGCGCTGGTGGGCTATCAAATGCTCTTCCTGAGTTGGTAAAAGACGGTGGTACAGGCGGTGTGTTTGATCTAAGAGCTGTGCCTAACGATGAGCCAGGCATGTCGCCTGTTGAAATATGGTGTAACGAAGCCCAGGAACGCTATGTGTTGGCCGTTAAGCCGGAAGATATTGAGCGTTTTGAGGCAATATGTCAGCGTGAGCGCTGCCCATTTTCCGTGGTTGGGGAAGCGACTGAAGACAAGAAAATTGAAGTAAAAGATCAGCAGTTTGATAACAGCCCTGTTGATTTGCCTATGTCCGTATTGTTTGGCAAGGCGCCAAAGATGCACCGAAGCGCCATCAAGAAAGAGACTCTGGGTGACGACTTTGCTACCCAGTATCTGAATATTAATGAAGCGGTGGTTCGTGTATTGCAGCACCCTGCAGTGGCCAGTAAAAGTTTCTTAATTACTATTGGTGATCGATCGGTAACTGGTATGGTTGCCCGGGATCAAATGGTAGGCCCATGGCAGGTACCTGTAGCCGATTGCGCAGTAACTACAGTAACCTTTGATAGTAACGCAGGTGAAGCGATGGCGATGGGTGAGCGCACGCCATTAGCGCTTATCAATGCCCCTGCCTCAGGTCGTATGGCTATTGGTGAGGCGATTACTAATATTAGTGCCGCTCGAATTGCTGATATCAAGGATATAAAGCTTTCAGCTAACTGGATGTGTGCTGCAGGCTCACCCGGTGAAGATGAAAAACTTTATCGCACGGTAGAGGCGGTGGGTATGGATCTGTGCCCTAAATTGGGGATTACCGTACCTGTGGGCAAGGACAGTATGTCTATGCGAACTGCATGGCAGGAAGATGGCGAGGATAAATCGGTAACAGCGCCGCTTTCATTGGTTATTACTGGTTTTTCTCCCGTGCTTGATGTGCGTAAAACATTGACTCCACAGTTAGAAAACCGGCCTGAAGAAACGCAATTAATATTAATTGACTTAGGCGCGGGCGCAAATCGATTGGGTGGTTCAATCTTGGCGCAGGTTTATTCTAAGATGGGTTCAATTACTCCTGACGTTGATGATGCAGACACCTTGAAGTCGTTTTTTAATATCATGCAGGATCTAATAGAAAGTAATATATTGCTTGCCTATCATGATCGTTCAGATGGCGGTCTATTTACCACTCTTGCAGAAATGGCCTTTGCCGGTCATACCGGCATGTCGATTGATATTGGCGCCCTTGATAATGATTCTATGGCAGTGTTGTTTAATGAGGAGCTTGGCGCGGTTATTCAAGTGAACACTGACGATGCGGCTAGGGTATTAGAGCGGTTTACCGCTGCAGACGTCAGCGCTTATAGCCTGGGTACAGTCAATAAGGCGGATAGCGTAGATATCCTCTCAAATGGCAAGATGATTTTCTCAAAGCCTCGTGCTGAATTGCAGGAGCATTGGAGCCGAACCTCCTATCAAATAGCATCGCGAAGAGATAATGCAGACTGTGTAAAAGAAGAGTTCGACCGTATTGCTCAGCAAGATTCTGGTTTGTCTGCAAAACTTACCTATGACCCCTCAGAAGATATTTGCGCACCCTATATTCAGTCGGGTGCAAAACCAAAAATCGCTATCCTGCGTGAACAGGGGGTGAATAGCCATTTGGAAATGGCTGCTGCGTTTGATCGTGCTGGCTTCAGTGCGGTTGATGTACATATGAGTGACTTACTTGCCGAGCGTCGTTCCTTGGCTGAGTTTTCCGGTATGGTCGCCTGCGGTGGTTTTTCCTATGGTGATGTTTTAGGTGCTGGTGAGGGTTGGGCAAAGACTATTTTGTTTAATAACCAATTGCGCGATCAATTCCAGCAATTTTTCCACCGTCCAGAAACCTTTAGCCTGGGCATTTGTAATGGCTGCCAGATGCTATCAAACCTCAAAACTTTAATTCCCGGTGCTGAGCTTTGGCCGCGGTTTGTTCGCAATCTATCTGAGCAGTTTGAAGCGCGTGTCTCGTTGGTTAGGGTTGAGGATTCTCCCTCTATTTTACTGCGTGGTATGGCGGGTTCTTATATGCCCATTGCGGTATCTCACGGCGAGGGGCGCGCTGAGTTTTCACAGGCACAGGCGCTGGCAAATCTTCAGCAAACCAATCAGGTCGCTCTGCGCTATTTGGAAAATAATTTACAGGTGGCCACTAAGTATCCAGCCAATCCTAATGGGTCGCCTGATGGTATTACTGGTGTTACGTCCCAAGATGGGCGGGCTACTCTGATGATGCCTCACCCAGAGCGGGTGTTTCGCACTGTGCTAAACTCATGGCACCCTGAAGGCTGGGATGAAGATAGCGGGTGGATGCGGCTATTTAGAAATGCACGCGTTTTTGTTGATTAAGTAAAAAGGTAGAAAATGAATAAAATTCCCCATGAATCTGAATTAGTCAAAAAGGCACTTCAAATTGGTGCTGTTTATGCTCAAAAAAGAGCCTATGGTAAGATTGAGTCACATGATTCAGTCAAGCTCAAAGTTGAGTTTATTTATAAGGTGCTGGTTAAAGATAAGCTTGTCCAGCCGCTGGCTAAAGATCAGATTAGCGACCCTAATATGCGCCATAAGTTGGCGTTGTGGATTTCCCGCCAGTTGCCAGCGGATCATCCGCTACTAAAATAGAAGCCTAGTGCAGGTCAAAAAAACGAAGTCATTGCCAACGCAGTAAGGCAATATATTCAATCTTATTACGGAATGGAGTCCGAAAGTGGAAGATGAATTTGATAAATGGCGTTATTCTGTGGGCGATATAATCATCTCGTTTGGAGCTATTGAGTTCTACTCTCATACGTTGTTTAGAAAATACTGCCCTGATGAAAATGTAACACCAAATTTTCCTAAAAGAGCAAAAACATTAACAAAGGAACTGAGGTCTGGCTCTCCAAGATTAAAAGATCCATGCCAAGTTGCGGACTTATTAGATAAGGCTTTAGAGCTTTTTATTAAACGCAATCATGTTGCCCATAATACGGTTTCTCTTCATCTATATCAGTCTTTAGAAGATGGGGAGTTTGCTATTACACAGGGATCTACGATGAGAAAGAGCATAACCAAGGTGCTAGCTGCTTAATGACATATGAGCATCTTGTTGAATTACAGAATGATATTCGAATTCTGGCTCAACAATTTTCCATATCTATATCTGATTCATTTAAAAGGAATTAAATATGAAAAAAACCATACTGGAAATTTACGCCTCTTAGGTTTGTTTTGTCACCATAGCCTGCTGTTCGGTTTGGCTGGGTTTATACAATTTAATTGGGGTTATAGACCCTGAAGTAACCCTCGATGCATGGGCTTATCATAGGCATCAATCCAATCAGCAATTTCAGCATCCAGCGCTTGGAGAGCCAATATTTTTAGGACCACCTGGTGCAGTAGAAGCCAATAAATTAGAACCAATCGAACCGTTATCGGATAAACAAATAACTGAGCAACGGCTTGCCAGTTATACGTTGGAATTGCAGTCTGAGGTAAGAAAAAATAAGCAGTCACTACTTACGTCGCTGATTACAGTTGTTATCTGTCTGCCATTATTTTTTATCCATTGGCGTTTATTGAGGCCAAAGAACGCCTGATGGCTAACTGAAATCAATGGAGATTACGCTATTCTATAGGCCCCTTGCATGTTACCCTTGCCGGCGAGTTGGCTAGGCAATCGCTGTGGTAATTTCTCTTTTATTCGCATGCGGCTAAAAGGGTGTATTGCAGAGGAAAGTCCGGGCTCCATAGGGTAGAGTGCCAGGTAACACCTGGGGGGCGAAAGCCTACGGAAAGTGCAGCAGAGAGTAGACCGCCGATGACTCCTTTGGGAGAACAGGTAAGGCTGAAAGGGTGCGGTAAGAGCGCACCGCGGTGCTGGTAACAGTAGCGGCATGGTAAACCCCACTCGGAGCAAGACCAAATAGGTTTCCATAAGGCGTGTCCCGCGTTGGAAACGGGTAGGTTGCTTGAGGTAAACGGTGACGTTTATCCCAGATGAATGATTGTCCACGACAGAACCCGGCTTATCGGCCAACTCAATTTTTACCTGCTATTTAGCTCAGTAATTGGTTATTGATAGAAATAAATGCACCGTCAATCTCATATTCCTTTTTGTTATTAAAATTATTTACTTTAATTCTAAATATTCTTAAAAAGCATTACAGCTAGAAGTTACTTTAAGTTGCTGTCTTAGCTATCTGTTTTATATTTGTTAATTATTTATACCCTCAACACTGTCCGCGAACCCTAGCGGAACTACATGATTTTATTACTTTTTTTCCATTCTATTAGCCTTGACATTAGGAGCTGCTGACCATAATCTGCAATTGTGGGTAAAAGTGGCAAAAAGTGTAACTTTTCAAGTCTAAAGTGGAGCAAAAGGGTTAATAATGTTTAGAGGTAGTGATCCAATCAATATGGACGCAAAGGGGAGAATGGCTATCCCTACTCGATATCGTGCGCTACTTGAAGGTGTTTGCGCTAGCGAGCTTGTGATCACTATTGATATGAAATCCCCCTGTTTAACTCTTTCGCCACTGCCTGAGTGGAAAAAATTTGAAGCAAAAGTTGCGGCGCTTCCTGCTATGGATGACTTGGGGGAAATGCTGAGCCGTTTTGTGGTGGGCCAGGCAAAAGACCTGATGGTCGATGGTAGTGGACGAATCTTAATACCTACCGAATTGCGTGGCTATGCTGAATTAGATAAAAAGCTAGTGTTAGTTGGTCGTACTCAGCGTTTAGAAATCTGGTCTGAGGCTAACTGGAATGCTGAGCGAGAAAAATCCCAAGATAACTACCGTGCGATGCTGCTTGATAAAGAGAGCATGTCAGATGCGCTTAAGAATCTCTCATGGTAGAGGTTAATGATATGCCAGAGTCAATCGTGAAGGAGCATTCAACGGTACTACTCCATGAGGCTATTGATGCCTTGGTTGTGGATCCTGATGGCTTCTATGTGGATGGAACTTTCGGTCGCGGTGGTCATACCGCAGAATTGTTATCGCGACTGTCTGAAAAGGGTAGAGTGATTGCGATTGATAAAGATCCTGATGCAATTGCCTCAGGTAATAAAAGATTTTCTGACGATGCAAGGCTTACGTTGGTTCACGGAACCTTTGCTGATTTAAGCACTATTGTTGACCAGGCGGGCTGTAAAGGCTCGGTATCTGGCGTACTGCTGGATCTAGGTGTTTCATCTCCTCAGCTTGATCAGGCCGAGCGCGGTTTTAGCTTTATGCGTGATGGGCCGCTCGATATGCGTATGGATACAAGCCGAGGGTTATCGGCTGCAGAGTGGGTAGCCACTGCCGACGAGCAAGACATAGTCAGGGTAATTAAAGAATATGGGGAAGAGCGTTTTGGTCGCCGTATGGCAGCTGCCATTATTCGTGAGCGAGCAGAGAAACCCATAGAGCGCACTGTTCAGTTAGCCAAAATACTTGCAGATGCGCATCCAGCCTGGGAGCGTGGCAAGCATCCAGCAACCAAGGCATTTCAGGCGATTAGGATTTTTATTAATCGTGAATTAACTGATCTTGAGGATTTGCTTGAGCAGGTGATCGATACTCTTGCGATTGGTGGTCGATTGGTAGCTATTAGCTTTCATTCTCTTGAGGACCGAAGGGTAAAGCGATTTATTCGCGACCAGCATCGTGGCATTAAATTACCCAAAAATTTACCTATACCGGATGTCGACCGGGGTGTTCGCTTGATAAAAATTGGCAAGGCTATTAAGCCTTCAGCTGCTGAGGTTGAGGATAATGTTAGAGCTCGCAGCGCGGTAATGCGCGTTGCTGAGCGAGTGGCCTAGGGCTAATGGATAGGGCTGGTCTAATAAAGATAAGCCTATTATGGGTGGCGGTAGTAGCCAGTGCGCTGGCGGTAACCCACTACAGCCATATAAGCCGTCAGACCTATGGTCAGCTAACGGCTATGCAGCGTGAGGCCAGCCAGTTGCAAGTGGAGTATGGGCGATATCTTCTAGAGCAAAGCGCGGTGGGTTCATTTCAGCGAGTAGAAGCTGTGGCAACAGATGGCTTGCGAATGCATACCCCTGAGGCTGACAAAATAATAATGATTAAACAGTAATTTAAGTCATAAACGAGGGCAAATTGCCCTATATTTTATAATCAAAGGTAATGATGTGGCCAAGCAGCAGGCGCAAAAGTTAATACCCAGATGGCGTTACTTTTTAGTAATGTTGGGGTTATTCTCTCTGCCGATTATGCTGGTTGCGCATATTGCTCAGTTACAGATAATGCCAGATGAAGAATTTGGCGTTGATTTCCTTCAGACTCAGGGTGATGCTCGATCCATTCGCAGTGAAACTATTCCTGCTTACAGAGGCCTTATTACTGATCGTAATGGCGAGCCTTTAGCGGTTAGCACGCCGGTTACCTCTATTATTGCAAACCCAAAGCATCTTCAAAAGTTAGCCTCAAATAATGATTTGCAGGACCTTTCTGATGCGCTAGGTATTAGTCTGTCACAGCTTAGTGCTCGACTAACCAGATACCGTAATAAATCATTTATGTATCTTGCGAGACAATTGCCTGTAAGTGAAGCGCGAAAGGTGCTGGATCTTGGCATAGTGGGAATTTCTGGTCGTCAAGAATTTAAACGGTTTTATCCTGCGGGTGAGGTGACAGCTCAGTTAGTGGGTTTTACTGATATTAATGATAGGGGTCAGGAAGGCATGGAGTTGGCGTACAACTCAGTGCTAACCGGTGATGCGGGCTCCAAAAAAGTTATTAAAGATTTAACCGGTCGAATCATCAAAGATATTTCTCTTATTAAGCCGGCGCATTCAGGTGAGAATTTACGTTTAAGTATTGATTTACGCGTTCAGTATGCTGCCTACAGAGCGCTTAAAGAGGCTGTGCAAAAACACAACGCCCAGTCTGGTTCTGTAGTTGTCCTAGATGTTGAGACAGGCGAGGTGTTGGCTATGGCCAATCAGCCATCATTTAACCCCAATGACCGTTCTAAACTAAGACCTGATTCGGTTCGCAACCGTGCCATGACCGATATGATGGAGCCAGGTTCTACGGTTAAACCATTTACTATTTTAGCGGCCCTTGAAAGCGGCAAGTTTCATGCAAATACAACCATTGATACTCACCCGGGCCATTTAAAGGTTGATTACAAAGTCTTTAGAGATGAGGGTAACTACGGGTTGCTGGATCTTTCGGGCATATTATCTAAATCAAGTAATGTTGGTACCTCAAAAATTGCCCTTGCGTTAAACCCTAATGAAACCAGAGAATTATTTCAGCGTGTCGGTTTTGGCGAAAACTTAGGCAGCGGTTTTCCTGGTGAGACAAGTGGAAGTTTACCGGCCCATCGCCGATGGGATTTGGTTACACAGGCCAATTTTGCCTTTGGTTATGGTTTGAGTGCCTCCTCGCTACAGTTGGCGCGCGCCTATGCTGTACTGGCTAATAATGGTATCCGTAAAGAAGTTTCGCTACTGGCTGTTGATTCTTCCCCTGATGGCATCAGAATAATTAATTCAGAAATAGCTAATGAGTTGCGTTATATGTTGCAGGCAGCAACAGGCGTTAAGGCAACGGGTAAGCGGGCAAAAATCAAGGGTTATTCGGTCGGTGGTAAAACAGGCACGCTACACAAAACAAGTAGTACTGGCGGCTATCACGAAAGTCGTTATATGGCGGCATTTGCTGGGTTTGCACCTATTGATCATCCGCGGCTAGTCACTGTTGTGGTGGTTGATGAGCCCTCCGTAGGTGGTTATTTTGGAGGTATTGTTGCCGCCCCAGTATTTTCTGAGGTTACAGGTAACGCATTGCGTTTAATGCAGGTAACACCGGACCAAATGAAAACCAATGGTTCATTGGTCAAAAGTTCCCAATCAGTATTGCGAGGGGAATCATGATGAGCTTTGCAAAAAAACATCTGGTACTGCTTTCAGATCTATTAAAAGACAGGGTGGATGCTGCGCAGTGCTTAGGTGTTAAGGTCAGCGGCTTAACTATAGATAGTCGAGCCATTAAGGCTGGTGATTGTTTTGTCGCCCTAAAAGGTACGGTAACTGACGGTGCTCATTACATACAGCAGGCGGTTAGTGATGGCGCGGTAGCTGTAATAATTGATGATGCTACCGAGGTTGCCATTGATAGCAGTAAAATCACCGTGCCGGTAGTAAGGGTAACGTCGTTATCTGAAGGGGTTTCTAGTATTGCTGGGCGCTTTTATAACAACCCGTCAGACAATCTAAGCCTAGTCGCTTTTACTGGCACAAATGGCAAGACTACCTGCTCCCGACTTTATGCTCAGTTAGTTGCAAAAGTCAGTCTGTACAGTGGTGTAAAGCAATCTGCCTATATGGGCACCACGGGTTATGGAATAGCTTTGTCTCAGGCTACAGATGCAATGCATAGTGCATTTGAAAGCAAGCAAGTAAATGGCGCGGGGTTAACCACGCCAGATGCAGTTTCAGTGCAACGAATCATGGCTGAATTGTTAAATAATGGCGCACAGTCTGTTGCCCTTGAGGCCTCCTCTCATAGTTTGGTTCAGCACCGATTAAAAGCGTTGCAAATTGAGACGGCAGTCTTTACCAATTTAAGCCGAGACCATCTTGATTATCACTATGATCTGGCAAGCTATGCTGCGGCAAAGGCGAGCTTGTTTGACATGCCTTTGATTAAAACAGCGGTGATTAACTTGGATGATCCGGTGGGATCTCAAATTATTAAAAGCCTACGATCTGATATTAGACGCTTCACTTTTAGCCTGAATAATCAGGCGGCCGATATTTATTGCTCAGATATACGTTTATCATCCAGTGGAATCAGTGCGATGATCTCGACACCCTGGGGTTCAGGGGAGCTTTGTTCAGCGTTATTGGGTGAGTTTAACCTAAGTAACCTGCTGGCGATTATTGGTGTCGCCTGCTCAAAGGGGGCAAGCTTAAAAGCCTGCTTAAACGCTCTGCCTTGTCTGGAAGCAGTGCCTGGGCGAATGGAAGCCTTGTCGACTGAAATGCAGCCGCAGGTGGTTGTAGATTACGCGCATACACCCGATGCCCTGGAAAAAGCACTACAGGCACTCAAGCCCAATTGTGAAGGCAAGCTCTGGGTAATCTTTGGCTGTGGTGGTAATCGTGATACAGGTAAGCGCTCAGAAATGGGTCGAGTTGCAGAGCGTTTTGCGGACACGCTAGTGGTTACCAGTGATAATCCACGTAATGAGTCACCCAAGCAGATAGCCGAGCATATTCTTCAGGGTATTACTGGTGATGTGCAGGTTGAGTTGGATAGAAAACAAGCTATTGCATTCAGTATTCACCAAGCAGATCCGCAGGATATTGTGTTGATTGCCGGAAAAGGCCATGAAAATTATCAAATTATCGGTGATAACAAAGAGCCATTCAGCGATCAGAAGGAAGCCCTTAAGGCGCTTAAAAATACCCTATCAAATCGTCAGTCTGTTAATAATAGAGGTGAGCTATGATTTCTCAGCTACGCCTAACAGACGCTGCTATAGCCTTTGGTGGCACATTGCTAAACCCCGATTGTTGCTTTGATAAAGTTTCTATTGATAGTCGTAACTTTGATGAGGGTGACCTTTTTGTTGCGCTTGAGGGTGAAAATTTTGATGCCCATCAGTTCCTTGCTGGGGTTGCTAGCAAGGCATCGGGTCTTGTGGTCAATCGTGCAGATAAAAATTTAATGATTCCCCAGTGGGTAGTTAAAGATACTACCGAGGCGCTAGGTCAGCTAGCGCGAATGAATCGAGATAAATTTAAAGGCCCATTAATTGCAATAACAGGAAGTAGCGGAAAGACCTCGGTTAAAGAAATGACGACTGCTATTTTGAGCCAAAATGCCAATGTGCATGCGACCTATGGCAATTTTAATAATCATATTGGCGTGCCTTTAACACTTTTAGCTATGCCTGAGCCAACAGATTTTGCAGTGATAGAAATGGGTGCCAGTGGTGCTGGTGAAATTTTGTATCTCTGTGCTATTGCAAAGCCAGACATAGCATTGATAAATAATATACAGCATGCCCATATAGAGGGTTTTGGTTCAATTGAGGCGGTTGCATCGGCTAAAGCTGAAATATACAGCGGTCTAAAGACTGACGGAATCGCGGTCCTTAATGTAGATATGTCATGGTCCAAAATGTGGCGTGAAGCGCTGCTGGGCCAGTCATGCATTACCTATTCCGTCGACCAAAAAGATGCGGATATTTACGCTGAAAAATTGATTGTTTTAAATAATGGCTGTTATCAATTTGATATTTGTTCTGGAGATAAAAAACAATCGATAACACTGGCTATGCCTGGTATGCATTCTGTTAGAAACGCTCTTGCTGCTGCGAGTTGCGCTATCGCAGCTGGGGCGGGTTTAGAACAAATTGCTAAGGGTTTAGCGCTAGTTAAGCCAGTAGCTGGGCGGCTAAATGCGCGCCAGATAGACAATAATGTAACGCTTTTTGATGACACCTATAACGCTAACCCCGATTCTTTTAAGGCTGCTATTGATGTGCTTAGCAGCTCGGGTGGGTACAAGGTTTTAGTTATGGGGGATATGGCTGAGTTGGGTGAAAAAGCCCTGGAAATGCATGAAATGATAGGTGCCTATGCTGCTGAAAGCGGCATAGATGAATTGCATTCAGTGGGCCTGCTAAGCGCGATTGCGTCAAGCCAATTTGGCGGTACTCATCATGCTGACAAAGCGGTGTTAGTTAATTCGCTTAAACTTATTTTTAATCAAAAACCAAAAATAACAGTGCTTGTGAAAGGCTCGAGAAGCGCGGAAATGGAGAAAGTAGTGAAATTACTGTCCAATAAGGAGGTTACCTAATGCTGTTATGGCTTGCTGAGTATTTAAGCGAATTTTATGCGCCATTTTCGGTATTCAAATACCTGACATTGCGTGGCATCTTTGCTGTGCTGACTGCGCTGTTGATTAGTTTGCTGGCGGGGCCAAAAGTTATTCGACAGCTTAATCGATTGCAGATGGGCCAAGCAATTCGTACAGATGGGCCAAAAAGTCATCTTGAAAAGGCCGGAACTCCGACCATGGGTGGTGCACTGATTTTGCTCTCAATTTTCGTGAGCAGCCTTCTTTGGTCAGATCTGAGTAATCGTTACGTGTGGGTAGTGATGGCGGTAACACTGTTGTTCGGATTGGTTGGATGGGTAGATGATTACCGTAAAGTTGTTGAGAAAAACCCTCGCGGTTTGCCAGGGCGCTGGAAGTATTTTTGGCAATCAGTGGTGGGCTTAGGTGCGGCACTCTTTCTTTACAACACTGTGCAAAGCCCGGCTGATCTTGAGCTGATTGTACCTTTCTTTAAAGATATTGCCATTTACATGGGGCCATTTTTTATAGTGCTGACTTACTTTGTGATTGTCGGTACCAGTAATGCCGTTAATTTAACCGATGGCTTGGATGGTTTGGCTATATTGCCAACGGTTTTGGTGGCCGGTGCCCTTGGCATTTTTGCCTATTTAACCGGTAATTTTCAATTTGCTAGTTACCTTAATATCCCCTATATCGCTGGAGCCGGTGAGCTGCTTATTTTTACCGCTGCAATCTGTGGAGCAGGTCTTGGTTTTCTGTGGTTTAACACCTATCCAGCCATGGTATTTATGGGTGATGTGGGCTCTCTTGCTTTGGGTGCTGCGCTGGGTGTGATAGCCGTGATTGTGCGCCAAGAAATTGTTCTATTTATTATGGGTGGTGTGTTTGTGATGGAGACTGTATCGGTCATATTACAGGTAGCCTCTTTTAAGCTAACCGGAAAACGTATTTTTAGGATGGCGCCTTTGCATCATCACTATGAATTAAAAGGCTGGCCAGAACCGCGCGTGATTGTGCGCTTTTGGATAATTACAGTCATGTTGGTGTTGCTTGGTTTGGCAACACTGAAGCTGCGCTAGAGTTGAGATTATAAATGTCAGATATTATTGTGACTAATCGCAAAACAGCAATCCTAGGTATGGGCGCTACGGGTCTTTCTGTGGCTGCTTTTTTAACCTCCAAGGATATGTCTTTTGATTTTGCCGATAGTCGCAATGAGCCACCAAATTTAGGGCAGGTTAAGCGAGATTTCCCAGCGTCAGAATTGGCGCTTGGGTCATTTGATCAAGACTTTTTAAAGCGCTATAACCGCTTGATAGTAAGCCCGGGTATTTCCCTTGCTGAGCCAGCATTGGTTGCAGCTAAAGAACAGGGAATCGAATTATTGGGTGACCTCGAGTTATTTCTTCAGAGCGCCCAGGCGCCGGTGATTATTATTAGCGGCTCTAATGGCAAGAGTACAGTCACAGCTTTATTAGGTGAAATGGCTAAAAATAGTGATCTTAGTGTAGGTATTGGCGGCAATATAGGTACGCCTATGCTGGATCTTCTCGATGAGCAACATCAGCTCTATGTTATTGAGGTGTCTAGCTTCCAGCTTGAATTACTTCAAGATAGCGGCGGGGCGATTGCAGGCCTATTAAATATTAGCCCAGATCATCTTGATCGCTATAAAAACCTACAGGAATATCATACGGCAAAACACCGAATTTTCCGGGGTGCAAGTAAAGTTGTCATTAACCGAGAAGATCCCTTAACTCGTCCGCTTATATCAACTCAAATCCCTATGATAAGTTTTGGGTTGAATCAACCCGATCTTGGTTGTTTTGGTATATTGGAAGGGTTGCAGGAAGGTTATCTATCCTATGGCATTGAGCGCATAATGCTCATTAAGCAGATCGCGCTAAAGGGTACGCATAATCTTGCAAATGCGCTTGCTGCGCTCGCGTTGGGTCACAGTGTTGATCTGCCAATGAAGACTATGCTGGAAACTCTTAAGACATTTAAGGGCCTAGATCATCGCTGCCAAACAGTGAAAGAAATCAATTCAGTGACCTATGTGAATGACTCCAAGGCTACCAATATTGGCGCAACAGTAGCTGCGCTTAAAGGGCTGGCTAATAATAATCAAAAAAATATTATTCTTATTGCAGGCGGGCAGTCCAAGGGGCAGGATTTTTCAGCCTTAAAGCCGGCTATTAAGAGAGCAGTTAAGCAGTTGATATTGATTGGCGAAGACAGTCAAAAGCTAGAGTCAATATTTTCTCAGTGCACTCAAACAATGCGTTCACAGTCTTTAGAGGCAGCGGTTACACAGGCCCATCAACTAGCAAGTTCAGGTGATATTGTATTGTTGTCTCCAGCTTGCGCTAGCTTTGATATGTTTGAAGGGTTTGAGCATCGTGGTAATTGTTTTGAAGCAGCAGTCAATGGGATGGTAGTAGCTCAGGGAAGTGCCCAATGAGCCAGACGATCCTAATGAAAAATATGGCGCAAAGAAATGATAGTTGGTATTTTGATGCCAAGCTGTTTATACCTGCACTGGCGCTCTTATCAGTTGGTTTAGTCATGGTGGCGTCGGCATCATTTAGCTATGCTGATCATCGATTTGACGATCAATTTTATTTTGTTAAACGCCACTTTGCTTATCTAATTATTAGTGTTGGTGCTATTACATTTGGTTTTTATACCGCACCTTCTTTCTGGGCTAAATACAGCCTGTTGTGGATACTTTTTTCTGTTTTACTGCTCATCGCAGTGCTTATTCCGGGTATTGGCCTTAACTTAAACGGAAGCCGTCGCTGGCTGGGTGTTGGCGGTTTTACTCTGCAGGTTTCAGAGTTGGTTAAAGTGGCGACGGTTGTTTTTTTAGCGGCTCAACTTGAAAGATACAGGGATACACTGAGTGACAGTTGGCCGCAGTTTATTAAACTTATGGCCGTTATTGTTCTGCTATCTGTACTACTCATATTAGAACCTGATTTTGGCTCGGTAGGCGTTTTGGGTTGTACGTTTATGGTAATGCTATTTTTAGGCGGTTCGCATATTCGACAATTTTTAACAGTTCTAGTAATGGCTGTTCTGTCATTTTGGGTTATGGCCACGGCTGCACCCTATCGTATGGCAAGATTGACTGCCTATTTAGACCCTTGGTCAGATCAATTTAATTCAGGTTACCAGCTTACGCAGTCATTGATCGCATTTGGTCGTGGTGAATTATTCGGTGTAGGTCTTGGTCAGTCAGTGCAAAAAATGCTTTATTTGCCAGATGCGCATACAGATTTTGTATTTGCTATCTATGCTGAAGAGTTTGGTTTTGTCGGTGTCGTCTGTTTGGTGCTACTTTACAGCCTGCTGGTGTTTCGCATTATGCAGTTAGCTAAAAAAGCCATCAGCTTACAATCTTGGTATCCAGCTTACGTATTAATTGGTTTTGGGTTCATTCTAAGTGGTCAGGCATTTATTAATCTAGGCGTTAATGCCGGATTACTTCCTACTAAGGGTTTGACATTACCCTTTATTAGCTATGGCGGAAGCAGCCTTCTAGTCTGTTGTGCAATGTTGGGAATGATGCTGCGTCTAAGTCACGAGTTACACCGTACAAAAGCAGCTCAAGGGAGGATCAGTCATGGTCGATAGAATGCCCTCTGACAATAAAATTCGCGTGATGCTTATGGCCGGCGGTACCGGTGGTCACGTATTCCCGGCACTATCAGTTGCTGAGAAATTGCGCGCCAAAAATATTGCTATCTCCTGGCTTGGAACTCAGCGCGGTATTGAATCCGACGTAATTCCTAAGCATCAAATTGAGCTGCACTACCTTAATGTTGAAGGGCTCCGTGGTCGTGGATTACTGGCCTTAATTAGAGCGCCTTTTAAACTGCTGTCCTCAATTATTCAGGCTTATTCGGTACTCGGTAAATTTAACCCCTCAGTGGTTTTAGGTATGGGAGGTTTTGTTTCAGGCCCCGGTGCAATAGCCGCTAGATTAAAAGGTATTCCTTTAGTTATTCACGAGCAAAATTCAGTTGCTGGAACCACCAATAAAATATCCGCAAGATTTGCCACAGCCGTCATGCAGGGGTTCCCCAACACCTTTACTCAGGGTGAATACTGTGGCAACCCAGTGCGTACAGAAATCGCTTCCCTAACGCCACCGAGCGAACGCTTAGCTAATCGAGAAGGCCCTATGCGACTTCTTGTTTTAGGCGGTAGTCGAGGAGCCTTGGCAATTAATAAGTTAATACCAGAGGCACTGGCCAAAATAGATCCACAGCAAAGACCAGAAATTCTTCATCAAGTGGGTGGTCAGCATCAGCAGGTTACTCAAAAAATTTATCATGAACAGGGCCATGATATTCAACACAAGAATATTGAGATAGTGCCCTTTATTGACAAAATGGAAGAGGCTTATGCCTGGGCTGACTTTGTTATTTGTCGTGCTGGTGCACTCACTGTTGCTGAATTGACAGCTGTTGGTTTAGGTGCGCTTCTTGTGCCATTTCCTTATGCGATTGATGATCATCAAACCACAAATGGTCAGTGGTTAGTGGAGGCGGGTGCCGCAGTGATGATTCAAGAAAAACAACTAACGCCGCAGATATTAGCTGACCAAATTATGCGCTTAGTTAATAACAGCGATCAGCGTCTAACAATGGCAAGTTGTGCACGAACACTTGCTAAAGTGGGGGCGGCTGATCGTGTTGCTGAAGTTTGTTTGGAGGTGGCTAATGGATAATAAATTAAATTTTCAGCCGCCAGAAATGCGCCGCATTAGCCGTATTCACTTTGTGGGTGTCGGCGGCAGTGGAATGAGTGGCATTGCTGAGGTTTTACTTAATCAGGGCTATCAGATATCGGGTTCAGATATTAATATCAGCCCAACCATTCAGCGCCTAATAGGATCGGGGATAGAATTTTTTCAGGGTCATAATCAGGCCAATATTACTGGAGCTGATGTGGTTGTTAAATCCTCCGCTGTGACCATTGAAAACCCTGAAATTGCTGGTGCTTATGCCTTAGGTATACCGGTTGTTAGGCGCGCAGAGATGCTCGCAGAGTTAATGCGTTATCGCCATGGGGTTGCTATTGCAGGGACACATGGAAAAACCACTACGACTAGCTTAATAGCCGCAATTTTTGCAGAGGCGGGCCGAGACCCTACATTTATTGTGGGTGGTCGTGTAAATAGTACTGGCACAAACGCGAAGCTAGGCGCAAGTCGTTACCTCATTGCAGAAGCAGATGAAAGCGATGCTTCATTTTTGCATCTTCAGCCTATGGTGTCGGTGGTAACTAATATAGAGCCTGATCATATGGAAACCTATGGGTTTGATTTTGATAAGCTTAAAACGACTTATATCGAATTTTTACATAACCTGCCTTTTTATGGTCTAGCTGTTGTTTGTATTGACGATCCTGTAATACGCGAGCTATTAAAAAGCATAGGACGGCCAACCCTTACCTATGGCTTTAGTGACGATGCAGGTTATCGTATAACAGACTTTGCAATGATTGAAGGGCGTGGTCAGTTTGTGATTGATCGGCCAGATAATCAGTCTACTTTAACCCTAAGCCTACAGATTCCGGGTCGACATAATGCACTCAATGCTGCGGCTGCTGTAGCCGTGGCTAGCGACGAAGGTATTTCCGATAGTGCGATCATTGCAGGGCTTGAAAAATTCTGTGGTGTAGGCCGTCGTTTTGAAACCATTGGTGAATACCCTGTCGACAATCAACAAAACACCGGCACTGCACTATTGGTTGATGACTATGGACATCATCCTACTGAGTTAAAAGCTACGATTGATGCAGTGCGAGATGGTTGGCCTGAAAAGCGTTTGATAATGATATTTCAACCCCATCGCTATAGTCGTACCAGAGATCTTTATGAAGACTTTGTGCAGGTTCTTTCGGAAGTAGATTTATTAATTATGCTCGATGTATATGCTGCAGGTGAAGAGCCTATTGTCGGCGCTGGAAGTAAGAACCTATGCAATAGCATTCGTCAGCGCGGCACTATTGATCCTATTTATGTTGAAGATATGCAAAAGGTACCAAATGTAATTGCAGGCTTAGTAACAGCCGATGATTTGGTCCTTACTCAGGGTGCTGGCAGTGTATCTAAATTAGTATCTATGCTGAAAGACAGCCAATTAAAGCCACTAAAGGAGTCTCAATCATGACTTCTCAGGTGACTAATTTTGGAACGGTTGCTGTACTGTTTGGGGGAACCTCATCGGAACGAGAGATTTCTTTGCTAACTGGTATGGCAATTACAGAAGCTTTGCAAAAAAAAGGTATCAATACCCTGGCAATTGATATCAAAGATAACCCGGTAGTAACGCTTTCTGAGGCTCAAATAGATCGTGCCTTTATTGCATTGCATGGTCCTGGTGGAGAAGACGGCACCCTACAGAGCGCTTTAGAATATCTTGGTATACCTTACACTGGAAGTGGCGTTAAGGCATCTGCATTGGCTATGGATAAGCTGCGTTGCAAGCAACTTTGGAAAGGTATGGGTCTGTCGACAACAGATTTTGCTTCATTACATAAAAACACAGACTGGGAAGATACCATTGAAAGGCTAGGCGGCTGTTTGGTAGTAAAACCTGCCTGCGAAGGTTCCAGTGTGGGAATGAGTATTGCTGAAACAGCGACACAGTTAAAGCAGGCATGGCAGCTAGCCTCTAAATATGACGCAAAGGTACTCGCCGAGCCAAGATTATTAGGTCAAGAGTACACTGTTGCTATCTTAGGCGATCGTTCTTTTCCATCTGTCAGAATTCAAACGAGTGCAACATTTTATGACTATGAGGCTAAATACCTCTCAGACAAAACCCAATATTTCTGTCCCTCTGGTTTGGATGCCCAAAGAGAAGCTGAGTTGGCGAAATTAAGCCTCGATGCGTTTGCAAGTGTCGATGGAAAAGGTTGGGGGCGTGTCGATGTTATGACTGATCGCAACGGAAAGTTTTTTTTGCTTGAGGTTAATACGGTGCCTGGCATGACCGGTCAAAGCCTCGTTCCTATGGCGGCGAAAGCGGCTGGACTAGAATTCGAAACACTGGTTATTGCGATTTTAGAGGAGTCTCTCTAATGAATCGCTCAGAACAACAGATGACACTAGAAGAGCATGCTGATAACCGTAGCGTGTTGGATAAACTACTCGACAACACGAGTAAGATAATCACTTTACTACTATTTTGCAGTATTGCTTATGGCGCCAATCTTGCCATTGATCATTTGGACAAGCCTATTACCAAAGTCAGTATAGAAGGCACATTCAAATATTTAGAGCATCAACAGCTTGTTGATCTAGTTAATGGCCAGATGAGTGGCGGCTTCATTACTATAGACCTAAAGCCATTGCAGTCTGCATTACATCAGCACCCCTGGGTAGCTGAGGTAAGCATACAGCGTCAGTGGCCAACCTATTTGCGCATTCATGTAGTAGAAGAGGTACCCATTGCTCGCTGGGGTGATGATGCGTTTCTCAATAGATTAGGTGATAAATTAATAATTGAAGATAACAGTCATCTGGCTAATTTGCCTCTATTGATCGCTGAATTTGGAAGCTCATCAGATGTAATGAAGCAATATCAGCGCCTAGCAGATTTACTACTGCCTACGGGCTTAAAGCTAGCAAAATTAAAATTTGATCGACTCGGCGCATGGCAAGTTGAAACCTCTAATGGGATTCAGCTAATTCTTGGGCGCAATCAGATCGGTGAAAAAATTAGAAGACTTGTTTTGGTATGGTCGTCAGATCTCTACCGACAATCAAGCAATATCAAAACCATAGACCTACGTTATCCAAACGGCCTAGCCGTCGCTTGGCGAGACCAAAAGTCGGTCGCTGCAAATAAAACAGATGAATTGAGGAAAGTAGTAATTACCCGCGGGTAATTGAGCTACAGAGGAAAAGAAATGGCTAATACCAATGAACAGAATATGATAGTCGCGCTGGATATAGGCACATCCAAAGTTGTTGCCATCGTAGGTGCAATTAGTGCTGAAGGTGACTTAGAAATTATCGGTACAGGCATGCATGCATCGGCAGGGCTCAAAAAAGGCGTGGTAGTCAATATAGATGCCACAGTCAATTCAATAGAGCGCGCAATTGAGGAGGCTGAGCTAATGTCAGGTTGCTCAATTCATTCAGTTTATGCAGGTATTGCGGGTAGTCATATTAGAAGTCTTAACTCCCACGGTATCGTTGCTATCCGCGATCGTGAAGTACAGCCACATGATGTTGATCGCGTGATTGATGCAGCAAGAGCAGTGGCAATTCCGGCTGACCAGGAAATTCTGCATGTGCTGCCTCAGGAATACATTATTGATGACCAAGAGGGTGTCCATAAGCCGATTGGTATGTCGGGCGTTCGACTAGAAGCCAAAGTTCATCTAGTCACCTGTGCGGCCAACGCATCGCAAAATGTAAAAAAATGCATACGTCGATGCGGTCTAGAGGTAGACAATATTGCCTTAGAGCAGCTAGCTTCAAGCTATGCAGTTTTAACTGAAGATGAAAAACAACTAGGGGTTGCTCTCGTTGATATTGGTGGCGGTACCTCTGATATTGCAATCTTTACAGAGGGTGCAATTCGTCATACGGGGGTGATACCTATAGCTGGAGATCAGGTGACCAATGATATTGCTATGGCCCTCCGTACACCCACGGCTCAAGCCGAAGAATTAAAAATTAAATATGCCTGTGCGTTGGCCAAATTGGCGCGCCCAGAAGAGACCGTAAAAGTACCGAGTGTGGGTGATCGCGATGCCAGAGATATGTCGCGACAGCTTCTAGCTGAGGTGGTTGAGCCACGATATGACGAACTATTTACCCTAGTTCAAGCAGAGCTAAGACGCAGTGGCTTTGAAGAGCTAATTGCAGCGGGTATTGTTCTAACGGGTGGCACCTCGAAAATGGAAGGTGTCTGTGAGCTAGCAGAAGAAATATTTCATATGCCGGTGCGAATTGGCACGCCAACAGGCGTAAAAGGGTTAACAGATATAGTCAACAATCCAATTTTTTCGACCGGTGTTGGGCTGTTGCACTTTGGTGTGCAAGAACAGACGAAATACGGAGTAAAGGAAGTGGCTAATCAGGATGGTAGGAGCATGCTGGAAAAAATTAAGAATTTTTTCCAAGCAGGTGTATAGGCTCAAAACCTTAGGTTTTGATGTAATTTTTTTGAGGCGCAAAAGAAGGGGAAATATATGTTTGAACTAGTAGATAGCATTCCAAAGAATGCAGAAATAAAAGTAATAGGAATTGGCGGCGGTGGTTGTAATGCAGTTCGTCATATGATGGCCAGCAGTATTGAGGGCGTTCATTTTATCTGTGCAAATACTGATGCACAGTCATTAAACGATATGAATAATGCCACAGTGCTGCAATTGGGCGGAAGCTTAACTAAGGGTTTAGGTGCGGGTGCTAATCCTGAAGTAGGTCGCCAAGCGGCTATCGAAGATAAAGATAGAATTGCTCAGGCGCTAGAGGGTGCAGATATGGTCTTTATCACCGCTGGAATGGGTGGTGGAACCGGTACGGGCGGAGCGCCTGTAGTAGCCGAGGTTGCCAAACAGATGGGCATTCTAACCGTAGGTGTTGTAACGCGGCCTTTCGGCTTTGAAGGTCGCAGGCGAATGGATCTTGCCGATGAGGGTATTGCACAGCTCAAAGAGCGAGTAGACTCATTAATTATTGTTCCCAACGAGAAATTACTGCAGGTATTGGGTAAAGATATGACAGTTATCAACGCCTTTAAGCAGGCTAATGATGTTCTATTTGGTGCGGTTCAGGGCATTACTGATCTTATTCTTTTGGATGGTCTTATCAATGTCGATTTTGCAGATGTTCGAACGGTAATGTCCGAAATGGGTATGGCTATGATGGGTACCGGTGAAGCCAGCGGTGAAGATCGTGCTGTTATTGCGGCAGAAGCAGCTGTTAGATGCCCGCTTCTAGAAGATGTAAATCTTCATGGCGCAAAAGGGATTTTGGTTAATATTACAAGTGGATACGATCAAACATTAGGCGAATTTGAAGAGGTCGGTAATACGGTTCGAGAATTTGCAGATGAAGATGCCACTATTATTGTTGGTAGCGTATTTGATCCATCTCTCGAAGGTCAGTTGCGAGTGACCGTTGTTGCCACAGGTCTTAGATCGACGGCAGAGCGAAAGGGCCCGCAGGCTGTAATTATCGATAACCAGCCTCCGCGAAAGCGAGGTGGTGATATCGATTACGGCAGACTTGATCAGCCAACTGTTAATCGCAGAAGAGAAACAACATTAGCTGGTGGTGATTCCACTGCGCGTAAACTAGATGCTCAGTTAAATTCAGAAACTGATTATTTAGATGTGCCCGCGTTTTTGCGCAAGCAAGCAGACTAAAATTAGCTTAGAACCCCTACCGCCGCGCCTCTGATTATATCCTTGGTGGTAGGGGGGCTTGTCTGTTAGAATGCATAGCCTGCTGATAGAGAGCTGTGCAGTTTCATGGTTAAGCAAAGAACGTTAAAAAATGCCATACAGGCTACTGGTGTGGGACTCCATACTGGTGTTAAAGTGTATATGACACTTCGCCCATCAGCGCCGGATACGGGCGTTGTCTTCCGTCGCACCGATCTTAATCCCGTAGCTGAAATTCCTGCGAAAGCCAAAAACGTAGGTGATACCACGCTGTCGACTAGTCTAATCAAAGACGGTGTTCGCGTATCCACAGTCGAACACATATTATCGGCCCTGGCGGGAATGGGTATTGATAATCTAATTATTGATGTCTCTGCTCCTGAAATTCCAATTATGGATGGTAGTGCCGCTCCCTTTGTGTTTTTGTTGCAATCTGCAGGTATTGAAGAGCAGGATGCACCTAAGAAATTTGTCCGGATTAAACGTCCTGTGACAGTAAAGCAAGAGGGTAAAGAAGCTACTTTTAGGCCCTTTGACGGCTTTAAAATAAATTTTGCCATCGATTTTGACCACCCTGTATTTAAAAGCCAAACACTTAATGCCAGTATCGATTTTTCCAGTACCGCCTATGTAAAAGAAGTGAGCCGAGCGAGAACGTTTGGTTTTATGCATGAATTTGAATACTTAAGAGCCAAAGGTCTAGCTAGAGGTGGCAGTCTAGATAATGCTATTGTGGTTGATGAATCTCAGATTGTGAATGAAGACGGACTTCGTTTTGAAGATGAATTTGTTAAGCATAAAATTCTTGATGCTATTGGCGATCTTTATTTACTAGGTAATAGCATTATTGGTGAGTTTGATGCTCATAAGTCCGGTCACGGCCTTAATAATGCGTCTTTGCTCGCATTAATTGCCGATGAAGAAGCGTGGGAAATGGTAACCTTTATTGATAACCCTGATGAAGCTCCAATATCCTATAATTGTTAATAGAAGAATCTAAACGAGCAAATAGACAAAGAGACGACGACTTCCAGTGAAATTAATTTTTATTAGTAACCGTTCAGATAAAGTCCGAACGTTCAGCTTAAATGGCTGGGCGAGAATACTGTTGTCTACAGTTGCCTTGGGTATCCCAGTGGCGGCTGGTGCGTTACTGGGCCTTAAGCTTTCAGATGGTCGCTGGCAATTACTGTTTGAAGACCACATAGCTGAAATGCAAAACGAGTTAATGGTAGATCGTCAAGAATTGCATGATGACCGACAACAGATAGCCAGTACACTGTCTGCAATGACTGCAAAACTTGCCCGTATGCGCGCTACTGTAGTGCGTATAGATGCATTGGGTGAGCAGTTAACAGAACTTTCAGGTATTCACGGCGGCGAGTTTGATTTTTCTAGCATGCCAGGCTTGGGCGGTCCAGATAGCCAATCTCAACTCAACTATCTTGGCACCAAGAATACACAAAATGATCTTAATTTACTGATCACAAATATTGGTAGTTCGCTTTCTCAGCGTGAGACGCAGTTGAAAGTGCTTCGCTCAACGTTAGCAGATAAAAACCTTATCGATGACCGTAGAATTGCCGGTCGACCTATTCTTACAGGCTGGATGTCATCGCCATACGGTATGCGAACCGATCCATTTAGTGGCGAACAAAAGTGGCATGCAGGCATTGATTTTGCTGGAACCCGCGGCTCCAATGTTATTGCCGTAGCCTCAGGTGTAGTCACTTGGGCTGGAGAAAAAAGTGGTTATGGAAAGTTAGTAGAAGTTAATCATAGTGACGGGTTCATCACTAGATACGCGCATAATCAGGAAAATATCGCTAAATTAGGTGCCGTGGTAAAAAAAGGTGATGTTATCGCTACGATGGGAAGCTCCGGTCGTTCCACGGGCCCTCATGTGCATTTTGAAGTATTCAAAAATGGTCGGATTGTCGACCCAGCCAGTTATATTCGTCGAACTAGTCGCTAAATCTCCCAAATAAAAGCTAATATAGCGTAGGGCGCACTCTTGTTGCGTACTGCAATTTTTTGGTATGGGTAGGAAAAATTAATGTTAAGCAAACTAGCTAAAAGTATTTTTGGAAGTAGTAATGATCGTGAACTTCGCAAGATGCGAAAAACAGTCGATCAAATCAATCAACTAGAGCATGAATTACAGGGTTTGTCTGCACAACAACTGCAGAATAAAACTGCAGAATTTAAACAGAGACTCAATCTAGGTGAAAGCCTTGATGAAATACTCCCTGAGGCCTTTGCTACCGTTAGAGAAACCGCAAAACGCGTATTAGAGATGCGCCACTTCGATGTTCAGATGATCGGCGGTATTGTACTGCATCAGGGTAAGATTACTGAGATGCGTACAGGTGAAGGTAAAACCCTTGTGGCAACGTTGGCTGCTTACCTAAATGCTCTAAGCGGTGGCAGTGTTCATGTTATTACTGTCAACGATTACCTTGCTAAGCGTGATGCAGAATGGATGGCACCACTGTATAGCGCGCTAGGTATGTCTGTGGGCATTATTCAATCTTTTCAGGGGCCCGATGTTCCGAGCTCCTTTGCTGTTAGTAGTTCGGATGATAGTAATCAGGCAAGCCCCTGCAGTCGGCAAGAAGCCTACGCTGCAGATATTATTTATGGCACAAATAATGAATTTGGCTTTGACTATCTTCGCGACAATATGGTGTTGTCATTGGCCGATAAAACTCAGCGAGATCTATCCTTTGCCATTATCGATGAAGTTGACTCTATATTAATTGACGAAGCTAGAACCCCTCTTATTATCTCTGGTGCGGCGCAGGACAGCTCAGCGCTATATAAGACGATTAATAGCCTAGTGATCAAGCTCAGCCCTCAAGCTCAGGCTGAAGGAGACGAAGAAGTACCCCCAGGTGACTTTATACTGGATGAAAAAACACGTGGCGTTGAGCTAACAGAAGGCGGACACCAAAAAATTGAGGATATCCTTATAAAAGCAGGGCTTCTAGCAGAGGACGAAAATCTATATCAAGCGACTAATTTGGGATTACTGCACCATGTCGATTCAGCTCTTAGAGCCCAACACCTGTTTCAAAAAGATGTTGAATATATAGTTCAAAATGGTGAGGCTGTATTAGTCGATGAGCATACAGGCCGAACTATGCATGGTAGGCGTCTCTCCGAGGGTTTGCACCAAGCTATCGAGGCCAAAGAAGGTCTTAATATCCAGCAAGAAAGCCAAACTTTGGCTTCTACAACATTTCAGAACTACTTTAGGTTATACCAAAAGCTCTCAGGTATGACGGGCACGGCTGATACCGAAGCATACGAATTTCATCAAATCTACGGCTTGCAGGTAATGGTTATTCCCACCAATGTGGAAGTTCTTCGTGTCGATCATAACGATTTGATCTTTCTCTCTCAGGAAGAAAAATTTGCAGCAGTTATTGAGGATATTAAAGAGCTGGTTGAAAAAGGTGCGCCCATTCTTGTAGGAACGGCATCCGTTGAAACCTCTGAATTACTTTCAGGTTTATTAAAAGTAGCAAAGATTGATCACAATGTGTTGAATGCCAAGCAGCACGAGCGCGAGGCGAATATTATTGTCAATGCAGGGCGGCCCGGAGCGGTTACTATCGCTACCAATATGGCCGGTCGAGGCACAGATATCGTGCTGGGTGGCAATCTGGAAGCTGAATTAAAAGATTTATCGCAAAAAAATCCAGATGAAACGGCTATCACTGCAATTAAAGAAGATTGGAAGCAGCGTCATGCCACAGTAATTGAGGCCGGTGGATTGCATATTGTGGGTACTGAGCGCCATGAGTCACGTCGTATTGATAATCAGCTGCGGGGTCGAGCTGGTCGGCAGGGTGATCCAGGTTGGTCTAGATTCTACCTCTCCTTGGAAGATCCCCTTATGCGACTATTTGCCTCAGATCGTGTCAAAAATATGATGCGCGCTATGGGTATGGAGCATGGTGAGTCGATAGAACATCGTATGGTAACCAATGCTATCGTAAAAGCTCAGCGCAAAGTTGAGGGTCGAAATTTTGATATCCGAAAACATTTGCTTGAATATGATGATGTAGCCAATGATCAGCGTCAGGTGATCTATCAGCAACGAAATGATTTACTGTCGGATGATGATATTACTGATGTGATAACCAATGTCCGTGAGGATGTAATTGATCAAGCTATTAGCGCATTTATCCCGCCAGAAAGCCTTGAAGAGCAATGGGATATAGCGGGTCTTGAAAAAGCATTAGCCACAGAGTTTGCTACGAAGCTGCCTGTGCAAAAATGGTTAGATGAGGATCAGCGTTTTGATGAAGATCAACTAAGAGCTAAGGTTGTTGCTTCTGTTCAAGCAGGCTACGAAGAGCGATATGCCCATGTTGGTAGCGCAATGCGAGAAATTGAACGACAAATTATGTTGCAATTGCTGGATACCCTTTGGAAAGACCATCTAAATAATATGGATCAGTTGCGACAAGGTATTGGTTTGCGTGCTTATGCGCAAAAAAATCCCAAGCAAGAATATAAACGTGAGTCCTATGAGTTATTCGAACAACTTTTAGATAATATTAAGCATGAAACCATTAAGTATTTAAGCCATGTAGAGGTGTCTTCGCGGGACGATGTTGAGCGATTGGAACAGCAGCGCAGACGTCAGGAAGTTAAGCACCAATATCAGCATGCCCAGTTCGCCGAAATGGGTGATTCAGTTGGTCAGGACGAGGAGAATGCGGCCGGGAGAAGTCAGCCCCTGTTAAGATCTGCGCCTAAAGTAGGACGAAACAGTGCCTGCCCCTGTGGGTCTGGTAAGAAATATAAACAATGTCACGGTAAGGTTTAACTATGGCGACAGGTAGCGGTAAATTTCCAAGCATGCATCCGATTCGGGGGTTTCGTCTTGGAACAACCGATGCGGGAATCAAAGTAGCAGACCGAAAAGATCTGGTTATCATGGAAATAGCACAGGGTAGCTCAGTGGCGGCTGTATTTACCCAAAATCGTTTTTGTGCTGCCCCAGTTACAATTTCAAAGCAACATCTTGAGCAGGCTCAACCTCATTTTTTATTAGTTAATACGGGTAATGCCAATGCAGGCACCGGTGAGCAGGGCATTGCCGATAGTATCAGCTGCTGCCAAGCACTAGCTGATGTCACTGGTTCAGAGCTTAATCAGGTATTGCCATTTTCGACAGGCGTAATTGGCGAGCCACTTCCCGTTGATACGATCTGTGATGCAGTTCCAGCTGCAATAGAGCAACTTTCTGAAGAAGGTTGGGCTGATGCTGCTGAGGGTATTTTAACGACAGATACACTGCCTAAAGGCGCAACGACTACATTTGATATTCAGGGGTCTCCGGTAACTATTACAGGCATTTGTAAAGGCTCGGGCATGATAAAGCCTAATATGGCAACCATGCTAGGTTTTGTCGCAACTGATGCTTCAATTGATGAGGAGCTTTTACACAGCGCGCTAAGAAAAGCGAATGGCCAGTCGTTTAATCGAATTACAGTTGATGGCGATACTTCAACCAATGATGCGGCAATATTGATTGCAACAGGCACCAGTGGTGTAGTGATAGATGAAATAAATTTTGATCAGTTTTTAGCTCAGCTTACCGAGATTTTTATCGAGCTAGCTCAGTCTATTATTCGTGATGGAGAGGGTGCTAGTAAGTTTGTTACAATCAATGTTGAGCGTGCTGGCAATGTTTCAGAAGCACTATCAGTAGCCTATGCAGTTGCCGAGTCGCCCTTAGTTAAAACCGCACTCACCGCCTCAGACCCAAATTGGGGTAGAATTTTAGCGGCTGTAGGGCGGGCTGATGTCGAAGATCTCGATGTATCCAAAATTCAAATTAGACTTAACGCTGTCCTTATTGCAGAAAATGGTGGAAGAGCAAAAAGTTATACCGAGGCTCAGGGTCAACAAGCTATGCAGGCTGAGGATATAGAAATAAATATTCAACTTAATCGTGGCTCAATCAAAGAGACGTTATGGACCACAGATCTCAGTTACGAGTATGTTCGTATTAATGCCGAATATAGAACCTAAGTATAAAATATGGCAAAAAAGCCCATTCATGTTGCGGTAGGGGTTATTTTCGATAATCATCAAGCGGATCGTATTTTAATCGCCAAGCGCCCACAGCATTTACATCAGGGCGGCCTTTGGGAATTTCCCGGCGGTAAGGTCAGTCAGGGAGAGACAGTTTACCAAGCATTGCAACGGGAGCTATTTGAAGAACTGGCTATCGAAGTTGTTGAGGCTCAGCCGTTAATGAAAGTTGCCCACGATTACACCGATAAACAGGTGCTGCTTGATATTTGGACGGTCACTGTATTTCTAGGCGAAGCTAGAGGGGTGGAGGGCCAGGCATGCTGCTGGGTTAGTCTGGATGAAATACTCGATAAGCAGCAAAGTGAATATAAGTTTCCAGAGGCGAATCAAGCTATTTTGAAGAAGTTAAAATCTCTAAACAGCTAGATATTTTCTTCAATGGTTGTGGTGTCAAGGCAGGGTTCGCCAGCGATGCTAAACCTTTCCGTCGCCCAGTCCCCAAAATCAATTTGTTTACATCGGTCAGAACAAAAAGGTCTGTATGGGAAACTATCATTCCATTTAACAGTGGTTTGGCAGGTGGGGCATTTTACAGATGGTGTTGTAATCATTTTAAAACCCTAAAATATTTATACTATTGCGCCAGTTTAATGAAAATATGATGAAAATCTAAAACATTTGTAGTTAAGCTGTGAATATCTAGCGAATTATCAAAAATATACTCCGCTTTTTCAATTTTTTCTTCCCGACTCATCTGGCTGTCTATTATGGACTGTATTTCTTGGGTGGTGACGCCGTCTCTTTGACTGGCTCTTTGGCGTTGAAGATCAGAGGTGATATCTACCAATAACGATGTATCAACCCTTTTATGTTGATCTGTCTCAAAAAGCAAAGGCGATTCTAAAATAATATAAGGACTTTGGTTGGACTGTTGTATTTTTTCTGAAATCCAATCGCCAATCAGTGGATGCAGTAATTGCTCTAACCAGACTTTTTGTTCCGCATGGTTAAATATTATCTCGCGTAAAGCTGCTCGATTAAGCTGCCCATTAATTAAAATGCTGTCATGAGTAAAGTGGTTTGAGTTAAAGTGTTTTTCGATTAAATTTAAAGCTTCAGAGCCAGGGGCTACTACAGCACGAGCACCCGCATCCGCATCAATTACTTTGATGCCAAGGTCTTTAAATGCATTGGCGACTGTACTTTTACCGCTTCCGATGCCGCCTGTAAGGCCCACTGTATATTTTTTATCCATATTTATGTTGCCCATTATTGACTATTAAATGGATAAATAGCTAAAAAGATAAATTAAGCTATCATTCCATTCCATAACAACCCAGCCAGCAATACATAGAAAGGGGCCGAACGCAAAGGGCCTTCGTCGATCATGACCGCAAAAAGCAATCGCAAAAAGGCCAATTACAGCACCTAGAAAAGAAGATATTAAAATTACACTGGGAACCATTTGCCAGCCAAACCAAGCGCCAATAGCAGCATTTAATTTGAAATCACCATAACCCATGCCTTCTTTGCCTGTTACCCATTTAAACAATATCATCACTGACCACAGAGACAGATAACCTAAAAGCGCGCCGGTAATTGCCTGAGTGGGGCCAGCCCAATAGCCAAATAAACTGGCAATCAAGCCAATCCATAATAATGGTAAGGTAATTTGATCAGGCAGAATTTTTTCACGAAAATCGATAACGGCTAAAACAATTAAGCAATAGCTGAATACAAGACTGAATAGAGTTTTTTCTGTTAAACCATGAACTGTAAGGAGGTAGGCGGTTATAAATGCAGAGAGCAACTCAATTATTGGATACTGTATCGAAACGGATTGGCCGCAATGGCTGCATTTTCCGCGTAAGAAGCAATAACTTAATAGAGGAATATTATGAACAACTTTTAATGGCTGTTTGCAATCAGTGCAATGAGATCTTGGCTTCGATAGAGAGAGGGGTTGCTTATCATCGTATGTTATACCTAAGAATAACTTTGCCTCATGCGTCCATTCAGCGCGCAGTATTAGTGGTAGACGAATAATAACAACATTTAAAAAACTCCCAATGATGGCACCCAATATAATGCCAAATAGTGCTAGCGTGGTTGCTGAGAGAACAGTGTCAAATATCATTCGTTGTACCTTGCAATTGAAGTGTTTTATAGAGGCAGACAAAGTTGCTACCTACTCTAATATTATTATATTAAAAAATATGACCCAGTTGAAAAACGGGTAAATACATAGCCAGTAAAAGCCCACCAACTAGCAACCCTAAGGTTATCATCATAACAGGCTCAATCAATGGAATTATAGTATCCAATGCAAGCTCAACATCTCGCTCATAAATTTGACCTGCTCTTTCAAGAATAGGCGTCAAAGAACCAGATTCTTCGCCCACATCTACCATCTGTTCCAATGTGACCGGGAAAATGGATTGTTTTCCCAATGCTCTATGCAGGGAAAGGCCTCCAATAACATCTTCTCTTACCCGTTGTATGGCATCAGTGTAACAAGAGTTTTCTATTGAAGATGCGGAAGATTTAAGTGCGTCAACAATAGGCAGCCCAGCGGTTATTGTGATGGCAAGGGTTCTGGTTAATCGCCCTAACATGACCTTTTTGATAAGAGCGCCGAGCCATGGCAGTTTAAGTACAGCTCTATCCATCATTTTTGAAAAGACTATGGACCTTTTTATTAAGATGGCACAGCTTGTATAACATGCCAAAACTCCTGCAAGAATAAACGGCCAAAGTCGACTAAAGCTATTAGATAGATCAATAACAAATAGCGTGAAAGCTGGCAGCTCAGTGCTAAATTCTGAATAGGTTTTAGCAAAACTTGGAATCACCTGAGTGAGCATAATTGACGCAACCAACAAAGCGATGATTAAAACAATGATGGGGTAGGTGAGTGCTTTTTTGGCTCGACGTTTAAAAAGCTCTGTTTGTTCTTGATAGTGAGCTAATCTTTCTAAAATTAGGGTTAAAGTACCTGACTCCTCTCCCGCCTCAACCATATTGCAGAAAACCCCGCTAAAATACTTTGGATGATTGCGTAAAGACTTAGCCAAACTGTCACCAGAATAAATACCATTATTAAGATCATGAATAATTTGTTTTAAGGCGGAATTACTAAAGCTATTAGCTAAAATATCAAAACTTTTTCGTATTGGGATCCCCACCTTAAGCAATAAAGATAGTTGCTGAGTAAATAATGCAATTTCTTTGGGTTTGATTTTATTATTGCCAATAAAGGGGAAAGCCCAGTGCTTTTTTAGAGACTGGATTCTAATTCCTTTTTTTCTTAATTGATGCCTTGCCCAATGAATATTTTGCGCTTTCAATATTCCCTGCACAGAAAGCCCTTTTCGGTTTTTACCCTGATATGAAAATAGTCGAGCACTGGGCTGTGTCATTTTAACTCTCTGTAATCTGTCTTAATAATGGCAGTTTGTTTTAAGCTTAAAGTGTATGGATCAAAAAAATATTTTCAGTGAACTAGCTCACAAAGAAGAAATAATAAAATTATAGCTGCGCAAAAATGATCTAGAGTTGAATAAATAAGCGGTAATAAATGAATGAATTATTAGCAAAATAATAGCGTGAGAAAACTATGTTAAAAATTTTTGGAAAAGGATTTTCCCTCGTCGAATTAATGGTGGTTATAGGTATTATTAGTCTTTTAGCTTTAGTTGCATTACCTAGTTATAGGAATTTTATTTTAAGAGCAGAATTTATCGAAACTAAAATGGCAATTGGGGCAGTGAAAGTGAGCTTTGAAGTCTGCGCTCAGATGTTAGGGCTTGCCAATGTCAAATCGTGCAGAGATAGCAGTCATGGTATACCTGGTAATAAAAATTCGTCTAATGGAGTTGTGGGTGTCAAGTTGGTGAGCGATATTTTCGATACAGAGGCTATTTTTGCCGAAAATGATACAGTGGAAATTATTGCAACGGCACCCACTGATTCAAATAATACAGGCTCAACCTATACTCTAACTGGAATATTAAAAAAAGACGGTAAAGTTATATGGAATGAGGGTGAGTGCTCTAAATCGGAGCTTTGCTAATATTATTTGCAGCGTTAGTTAAAGTGAAAGTCGCATTGAGAGATCAATGGCTTGAACATGTTTTGTTAAACTACCCGAAGAGATAAAGTCGATAGAGGTATCTAAATACTGCTTTATGGATTGCTTAGTTATATTGCCTGAGACCTCTATTTTTACATTGCCTAATTCTAGATTTAAAAGCTCATCCAGTTGATCTCTACAGAAATTATCCAACATGACTCTATTGGCGCCTGCATTCACTGCCTGTTGGAGTTCTTCTAGGGTTTCAACCTCGACTTCAATTTCTTTATGTGGTGCAATTTCTTGTGCTTTTGCGACTGCTTGGTCAATACCACCGCAGGCTATAATATGGTTCTCTTTGATTAAAAAAGCGTCATAGAGCCCGATGCGGTGATTAGAGCAACCACCTACGTTAACAGCGTATTTCTGTGCTAAACGCAGCCCGGGTATTGTTTTTCTGGTATCTAGTATTTCAATCTGTGTGTCAGCTGCCAAGTTGGCATAATGCCTTGCTGAGGTTGCGGTGCCTGAAAGTGTTTGAAGAAAATTCAGTGCACAACGCTCACCCATCAATATCACGCGTGCATTGCCCGCAATGGAAAAAAGAGGCTGGTTTTCGTTTATCCAGTCGCCTTCTTCAACATGCCAATCAATAGTAATACTGGGGTCTAATTGGTTAAATACTTCGTCAACCCAGGGTCGTCCACAGATAACCGCTGGTTCACGGGAAATTACTATGCCCTTAGCGCTTTTCTGTGCATCAATAAGCTGTGCGCTAATGTCTCCAGAACCAATATCCTCCTGCAGTGCACGAGTAACGCATTGAGGAATATCTTCAGATATAAGTTCTGGTATTGAATTCATCTAAAACACAGCCTTGTTGGCAAATAATAAGAATTTTGGTGAGTATACCATTTTGCCTAAGGCAGTGACCTCGTATTGATCCTATTAAATCGATATTATAGTGCGGTATTATTTAATCAAAATGCGGTTAAAAAAATTAGGGTAAATATGAATATAGATCAGGGGTGGTTGAGTCAGGTGGATAAGCTTGAATCTCCAAATGCAGATTTAAGGCCTGACCTTAATGATATTAGCCTTTTGGTTATTCACAATATTAGTCTGCCACCAGAACAGTTCGGAGGGCCTTATATTGCCCAGCTATTTTCCAATAATCTAAAGCCTGAAGAACATCCGTATTTTCGTGAAATATATCAGCTAAAAGTTTCATCGCACCTATTGATCGATCGAGAGGGTAAGATTACTCAGTTCGTTTCCTTAGACAAACGTGCTTGGCATGCGGGCGTCTCACAATTTGAACAGCGATCGCAGTGCAACGATTTTTCTATTGGTATTGAGCTTGAGGGTGCAGATCATATTGCTTATACGGATATACAGTACACCGTGTTAGCGCATGTAACTAAGGTAATTATTAACCAATACCCGATGATTACAAGGGACAGAATCACTGGCCATAGTGATATTGCTCCGGATCGAAAGACTGATCCTGGTCCAGCATTTGATTGGCAACGATATGAAAATTTATTGAAATAGTTGAGACTATCTACTGCTGAGCAATCGATTAATCCAGGCGATCAAAAATAGTACAGGTAAGCCCATTAATGCGGTTATTAAAAAGAAAGTTTCATAGCCTATGCTCTCAACAATAGAACCTGAATATCCTCCCAAAACTTTTGGAAATAATGTCATCATTGAACTAAAAATTGCATATTGCATCGCGGTAAACGAGATATTGGTAAGGCTCGATAAAAAGGCTACAAAGGCTGCGCTAGCGAGCCCGGCAGACAGGTTGTCCGCAGCAATTACCCAATAGAGAAGGTTAATATCCTGTCCCGCCTTAGCGAGTACTACAAACATTAAATTTGTGATTGCAGATAACAGGGCTCCGACAAATAAAATCCGTATCACGCCAAAGCGCAGTGCCAAAATTCCGCCAATAAATCCGCCTAAAATGGTCATGCCAAGACCGAAGCTCTTAACTACATTAGCGATTATGATCTTACTGAAGCCTAAATCTTGATAAAAAACGTTAGAGATAACGCCGAGTACTATATCCGATACTCGGTATAAGCCGATAAGAGCCAAAAGGGTTAATGCAAGAGATAGACCGTAGCGATCAAAGAACTCTTTTATTGGCGCTACATAGGCCTGATGAATTTCTTGCTGGGCCACAAAACCCACATTTACAAGTAGCTTAGTGATTAATGCCGACAGTGATAAGGCTAAAATAAGCCGGCAACATTCAACAACTGTAGAGGCTAAGTATTGATTCCATAAAAATTCATTTAATGAACCCTTGGTTAATTGAGCAAGTTCAGAGCTTGCAAAGTAACAGCCAATAAAACCGACAACAGCGGCAATAAACAACAGAAGAAATCGCAGGTTATTGCTTGTTTCCCTTAACACGGCATTTTTCGTTTTGAATGCCGGTTCATTGATACACAATGTAGTGAGAACCCCTATTAGCATGGTAAATGCCATGCAGAGGTAAGTTGATCGCCAGGCTAAGTAGCTATAATGCTCAGTAGTTGAGCCCCAAAAGCTAGCTAAATACAGCGCTCCTGCACCGGCAATGAGCATGCCGATTCTATAACCCGCGATATAGCCTGATGACATAAGTGCTTGAAACTTTTCGCTGGCAGATTCTATGCGATAGGCGTCGATAACAATATCTTGGGTAGCGGCTGAAAATCCCAGTAGTAAAGCAGCAAAACCCATAAGAGTTAATGTATCTGTTGCAGGGTTAACCCATGCCATTAAGCTAATCGATAGAATAATCATCAATTGAGATAACAGTAGCCAAGCCCTTCGCTGGCCGAACTGGTGGGTTAATAAAGGAATTTTTAGGCTATTAACCAGGGGTGCCCATACAAATTTAAATGAGTAGCCTAATGCCGCCCAGCTAAAATAGGTTACTGCAGAGCGATCCACGCCAGCCTCACGAAGCCACAGGCTTAGCGAAGAGAATATAAGTAAAAGAGGTATGCCAGCCGAAATCCCTAAAAAGACCATAGTGATTACTTTGGGATGAAAGATCCCAGCTAGGCTTTCTTTCCAGCCAGTCTGATTGTTAGTTTGACTATCATTTCGGGTCATCGTATATACTCGTCTTCAATAATGATTACTTTACACTAGCCATTTAAAGATAACATTGAAAACCCTAAAAGCAACCCAATATAGTACTTAGTTCAAACAACGGTGAGCAATATGCGTTTCGCACTATTATTATTTATTTTAATGCCAATTATGGAAATGTGGCTTTTAATCACAATTGGTAGCTACATAGGTGCATTAAGCACTATTTTATTGGTGATATTAACGGCAATAGTAGGTATTGGGCTTTTGCGAGACCAGGGTATTGCAACTCTGTGGCGAGGTAAAGACAAGCTACAACAGGGGAAATTACCTGCTCAAGAAATGATTGAGGGTATTGTTTTAGCCGTATCAGGCGCGCTTTTATTAACACCAGGCTTTGTAACTGACACTCTAGGATTTTTGGGCTTATTACCCTTTACGCGCTTTTTTCTAGTTCAAGGATTGATGAAAAAATTCACTTTGTTCAACCCCTCAGAGAATACCTTTAACCATCAACAAAGGGCTAATCAGACCGATTCAGGCAATACCATCGATGGAGAATTTTGGGATTCTGAGGAAAGTTTAAAAAAACCAAAATAAATTTTGGATGTTTTTTTACTTTACCCCTTGAAAAGTTCAGCGATTGACTCCATATATTAAACAAGCGCGGAATAGTAATCCCGTAACCCTTTGCTAAAACTGTAGATTGATAATTTGGAGATATAAAGTATGAAAATTCGCCCATTACATGATCGAGTGATTGTGCGTCGCGAGGAAGAGGAACAAACAACGGCAGGTGGCATTATTTTGCCAGGTTCTGCTCAAGAAAAACCAAATCGAGGAGAAGTGATTGCCGTAGGCAGTGGTCGTATTCTCGATAATGGTGAAGTTCGTGCAGTGGATGTTAAAGTTGGTGATGTAGTTGTATTCGGTCAATATGCCGGCAACGACAAAATTGATGTCGATGGCGAGGAGCTTATTATCCTCGGTGAGAGTGATATTAAAGCCGTAGTCGAAGGCTAAACTATTTGAATTTTGTAACAGATTTTTGGAAGGAAAAGAATCATGGCAGCTAAAGATGTGAAGTTCGGCGACAATGCTCGTCAAGGAATGCTAGAAGGTGTAAATATTCTAGCTAATGCAGTTAAGGTAACGTTGGGGCCAAAGGGTCGCAATGTAGTGTTAGATAAATCATTTGGTGCACCTACTGTAACTAAAGATGGGGTGTCTGTGGCTAAAGAAATCGAACTTAAGGATCGGTTCGAGAATATGGGTGCACAAATGGTAAAAGAAGTTGCATCAAAAGCATCTGACGATGCGGGAGATGGAACAACAACAGCAACAGTGTTAGCGCAGACAATTGTTAACGAAGGTCTTAAATCTGTAGCTGCCGGCATGAATCCAATGGATCTAAAGCGCGGCATTGATAAAGCAGTTATCGCAGCTGTTCAAGAGATTGCCAAGCTAGCTAAACCTAGTTCTGATAATAAAGAAATCGCTCAGGTGGGAACTATCTCCGCTAACAGTGATGAAAGTATCGGAGCCATTATTGCTGAAGCAATGGACAAAGTAGGTAAAGAAGGCGTGATTACTGTTGAGGAAGGTTCAGGTCTTGAAAATGAGCTAGATATTGTAGAAGGGATGCAGTTTGATCGCGGTTACCTTTCACCTTACTTTATTAACAATCAAGACAGCATGAGTGTTGATCAAGAGAGTCCACTGATACTTCTGGCTGATAAAAAGATTTCAAATATCCGTGAATTGCTACCTCTGTTAGAAGAAGTAGCCAAGGCGGGTAAACCTCTACTAATCATTGCAGAAGACGTTGAAGGTGAAGCATTAGCTACGCTAGTAGTTAATAATCTTCGCGGTATTGTTAAGGTTGCAGCTTGTAAGGCTCCTGGCTTCGGTGATCGTCGTAAGGCAATGCTTGAAGATATCGCTATCCTAACGGGTGGTACAGTGATTTCTGAAGAAGTTGGCCTAGATCTTGAAAGCGCTACCCTTGAGCACTTAGGTACGGCCAAGCGAGTTAGCATGAATAAAGAAGCTACCACCATTGTTGATGGTGCTGGCGAAGGTTCATCAATTGAAGCGCGCGTTAAGCAAATCCGCGCTCAAATTGAAGAAACTAGCTCCGATTATGACTGCGAAAAACTGCAAGAGCGTGTAGCTAAATTGGCTGGCGGTGTAGCGGTTATTAAAGTAGGTGCTACCACAGAAATTGAAATGAAAGAAAAGAAAGCACGTGTTGAAGATGCACTTCATGCAACACGAGCTGCAGTTGAAGAGGGTGTGGTTCCAGGCGGCGGTGTTGCCTTGGTACGCGCATGTCAGAAAATCAAATCTCTTACCGGTGCAAATGATGATCAAACGGTAGGTGTTGGTATTGCAATTCGCGCAATGGAAGCACCACTTCGTCAAATCGTTGAAAATGCTGGTGAAGAAGGCTCAGTGGTTGTAGACAAGGTTAAGAATGGTAAGGGTAACTTTGGTTACAATGCTGGAGCGGGTGAATATGGCGATATGATCGAAATGGGTATCCTCGATCCTGCTAAGGTTACTCGTACAGCACTTCAGGCAGCGGCTTCAATTGCGGGCTTGATGATCACAACCGAAGCTATGGTTACAGATATTCCTGATGAAGGCGGAGCTCCAGCTGCACCTGATATGGGCGGCATGGGCGGTATGGGCGGTATGGGTGGTATGATGTAATTTCCCTCAACGCTTATTGTAAAAAAGCCCTACATATGCCAATGTGGGGTTTTTTTGCTTTATGTACAGGTTATTAATGTTTTAAACTGTTGATATTTACAAGGCTTTGCAGAACAATTGCAGTGTCAGGAATTAATGCCCATTCTGGGCAATACATCAAAGGGGGAATGCTATGACAATAGAATTTATTAACTTTCTTGCTCGTTGGAGCCACGGGTTATTCGGTATAACTTGGATTGGAATGCTCTATTACTTCAATTTTATTCAAGGCGGCTATTTCAAAGAAGCCACACCAGAAGCATTGGCTGATGCAAAAGCGAAACTAGCACCTAAAGCACTTTGGTGGTTCCGCTGGGGAGCAATGTTTACTTTTATTACGGGTATTATTTTATTTGCAGGCGTTTATCATAATGCTCAAATGAATAACTATATTATTATTGGTGTTGTTATGGGTACGCTCATGGCTGCTAATGTGTGGATGGTTATTTGGCCTGCGCAAAAAATTGCTCTAGGTCTAGTTGATGGCGGCGACAAAGCAGCTGCAGGCGCAAAAGCTTTGTTAGCCTCGCGTACTAATACCTTCTTATCTGCACCTATGCTATACGCTATGTTTGCTGGTCCACATTATACTGGGTACGGTTATGGCACTGCAGTAGGTGGAACCGGTCTTATTGTCGCACTAGTTATTATTGCTGCGATTGAGCTTAATGGTTTAAAGGGTCAGCAGGGCCCTCTTACGACCGTTCGTGGTGTAATCGTTTCAAGCCTTGTTTTAACTGCAGTATTAGCAGTATCGCTTAACGTACTTTAAGCTTTTCTGTGATTAAAAAAACCGGTGCTATAAGCGCCGGTTTTTTTATGCGTTAAATTTAAGCGCACTTGAGATGGTTCTGTTCCGGGATCAGAGTATAATAAAAATAGACTATCTAATATTCAGGTGTGATTTAAAAAAATGGACAAGCAGCGAACAAACCCAATAGTTCCGGAGCGAGATGATAAGATTGACCGAGATTCTGATGGATCTCAAGTTGAGTCCTATATGAGCAGAGATACTGGATATGTATCCAATACACTGTCAAGCGGTTGGAAGCTGATTGCTATCCTGTCTTTTTTGGGTATGTTAATTATTGCCTGTGTAGGATGGCAGCAGTACCAGCAGTTTATAGTACTTCAAGAGCGCTTTCAGGTATTAGACTCTAGATTAAATAATACCGATGAATCGGTCAATCAATCTGGGGTTGCTATGCAGGTCAACATAAGTAATCACAGCGAACAGTTAAAAAAACACTGGAGTGAAATTAGAAAGCTTTGGGGTATTGCCGACGACAAAAATAAAGCAAAAATTGCTAAGAACGCAAAAGATATTGCCTTTCTTGCCAATAAGCGCACTGACCTAGAAGCCTCTTTCAAAAATATGTATATGCAGATCAAAAAGGATCGAGCGAATTTGAATGAGGTTGGCGAAAATTTCTTTGGGGTCTATGCAGATATGGATAGCTTAAATGTATCATTGGATGAATATTTCCTTGCGCTACAGAAAGTACAGGCCTCAGTTGGGGAGCAGGATAAAAGAGTGCAGAGTAACCTTGAAGCCGTTAGGTCTATCGATGCATTTCGCAGACAAATTAATCAGAAAATTCTAGAGCTTGAAAAAAAGATAGCGAATCAGTCTGCGCAGCCCGCTGTAAAGCCGCAAACCTTGGGTGGGCCAATTGAGTAATATAATCTGTGTGCAGATTCAAATCATTTTAAACTGAGCATAAATAAAGATATGACCGTTATTCGTCAACAAGATGTGACTCAAAGTATTGCAGATGCACTACAGTACATCTCTTACTACCATCCCGCTGATTTTATTCAGGCGGTTAAGCAGGCTTATGATCGAGAAGAGTCTAAATCCGCAAAGGATGCTATGGCACAGATTCTTATCAATTCGCGCCTTTGCGCGGTGGGTAAACGTCCCATCTGTCAGGATACGGGAATTGTTACTGTATTTGTTAAAGTTGGAATGCAGGTGCAATGGGATACACAGGATAGTTTGACGGATATTATTAATGAAGGCGTAAGGCAGGCCTACAAACATCCAGATAATGTATTGCGTGCCTCTATACTGGCTGATCCTGATGGTGAAAGAAGAAACACCGGCGATAATACGCCCGCAGTTATTCATTATGAAATCGTCCCTGGAGATAAATTAGAAATTGATGTGGCGGCTAAGGGTGGTGGCTCTGAGGCAAAATCTAAGTTTGCTATGCTAAATCCCTCTGACTCGGTAGTGGATTGGGTGCTTAAAATGGTCCCCACTATGGGTGCTGGGTGGTGTCCGCCGGGAATTTTAGGCATAGGTTTGGGCGGTACGGCTGAAAAAGCCATGCTTATGGCTAAAGAGGCATTGCTAGAGCATATAGATATTCAAGAATTGCAGGCCAGAGGCGCTACAAACAGAAACGAAGAATTGCGCCTTGAGTTGTATGAAAAAGTAAATGCGCTGGGTATAGGCGCGCAGGGTTTAGGCGGGTTAACCACGGTTTTAGATATTAAGATTAAAGATTATCCATCTCATGCTGCTAACAAAGCAATCGCAATTATTCCCAACTGTGCCGCTACACGCCATTTACATTTTGTGCTTGATGGTTTGGGTCCGGCAACATTTGATCCACCAGACCTCAATCAATGGCCCGATATTTCTTGGGAGGCAGATGACAGTGTTCGCCGTGTTAATTTAGATACTGTCTCTCAGTCAGATATTCAGCAATGGCAGCCTGGGGACACGCTGTTATTGTCCGGAAAAATGCTTACAGGTCGTGATGCGGCCCATAAAAAAATGACTGATATGCTTGCGCAGGGAGAAAAATTACCCGTGGATTTAACAGGCCGGTTTATATATTACGTTGGTCCGGTTGACCCTGTAAGAGACGAAGTGATGGGCCCTGCTGGCCCAACAACTGCAACTCGAATGGATAAGTTTACTCGCACAATGCTTGAGGAGACTGGGCTGACGGGTATGATTGGGAAGGCTGAACGTGGCCAACAGGGAATTGACGCAATAAAAGATAATAGCTCGGTCTACTTAATCGCAGTAGGGGGTGCAGCTTATCTTGTATCCAAAGCAATTGTGTCGGCCGAAGTGGTTGCGTTCCCTGAGCTTGGCATGGAGGCAATTTATGAATTCGAAGTTGTAGATATGCCCGTAACCGTTGCGGTTGATACTCAGGGCCGTTCAATTCATCGCAGTGGGCCTGAATTATGGCAAGCAAAAATACAAGAAAAAGTGATTCAAATTAAATAAATTTTTAGTATTAGATTGACCTATTTTATAGGATCGCTAAACTTAGAAAATAATAATTAATTCTTTATATAAAGGTGTTATATGAAATTTTTACGAACCTCTATGGCTGTGATTTCTTTGTTAATGGTCGGAACAGCGTCGGCATCTAACCCATGGTTTATAGGTGCTACACATGGCTTTTATAGTCTGGGTGAAGGGGATCACTGGAAAGGTGAAATAGATATTGGTCAGGCGGGATTGCAAGTGGGTAAGTACCTAAGTAATGACCTGTCAGTTGAAGCAGGTTATTCCGTAAATTTTAATCGAGAAGATTTTCAGGTTGGTTCATTGTCTGCTCTATTTTGGATGGGTGATTCTAAAGAAAAATATCAGCCCTATCTATTAATAGGTACCAGTGTTTATAACTTTGATGATGAAAGCGATATGCGAATACAGCATCGTCACAGCCAGGCCGTTTTTGGGGTTGGCATCGGTTCTAAGGTTACACAGGGTTTTCAAGTTCGTGCTGATGTTCGTCTCATGGCCCGAAACAAAGAAAATGAAGGTGATTTTGGATTCCAATTTTCCATTAATCGCATGCTGCCTGCTGGTTCAAGCGCATCCAACTAATAAGAATTTTTTTAAGTAGAATCAGATAAGGCGCCTGTTAGGCGCCTTTTTATTAGCGGAACAATTATCAGCTATAATTATTTCAAATCACTCTGTGAATACCCGCTGTTATTACGCTGAATCAAGGATACATAGTTAATGAGCAGCAGCTTATATTGGCACGATTATGAAACCTTTGGTGCAATTCCAGCGGTTGATAGGCCCAGCCAGTTTGCAGGCTTAAGAACTGATTGCGATCTTAATGTGATCAGTGAGCCGCTAGTGATCTACTGTCAGCCGCAGATGGATATACTTCCATCACCGCAGGCTTGCTTAATTACCGGTATTACACCGCAGGATGCACTAAAAAATGGTATTCCAGAACCTGATTTTATAAGCCAAATTCACGAACAACTATCTACGCCGGGCACTTGTGGTGTTGGTTACAATAGTATTCGCTTTGATGATGAGGTTACAAGATACAGTCTCTATAGAAATTTTTTTGACCCCTACCAGCGCGAATGGCAAAACGGTAACTCCCGCTGGGATATTATCGATCTTTTACGAGCCGCTCGTGCGTTGCGTCCGGAGGGTATTGAGTGGCCAGACCATGAGCCTGGAAACCCAAGTTTCAAATTAGAGCATCTAACTCAAGTCAACGGGGTCTGTCATGATGCGGCGCATGACGCTTTATCAGATGTAACAGCAACTATTGCTATGGCTCAGCGGGTAAAGCAGGCTCAGCCTAAATTATTTGATTATGTGTTCCATAATCGAGGAAAGGTTGCGGTTGCTAAAATCGTTAACGTGAAAAGCCGTAAGCCATTTTTTCATTGTTCTGGCATGTTACCTAGAGATAATCTTTACAGCGCGCTTATGATGCCTCTAGCATCCCACCCTACCAATAAAAATGCTGTGATATGCATCGACCTCAGCGTAGATCCAGAACTATTAATAAAGCTTGATTCAGATGAAATTAAGCGTCGAGTGTTTAGTCGAGCACAGGACCTCGCCGAGGGTGTTGAGCGGATTCCACTCAAGATGGTCCACTTTAATAAGGCGCCAATGGTGGCTACTCCTAATGTAGTCGACTCCCGAATAGCCAAAAGATTATCTATTGATCTTGAACGTTGTGAGAAGCATTGGCATCGTCTTCAGCAGGTAGATCTTGAAGTTAAATTGCAGGCGGTTTTTGCTGAGCCAGATTTCCCAGTGTCAAGTGACCCAGAGCAGCAGCTTTATCAGGGTTTTTTGCCTAACCAAGATAAGCCTCTGTTGGCGCAGGTTCGCTCAGCAGTGACCAAAGACTTTAAGCAGCATAATTTTTATTTCTCTAATGATCGCTATAACCGTTTATTACAGGCCTATAGAGCTAGATATTTCCCTGAGTCTCTCTCTGCGGAAGAACGCAAGCAATGGCAGGAAAGTTGTCGTTGCCGACTTACTGATTCAGCGTCGGGTTATTTAACATTACAGCAGCAGGAACAGGAGATAAAACAGTTATTATCAGATACCGATATAACCGCTGAAAAGCGTATTATTCTCCTGGCGCTAAGGGATTGGAGCGAGCAGGTAACCTTAAAGTTTGCGGTTGATTGATCTAAAAAATACATAAGTTAGCTCTCAGTTAGTGTATCAATTAATATTCGGGCTAGAGTCCCTGAGTCAAACAGGCTAAAATCCGTCAGATCAATTCAATTTTGAGGTAATAATTTGAATTTCCAAGGCGTCCATATACTTTCAATCAATCAATTTGAGAAGCAAGATGTCACTCGTGTTTTTGATGTCGCTGATCAGATGCTACCCTATGCATTGCGAAAAAAAGTGACCCGAGTTTTGGAGGGCGCTATTCTTGGCAATATGTTCTTTGAAGCCAGTACAAGAACCCGTGTAAGTTTTGGTTCTGCTTTTAATTTACTGGGTGGTGAGGTTCGAGAGACTGCAGGTTTTGAAACATCAGCCTTAGTAAAAGGTGAGTCTCTTCAGGATACAGCCAGAGTACTCTCGGGCTTTAGTGATGTGATTTGTATGCGTCATCCAGCCGAGGGTTCTGTTGCCGAGTTTGCCAGTGCTAGCCGTGTTCCAGTAATGAATGGTGGTGATGGTGCTAATGAGCATCCTACTCAGGCGTTACTTGATCTTTATACCATTCAAAAAGAAATGGCGGCAACCGGTCGAGATATTGATGGCCTTACCATTGCGATGGTAGGGGATCTTAGATATGGTCGAACGGTGCATTCCCTCTGTAAGCTACTGTGTCTTTATAAGAATATTAAGGTCGTGCTAGTCTCGCCAAAAGAGCTTTCATTACCAGCTAGCCTGGTGGAGGCTATGCGCGCCTCACATGTTGCTGTTGAAACCTCAGAAGACTTGGGGCAAAGCATTGCTGATGTAGATATTGTCTACTCAACAAGAATTCAGGAAGAGCGTTTTGATAGCAAGCAGGAAGCGGATCTTTATCGTGGTAGATTTCGATTAAATCAGGCAATTTATACTGAATTTTGCCAACCCAATACAGTCATTATGCATCCATTACCTAGAGATTCTCGTGCTGATGCTAATGAACTTGATAATGACCTTAATAACAACCCTAATTTAGCTATATTCCGACAAACTGATAATGGCGTATTAGTGCGTATGGCGTTATTTGCCCTTGTTCTGGATGTGGCTGATTGCGTTGAAAAGTATTCTTATGATATCCGTTGGTTTAATGCTCGCTCTTAACAGAGTATTTCCGAATAACAATAATAAAGTGATAGTTAACCCCTGTATTGCTTTAAAACAAGCGAAAGCTACATCAGTCAGGCGAAGTCAATGAAGCAGTTTGAAGATATCCGTCCCTTTAGGGATAAAGAAGTTCCTGAGGTGCTTGCACGTTTAATTGCTGACTCTGAATTTATCGATTTACTTTTATCTAGACGCGCCCCGATGATGATGCAAGTCTTGCCGTGGTTATTTAAGCCTTTGGCTAGACCCCTTCTTCGTCGCAGTTTGCGTAAGTTAATCGCTGAAGTGAAAACTGTCGCTGACTTTCAAGGCCATGTAAAGCTCTGCCTACAGAAAAGCTTGGATAAAACAACAGACGGATACAATTTTGGTGGTTTAGATCAATTAGACCCTGACCAAGCCTATCTTTTTATGAGTAATCATCGTGATATTGCATTAGACCCAGCTATGATTAATTTAGCACTACACACAGTAAACTTAGATACTGTTCGCATTGCGATTGGCGATAATTTGCTAAGTAAACCTTTTGCTAGCGATCTTATGCGAGTTAATCGCAGTTTTATTGTTAAACGCTCTGCCGTCGGTCGACGCGAAAAGCTTGAGGCGCTTAAAACGCTATCAGCCTATATTAGGCATAGCGTTGTAAACGATAAGGCTTCTTGCTGGATTGCCCAGGCTGAGGGGCGCGCTAAGGATGGTAATGATAGAACCGAAACAGCGTTGTTAAAAATGTTGGCGCTTTCTAAAACATCGGAGCAAACCTTTGCATCTGCTACTAAAGAGCTTAATTTAATGCCTGTTTCGCTCTCCTATGAGTACGATCCCTGTATTATTGAAAAAACCAGAGAGTTGTATGCGGCTAATCAGGGAGAGGACTATATTAAAGCGGAATTTGAAGACCTAGATAGTATCCAAAAAGGTTTTTTAGGTTACAAAGGGCGAGTTCAGGTTAATTTTGGTGATCCAGTCAGAGCAGATTATGAAAATGCAGAGGATCTCTCCCAAGAAATTAATTGCCAAATATGTTGTTTATATCAGTTATTTCCAACGCATATCATTGCTTGGAAAATACAGACACCCAATAAAAGCGAGATGCTAGACGAATTAAAGCAGCAGTGGCCTGGCGAAGATTGGATAAAGGCTGAGCAAGACTTTATGGATCATATTGCACAAGTGCCTAGTGATCAAAGAGAGCTGGTTATAAAAGCCTATGCAACGCCAGTTGAGAAGCAGATAGCCTATTCCCGCGAAAATTCTAGTTTGGATAATACATAACACAAGGATGTTATTAATTGTTAGATAAAGCTACCAAAGAAACCATTCAGCAGGGTTATAGGCAGTTCTTAAAGTCCCGTAATTTGAATCCTAGGCAGGGTCAGAAACAAATGATCGCTGCTATTGCCAATAGCCTGAGCCATTCGGATGCAGACAAGCGATTGTCTGTAATTGAAGCGGGCACGGGCACAGGTAAAACAGTTAGCTACCTTCTTGCTGCGCTGCCCATAGCGCGAGCACTCGATAAAACGGTGGTGGTTGCCACGGGCACCATTGCCCTTCAGGAGCAGTTAATTCTTAAAGATATTCCAGATTTACTTGAGTCCTGTGGCTGGGACCATCAGATCGCTCTGGTAAAAGGGCGAGGCCGTTATATATGCAACCTTAGATTAGAGCAATGTTTAGATGCTATAAAATCCAAAGAAGCAGGGTTATTTTTATTTGAAGACGAATTGCAATTTAATCCTAATGATCAAACTGAAGGCTTATATCAGTCCTTGGCTGAATCCCTTGAAGAGGGTAGTTGGGATGGAGATCGTGATGCATGGGATAGCCGAATTTTAGATTCAGATTGGCGAGCACTTACCGTAGATCAACGGCAATGCACGGGCCGCCGCTGTCGATTTGTTGATCAGTGCGCCTTTTTTAGTGCGCGCGCGGAGCTTGAAGAAGCAGATTGTATTGTGGCAAATCACGATCTAGTAATGGCAGATTTAGCTTTAGGTGGCGGTCTTATTCTTCCTCCGCCTGAAGACTGTATTTATATATTCGATGAGGGTCATCGTCTAGGGGAAACAGCGGTTAAGCATTTCGGGGCTCAGTGTCGAATTAATACCACGCTAAACTGGTTAGAACTTGTTCCTAAGCGGATCAAAGGACAGACGCCAGTGTTCTCCAGTGATAGTTCTATCACCGAATTGATGCCAAAAATTGACGCTGGGGCTCGTGAGATCACAGCGCAATTATCGGTGGCCTATCCGTTGTTTAAAGAATATCTGGATAATATCGATGATGAGCGCAAACTTTATCGTTTTCCTCATGGGGATATAGGTGAGGGAGCTCGTGAGCTAGCACAAAATATTAGTGGGCTAACTAGCCGCTGGGTGCGCCGTGTTGAGATGCTAAAAGACAATTTAAATGAGGCGCTCAGCGATAAAAACTATTCAGTCCCTACACCAGATATAGAGCTTTTTTATCAGCAGGTGGGTAGTTGGTTGTCCAAAGCGGAAAAGCTCTTCGCATTATGGGATCGACTCAAGCAGCAACTTGAAAATAATACAGTGCCATTAGCCTGTTGGTTGCGCTTAGATGATACTGCCGGCGGAAATATCGATATTGCAATTAATGCGAGCCCGATTCAGGCCACAGATATTTTGCGAGAACAGCTTTGGGGGAGTTGCTATGGTGCAGTTATAACCTCTGCAACGCTTAAATCCCTTGGTACCTTTAATACTCTAAAGCGAGAGACAGGTATACCTGAGACAGCCCAATTTTCATCTGTTGCTGGTGCATTTAATTACAGTGAAGCTGCAATATTACGTGTGCCGAGTGATTCAGTAGAGGGTAATTCGGTTGATCTTCATACCGATTATATAGCCGATAATCTGTCGACTATGGTGGAGAAACGGGCAGGTACCCTCGTATTATTTTCATCGCGCCGTCAAATGGACGAAGTTTTTGATAGGCTTGAGACTGATTTACAGGATATAAGTTTAGTTCAGGGCCGTTACTCGAATCGAGAAATGGTGCGCCTTCATAAAGAGCGAATAGATCAAGGAAAACCCAGTGTTTTGATTGGTCTAGCTAGTTTTGCTGAGGGTGTAGATTTGCCCGGTGATTACTGTAAACATGTGGTGATTGCCAAATTACCCTTTATGGTGCCAGACGATCCTCTTCATGAAGCGCTTTCCGAATGGATTGAGGATAAGGGAGGTAACTCTTTCTTTGATCTATCTCTGCCCATTGCATCGTTGCGCTTAATTCAAGCCTGCGGTCGATTATTGCGAACTGAGAGCGATACTGGCACAGTTTCAATTCTGGATAAAAGGCTTTTGACCAAACGCTATGGCGGGCAGTTGCTCGATGCACTGCCGCCCTTTAGGCGGCAGATATAATCGAGTAATTATCTTTTATCTTTTTTAGTGTAAGTCTTCTTCTTTTTCTTTAATGGTGCGCTACCATCAATTTGAGAATTCTTGCGATTGGTTGGATTATCTTTTCCCGGTACTTTTGACTTTTTAGGGCCTTTATTGGGTCTAGGTGCTCTGGCCGAGGTTGCGTTATCACCATCTTTGGCAATGCTGATATTCAGTGCCTTGGAGCGCACGCGCGCCTTTTTAAGATGTTTAAACACATCGTCGGGCATACCATCTGGAAGTTCTACTGTACTGTGGTCATCATGGAGAATTATTTGGCCAATGTACTGGCTGCTAATATCTGCTTCGTTAGCGATGGCGCCGACAATATTTGAAGGTTCAACCTGATCATTTCTACCCACCTCGATACGGTAAGTAAGCATAGGTACTTCATGGCCATCTTCATCGCGAATAGCGCGCTCAGTTCTTTTGACTCTGGGACTTTTATCTCTAGATTGGGTATCTCTATCTCTATCTCTATCTCTATCTCTATCTCTATCTCTGCTGTCTCGGCCCTTATGGTCTCGGCCCTTATGGTCTCGGCCCTTATGGTCTCGGCCCTTATGGTCTCGGCCCTTATGGTCTCGGCTCTTACTATCTTTATTGTTGCCAGATTTTTCTTGGCGAGGCGCAACAATATTGTCAAGCTTAGGAAAAAGTGGGCGCTCTTTTTGGTTTTCATAGGTCAAAGCTGCCGCAACATCTGCCATATCTAATTCATTTTCTTCGACATATTTAACAATCATTTCGCGGAATTTATCCAGTCGCGGTGTCTCTAATGTTTTAGATAATTGCTGTGTGAATTGTTGTATGCGTTGATCGCTGACCTGTGCATTGGAAGGCATCGTCAAAGGTGCAATCGTAGTGCGTGTTGTTTTCTCAATGGAGCGTAACAAGCGAGTCTCTTTAGGCGTTATAAATAATATCGCCTTACCTTCCCTGCCTGCACGACCTGTTCTACCGATTCGGTGAACATAGGATTCATTATCATAAGGAATATCGAAATTGATTACATGGCTAATGCGTTCAACATCTAATCCACGAGCAGCAACATCGGTGGCTACCACTACATCAATCTGACCGCGCTTTAATTTGCTAATCGTACGTTCTCTGATAGCCTGACTTAAGTCACCATTAAGAGGTGCGGATGAGAAGCCTCTTGCTTGTAAACGATCAGAAATATCAACCGTAGAAGATTTGGTGCGCACAAAAATAATCATGCCATCAAATTGCTCTACCTCAAGTACTCGAGTCAGGGCATCCATTTTCTGGTGTGCCTTTACAGTGACATATTGCTGTTGAATACGCTCTACAGTTTGTGTTTTGCTTTGAATTCGAACTTGTTGAGCATCGCCAAGATATTTGTCAGCAACCCGTTTGATAGCCGCGGGCATGGTGGCAGAGAAAAGTGCTCTCTGACAGTCATCAGGGGTTTTTGAAAGAATGGCTTCAACATCATCAATAAAGCCCATTCGTAACATTTCATCTGCTTCATCAAGAACCAAAGACTTTACTTGGCTTAGGTTGAGGCTTTTACGCTTTAGATGATCCAGCATTCGTCCTGGAGTACCTACCACAACCTGCGCGCCACGCTTTAGGCCGCGTAACTGACCACCAATGTCGGCACCACCATAAATAGGCAATACATGAAAACCCTTGATGTATTTTGCATAACTTTGAAACGCCTCAGCCACCTGAATGGCAAGTTCTCGAGTAGGTGTTAATACTAGAATTTGTGGCGTTTTTTGCTTTTCATCAATATTGCTAAGCAAAGGTAAGGCAAAAGCTGCCGTCTTACCGGTGCCCGTTTGGGCTGTTCCTAATAGGTTTTTACCACCAAGTAAAATGGGGATGCTCTGTGCCTGAATTGGCGAGGGCTGCTCGTAACCCAATAGTTGAACAGCCTTTAGCACCGGCGCACTGATACCCAGTGATAGAAATTCGTTAGAAGACATGAAATTACCTTTGGTTATGGTCTCAAAAGTGAGAGGCGCGGAGTATACGCCTGAAATGATATTTTTTATAGCTTAATCATTGTTATTATTAGGATTTAACCTAATTCTCGATGAATATAAGACTGTATTGAAGCCAAATAAATACGATCGCCGTAATTGATTGTGAAATTGACTATATTAGCCGCCAACTTATACCTAACTATGGTAAATTAGTTGTTGGTGAAAGCTGTTGTGAATAAAGGTGAAATAGGTATGAGTTTAGAAGACAATCGTCGAGAATATGATTACGGAAATTTAACCCGTGACTCTCTATTGCTTGACCCCTTTGCGCAGTTTGATCTGTGGATGAATCAGGCCATTGAATCGAAAATACAAGATCCCACTGCAATGAGCCTCGCCACTGTATGTTCTGAGGGTAAACCTTGGCAACGTATGGTATTACTAAAGCATTTTGATTCCTGTGGTTATGTTTTTTATACCAACCTTGAAAGTCGCAAATCCCAAGATATTCAAGGTAATAAATACGTTTCTCTTCATTTTCCTTGGCTGCAACTCGATCGTCAGGTGATTATTGGGGGTCAAGCGGAGCGGCTATCAACAGCCGCAGTTACAGATTACTTTATCAGTCGGCCTCAGGGTAGTCAGCTAGCTGCTTGGGCTTCAAGGCAGAGCAGTGAAATTAGTTCGCGTCAGATTTTAGAGCAGCAGTTTACAAGAATAAAACAAAAGTTTGCCAACGGGCAGATACCATTGCCAGAATTTTGGGGAGGCTACCGTATTGTGCCTACTGAGATAGAGTTTTGGCAGGGTGGAGAAAAACGCTTACATGACAGGTTTCGTTACAAGCTCAATAATAACAGCTGGGATATTACAAGGTTATCCCCCTAGTAGGCTATTTTAATAACAATGAAACTGCGCTGGCCCTCTGGGGTTGTGACCTGAACCTCCTCATCAAGGCTTTTTCCTAGCAATGCCCTAGCCATTGGCGAGTCAATACTAATCCAGTTCTGTGAAGGGTCGATTTCATCAGAACCAACGAGCCGGAACTTCTGTGGTGGGCCTTCGGGGTTATCCTGATCTTCAACCGTCACCCATGCAGCAAAATATACCTTTGAAGTATCCCTAGGCTTATCCTCAATAATAGTGGCATTTTCAAGCCGTTTAGTTAAATACCGCACCCGGCTATCTATTTCGCGTAACCGTCGCTTACCATAAATATAATCGCCATTCTCAGAACGATCGCCATTTTTAGCGGCCTCATGAACAACTTGGGTGACTTGTGGGCGCTCTACTTTCCATAATTGACGAAGTTCTGCGCGCAATTTAACTGCCCCATCACCGGTTATATAGGGTGAGCTTTTCGGTGCGGGGGGTCGGTAGCGGGACATGGATTAACTCTCGGCCTTCAAATTAAACACATTACAATAAAATTCATATTCTGAGGTTAGTGCGCGAATAATGTTTTCGGACTTTCTAAACCCATGACCCTCATCAGGAAATTTAACATAGACAACCTCTATTCCCTTCTGTGTTAGGTGATCAAACATTATTTCAGCCTGATTTGGTGGTACCACCTTATCTTCTAGTCCCTGTAAAAAAATCACAGGGCAGTTGAGCTGGTCGACATGATAAATAGGCGATCGTTGACGGTAAACGTGCTTTTTCTCAGGGTAGGGGCCGACTAATTTGTTTAGATAGCGCGATTCAAATTTATGAGTATCGCTGACTAGCGTTTCAAGATTGCCGATGCCATAGAGGCTAGCACCCGCCTTAAACGTATTGGTAAAGGTAAGGGCAGATAGAACGGTATAGCCTCCTGCACTACTTCCACGAATAATGCAGCGATCTTTATCCACGCGCTTTTGTGCGACCAAGAAATTGATCGCATATTCTGTATCTTCGACATCGGCAACGCCCCAGGCGCCGGCTAGGGAATTACGATAATCTCGCCCAAAGCCGGTACTGCCTCGATAGTTAATATCAATAATTGCAAAGCCACGATTGGTCCAATATTGATTTTTGATATTGAGGCTGCTGTCTGTTGCGCCCGTTGGGCCGCCATGACAGATAACAATAACCGGCGGTAATTCTTGGTCCCCGCCTTTAAAATGGCTATTGGTTGGGGGGTAGAAAAATGCCTGTACCCTCTCGCCATTTGCGGTAGGGTAGATAATGGATTCGGGTTTGGCAATATTATTTGGGTTTAAATCTACCTTAGAGGAATTACCCACAGTATCGAGGGTTCCCTGATGGCAGATACCAATAATTTGTTGTGTATTGTCGGTTGTGCCCGCCACCATGTAAAGTTTGCCATCATGGTAGCAGGCAGATTCCAGTGAGCTATATAAGTTATTAACGAGGTTAAGTTTGCCCGTGGCAATCTCCAAAAAACCACTGTACCAAGTGCCTTGCTGGGTCCAGATGCAGCCAATAGTATGAGCGTCGATAAAGTCATAGGTTGACATGCCAAACTGCCACAGCGGGGTAGCAAATTCTGCGGGCATATCCAAGATGATACCCTTATTGGCACAGTAGATATTCCACCAGTTATTTCGATCTGAAACATAATATAGTTGATTGTCTGGTGACCACTGGGGTTGAAAGATAGATTCATTGCCATCCGCGCCAGCAACGAGCTGTTTATTTGATAAGCCACCATTGTGAATATCTGCGACCCAAAGTGAGGTGCAATCCCAAGGCATATGGGGGTGGCGCCATTCAATCCAGCAAAGCTGCTTTCCATTTGGACTGATGCGTGGGAAAGCATAGAAATCGGCACCGCAGGCTAGAGTTTGAAGTTGCGCGCTATTGTTAAGCGGGATACTAACCAAATAATTTTCTGCCTCGGCTTGGTTACTGTGTTGCTCACAAACAGCAATTAATCGCTGATTGTCTTGGTCTAGCACTAAGTCAGCAAAGCGTGGGCCGCTTTTCGTAATAGGCTTGGGTTGATCGCTGCCTATTTCTAGTTGATAGATACGCTGATCCAAAGCGTTAACAAAATACAGGGTATTGTTGGCTACTGTATAAGCTAAACCACCATATTCATGCACGCGACTGGAGTGACTAAAAGGGTGTGGCAGTAAATCTTTGATTATTCCGTCTTTTGCGCGACTAACAATTACATTGCGCCCCGCTTCATCGGGGCGGCTTTCAACCCAGAAAAGACGATTGCCAAAAGATTGTATATTGCCGGTTCTTGGTGCTGCAATGGCAACTTTTTCTGCGCTTATCTCAGATGGCCAATGGCCGTAGGACAGCACTGTTTTGTTAGTCATGTTTTTAGCCGCCTACCAGTTTAACGTGGTAGCCCATTTTATCGAGTTGGCGTTTTAGTAGGTCGCGATGATCGCCTTGAATTTCTATTACAGCAACCTTTACTGTGCCGCCAGTAGAGCAGGATTTTTTTAGCTGCTTGGCAAGTGCTTTTAATTTGTCTGAGTCGAGATCAAATCCAGAGAGAATAGTAACGCCTTTTCCCTTACGTCCTTTGGTTTCTCTACTAATACGAATAATGCCATCCATTTTTGACATTGGGATAGGTGTTTGCTGCTCTTTAATACGGCCAGTTTCTGTGGAATAAACTAGTCGCGATTCTTTGTTAGGCATTAAGCCCTCGATTATTGATTATTGAAGCATTTATTATCACTAATTTTAGGTATTTATTCACCCATTAACAGTGTTCAGGTTATTGTTTGATCGCCCTAAAGTGATTGCGGTAGCTTAAAGCCTCCTGAAATTGTGGAATATCTGGTATCTTAATCCCTGAAAGGTCGGCAATACTGCGAGCTACTTTAAGCATTCTATGAAAGCTTCTGGCGGATAAGCCATAGCTTTTAATGGCTTGCTCCAGAAATTGCTGCTGCTGGTGGTTTAAAGGACATACCTCTTTGAGTTCTTGGCTGTCGAGGCGACCATTTACCTTTCCCTGTCTTTGTAACTGTATGTTAACAGCGACACATACGCGTTCACGAATTTGTGCATTGGATTCGCCTGTAAAATGAGGCTCGGTTTGGAGTAGCTTTTTATTGTCAACACTGTGTATAGGAAGATGCAGATCAATGCGATCTAAAATAGGCCCTGAAATCTTATTTTGATATTTTGATATTTTTTCTGCACTACAGTTACAGCGCTCAGTCCCCATATAGCCACAGGGGCAGGGGTTCATGGCTGCTACTAGTTGGAATTTGGCAGGAAATATTAACTGTGCTGCAGCCCGTGAAATATGTATTTCCCCAGATTCAAGTGGTTCTCGCAATACTTCTAAAACAGAGCGTGGAAATTCTGGCAATTCATCGAGAAATAAAACGCCATTGTGTGCGAGGGATATTTCTCCTGGTTGAGGAGTACTTCCACCGCCCACTATAGCAACAGCAGATGCACTATGATGGGGCGATCTAAAAGGGCGCTTAAATAGTGCTTTTCCCGAAGTCTTTTTAGTCAGTGAATAAATACAGGCTACCTGCAATGCCTCTTGATGGGTCATTGGCGGCACTATGCCGGGTAAACGCGACGCCAGCATGGATTTCCCTGTGCCTGGCGGCCCAAATAGCAACATATGATGGCCACCTGTAGCGGCAATCTCTAAAGCCCGTTTAGCCTGATGTTGGCCAATTACATCGCTAATCTCGGGGTGTTGATATTCATTTTTGGCTGCAGAAAAAACCCAGGGAGTTAACGTTTGGGTTTGATAAAGGTGAGCGGAAACCTCTAGTAAATGCTTTGCTGCGTATACCGTTATTGATTCAATAAGTGAAATATCCCGGGTATTTTGCTGGCTAATAATTAGGTGTTTATTTGCAGCTGCGCAGGCCATTGCCGAGGGCAGCATGCCCTCTACACCCCTCAGTTCTCCGGAAAGTGCCAGTTCCCCAATAAATTCATATTGATCCAGTGGCTCTTTCGGAATTTGATCAGAGGCAGCTAGAATTCCAATTGCAATAGCTAAATCAAAACGACTACCTGCCTTGGGAAGTTCAGCTGGGGCAAGGTTGACGGTAATGCGACGGTTTGGGAATTCAAACTTAGAGTTGATGATGGCGCTGCGAACGCGGTCTTTACTTTCTTTAACGGCCGCTTCCGGAAGGCCAACAATATTAAATGCAGGCAGACCATTAGAAAGATGAACTTCTACACAAACCAGAGGTGCATCGAGACCTATTTTGGCACGGGTATTAATAGTGGAAAGTGACATCCAATGTCCTTAGTGTTAAGTAATAGTCCCTTAGGTATATGCTAGTTTATTTTCTAGCTGTTTAAGCTGTAATTCAAGCTGGGTAATCTTTTCTCTTGAGCGAATAAGCACCGCTTTTTGCGCTTCAAATTCTTCCCTAGAAACAATGTCAAGCTTATTGAAAAGATGGTTGGTCGCAGACTGAAGGTAGACCATTGCCTCGGGCTTAAGTGCCTGAGACCCAGCCATTACTTGAGTGAGTTGCTCTTTTAGTTGTTGGTAAAAATCTTCAGATTTCATAGATATAATTCCTTATGACCTTTACTTTAGCAAATTTTACTCTGCATAGTATAGTAAATCCCTGCCTAACCAAATAAGTGCTTCGACAAATAAAAACGAATCAAATTGGTGCAGAGCACTTCAGTTTAATCAATTTTTATGCGCTAAAACCCCTCAATAACAGTGTGTTGCACTAATTCTTGCAAAAAATAAAAAGTTGGCACGCTATATGCATTATTAATTGGGCGAGTTGTTAAATATCCAATACGCACACTTTATTTAAATCTTGGGAGATTTAAAAAAAGAAATTTTGGTGGCTAGGCGAGCATTACAAGTTCCTTCGACCTACCTTAAGTTTTGTTTTTTTATATACAAATTACGGGTGACCGATCACCCAATGGAGAATTTCAATGAAAATGGTAACGGCAATTATTAAGCCTTTCAAACTTGATGAAGTGAGAGAGTCTTTAGGTGAGCTGGGAGTAACGGGTGTGACTGTTACTGAAGTTAAGGGATTCGGTCGCCAAAAAGGGCATACAGAGCTCTATCGTGGTGCTGAGTACGTGGTAGATTTTTTGCCAAAAGTAAAAGTTGAAGTAGCACTTGCAGATGAGCTTGTGGAGCGCGCTGTTGAAGCAATTACTGTTGCTGCTCAAACTGGAAAAATTGGAGATGGCAAAATCTTCATTACCAATACTGAACAAGTAATTCGTATCCGTACCGGTGAAACCGGTGCAGAAGCTATTTAATTAAGAGGAATTAAAATGACTGATATATTTCAATTACAATACGCCCTAGACACCTTTTATTTTTTGGTGTGCGGTGCACTCGTTATGTGGATGGCTGCTGGCTTCTCTATGCTTGAAGCAGGTCTAGTTCGTTCTAAAAACACCACTGAAATTCTTACTAAAAACGTCGCATTGTTCGCTATCGCTTGTACCATGTACTTAATATGTGGTTATGCGATTATGTACGGCGGAGACACTTTCCTATCTGGTATCGCTGCTGACGGCGTTGCTGATGATTGGTCTTATGCTCCCGCGGCTGACTTCTACTTTCAGGTAGTATTCGTGGCCACTGCGATGTCTATCGTTTCTGGTTCTGTTGCTGAGCGCATGAAGTTGTGGTCTTTCCTATTGTTCACTGTTGTTATGACTGGTTATATCTATCCAATGGAAGGCTCATGGACATGGGGTGGCGAATCTGTATTCGGTATGTACACTCTAGGCGATCTTGGTTTCTCTGACTTCGCAGGTTCAGGTATTGTTCACATGGCAGGTGCCTCTGCAGCATTGGCTGGTGTAATACTGTTAGGAGCACGTAAGGGTAAATTTGGTCCAAATGGTCAAGTAAATGCAATTCCTGGTGCTAATCTGCCTATGGCTACATTAGGTACATTTATCCTTTGGATGGGTTGGTTCGGATTTAACGGCGGTTCAGTTCTTGCTACTGCCTCTGTTGAAAGCGCTAACTCTGTTGCAATGGTCTTCCTAAATACAAATGCTGCTGCTTCTGGCGGTTTGATTGGTGCATTGATCGTTGCCAAATTACTCTTCGGTAAAGCTGATCTTACCATGGCGCTTAATGGTGCCCTAGCGGGTCTAGTTGCAATTACTGCTGAGCCATCTACTCCATCTGCTCTTCAGGCGACTTTGTTCGGTGCTCTGGGTGGTGTATTGGTTGTATTCAGTATTCTTGCTCTTGATAAACTAAAGCTTGATGACCCTGTAGGTGCAATCTCTGTACACGGTGTTGTTGGTCTTCTAGGTCTATTGCTAGTGCCAGTAACTAATGATGGTTCTTCATTCTCAGGCCAGTTGATCGGTGCTGCTACCATCTTTGTATGGGTATTCGTAACTAGCTTTGTTGCTTGGTATGTAATTAAGGTACTTATCGGTCTTCGAGTTTCTGAAGAAGATGAAGCAAATGGTGTTGATTTGGCTGAATGTGGTATGGAAGCATACCCTGAGTTCACAAGCTCAAAAAGCTAATCATTGCTTTAAGAAAAACCGGGGCCCTGTGCCCCGGTTTTTTTGTCTAAAAAACTATTATCCCAGTGAGTTAAACTTAAATTTCATGGCTAAAAGTAAATTTTGCTTACAAGGGTGCAAAATGATTAATAAAAAGGTATCTTTAGCTTAGGTTAATTAATTTTTTTAGGAGAGCTGTATGTTTTTGGTGTCTGCAACAATAAAACCATTTAAGTTAGATGATGTTCGAGAAGCTTTATCTGATGTTGGTGTTCAGGGCATAACTGTTACTGAGGTAAAGGGTTTTGGTCGGCAAAAAGGTCATACTGAACTTTATCGTGGTGCTGAATATGTAGTGGATTTTCTACCCAAAGTTAAGTTAGAGGTTGTAGTGGCTGACGATATTCTTGATGCTGTAATAGAAGCTATAGAAAAAGCAGCTAAAACTGGAAAAATTGGCGATGGTAAAGTTTTTGTTTACAAAGTGGAGCAAGCGCTTCGCATTCGTACGGGTGAAACTGGCGACGAAGCTTTGTAATTAGTAAGGCAATTTTGCCTTAATTGTATTTTATGGGTAACCCTTATGCGGGTTACCCTTTTTCTTTAATCGGTTTCTTGGAGAATATTTTGGTTACCAGAGTCAAGCCGCTGTATTTTATATTTGTATTATTTTTGAGCTTTTTTTTTGCAGCAGGTTATATAGCCTCTGAAGATAATGCTGATACATCAGCTGAAGTTGATGCAAATAACATTATTCATAATCTTAAGCAGGCTAGGCCCGATCTGGAATTCTCTATCCTTGGTCAATCCCCCATTCCTGATATATATGAAGTTCAGATAAAGAATGGTCCGGTTTTATTCGTCCATAAAGCGGGCGAGTATTTTTTTCAAGGAGCTCTCCTAAAAGCACAGCCCAGTGGAATTATTGACACCACGGAGGCTAGGAAAGATGAGCTGCGACGTGAAATTTTCGCTAAGCGCTCTACTGATGACATGATTATCTTTAGCCCCAAAGGTGAGCTTAAAGCCATTATGAACGTATTTACGGATGTTGAATGCCGTTACTGTCGTAAATTTCATCAGGAAGTATCAGATCTCAATGCTATGGGTATTGAGGTAAGGTATCTTGCCTACCCGCGTGCAGGTATTCCATCGAGTTCTTACAATAAAATTGCCAAAGCATGGTGTGCAAAAGATCAGCAAGTTGCTTTAACCAAGGTGAAAAACGGAAAAAAAATAGACACTAAAGTCTGCGATGATAACCCTGTTGCAGAGCACTTTGCTCTAGGTGCTAGCATGGGCGTTACCGGTACGCCAGCAATTGTGTTGATGGATGGAACCCTTATCCCAGGTTATCAGCCCGCTGAAAATTTCGCGGAACTTCTTGGTGTAACTAATAATTAAAGTACAGGCTAGGTATGTTTTCCTAGCCTGTAAGCGCTAAAACTTTAAAAATAACCCCCGAAATACCGGCTAGATAGTATAGAATTGCGCCATTGACAGAGTTCAATTTGGTGTTTACTGTTGCCGCCGTTTTGGATGACTAAATACCTTAAAAATAATAAATTTTGGAGAGTTAACGTGCGAGCTGTACAAGTCGGTATCTGCGGGTTAGGAACGGTTGGTTCCGGTGTTTTTAATGTATTAACACGTAATTTAAGCTGTATTAATAATCGTTCAAACTGTGAGATTAATATACGGCAGATAGGTGCGCGTAGAGATAATCCCCTCTGTGATACGTCAAATATAGACACCACAGTTGATATTTTTGATGTAGCAAAGAACCCTGAAATCGACATACTTGTTGAGCTTATTGGCGGAACTACTGTCGCCTATGATTTAGTGATGACCGCGTTAAAAAATAATAAGCATGTAGTAACTGCCAATAAAGCATTGATTGCTGAACATGGCATGGAAATCTTCGCCACTGCTGCATCTCGTGGGCTTGTGGTTGCCTATGAAGCGGCTGTTGCAGGGGGTATCCCAGTTATTAAAGCGCTTCGCGAAGGTTTATCGGCCAATCAGGTTAATTGGGTAGCTGGAATTATTAATGGCACCACAAACTTTATTCTCTCTGAAATGGATAATAAGGGTCGTGATTTTAATGATGTGCTGGCCGAGGCTCAGGAAAAGGGTTATGCAGAAGCAGATCCTACCTTTGATGTTGAAGGCATCGATGCTGCGCACAAATTAGTGATCTTAGCCTCTATCGCTTTCAAAATGCCACTGACCCTAGACGGACTGTTTACTGACGGCATAACCAAGTTAGAGCCTCAGGATGTCGCCTATGCCAGAGATCTTGGCTATGTGATCAAACATTTAGGTATTGCCAGACAGACCGATCAGGGCGTGGAGCTACGTGTGCATCCTACACTTGTACCGCAAAAAAGTATGATTGCTGGTGTAAATGACGTCTCCAATGCAGTAATGATCAATGCCGATGCAGTGGGCACTACGCTATTTTATGGCCCAGGTGCAGGTGCTGAGCCAACTGCATCATCGGTTATTGCAGATATTGTTGATGTGGCTCGCAGTATAGAGTCATCACCAGAGTCGAAGGTTAATGCTTTGGGTAGCCCCATTTCAAAGCTAGAGCAGCCGACAATTATTGCTATTGACGAGATCGAAACAAGTTTTTATATGCGTTTTTCTGCACTTGATAAGCCAGGTGTTTTATCAGATATCACAAAAATTATGGCTGATTCTGGCATTAGTATCGAAGCTATCGTTCAAAAAGAGCAGCCTGCAGGCGAAGATTATGTGAACGTTATAATTATTACTAATGTCACTCAAGAGAGGCTATTAAACACCGCTGTTGAGCATATAGAAAATCTTGAAACCGTTCGAGATACCATTAAATTTATACGCGTAGAGCATTTGGATCAGTAGATGAAATACATAAGTACCAGAGGCGGCGTTGAGCCCAAAAGTTTTGAAGATGTTGTACTAACAGGTTTAGCTGAAGACGGTGGTTTGTTTGTACCTGAGAGCTTGCCTAAGTTTAGTCAAGAAGAAATCGCTTCTTGGAGCGAGCTCTCCTATGAAGAATTAGCCCTTAAAGTAATCACTCCTTTTGTGGGAGAATCAATTCCTGAAGAGGATCTGCGCCAGTTAATTAAAAAATCCTATGCGGGCTTTCGTCACGAAGCAATAGCACCTCTTGTTCAAGCGGGGCATAACCAATGGATTTTAGAGCTTTTTCAGGGCCCTACATTGGCGTTTAAAGATTTTGCACTGCAGTTTTTGGGTAACCTACTCGATTATATTCTTGCCAAGCGAGATCAGAAAGTAGTGATAATGGGTGCAACTTCTGGAGATACTGGCTCTGCAGCCATTGAAGGTTGTAGGCATTGTAAGAATCTAGATATTTTTATTCTGCATCCCTATGAGCGTGTTTCAGAAGTTCAACGTCGCCAGATGACTACTGTGCTTGCCGATAATATTCACAATATTGCCTTGCATGGTAATTTTGATGACTGTCAGAATATGGTTAAAGCCAGCTTTACGGATCAGTCTTTTCTGCCTGAGGGGCGTCAGTTAGCTGCAGTAAACTCTATTAACTGGGCGCGTATTATGGCTCAGATCGTATATTATTTCTGGGCATCCCTCGCGCTGGGTGGGCCTCATCGAAAGGTTTCATTCTCGGTTCCTACAGGAAACTTTGGTGATGTTTTTGCTGGATATCTTGCCCATCAAATGGGGTTGCCTATTGAGCAGCTTGTGATTGCAACAAATCAGAATGATATTTTGCATCGTTGCATCAGCAGCAATGATCACAGCACCCAGCCATTGCAGCAGAGTTTAGCGCCGAGTATGGATATTATGATATCCAGTAATTTTGAGCGTCTTTTATTTGATCTATATGACCGGGATGGTGCTCAGGTAGCCGAACTAATGGCACAGGCAAAGAACGGCAATATGGCCTTAAATGACCAGGCTTTGGTGAAGGCTAGGACGTTATTTTCAAGTTATCGTTGTGATGATGTGGGTATGGTTGAGGTGATTAGATCGACTTATCAAGACAGTGGTTATTTACTGGACCCTCACACGGCGATTGGATTAGCAGCTGCACGTGAGTGCAGTAAGAGCGATTCTACGCCTATGGTAACCCTGGCTACAGCGCATCCTGCTAAATTCCCTGATGCGGTTAAAGAAGCGGGGTATCCGAGCGATCCAGAGTTGCCTCCTCATATGACAGATTTGTTTGAGCGTAAAGAGAGGTATACAGTATTGGATAATGACAAAGAAATAGTTCAAAAGTTTATTTCTAAAAACATTACGCTCTAATACAGGCTAAAGTAATCAGGCATAAAAAAACCGGCATTTGCCGGTTTTTTTATAAAACTTAATTGCTACTTAGTCGCTAATGCTTTGACCTGAGCGTTAAGGCGGCTTTTATGACGTGCCGCCTTATTTTTGTGGATAATTCCTTTGTCAGCCATGCGATCGATTACTGGAACCGATGAAGTGTAGGCTTCTTGGGCTGCCGCTGCATCGCCACTCTCGATAGCTGCGTCCACTTTCTTGATATAAGTACGAACCATTGATCGAAGGCCAGCATTATGCTGACGTCTTTTTTCGTTTTGACGTGCGCGTTTTTTTGCTTGTGCTGAATTAGCCACTTGAACTATCTCCTAAATAAAGGGAACTCTGTAAAGGCGCGGAAATATACATTGTTATTTCAGGATATTCAACCTTATTGTTGCGCTTTTCGCAGACTTTTTGACTGTTTGTTAAATATTATTTAATAAGCATTTGTATTCAGGTAACAGATTCTCTTGGACTCGCCTGTGAGTGCCGTTAAACTGTGGAGCAAAATTCTATTCATGGAATGCAAAGTGACTGAAGAAATTGTGCAGCATAAAAAAGATCATGGACTACTTCGCTCTAGTGGTGTGGTTGGTTTTTTTACTATGCTTTCACGGTTTCTAGGGTTGGCTCGCGATGTTGTGTTTGCCAGAATTATTGGCGCCGATGCCCTTGCAGATGTTTTCTTTGTGGCCTTTAAGATCCCCAATTTTTTTCGGCGTCTCTTTGCCGAGGGCGCCTTTGCTCAAGCCTTTGCTCCCATTCTTGGAGAGTATAGGCAGAAGGGGAGTGCAGCGGCAGTAAGAGAGCTGGTGAGTCGAGTTGCGGGTAATCTCGGGCTGACACTTATTTTAGCCACACTACTTATTGTCATAGCGGCACCGGTAATGGCGGCTATTTTTGCTCCCAGTTGGTATATGGATAACCCCGCCAAATTTGCCGCCACGGCAGATATGCTGCGGATTACTTTTCCCTACTTATTATTTATCTCCATGACAGGGGTCGCTGGTGCCGTACTTAATAGTTATGACCGTTTTGCAGTGCCAGCCTTTACGCCTTTATTGCTCAATGTAACGCTGATCTTGGCGGCTATTTTGGGCGCTCCATTATTTGAGCAGCCCGCCTTTGCCCTTGCTTGGGGTGTGTTGATTGCCGGTATAGTACAGTTTGTTTTTCAGCTGCCTTTTTTGCGTAGCATACATATGTTACCGACTCCCGTCGTTGATTGGCAACATTCGGGTGTTCGAAAAGTCTTGGCGCTAATGGCGCCTGCAATATTTGGTGTTTCAGTCAGTCAAATTAACCTGTTATTGGATACCATGCTTGCTACGTTTTTACCCACGGGCAGTGTTTCTTGGCTGTACTACTCTGATCGATTGTCTGAGCTACCGTTGGGTGTGTTCGGTATCGCTATAGCTACGGTAATCCTGCCTAATCTATCTAGGCACCATGCTGCGCAATCTACTGAGGCGTTTTCCCAAACGCTGGATTGGGCGCTTAAAATGATTTTATTGATCGCCGTGCCGGCGGCTATGGCATTGATACTATTGGCAGAGCCGATTTTGGTGACCCTATTTTATTACGGTGATGTGATGACGTTGCGCGATATGACCATGGCATCACTTAGTTTGCAGGCTTATGCGGCGGGTTTAATCGCCTTTATGCTGATTAAAGTGTTGGCGCCTGGGTTTTTCGCTCGACAAGATATGCGAACACCTGTTCGTATAGGGGTCATCGCCATGGTGCTTAATATGGTATTTAATTTGCTATTGGTTATACCGCTGCACTTCTACTGGCAAGTGGGTCATGTAGGATTGGCAGTGGCTACTTCTTTATCTGCGTTTATTAACGCGATACTGTTATTTTTAAGTTTGCGTAAAAAAGGCATATATGAGGCCACTAAGGGGTGGCTGAAATTTTCTGCCGGTCTTTTGATTGCCGTGATATTTATGCTCTTTGTGCTTACTCAACTACTGGGCTATTTGGGCGGTGTTGATGGCTTTTATAATGCTCAATGGTCTAAGCGTATTTCTTTTATAACGCTTTTATGTGGGGCCGGTTTTATTGGCTTTGCGGGCTGTTTATATCTCTTTGGCTTTAGGCTTTCAGATATGCGCGGTCCTTCAAAAGCTGTCAATAACAAAAATTAATAATTATTAGTCTTTAATAAAAATTATTTTCATTACTTTTATAGCCACTTTTGTGTCCAACACCTTACCTTTCTGAAGATTGCTAGGTATACTCAATCACTTGAATTAAGAGTGCCTAACTTGGTGTTAAATCAGCAACATACAACGTTAATTCGCGACCTAAACGGGTCGCGACTGAGTGATAAGCAATCCGTAGTGACCATTGGCTCCTTCGATGGCGTTCATCTTGGGCATCAGGCAATCTTGCAGCAGGTAATTGATGCGGCAAAAGACACTAATAGTTTTGCTGTTGCCATGACATTTGAACCGCAGCCACAAGAGTTTTTTGCTGCACAGATGGCACCGCCAAGATTGATGAGATTGCGAGAAAAAATTCAGGCTCTCTTAGCCTTTGGGGTGGATTCAGTTGTTTGTCTACGGTTTAACAAGGATCTAAGGCGTTTAACTGCTGCTGAGTTTGTTAAAAATATTTTAGTAGATAGCTTGAATGCTAAGCATCTAATTGTAGGTGACGATTTCAGGTTTGGTTGTGATCGACGAGGGGATTTTGATCTATTGGTGAAAATGGGTCAGCAATTTGGTTTTACTGTGCAGGATACGCCGACAGTTGAGGTTAAAAGCCAAAGAATTAGTAGCACATTGGTTCGTCAATTACTTCAAGAGTCGAACTTTAAGCAGGTGAGTCAGCTTCTAGGGCGCCCCTTTGCGATTACCGGAAAAGTGACATATGGCCAGCAGTTGGGGCGCACACTGGGCTTCCCTACAGCCAATGTTAATCTTAATCGGTTTAGAGCGCCACTGGCCGGTGTCTATGGTGTATGGGTAACTGTTGAGGGTTTTGATATTCGTCTAAAAGGCGCGGCTAATGTAGGTGTTCGCCCCACGATTGGGGGTATGGTTAAACCCATGCTGGAAGTGCATTTACTTAATTTTTATCAGGAAATTTATGGTCGACGTATCAGCGTAGAATTTGTTCATAAAATTAGAGATGAACAGCAGTTTACGAGTTTAGACGATCTCGCTAATAATATTAGTGATGATGTGCAAAAGATTGAACAATGGTTTTCTAAAAATAGTATTTAAAACAAAATCAAAAAGATTGGAAAAGTTCTTAAAATATGACCGACAGTATTGATTACAAGGCAACATTAAATCTTCCCAAAACGGATTTCCCTATGAGGGCTAATCTCGCACAGCGTGAGCCTGCGATGTTAAAGCAGTGGCAGGACGATAACCTTTATCATCATATTAGAGATGCCAGAGCTGGTTGTGAAAAATATATACTTCATGATGGTCCTCCCTATGCCAATGGTGATATTCACCTGGGTCATGCGGTTAATAAAACCCTTAAAGATATTATTATAAAATCTAAAACCCTTAGTGGGTTTGATGCGCCTTATATTCCCGGTTGGGACTGCCATGGTCTTCCTATTGAGCACAATGTAGAGAAGAAAATTGGTAAGGCGGGCGTCAAAGTCGAGCATGCTAAGTTTCGGCAAAAATGTCGAGAATACGCCATGCGTCAAGTTGAAGGTCAGCGTAAAGACTTTATTCGCGTTGGTGTGCTGGGTGATTGGCAGAACCCTTACCTCACTATGGATTTTGATGTTGAGGCGGATATTATTCGCGCGGTAGGAAAAATTGCTGAAAATGGCCATTTGGTTAAAGGTTATAAGCCAGTTTACTGGAGTGTAGTAGGGGGTTCCGCACTCGCTGAAGCAGAAGTTGAGTATCAGGACAAAACATCTTTTTCGATCGATGTTGCCTACCCTGTTGAGGATGGTGCGCAACTTGATAAGCTAGAAACAGCCTTTGGCGGCCTACCGGGTGAGGGTGCAACCAATTTTTTGATTTGGACTACTACACCATGGACAATCCCAAGCAGTCAGGCGATCAGCTTGGGTTCAGAGCTAGAATATAGCCTTATTCAAGCTGGTCCTGTCAGGTTGATCTGTGGTTCTGCTCTACTTGAGTCAGTGGCTGAGCGTCTGGAGTGGGCAGATTACCAGGTTCTCGCAAGCTGCCAGGGCGCTGCATTAGAAAATATAATTGCCCAGCATCCGTTTTATCAGCGTTCTATTCCGGTATTGCTGGGTGATCATGTCACTACAGATGCTGGTACTGGCTGCGTTCATACTGCGCCAGACCACGGCTTAGAAGATTTTTCAGTCGCTAAGAAATATGATATCGGTACGCTAAATTACATCTTAGATAACGGCGTATTTAGGGACGATGTCGAACTGTTTGCAGGTCAGCATGTGTACAAAGTTGATGAGCAGGTTATTGAGGTTCTAACCGAGCATGGCAGGCTGATGAGCTGTGGTAAAATAACTCATAGTTATGCGCATTGCTGGCGAACCAAAACGCCGCTGATCTACCGAGCCACGCCACAGTGGTTTATTTCTATGGATAAAAAGGGTCTGTTAAAAAAAGCCAAGGCTGCAGTAAAGTCTGTTAATTGGCACCCAGATTGGGGTGCGGCACGAATTGAAGGCATGTTAGACGCAAGTCCTGATTGGTGTATTTCCCGTCAACGTACCTGGGGTGTCCCCATTGCATTATTTGTTCATAAGCAAACAGGTGAATTACATCCAGAAACCGCTAGAATAATCGAGCAGGTCGCGCAGCAGGTTGAGCAGTGTGGTATGGATGCCTGGTATGATATTGATTGCTCTGACTTACTAGGTTCAGAAGCTAATAGCTATCAAAAAGTAACAGATACACTCGACGTATGGTTTGATTCTGGTGTTACCCATGCTTCAGTTATGGGTGCTCGTGATGAACTACGCTACCCAGCAGATCTTTATCTGGAAGGTTCAGACCAGCACCGCGGATGGTTTCAATCATCGCTTAAAACGGCAATTGCTATTAATGGAACAGCGCCCTATAAGGCGGTACTGACCCATGGATTTACGGTAGATGAAAATGGACGCAAGATGTCCAAATCAATCGGCAATGTGATCTCGCCTCAGAAAGTGATTAACGAGCTGGGTGCGGATGTATTGCGGCTATGGGTTGCCAGTGCAGACTTTAGTGCTGAAATGACAGTCTCTGATGAGATTCTCAAGCGAGCGGGAGAATCCTATCGAAGAATTCGTAACACTGCGCGTTATTTCCTATCTAATATTGATGGTTTTAACCCGCAACAGCATCTTGTAGAGACCACAGATTTACTTGCTTTAGATCGATGGGCCATTGATTGTGCGGCTCAGTTGCAGGAGCAAATTATAAACGACTATAACAGCTTTCAGTTTCACCAAATTTATCAAAAATTACATAATTTTTGTGTACGGGATATGGGCGGATTCTATCTTGATATTATTAAAGATAGAATTTATACCTGTGCTGAAGACAGTTTGCCTCGCAGATCAGCTCAAACTGCGCTTTATCATATTAGTGAAGCATTTGTTCGCTGGATTGCGCCAATTCTAAGCTTTACTGCCCATGAAATTTGGGATCATCTGCCCGGTGAGCGTGAAAAGTATGTCTTTACTTCAACCTGGTATCCGTTACAGCGTCTTGCAGATAATGAATCAATCACTGAACAGGATTGGACTGTTATTTTACAAGCCAAAGAAGCCATTAATAAGGTTATAGAAGATCAGCGAAATCAAGGAAATGTTAAAGGTTCCCTAGAAGCAGATATTCAAATTTTTGCCGAGCCATCGATTCATGGTTCGCTTAAGAAGCTTGGTCAAGAATTACGTTTTGTGACAATTACCTCTAAAGCTGAATTAAAGAGCTCAGTGCAGGCTTCAAGTGAAGCTGTTGATTCGGTTATGGCTGGATTAAAAGTGATTGTAAGCCGCTCTATGGCTAATAAATGCGTACGTTGCTGGCACTTTATTGACGATATTGGCTTAATCGCAGAGCATCAAAAAATATGTGGGCGCTGTGCAGAAAATATTGGTGGTCAGGGAGAGACTCGTCATTATGCCTAGATCAGAGCTGTTACCTAGCAAGCAATTGTCTTTTTTGCTAGGTATTGCACTATTTATTTTTTTGGCTGATCAGCTAACAAAAGTGTGGATTGTTAATCAATATACCTATGGTGCCTCAGAGGCAATCACTGGGTTTTTTAATCTAGTTAGAGTGCATAACTTTGGTGCTGCCTTTAGTTTTCTTAATAATGAAGGTGGTTGGCAGCGCTGGGGTTTTAGTGTTTTTGCTGCCATTGTCAGTATGATTATACTGATATGGATTATAAAATTATCTCCCCAGAAAACATTAGAAGGTCTTGCCCTGTCTTTAATCCTTGGGGGTGCATTGGGTAATCTTTACGACCGTATGACGCTAGGCTATGTGGTGGATTTCTTGGATTTCCATTGGTCTGGCAGGCATTTTCCGGCATTTAATATTGCTGATAGCGCAATTTCTGTAGGGGCTGTATTGCTCCTGTTGGAGAGTTTCTTTAGTCGCCCTAATGATGGCTCGAGTGACGTAACAGGGACTGAGAATAACCAATGAAAATACAAATCGAACCTAGTAGCAAGGTCACTATGTACTTCTCTTTAGCGCTTGAAACCGGTGAAATTGTCGATTCAAATTTTGACAATGAACCTGCGACATTTATCCTAGGTGACGGCAACTTATTGCCTGGTTTTGAGGTGCCGTTGGTTGGCTTGAACGTCGGCGATCAGTCAGAGTTTTTGATCTCTCCAGAAAATGCTTTTGGCCAGCGTAATCCTGAAAATGTACAAGAAATAACCCGTGACCATTTCACGGAAGAAACATTACAAATAGGTGATGTATTCTCATTCCAGAATGGTGAGGGCGACTTGCCTGGAGTGATTATAGAGATCGATGCTGATACCGCGATGGTTGACTTCAATCACCCCCTAGCGGGTCGCAACATTGTCTTTAAAGTTGATATTGTTGATGTAGCGCCGGGCTCAGTTCACTGATAATTAAGAGGTTCGATATATGGATATTAAACTTGCTAACCCTAGAGGGTTTTGTGCAGGCGTAGATCGTGCTATTGACATCGTTAACTTAGCAATAGATCAGTTTGGCGCTCCAGTCTATGTTCGCCACGAGGTGGTCCATAATAAATTTGTCGTAGATCAGTTGCGCAATCGCGGCGCAGTTTTTGTCGACGAAATTGATGAAATTCCAGATAATGTTGTGGTTATTTTTAGTGCTCATGGGGTGTCCCAAAAGGTACAGAATGAAGCGGCAGGGCGAAAACTAAAAGTATTTGACGCAACCTGCCCGCTGGTAACAAAAGTGCATTTAGAAGTGAGTAAATTTAGCACTGATGGAAAAGAGTGTGTGCTTATCGGTCATGCCGGCCACCCGGAGGTTGAGGGAACAATGGGTCAGTACGATCATTCTGCTGGTGGTGATATCTACCTAGTGGAAAACGAGCGAGATGTAATTAATCTCGAGGTTAAAAATCCGCAAAAATTGGCCTATGTTACCCAAACCACCTTATCGATGGATGATACCTCTCGAGTGATTGATGCATTGCGCAAAAAATTTCCAGCTATCGAGGGTCCGCGTAAAGATGATATCTGTTATGCCACGCAAAATCGTCAAGATGCAGTTAAGCAATTAGCTTTAGAGGTTGATGTGGTGCTGGTTGTTGGCTCGCCATCTAGCTCGAATTCTAATCGATTGCGAGAATTGGCCGAACGCTGTGGTTGCCGTGCCTACCTGATTGATGGTGCTGAAGATATCCAGCAAGCATGGTTTACCGGTGTTAATGCCATAGGCGTAACCGCGGGTGCATCAGCGCCTGAAATTCTGGTCAGTGGTGTTATAGAACGCTTGGTACAGCTGGGCGCACAGCCGCCAAAAGAGCTTGACGGCGTTGTGGAAACCATTAGTTTTTCTCTGCCCAGAGAGCTTAGAACTTAGAGATTATACATACCTTGGCGCTTGCCAATAGGGTGAAATCATAACTCATACAGCGATGATTTCACCCTTTCTCTTCTTTATTCACACAATAGACAATTATTGAACCTACTCCTGCTCGGTGCAATGGTTTTCATAATACTCTTTATCAAATGGCATGGAATCCCATAAGGAGTCCGGCGCGTTACCATCCGCAACAAAATCAGGATCCAGAAGCCCGCTATTTTTTGCAAAATCCTTACATTCAAAATCACCAGTTTGAGTGTGTAAATATTCTTTCCACCCTGAAAGATTCAGCTTAACTTTTTTCGCATTCTCGAAAGTAGAGTTTACATTGTTTACATTTTCTACTTTCCAATATCCGATATCTGATATGTGTTCAATTCCGTATGCATTTTTCCCCAGACTGCTGTCTTTAAACATATCGGAGATATTAACGAAGTTGTCAGCATACATATTGACGTATTCTAGAGCTGTATGACCTTCAAACATACCATGAGCATTTTCTACGCGATATGCTGTCCCGCTATTACCGTAAGGCGAAATATCTGAGAAACCTTCTATAGGAAGTTGGTTTGAACTCGATTGCAGTTCAGGAATCCAGCTATGAAATAACTTCTTATAACTTAAGGTATTATTTGTGCGGTCTACTGCAAAAAAGAAGGTTATTATTTGGTCAGCGGCAGGAAGGGAGCATGCCGTACTTTGTTGCCCGACAATATTGCCTTGAAATCCTGAGAGGACCATGTTGTGCACGGAGTTAGCATTACAATCAACTGCAATGTAATTCTCGGGCGGCTGAATGGACAATTGACCTACGTATTCAATGATTGCTTTCGGGTAATCTAAATCGCTGATCATCCCATCGAGGGGGTCATCATGGCCTGAGCTTTCCCACATAATAGTAAAGCAACCTACCTCGTACCCTAACATGTGCATGCTACGTACAAACTGTTCTTCACTTTTCTTTTTTAAATTATTTTCGTCAAGGTGGTACATGGGAAGGTTACGACATGTCCGAATGTCAGCATTCTTTTTAAGCTTAGGAATAACTTTGATCTGCTGGTCTTTACCTGACTGTGATTGATCACCTTGATTAGTAAATTTCGTAATGATGGTTCGCCGAGGCGATATAACAACCTCTTTCTCTTTTTCTATTGTGTTTGTGTTTATACAACCACGACACCCCCCGCCCCGAGTAATCGGCGTTATGGGCATGGCTACGTGCTTAGGGGTCAACTGGCTATCTGTAGTGCTTGCGGCAGTTAATGCAGTACTATAGCGTTGACTATTATCAATGCTATATTCTTGAGCATAACCTTTAGATATATACCTTGGGTTTTCGGTATAAAAAAAGTTTTCAGTACTTTGATACCAGTAATGGGTAGCAGGCTCTTGTGTTAGTACCACTCGCTGTGCGCCGTCTTTCTCAAAATCCGAGTCATTCATAGCTTGACCACTAACATCTTCCACATAAGCAGTATAGATATGCTTTTCAAAGAAATAGTAGTTTTTCCCATCATTTTTATCTAAAGTCTCGGCTTTTTGGAGTTTGGGTTTAGAGTTAGAGTTAGAGTTAGAGTTAAGTATAAACGCACCATAACTAGAAGTATTTTCATCCACCTCTGCTCTTACTATAGGTTGAGCATTACCAACAATAACCCTGTCATACACTTGGCCTTTGGGATCACCTGGAATCGCCACCTGCTTACCATCATCGAGCAGTAGTTCTACAAGTCGGTTGTTAACTGTAAAACCTATGACCTGTTTGGTTGTAAATGGATCGCTAGCGTTCTTTACCCCAATACGCTCAGGTATTACGGCAATATAATCATCGCCCTTATCGTGTCCATCTATCTTATGGCAGTATAAATTCTTGTTACTACAATCATTTCTAGTTGATAGAAGATGTTTAAGCTTTTCGCCATTGTCGCTACTTGGGTCATAGATAGGAGTATTTTCTTTATCCCAATCATAAGTGATATAGGCTGTATCCTCGTTATGATCCATATCTGTATAGAGCCAGGATGCGAGCCAGTCGCTCACATGTTGAAAAAGCGTCTCTCCAGGCTGGAAAACTAAACGCCCAAGATAAGGTTTTTTATCAATATTCAAATATTGATAAGTAATCGACTTCTCAGGTCTGTTGGCTCTAATTTTCTCTTCGATTTTGCTAATATCATACTGATCCGTCACCTTATGCTTTTTATTGGTTTTATAGTTTGCATAATGTAGAAGCCTGCCATCCTGAGCATAATCCCAGAAGTGAGCCGTACCTTTACCTTTCTCAAGTGGCAAAACTGCGGATAGTAAAAGTACTTCCTGCTTTTGATTTTTGACCAAATGCCGATAATAAAAAATACTGTCATTGTCTTTATCGATATAATTGTCTTTATCGATATAATAAGCACCGTCGTCTGTTTGCTCTAAAATAAACTCAGATGGGTATATATCACTATCGAGAGTGATTCTTGAGCTACTAATAGCATATTTCTTATCCCCTTTTTGGTAGTAGTTTAGTTCATCAATATCTATCCCATAGTCACTAATTCTCATTAGCGAAGGTACGGTACTATTTGTTAACTGCTCCTGTTTATTATAGGCACTAAAGGGTTCAAGGTTTTCATACTCTTTATAGTCCAGCTGAGGTAACTTAGGCTCTTGCACATTATCCATCGCCTGAAGATACTTCCAAATGACTTTCGCTAGAGAGACTCCTGCTATGGTGGTTTCGAGATACTTGAACTGGTTATCGGTGGGCTTTTCACTTCCAACTATAGGCCCGCGACGAGTCTTGACTCTAGCCTTATGTTCATTCAGTGCGGTGGTAAATGTTGTAATTTCTTTCTGATCTAACCCCTTTAAATGATTGGTAATGTCTTTTGACTTAAATAGATTGAAGTTATTGCGCCCTATATGGAAGGCTATATCCTCTAGATTTTCTTTTGCCAATCGGGATCCCATTTCTTGAATAAATTTATCCTTATTGGTATCTATATAGTCGCTAAGACCCTTTATGGTTGCTGGATCAAACTCTTTATTATTTACCCATTGAGCTACCACTGATTTAATTAAGAAATCAGAGCTATCATCATCAGAGCTATCATCATCAGAGCTATCATAATCAGCAATAATATTTCTATTCGCTGAAATTACTGAAAATCGAAGTTTGTAGTAAGTCGGGCCATATTGGCTGAAAAGATTCTTCTTTCCAATAACTTTTGTGAAAAGATCCTCACTATTGTCATCCAAAGGGTCTTTATACAGATTAAGATAATACGCTGCTTTCTCTCCGTAATATTCAACATCACTGATTTCTACTGGGTATTCAAGCTCGATATATTGGCTATCTTCACTCTTATTGATATGAGTAATCCATAGTGATGACCCCTCATAATCCTTTGCACTTTTCAGATCCGAATCCATTGTAAACCATACATTGTCGCCCATTGTGGTGGCAGTTATGGTGGGCTGTGTAGTGTAAACACCTGTGCCTACTTTTATGGGAGCAGTTGGGGTAGGTTTATCCTGTTTAGATTCTGTATTGGACTGGCAAAAACTAAACCAGTGGAACTTACAAGTCATATCATGCGCAGTCTTAAATATATTATCAAAAGACCAATTGCTTCCTGGAGCTGCATTGGCTTGGGTCGTTGAGATTAATAAAATAAAAATTGCGCAAATACTGTTTAGGGATAGCTTTTTGACTATATTCATTTTCCATTCCTTTGGATTGGTTTGTGCTTATACAAGCCTTTCTGCCTGCAAAAGGTATTATCTAGCAATATAGCAGTATAGAAACAACCATATTGAATTAATACTAAATATAAAACAGTGTAAATACCCCATTCTTAACACAACCACATCGCAGACAGTTTATGCTGCATTCCTGTACTCAATGGGCGTCATATCATTAAGTGAATCATGCGGCCTTTGGTCGTTGTAAATTTCTAACCATTCGTCTGTTTTTTGCTTAACTTCATGTAGGTTTCTAAATAAATATAAGTCCAGAACCTCATGTCGATACGTTCGGTTAAAACGCTCTATGTAAGCATTTTGGTATGGGCAACCAGGCTTGATGTAGTCAATTCTACTACCGTGAGCTAGCGCCCAGTCAGTAACCATACTTGACGTAAATTCACTGCCATTATCAACCCGAATCTTCTCTGGGTAACCATGCTATTCAGCTAACCTCTCTAGGTAACGCAAAACACGCAAAGAAGGAATGCTGGTCGCTATATCAATGCCTAGTAGCTCACGGTTAAAGTTATCAATGACGTTAAATGTTCTATATCGGACCTTGTTATGCAACTGATCACTTATGAAATCCATTGACCATGTGTGCTCTAGTTGTTTTGGTACCATTAATGGCTCTGGATTTCTCGCTGGTAATCTCCGCTTTGATTTACGCCTGAGGTTAAGCTTTAACTCCGTATAAACGCGGTGTACGCGTTTATGATTCCATCGATAGCCCAGTTTGCGTAACCGCTTAAAACACTTTGGGAAACCCCAGCGCTGGTGTTTTTCCGCTAGATCATTCAGTGCATCGATAATGGCACTATCATCTGTCAGCATTCGCTGACAATAAAATGCCGTTCGACTTATACAAATTGCCGAGCAGTTCGAATTCCAATCGTCTTAGAGAATTGGCCGAATGCTGTGGTTGCTGTGCCTACCTGATTGATAGTGCCGAAGATATCCAGCAAGCATGGCTAAGCGGTGTTAATGCCATAGGCGTAACCGCGGGCGCATCAGCGCCTGAAATTCTGGTCAGTGGAGTTATAGAACGCTTGGTGCAGCTGGGCGCACAGCCGCCAAAAAAGCTTGACGGCGTTGTGTAAACCATTAGTTTTTCTCTGCCCAGAGAGCTCAGACCCTAGTCTTTGCCCTCTATATAATCAAATAATGCCTTGGTTGAGGGGTCTAAGTTTTCATTATTTGACCCCTGGTCTAGAAGACTATTGGCCATCTTTTTACCCAGCTCTACACCCCATTGATCAAAGGAATTGATATTCCAAATACTGCCCTGCACAAATACCTTATGTTCATATAGAGCGATAAGTGCACCAAAGTTTTTAGGTGTTAGCTCGTTAAGCAATAGCGTATTGGAAGGTTTATTGCCAGGATAGTATCGATGTTGTTGTCCCTCAGGCGCCTCCTGTCCTTCCATTAATGCCGAAGATTGAGCAAGCATATTGCCAAGCAGTACCTGATGATGTTCTGGATTACTAAGGTTATCTTTTATCGTAGCGATAAAATCTATAGGTGCCATCCTGGTGCCCTGATGCAGCAATTGGAAAAAAGCATGCTGACCATTGGTGCCCGTCTGTCCCCATAAAATAGGCCCGGTATTGTAGTTAACGGGATTACCATCCAGGCTAGTTGATTTACCATTACTCTCCATATCCAACTGTTGCAGATAAGAGGGTAAAAGTAATAAGCGTTCGCAATAGGGAATCACTGCAATTGACTGAGCATTCAAGAAATTGCTGTACCAGATACCTAGCAAGCCCAAAATTACTGGCATATTTTTTTCTAGCGGCGCATTTTTAAAATGCAGGTCCATTTCATGGGCGCCTGCAAGCATAGCTTTAAAATTCTCAAAACCAATACTAATAGCAATAGATAAACCTATGCTCGACCACAAAGAGTAGCGGCCACCAACCCAGTCTGAAAACTCTAAAATTTGCGTTTCAGGGATACCATAGGCAACAGCCGCAGCAGGGTTGGCAGTCAGGCCAATAAAGTGGCGGCTATTTTGTGCATTCTTAAGCCCAAGTTTATCTTTAAACCATTGAATAACCGTTTTAGCATTAAGCATAGTTTCTTGGGTAGTAAATGTTTTACTAGCAATTGAAACAAGAGTGGTCTCTGCATCTAACTTCTTTAAAAGGCTTAAAATCTGCGCGCCATCGACATTAGAAATAAAATGTACATTGATTCTTTCGTGAGCAAATTCTTCAAGAGCGGTGCAGGCCATTTTAGGGCCAAGATCAGAGCCGCCAATGCCAATATTTATAATGTCAGTGATTGGTTTGCCGGTGCTGCCAAGCCAATCACCCTGACGTATATCATTGCTAATGCGCTCAACGGCGGCGAGCTGCATCTCAACTTGCGCCGATCGTTGTTGTTCATCTGGTGTAGATGCATCCTCAGGATTGGATCGCAATGCAGCGTGAAGTACGGCGCGATCTTCCGTGCGGTTGATGGCTTCTCCTGCAAACATAGCATCACGGTGAGAGCTTAATGGTGATTCGTTGGCAAGTCTAAGCAGCTGTTCCCATATTGCGTCATCTATCAAATTTTTGGAGAAATCTAACTTAAGATTACCCGTTTTCAGTGAATATTTCTCAACCCGATGAGAGTCTTCCGTAAATAGCTTTGTAATAGTGGCTGAATTTACAGGCGATTGGATTTCTGAGGCTAGCTCAATAAGTTTATTCCAGGAAGCCGTATTGGATGGTGTGAAGGGAGTGTTATTCATCTGTAAAATTATTCCTGTTGAGCGTAATGCATGGGAGTAAATTAAAACGTCAATTTTATTAAGTGTTTTCATTTTGTAATAAAATTACAAAAAAAGACCATTCTACTGATTAGAGATGGTTAACTTTTGTAATTTTGTTACAATTGGGCATCAATTTATACGGAGCCAATATGGGTCATCTCAATAACCAAATAGCAGCTGTAACCCAGCGTATTATAAATCGAAGTGAAACTTTACGCTCAGATTATTTACGTCAGCTTGAAGAAGATTTTAATAACCGCCCTGAGCGGGGTAAACTAAGCTGTGGCAACTTAGCTCATGGCTTTGCTGCCTGTGGTGAAGATGATAAAAATAGCCTTCGAATGATGCAGGCAGGCAACATAGGTATTTTAACTGCCTACAACGATATGTTGTCAGCACATCAGCCCTATGCGACCTACCCTGACCAAATTAAGCAGGCAATGCGTGAGATGGGCTGCACTGCTCAGGTGGCAGGCGGTGTGCCGGCAATGTGTGACGGCGTAACTCAGGGGCAAGACGGTATGGAACTCAGCTTGCTGAGTCGAGATGTTATTGCACAATGTGCCGCTATTGGCCTATCGCACCAGATGTTTGATGGTGTTTTAGCTCTTGGAATCTGCGATAAGATTGTTCCCGGTCTGTTAATGGGCGCTTTAAGTTTTGGCTATTTACCCACGCTGTTTGTTCCTGCAGGGCCTATGGAATCTGGGCTTCCTAATAAAGAAAAACAACGTATTCGACAGCTATATGCTCAGGGTGAAATTGGCCGTGAAGAACTTTTACAGGCAGAATCTGACTCATATCATAGTCACGGAACCTGTACTTTTTATGGTACAGCCAACAGTAATCAGATGGTTCTTGAGGCGCTAGGCCTTCAATTGCCGGGAAGTTCTTTCGTTAATCCTGACAACCCATTACGTGAAAGATTGACCAAAGAAGCTTGTTATCAGGTAGCGCGTATCACGGCATTAGGCAATAACTATCGCCCTATTGGTAAGGTTATTGACGAAAAAGCAATTGTTAATGGCACCGTTGCATTGTTGGCCTCAGGTGGCTCTACTAATCACAGTATGCACCTAGTGGCTATTGCACGTGCTGCCGGCATAATTATCAATTGGGATGATATTTCAGATCTCTCAGCAGCCGTACCACTATTGGCAAAGGTCTATCCTAATGGCCATGCTGATGTTAACCATTTTCATGCCGCTGGTGGTACAAGCTGTATGTTTCGTCAGTTGCTTGATGCAGGCTATATGCACCCCGACGCGCAAACTGCATGGGGCGAAAATTTTGCTGACTTCATTCAGGAGCCAATGCTTACGGCTGAGGGTGGTCTAGAGTGGAAGCAGTCACCTGAAATACCGCTAGATATGGAAGTTTTAACTACCGTAGATAAACCATTTTCTTTGGAAGGTGGCTTGCGATTACTTAAGGGTAACTTAGGGCGTGGTGTAATTAAAGTATCTGCAGTAGCCTTAGAAAATCAAATAGTCGAGGCTCCAGCAATAGTTATCGAGAGTCAAGATGACCTTGAGCCATTATTTAAAGCAGGTGAGTTAGAAAAGGATTGTATTGTTGTTGTGCGTTTCCAAGGGCCCAAAGCGTTAGGTATGCCTGAATTGCATAAATTAACGCCATTCCTTGGCACACTGCAGGATCGTGGGTTCAGTGTTGCACTAGTGACAGATGGCCGAATGTCTGGTGCCTCGGGCAAGGTTCCTGCTGCGATACACCTTGTTCCAGAAGCATTAGAAGGCGGACTCTTGGCCAAGGTGCAAAATGGCGATGTGATAAGCCTTAATGCTGTGACGGGAGAGCTTACTTTCGTAGGCGATATTAAAGAGCTAGAAAGTCGTGCTTCAGCACCTCAGCCAGATGCAGGTCAGCGTGGTTGTGGCCGAGAATTATTTGCAGTTAGTCGTGATAATATCAGTAACGCAGAGCAGGGCGCTTCGTTCCTTTACCCTGAGTCTTAATGATGAGTGTTGATTGGAACCTTGTAGCCGATATCGGTGGAACCAACGCTAGATTCTCTGCTATTGCGGTGGGTGAGCTGGAAAGTCAATATGAATTTCACCATTCTGTTCAGGAGCATCCTGAGTTTGCAGATTTAATTGTTGACCTTCAAAAGGAAATTGCTGAGGCTACAGGTTGGAATACTGCACCGGTTAATGCGTGTTTTGCCGTAGCTTGCCCTGCTGATGAAGAGGAAATAGCCTTTACCAATAGCCACTGGCATTTCACAAAGACTCAGCTCACTGCTCTGTTAGGCTGTAAGCAATTGTTCGTTATTAACGACTTTGAAGCTGTAGCGCATGGCATTACCGAGCTTGGCGATAATGATCTTGTCCAAGTAGGGGGGGGCAAGCCCGTATCTTCCAAACCGATTGGAATTATTGGTGCGGGAACTGGATTAGGCGTTGCTGGATTAGTCCCATTAGCAGACGGATATCAGGTGATCGATAGTGAGGGTGGCCATGCAGATTATCCTCCTATCACTGAAAGAATGGCTGCTGTAGTAGGGCTATTGCGCAAAGAGTATGGAAGAGTCTCACTGGAGCGCCTACTGTCGGGCAAAGGAATTTTTAATATATACAGGTCGCTCTGCACCCTGAGCGATAAAGAAAGACATTGTGAAACCCCAGCAGAGGTTGTTGCTGCTGCTCATCAGGGTGATAACGAGCTAGCCTTGCAGGCCTTGAATATGTTCTGTTCAGGCATGGGCAGTGCGTCGGGAAATCTTGCCCTTACCTATGGTGCAAAAGGTGGTATTTATATTGCCGGCGGCGTAGTGCCGCGGTTTAAAGAATTTTTTATTAATAGCGACTTTCGTCATAAATTTGAAGAGAAAGGTCGCTTTGTAAGTTATCTAAAGCCTATTCCAGTCTTTATAGTGGTCAGAGAAAACTTAGGGCTTCTCGGTGCGGCTAAAAAACTGAAACAATTTTAAGGAGTATCAGGTGCAAAATATGTTAGCGGGAAACCCAGTCATCCCAGTAATTACATTAGATCAAGTAGAAGATGCTGTGCCATTAGCAGAAGCATTGGTCGCTGGTGGATTAAAAGTATTAGAAGTTACTCTGCGTACCGAAGCCGCCGTTGAGGGTATTCGACAAATCATTAAGCATGTTCCCGATGCAATTGTGGGCACCGGCACCGTGTGTAGCGAAGAACAAATTAAACTATCTGAAGATCTTGGTTGTCAGTTTATGATTTCACCTGGAGCAACAGATAAGCTGCTTACTATAGGTGCAGATTCTTCAGTACCATTTTTGCCTGGTATCTCAACAGTTAGCGAGCTAATGAGGGGCATGGAGTACGGGCTTAAAAACTTTAAGTTTTTCCCTGCAGAGGCAGCGGGTGGAGCGCCCGTAATGAAAGCTATGGCAGGTCCATTTCCCCATATCAAGTTCTGCCCAACAGGCGGAATTGGTCTAGGCAACGCAATGGATTATTTAACATTACCCAACGTATTATGTGTCGGTGGTTCTTGGATTGCCAAACCAAAAGACATAAGAGAAAAGCGTTGGGAAGACATTGAAAAACTAGCGCGCGAAGCAGCTTCGCTCGTTAAGTAGGCCTGAGTTAAAGAAGTAGCATTAGACTACCGAGGTGTAAAATGAGTAGTAGTAAGATTGATTTAGTTTTATTTGGTGCACGAGGAGACCTTTCGCGTCGCAAGCTTTTTCCTGCGCTCTTTCAGTTAGATAAAGCGGATCTATTGAGTAGTTCAACGCGTATCGCTGCGGTGGCACGTCAGAAGCTTGATTCTGCCACTTTTATTGAGCAAATGGGCGAAACGTTAAAGACCAATCTAGGTGATGACTGGACTGATGAAGTATGGTCAAGATTCAAAAAACGCATTGACTATATCTGTATTGAATTCTCAGAAAAAGAACAATTCAACGCACTAAAAGAATGGTCCAACAAAGACCATACTCTTATTTTTTACATGGCAACGCCGCCTAGTATGTTTGGCATTATTTGTCAGTATTTAGATGAGGCTAACTGTATTGATTCTTCAGCACGTATCGTGCTTGAAAAACCCATTGGTCACGACCTAGAAAGCTCAAAAGTAGTTAATGACACCGTAGGTAAATACTTCCCTGAGACCAGTATCTACCGTATTGACCACTATCTAGGCAAAGAAACAGTTCAAAACCTTCTCGCATTGCGTTTTGCTAACCGTATTATTCATTCTCAGTGGGATAATAGCTGTATAGATCATATCCAAATAACAGCCGCAGAAACCGTAGGCATTGAAGGTCGCTGGACTTACTACGATGGCGTAGGCCAATTGCGAGATATGGTGCAAAATCATCTCTTACAGTTGCTCTGTATGGTAGCGATGGAGCCGCCAAACAAAGTAGAAGCTGATGAGATTAGGGCTGAAAAAGTTAAGCTACTCAAAGCTATGACGCCAATTAATCATAGTAATGTTAATAATCAAGCAGTTCGTGGCCAGTATGCAGCTGGTACTATTGCCAAGCAGCCTGTCGTGGGCTATATGGAAGAAGAGGGTAGTGCTGCCGATAGTAGTAGCACTGAAACTTTTGTTGCGTTAAAAGTATTTGTTGATAATTGGCGTTGGGCGGGTGTGCCTTTTTACCTTCGTACTGGAAAAAGAATGAAGGATAAGGTTACACAGATCGTTATAACCTACAAAGATAATCCACATGCGATATTTTCTGACGACGATTCAGAAGCTAATAATCGTCTGGTTATTCGTCTTCAGCCCAATGAAGGAATCCAGCTTGAAATGCTTTCCAAAAAGCAAAGCATGAAAGAACGTTCAAGTTTGGAAAAGCGAACCCTAAACTTAGACTTTCAAGAAGCTAATGAGGGTGGAAGAATTCCAGACGCCTATGAACGATTGCTGTTGGAAGTGCTTAATGGTGATCAATGGTTATTTGTTAGTCGTGATGAGATTGAGGCGTCGTGGGACTGGTGTGATAATTTGTTAGAGGCCTGTTCTGATAACAATGTCACTACAGAGTCCTACAGTGCAGGATCCTGGGGTCCATCTAAATCTAAATCACTAATAGAAAATGATGGTCGTAGCTGGTATTTAGTTTAAGGCTAATCATTATTTAAGTGGGAGTAATACGTGGAATTAATACAGTTTGAAAATACTTCGGCGCTTGATATGTCTTTGTCGTCAGAGGTGAGTGAGCGGTTAAACAATGCAATTCAAAAGCAGGGAAAAGCCTCACTTATTCTATCAGGTGGCCGTACGCCGCTTGGTTTTTTTCATCAGCTTTCGAAGCAGGTTTTGGATTGGTCAAAAGTTACAGTGACCCTTGCGGATGAGCGCTGGGTAAAGAATGATCATAAAGATAGTAATGAGAAGCTGGTTAAAGAAAATCTTTTAATCAATGAAGCCCATTGTGCAAAGTTTTTATCCCTAAAAAATGATTTCGATACAGCCGTGGCTGGTGAAGCTCAATTAGAAAAAGAGTTAGCGGAATATGGTCAGTTCACTGTAGTTATTCTGGGTATGGGTGATGATGGCCATACAGCATCACTTTTCCCCGGGGCTTCTTCTTTAGCTGCAGGGCTTGATATGTCATCTGGGCGCAGCTGTATTGCTGTAACACCCACAGCAGCTCCTCATGAGCGTATTAGTATGACATTGCCGCGATTACTTAATACAGAGCGGCTAATAATCCATATTAGTGGCGAAAACAAGCAAAAGGTATTGGGGCAGGCTGAGGCGGGAAATAATGTTGAGGAACTTCCAGTTCGTGCAGTGCTTCAACAGTCAGCAGTGCCTGTAAGTATTTTTTGGGCAAGCTAAAAAGTACATCGTGAATATAAAAGCCCTCTGCAACATACAGAGGGCTTTTTTTCTAGCGGATTTCGTCGCCTACGCGAACAATCTTCAAAGTATTAGTTCCACCCTGGACATTTACAAAATCTCCCTTGGTAATAAGAACTAAGTCACCGTTGGAAACAGCGTCATACTCTCTAAGCTTTTCGACTGCAAGGTGATTAATATCAGAGGGGTTTAATGTTGATGTTTTAAAAGGAACCGGAACTACACCTTTATAAAGCGCAGTGATTTCACAGGTGCCGGATTTCTCGGCAAAAGCGTAAATCGGTAGTGAAGAAGTGATTCTCGACATTAAAAGGGGAGTAAAGCCAGTTTCAGTCATACAGATAACCGCTTTAACACCCTTGAGGTGATTGGCTACATACATAGCAGATAAAGCTAGAGACTCATCAATTCGCTCAAAAGTCTGATCAATTCTATGCTTAGAGCGTTGAGTTAATGGATGCTTTTCAGCGCCCTCAATTATTCTTGCCATTGCCTCTACAGTTTCAATAGGATAGGCACCAACAGCTGTCTCAGCAGACAGCATGACCGCATCGGTACCATCTAAAACAGCGTTAGCAACATCAAAAACTTCTGCGCGAGTAGGTGTTGGCGCGCTAATCATAGACTCCATCATCTGCGTCGCAGTGATAACAACCTTATTAGCAGAAGTGGCAGCTTCAATTAATTGCTTCTGAACGGCAACCAGGTTTGCATCGCCAATTTCTACGCCTAGATCGCCACGGGCAACCATAACGCCGTCAGATGCAGCAATAATGCCGGGTAAAAACTCTTCAGTAATTGCTTCCGCGCGTTCAACCTTAGCGATGATATGCGCAGAACTACCTGCATGTTTAAGTAGCTCTCTGGTTAATTCAACATCGGCAGCCGCACGCACAAACGAAATTGCCAAGTAATCGGTTTTTAGTGCAGCGGCTGTTTTGATGTCAGCCTTATCTTTTGGAGTCAATGCATCAGCAGACAATCCGCCGCCAAATTTATTGACGCCCTTCTTGCTCGACAATACACCACCCTGAACAACTTTGCAGCGAGCAACAGTTGAAGACTTTTCTAAAATATCAAAGGTGAGTTTGCCATCATCTAATAGCAAAACATCACCGGCATCCATATCTTCCAACAATTCCTGATCGATATAAACAGCCTCTTGATTTCCAGCTTCTTTGTCCATGCTGCTATCAAGATTAAAGATATCACCAGATGCTAGATTAATCTTAGCATCATTAGGGAAACTGCCAATTCGTATTTTAGGTCCCTGCATATCGCAAAGGATACCAACGGGGGTATCTAGCGACTTAGCAATTTTTCTGATGGTTACAGCGCGCTGAGTATGTTCCTCAGCACTACCATGAGAAAAATTTAACCGGAAAACATTGACCCCAGCCTGAATAAGTTTAGTTAGATTGTTTTCATCACTGCTTCCAGGCCCTAGTGTGGCAAGGATTTTGGTTCTTCTTGGCATATAGCTTTTAGTCCGCTGTTAGTAGTACAAGGCTGTTATCAAGCATGCGGTTTGAGAAACCCCATTCGTTATCATACCAAGACATCACTTTAACCATAGAGCCATTTACGCGAGTTTGAAGTGAGTCAAAGTTACTAGAATAAGCAATATGATTATAGTCGGCAGAAACCAAAGGTTGATCACAATAGCTCAAAACTTTGCCTAATTCGCCTTCAGCTGCCTGCTTAAGAATTTGATTAACTTCTTCAACTGATGTCTCTCTACCAGCGTTAAAAACTAAATCCACAAGCGATACATTAATCGTTGGAACACGAACAGCCATTCCGTCAAGCTTTCCAGCTAGCTCGGGAATAACATCAGCAATAGCGACAGCAGCACCGGTTTTAGTAGGGATCATCGACTGAGTTGCAGATCGGGCACGGTAAACATCTGAATGGTAAACATCACTCAGTTGTTGATCATTAGTGTAGGCATGCACTGTAGTCATATAACCCGACTCAATGCCAATAGCATCCTGAAGTGGTTTAACCAGTGGGGCTAGACAGTTAGTTGTACAGGATGCATTTGAAATAATTTCATGGGATGACGTTAATTCATGGTGGTTGATACCATACACAACTGTTGCGTCTACACCTGATCCAGGGGCAGAAATAATTACTTTCTTGGCACCGCCAGCAATATGCAAAGCTGCTTTATCACGCTTAGTAAACACGCCGGTACATTCAAACACCACGTCAACACCAAGGTCGCCCCAAGGTAAGTTGGCAGGATCTCGCTCACAGAACCATTTAATTTCATCCCCATTAACGGTCATTTTATTTTCACCGATCTCAACCTGTTGGTTAAAGCGGCCATGAACTGTATCAAATTGTAAAAGGTGACCGCTAATATCTACGTCACCTAAATCATTTACTGCAACGATTTGAAGTTTGTCGTGAAGCTCTGGGCGTTCGTAGTAAGCTCGAACAATATTGCGACCAATACGGCCAAAACCATTAATGGCTATTTTGAACATGGGAGGGAAACCTTGGTATGTAGTAAAATTACAAAAATTATAATTTTTAACAGGGTTTTAATCAATTGATAACCGTTTTTTTTGCATATAATTACAAAAAGATGGCCAATTTAATCACTTTAGTAACTAAATAAGCTTTTTTGTTGCTGAAATCAGGAAAATACCGGCAGTGCAATGGATACCTGTCGAGGTCGTTAACTTAGTTGGTGCATGTATTTTATGCTGTGCCAATATTAAATTTCACGCATAACTTCAGGGATTGAAATGAACCATGCTCCTCAAGCAGTCCAAAGACTGCACCATCAAAATTTAATTCATATAATATCTACAGAGCTTCCTAGTTTAAATAAAACACAATCTAAAGTGGCTAAGGCAATCCTTGCCGACCCCAATGCAGCGACCTATTCAAGTATTGCTGCTCTAGCAAAAAAATCAGCGGTAAGTGAGCCGAGCGTGAACCGTTTCTGTAAGCATTTCAATGCTACTGGTTTTCCTGATTTAAAGTTAAAGTTGGCCAGATCTCTTGCCGTAGGATCGTATATAGATAATCGCATTATTGATCCTAAGGATGATGTGCAATGCTACACCTCAAAAATTATTGATAGTGCAATTAGTGAATTAGCCCTAGTTCGAGACAATATTTGTCACCAACAAATCACTCAAATTGTTGAAAGCCTTTTACAGGCAAAACGAATCTACTTCTTTGGGATAGGGTCTTCAGCAGCGGTGGCAAAAGATGCTGAAAATAAATTTTTTAGATTCAATCTGCCAGTATCAAGCCAAGATAATATTTTGAAACAGCGAATTTTAGCCTCAACAGGATCAGTTGGCGATTTGTTCTTTATTATTTCCCAATCGGGGCAAGCCAAAGAATTAATTGAAATAGCTCGGCTCGCAAAGGCCAACGATTCGATTGTTATTACATTAACCTCATCTGAAAGTCCTTTGGCGCAGTACTGTAGTCAGGCTTTGTATGTTGATACGACAAAAAATTTCGATAAATATAAGCCTATTCCTTCCAGAATTGCTCACTTAGTAATTCTGGATGTTTTATCTGCCGGAGTTGCCCTTCACGATGGTGCTGATTTTTTACCTAATCTAGAAAAGTAAAAAAAACAGTATGAAATCTATACGGTTTCAAGTTGATAAGGATATTTAAGTCATAGTTTGATTCAATAATGTTTAGTTTTTGTTAAAAATCAATGATTTGGTTGAGCTATGCCCATAAAATAAATAAACTCACTGAATATATATTCTTTGGAGTAGCGGAGTTTTAGATGTCTGACAACGTGGTATATCCTATTGCTGATAATTGGTCTTCAGACGCCTGGGTTAATACTGAAAGGTATGAGTCCCTTTACAGTCAATCTATAAGTAATCCGGATGAGTTTTGGGCTGAACAGTCAAAAGCTTTTATTTCCTGGTACAAACCTTGGAGATCTTTAAATAAATCTGCCTTTCCTAAAGGTCAAGCTTCTTGGTTCATAGATGGTAAATTAAATGTCGCTATTAACTGTATCGATAGGCATCTCGAAGATAAATCTGATCAAACAGCCATTATATGGGAAGGCGATGATCCAAAGGATCATAAAAAAATAACTTTTTCTGAGTTACACGAACAGGTGTCTAAGCTTGGAAATGTTTTGCGTGAGCACGGAATTAAAAAAGGCGATAGAGTATGTATTTATATGCCTATGATTCCTGAAGCCGCCTATGCAATGCTTGCCTGCGCGCGAATTGGTGCTGTCCACTCTGTTGTTTTCGGAGGCTTCTCGCCTGAGTCGCTCAAAGATAGAATACTTGATTCTGATTGCAAACTCCTTATAACAGCAGATGAGGCAGTGCGCGGAGGAAAAACTATCCCTCTAAAAGCTAATGCTGATAAAGCGCTCCAGAATTGCCCAGATGTTCATAGCTGCATTGTGGTTAGGCATACCTCAGTAACTACTCGATGGATTGATGGCAGGGATGTCGACTATCATCAAGCGATTGGCGAAGTCCCATCAGAATGTCGTCCAGAAATTATGGATTCTGAAGACCCATTATTTATTCTTTACACTTCAGGTTCTACAGGGAAACCTAAGGGGGTTGTTCATACCACTGCTGGTTATCTATTAATGGCTGCTATGACTCATAAATACACCTTTGATTACAAACAGGGTGATATTTATTGGTGTACCGCAGATGTTGGCTGGATTACCGGCCATACATATATCCTTTATGGTCCGCTGTGTAACGGCGCTACCACGCTAATGTTTGAGGGTATTCCGACCTATCCAGACGCCTCACGATTTTGGCAGGTGGTGGATAAACATCAGGTAAATCAGTTCTATACTGCTCCTACCGCTATTAGAGCCTTGATGGGAGCTGGTGATGAATATGTCAACCGTACGTCGAGAAGTTCCCTGAAACTTTTAGGGACTGTAGGTGAGCCAATAAATCCTGAGGCATGGGACTGGTATTTTCGAGTTATTGGTAAATCATCATGCCCCATTGTAGATACCTGGTGGCAAACTGAAACTGGCGCTCATATGCTTACCCCGCTTCCTGGAGCAATGCCATTAAAACCGGGTTCTGCCTGCCTGCCATTTCTTGGCATTCAGCCTGCATTATTAGATACCGACGGCAATGAGATTAAGGGCCCTGGTGAGGGTTTGCTAATGATAAAGGAATCTTGGCCTAGTCAAATAAGAACTGTCTATGGTGATCACCAGCGGTGTATTGATACCTATTTTGGTGCATTTCCTGGATATTATTTTACAGGGGATGGTGCAAGAAGGGATAAGGATGGCTACTACTGGATAACCGGGCGAGTTGATGATGTGCTGAATGTATCAGGACATCGGTTAGGTACGGCAGAAATAGAAAGTGCGCTTGTTCTTCATGAGGCTGTGGCCGAAGCGGCAGTTGTCGGCTTCCCTCATGATATTAAAGGGCAAGGGATTTATTGTTTTGTCACGCTGATGGCTGGGAAAAAGGGCAGTGAAGACCTAAGAAAACAGTTAATACAACTGTGTTCAACTGAAATTGGACCTATTGCTAAACCAGAAGTAATTCAATGGGCCCCTGGATTGCCAAAAACTCGCTCAGGAAAGATCATGCGCCGAATTTTAAGAAAGTTAGCATCTGAAGATTTTGAAAATCTAGGTGATATTTCTACATTAGCAGATCCTTCAGTCGTAAATTTTTTAGTTAACGATCTAAAACAATTGACTTAATGGTAGATGATTAATATCGAAAATATGAATGATGTAACAATAAACCTATTGGGAAGCACTTGAAAACAGATATACGGTATTGGTTAGAAATGGACGCATCACCGTAAATTAGTGGTGTTTTGATAGCTATGTATATAAAATTACTACAGGGAAGGAAACGAAGCTATGAGTAAAATAGATATTAGCCAGCAATTGGCCAGATTAATGCGAGAAAATGGTGTATCACAAAGCGGTTTATCTCGCGGCTGTGGCGTGCCTCAGCCGACTATTAATCGAATTTTAAATGAAAAAACAAAAGAGCCACGACGTGAGTCTGTCGTCCGCATCGCTAACTTTTTTGACGTTACACCGGAATCCTTATACAAGGCATCTGATGAAGTTCGTGAGGACGGCGATCTTGTTGCTAGGCTCTATCAGCAGATGAGTGCATTAAGACCCAATCAGCGGAAGCGGCTTTTTTCCAAGCTGGCTGAGGATATCAAAAATTCTTAATACTATCTGAGATAGTCTTTAAAACTTTTTCTCGATCATCCGGGGCTAGTTGATTTAGGTATTCCCTTAAACCTGCTAGTCCCAGCTCAAAAGCTACTTCTAATTGGCTAATTGCTTGATTCATATTTATTTCATCATTGCCAAGTTCAATTACTTTTTTATGTTGAGATGATAATCCTTCATTTGTTTGAGCATCCATAACTAAATCCCTTTGTTTTTATTTCTAAAATAAAAAATCCAATAGCGTAATTATTCATGGCCAATGAATTTAATCCCATATTTCAGTCATTTTTTTAATGATTAACACTTTAGACATACCTGTCATACTTACTAACTTATTATAATTTGCTACATAATTGTATAGCGCATAAGAGCTAATACTTAAGTAGTATAATTTTTAATTACTTATGAATTATTAAAATTGTCCATATTGCAAACTACACTTTCACAATGCTAGAATAAATTTTTCCTAAGGGGCGGTTATATAACCTGAGATGAACCCTTTGAACCTGATCCGGATTATGCCGGCGTAGGAATAGGACCTTAAAATTCCCCTTCACCACGTCTTTTGATTCCGGGTCTCCTTAACCCAATAGTTATCGAGGCTCATTATGCTTTTTTCATCTAGTAGATTATTTGTACCCTTTAGTTTCTCTACCCACCATTTGTTAAGAAAACTAGTCTGGTTTTTTCTAGTGGCATTTGGGTCATTCGCCAATGCCTCAAACTCCGTAGAAGAAGTTGTTGTTACCTCCGATTTTCGTGAATCGCAATTACAAACTATTCCTTCCAGTATTTCTGTTATTAGCGCTGAAGTTATCAACCAGAGAAATAGCCGACATCTTGAGGAGCTATTGGCACTGGCACCCAATGTTAATTTTTCTGCTGGGGCCTCTAGAGGGCGGTATTTCCAAATACGCGGAATAGGCGAGCGCTATCAATTTGTTGCGCCCTTAAACCCCTCGGTGGGCACCTATGTTGACGGTATAGATTTTACTGGCTTTGGCGGTGCTGCCACGCTGCTTGATATTGATCAAGTTGAGGTTTTTCGGGGCTCTCAGGGGACGCGATTTGGTGCGAATGCCCTTGCTGGCGTTATTAACTTGCAAACCAATAAGCCTAGCGCCGAGCATCAGGGTTATGTTAAGGCGCTCGCCTCTAGCTATGCAGGCGTTGGAATTGAAGCAGCAGTGGGCGGTGCGTTAAATGATGAGCTGCTGTTTAGACTAGCTTTAGGGCAAACTTTATCTGATGGTTTTATTGAAAATACCAGTATAAATAAACAAAATACCAATAATATTGATGAGTTAACCTCGCGGTTAAAACTTCGTTGGTTAGCATCTGAAGACCTAACATTGGATTTCACAGCCTTATATTTGGATATTGATAATGGTTATGATACTTTTTCACTTGATGCTAACCGCAAAACTATGTCTGATCAACCTGGCCATGATCGTCAAAATAGTAAGGCCTTTGCCCTTAATGCTGATTGGCATTTGTCCGATGCATTAAGCATGAAGACTATTCTGACCACTAACCGTACTGATGCGGAATATGGCTATGATGAAGACTGGACTGACGTGAATATACAACCAGGCTATCAAGCATTTGATAACTATAATCGTTATATTGCACGTGACTCAGCTGAACTTCGTTGGCTATCCGGCCCTGAGGGGAAGGTTGCCAATAGTGATTGGTTATTGGGTGTATATTATCAAAAATCAACAATTGGTTTAATCAGGGATTATGACGGGTTTTGGGGTGATGATGATATTTCTAATTTATTTAACAACGCCTACAATACTTCCTCTACTTCAGTATTTGCTCAAGCCAATACATCAATAAAAGATAATATTGCCTTAACTACTGGTATACGTTTTGAAAACTGGCAATCGGATTATTCTGATAGCAATCAAGTCGGTGGTAAAAATAATGAAAATCTATTTGGCGGGAAAATGGCCCTTGAATTAACCACTGATACTGATAATTTACTCTACGTGAGCCTAACACGAGGCTACAAGGCGGGTGGATTCAATGCTGAAGTTGATTTGCCCAGCGAGTCAGACCGACGTTTTGATACTGAATTTCAATGGAATTACGAAATAGGTGGAAAATTTTATTCGCCTAGAGGCAATCTAACTAACAGTATCATGGCCTTTTATGCTGATAGAAAAGATCTTCAGTTAAAGTCTTCAACCTACAATACACAATCCAATAGCTGGATTGACTATACAACCAACGCAGGCAATGGGTATAGCTATGGTGTTGAGTGGGAGATGACCTTGCAACTGCAGGAAAACCTAACCCTCACGTCTAGCCTTGGGCTTTTGAAAACAAAAATTACTGAGCATGCCAACCCTAATGCGGATGAGTTTAATCTTCAGGGTAGAGCCGCTGCGCATGCCCCAGAATATAGTTTTGCCACGTCTGTTCAATATGGCTTAACTGAAAATCTATCAGCAACCTTAGAGGTCGAGGGAAAGGATCAGTTTTACTACTCAGATTCGCATAATTACCAGTCGCAGGCTTATAACATAGTTAATGCTCGCCTAGCCTACGCAGCAGGGGGCTATGAGTTGGCAGCCTTTGTTAATAATGCGGCTAATAAAGACTATGGCGTTAGAGGTTTTGCAGGCTGGGATGCCGATCCTCGAGAGGGGGCTGGATTTGACGAAACTCAGTTCCAACAGTTGGGTGCTCCCAGAGTATATGGCCTCTCTGCCCGTGCAGATTTTTAGTCTCCTTTGATTGGTTTTGTATTTAGGTGATTTTATGGAAGTAACTATAGACGTTAGCATGTACCCCAATCGGGAGGATTTTATTCCTCCCATTGATGGCTTTATTGCACGTATTAATCAATTTGATAATTTAAAGATTACTACATTCCCAACCAGTACTGTAGTGCAGGGTGAATACTCCCATGCTATGCAGGCAGTGCAACAAACCATTGCCGATTGCTATAAGGAATTTAATATGGCAGTTTATGTAATGAAAATAATTCCAGGATATAAGGCGCTATAAGTTATGTTTGAATGGGTTGGTTTAGAAACAGTTGCTGTTGTTTTAGGCGTTGCCTATTTACTTTTTGCCATGGGCGAAAATAGCCTCTGTTGGTACTGTGCTTTTTTTAGTACAGGTATTTATATTTGGATTTTTCGCGATGTCAGTCTTTATATGGAATCAGCGCTAAATGCATATTATATGGTGATGGCGGTCTATGGCTGGTACCAATGGCAGCGGGGTGGAAATTCATCACATGGTATTCAATTAAACTGTTGGGGTGCAAAGCAGCATATCAGTGCTATTGGGTTAACGTTACTTTTATCCGCTATATCGGGGTATTTGCTGTCACAAAACACTGATGCCAGAATGCCCTATATTGATTCCTTCACCACTTGGGGAAGTGTAATTACTACTTACATGGTTGCGCGCAAGGTTTTAGAAAATTGGCTATATTGGATGGTTATTAATTCCATCTCGATTTTTTTATATATAGACCGCGGGTTATATCAAACGGTTGGCCTTTATGGGCTGTACCTTTTTTTGGCGGTTATTGGCTATATGGCGTGGAGAAAAACCTATCTCAAACAAAACTACACAGCTATTACAGCAAACGCTTAGCGATTGGTCTCAATGGGAGACGTCTTTTGCATCGAAACCTCAGGTTACTAGTGCCCTTGAGGACGGTCTGACTAATAATAGTTTTATTGTAGAGGCAGGTTCCCAGCGTGCTGTAGTAAGAATTAATAACCCAAAAGCTAATCTACTGGGTGTGGATCGTTTGAGTGAAATTACTATCCTCCAGCAATTACAGCCTACCGGTCTGGTGCCTAAAATTTTCTTTGCGAACTCAGACGTTTTGGTGAGTGAATATATCGAAGGCACAGCTCTAGATGCAAAAAACATGGCTGATCCGGGCATTCTGATCAGCATAAAAAATGCCCTGCAAGTTATTCAATCTATCAAGTTACCCCATAGTAAGAGTCGTAATTATGCAGCTTATTGTCGCGACTACTGTCATCAGCTTGAGCCGTTATTTTTAAGTAAACTGCTCAGTCAGGCCATCTATAAATTAGCAGAAAAAATAGACGTTTCACAATGGCAGCCTGTGCTCTGTCACCATGATTTAATCCCTGAAAATATTATTGTTCGTAGCAGTGGATTATCTATTATCGATTGGGAGTATGCTGCTATGGGTCACCCGCAATTTGATTGCCTGCGTATTTTTAATGCTGAACAAATTACCACCGCAGATATGCCTGCTGAGTACCCTAGCTTACAAATGTTACAGGCAGTTATGGATCAGCTGTGGTTCGCCATTCGCTACCCTGAGTTACAGGTGAGCCTTGAGCAAAAGCTAATCAATATTATTGGAAAGGACAGTTAAATAAATGAGTAAACACAATCAATTAACAGCAGAAGAACAACGTATTATCGAATACAAGGGCACTGAAATGCCTTTTACAGGTCACTATACCGATCTATTTGAGTCAGGTGTTTATGTGTGTAAGCGTTGTGATTCGCAGCTGTATCGATCTGATAGTAAGTTTGCATCTCACTGTGGTTGGCCAAGTTTTGATGATGAAATAGCGGGTGCTGTAAAGCGCGCGACAGATTCCGATGGCCGCCGAGTAGAGATACTCTGCGCCCATTGTGATGGCCATTTAGGGCATGTATTTGAGGGTGAGCAGTTTACAGCTAAAAATGCCCGACACTGCGTTAATTCGCTGTCATTAAGATTTGTTGCGGACTAAGCGGCCAAATATAATGCCAATTTCAAATAAAAGCCACATAGGGATGGCAAGCAAGGCCTGAGATATTATATCGGGTGGCGTCAGCAACATGCCAACAACAAAGCAAAGCACAAATACATAGGGTCTTTTTTTGGCTAGGTTATTTGGGTTGACTGTTCCTACCCAGGATAAAATTACCACAGCAATAGGGATTTGAAAGCTGAATCCAAAGGCCATAAAAAGCTTTAAAACAAAATCCAAATAGGAGCGAATATCAGGCATGACACTGATACCCTCAGGTGCAACGCTGGTGAAAAACATAAATACCAATGGAAAAACTAAATAATACGCAAAGGCCATGCCTGTATAAAATAAAATAACACTGGAGAAGAACAGTGGCAGGGCTACCTTTTTCTCCTGCTGGTATAGCGCGGGAGCCACAAAAGCCCATAGCTGATAAAGAATATAGGGCATACTAACAAACATCGCCGATACCAGTGCCAATTTAAAGGGTGTTAAAAAGGGCGATGTGATTTCGGTAGCAATCATAGTCGAGGAGCTAGGTAAAAAAGCTCTTAGTGGCTCTGATATATAAAGATACAACGATTCGCTAAATGGAAATAAAATAGCAAACACGACCAGTACGAGAATAAAGACATGCAGTAAGCGATTGCGAAGCTCTAATAGGTGAGCCATAAACGGCTGCTTAGAAAGTGCCGTTGAATTAGTCATTGGGTTGCTCTGTTTTGGGCGGCCGGCTTGGGTTGCTTATAGCCTGTTCTATTTGACTTTTTGAGTCGTCAAGCTCGCGCAAAACCTGTTCGTTATGTAATTGATGGCGGATTTCGTCCATGCCTACTTCATTTTCTATGTCTAAGCGCGCCTTAGCCAAGAACTGTTTTATTCGGCCAATCCATAGGCTAAGAGTGCGAATGGCTTCTGGCAGACGTTCAGGCCCCATAACCACTAGGGTAATTAGGGCGATAACAAGAAGTTCAAGAAAGCCAATATCAAACATAGTTTATTCAGCGGAATCTTTTTTCTCATCGTCTTTAGCAACCGAATCTTTAAAGCCTTTGACTGCGCCGCCAAGGTCAGACCCTATATTGCGTAATTTTTTAGTTCCAAAAACTAATGCCACAATGACTAAAACTATTAATAATTCCTGCCAGCCAAATCCCATAATGGTTCACCTTTAATCCGTTGCGTTGTTTATCTGTTTGCTTTCTCTTCTAGACCTGAAAGCCCAAAACGTCGTTCAAGCTCATGAAGGACATCATCTGTTTCTATATCGAGATGAGAGAGCATAACTAGGCTATGAAACCATAGATCAGCTGTTTCATAAATTAATTTGCTGTTATCGCCGGATTGCTCAGCGTCGCGTGCGGCCAAAATAGTTTCTATTGATTCTTCACCAACCTTTTCAAGGATTTTATTCAATCCCTTTTGATGAAGGCTAGCCACATAAGAGTCATCTGCAGACGCCTTTTTACGTGCCTTAAGAACCTCAGAAAGCTGTTTTAATATCACATCGCTCATGAATAGATATCCTTTTGATTTTTTAATACTGGATCAACGCTGCGCCATTTTCCATTTTCAAGTACACGGTAAAAGCAGGAGTTTCTGCCGGTATGGCAAGCTATGTCGCCAATCTGATCTACCTGAAGTAAGATAACGTCGCTATCACAGTCGAGCCTTATTTCCTTAAGTTGCTGTATATGCCCAGATTCCTCGCCTTTACGCCAAAGCTTTTTTCTTGAGCGAGACCAGTAAATTGCACGGTTTTCTTGAACCGTAAGTTCCAATGCTTCTGCATTCATCCATGCCATCATTAAGATCTTCCCGGTTTTATAATCCTGGGCTATGGCTGGAATAAGGCCGTCATTATTCCATGTAATTCCATCAAGAAATGTCGTCAAGCTAAGTCCCCATTGGGTGCGATATATTTATAATTTAGCTATTATGGCAGTCATGGTGGTTATGTAAAGAAATCAGCTTATCGAAATAGCATCAATAGCATGCCGCTACCAGCGACTATAGAGCCGATTACAGGTGATGGACCAAAGGCTATAAGCCATTGGGATGCTAGTAGCCCAATACCAATACCCGCGATTACAGCACCTAAAGCCTTTAGTTTGCTAGATTTAATTGCGGCGGTAGGCTGCACATTGTGGTTATTATTTGTTTGAGGCTGTTGTAAATTTTCAAGGCCCTGAAATAGCATTGTCGGAAGCTGCGGAAGCTTTTCTAATATATCAGGCAAATCATTTTTAAACTGTTTAAGGATTGCCTTAGGTGAATAGCGATCTTTAATCCATTTTTCTAAAAAGGGCTGCGCAGTCGCCCAGAGATCAAGCTCTGGGTATAGTTGGCGGCCTAGACCTTCGATATTAAGAAGGGTTTTTTGTAACAGTACTAATGAGGGTTGCACCTGCATATTAAACTGTCGCGCAGTACTAAATAGATTGATCAGCATATGTCCCAGTGAAATCTCCCCCAGTGGGCGCTCAAAAATAGGCTCGCATACCGAACGAATAGCATTGGTAAAGGCAGCTATGGATGTATCTTTGGGCACCCAGCCAGAGCGCACGTGAAGTTCAGCTACCTGAGTGTAGTCACGCTTGAAAATTGCCAGTAGATTGCGTGCCATATAATATTGATCTTCTCGCGTAAGCGAGCCCATAATGGCGCAATCTATGGCAATATAACGGGGGTTTTCAGCATCGCTTGCATCGACAAAAATATTACCCGGGTGCATATCAGCATGAAAGAAATTGTGCTCAAATACCTGAGTAAAAAATATTTCAACACCACGTTCAGCTAAATTTTTAAAATTAACGCCAGCCGCCTGTAAGTCTTCAATATTAGTCACTGGTATGCCACTGATACGTTCCATAACAAGCACGTTTTGATTGGAGTAAGGCCAATGTATTTCGGGTACATAGAGCAAAGGTGACTGCTCAAAGTTATGTCGCAGTAAAGACGCGTTAGCCCCCTCGGATTGCAGATTGAGTTCGCCAAAAATAACTTTTTCGTAATCTTCAACAATCTCAATAGGCTTAAGCCTAGGACCATCAATGCTATATTGGGCCACTAACTTTGCCAGGGTATAAAGCAACGCAATATCCTGACTAATGGTTTTTTCGATATTAGGCCTTATCGCCTTAATAACTATGTCTGTACCGTCGTTAAGGGTGGCCTTATGCACCTGAGCAATTGAGGCCGTGGCAAGGGGTTGTTGATCAAATTCAGCAAAAATATCCTCAATTTTCCCATCCAAAGCCGATTCAACCCTTGCGGTAAATACATCTGAGGAGAATGGCGATACATTATCCTGTAAGTGCTTAATTTCAGCACAGATATCGGGGGCAACTAGGTCAGGTCGGGTGGAAAGTAATTGTCCAAATTTAATAAAAATAGGGCCCAATTCTTCAAGGGCACAACGTAATCGCTTACCACGAGATAAATTTGTACGTCCAAATAATTTCGCGGGTACAAGGCCTATGCGTAAACTTAAGGGTAATCGACGTTTGTCGAGTAGGTTATCAAGACGATATTTCCCGACCACAGAGTAAATTTTTACAAGACGTTTTAACTGATTCATGAGTGTGACTTCCCGCCACTTGCCTGTGAGATTTTATCGCGCAACAACGCTATCTTAGCGGCCATGCGATCGCTGTCAGTAGCAAGACTTCGCACCTCTTGTTTAAATTGCTGAAAAGCATTGGGACTCGGGGTGAGTTCAAACTCCTCCTGAGCGACTTCGGTTAGCGCAGAGGCGGCTCTTTGAATACTTTCACCTGTTACCGTGGCAGACCTGCGCACGGCTGCACTGACAATATGGGCCGGCACATCACCTACCAAGTCTGCTAGGGCGGCTTCCCAGTCGATATTAAGTTGCGAGAGTATTTTTTGTAGCCTGTGCAGTGTGTCTAAGTTGCCTGATAACTGTACTCCAGAGCCAGAAAAAGACCGAGTATCAGAGGCATTAACCGCCATTTTAGCTAGGGCTATCATCGAGCCTTGCAATGTTACCGCTGCTTCATCATCCCAGTTGGCATGAAGCATAATTTGCTGTTGACAGGTTTCTAAAGCAATACGCATCGCAGGTTGAGTGCAGTCGATAAGTAATACCTGCCCATCAAGGTTTGATAGATCACGCAGGGTAGCCGGGTCATACTTTAAAGCACCGTTTATAGCAGCCTCTAAACTACTCATTGCGCCAGCCTGTAATGTAGCAAATATCACTAGGGTTTTACCCCGCGATGCAAAGCCACAATACCGCCGGTCATATTATGGTAATCGGTATTGGCAAAGCCGGCCTTATCCATCATGCCAAGTAATTCTTCCTGCCCTGGATGCATGCGAATGGATTCTGCTAAATACTGGTAGCTATCGGCATCGTTGGCAAAAATTTTGCCAAGTTTGGGTAGTAAATTAAATGAATAGCTATCATAGATTTTTGATAATAGCTGATTAGGTGGTTTGGAAAACTCCAGAACCAATAACTTGCCGCCAGGTTTTAGGACCCGCAGCATTGAGCGCAGTGCCATATCCTTATCTGTCACGTTGCGCAAACCAAAGGCTATGGTGATTACGTCAAATGTATTATCAGGAAAGGGCAGATGCTGGGCATCAGCTTGAGAGAAGCGGACATTTTCAGTAATACCACGATCAACTAATCGATCACGTCCAACCTTAAGCATTGAGTCATTGATATCCGCTAGTACCACAGTGCCCTCAGGGCCAACAATACGAGAAAATTTTGCGGCTAAATCACCCGTGCCGCCGGCAATATCAAGTACATGATGGCCTTGGCGTACACCAGACATTTCTATAGTGACGCGTTTCCATAATCGATGAACACCCGCTGACATCAGATCATTCATAAGATCATAGTTGCCAGCTACCGAGTGAAAAACTTCAGCCACTTTACCGGCCTTTTCCTCAACATTGACTTTTTTGTAACCAAAATGAGTTGTTTTGTCAGACATTTGCCTTGGTTTCCTTAGGTTTTAATGGCTATTGTAACGAGTGTTGTACCAATAGGGTATCCGAGACTTTAGATACGTAATTTATAAGGTTAAAAGCCCATGCCGAAAGAAAAAAGTAAGCGTTGGGTATTGAAAAGGCCCAGAGTAATTAACTTAGTATATTTTAATTACCTGTGAATCAGAGTCTCGACTTAATTTAGCATCATGAAGTTTCTTAAGGTAGGCCGGCCACAGGGTTTGCTGATTTTCCCCTAGCTCATAGAGATAATCCCAACTAAAGATACCCGAATCATGACCGTCACTAAACTCGATTTGCAGGGCATAGTTTCCCGCTTTAATTAATGAAGTAATCTTAATATCACGTTTTCCATATTGAAGCGTTTCTTGGCCCTGTCCATGGCCGCGAACCTCAGCGCTGGGCGAGTTAACCCGTAAAAACTCAGCGGGCAGGGTAAAAGCTTGCCCACTGTGATAGACAATATTTAGCTTATCCTTAGCTTCTGAAACTACTACTTTTATTGGCGTAGGCATAAGTAACTCATCAAATCGTAGTTAGAGGATAAACCGTGACAGATCTTCATCCTGTGCTAATTCACTAAGATGCTGATCTACAAAAGACTTATCGATAATAACAGTATCGCCCTTAGCGCCAAGATCAGAGGCTTCAAAAGAAATTTCTTCAAGTAAGCGTTCCAAAATTGTATGCAGTCGACGTGCGCCAATATTTTCGGTACTTTCATTAACCTCAAACGCAAGCTCAGCAATGCGTCGTACGCCATTGTCTTGAAAGTTTATAGTCAGATTTTCAGTATTCATTAAAGCGCAATACTGCTTGGTTAAAGAGGCCTTAGGTTCAGTTAATATGCGCTCTAAATCATCTATCCCTAGCGAGTTAAGCTCAACCCTAATAGGCAGTCGTCCCTGTAACTCGGGTATAAGGTCCGAAGGCTTAGCTAGGTGAAATGCACCAGAAGCGATAAATAAGATATGGTCGGTTTTGATCATACCGTACTTAGTTGATACGGTACTTCCCTCAATTAAAGGAAGAAGATCGCGCTGAACCCCTTCCCGCGACACGTCAGTACCACCCGCTTCACCGCGACGGCAAACTTTGTCTATTTCATCAAGAAATACAATACCATTTTGCTCGGCAGCATCCACTGCGCTGGCTTTTATTTCTTCTTCATTAATTAGTTTTGCAGCTTCCTCGTCTTTCAGTTGCTTTAATGCTTCAGCAACAGAAATTTTACGTGTGGCTTTTTGGCCCTTATTCATACTGCTAAACATATTTTGTAGCTGTGAAGTCATCTCTTCCATGCCTGGAGGTGCCATAATTTCAACGGCGGCGGTAATTTGACTCAACTCGACTTCAATTTCTTTATCGTCTAATGAGCCCTCGCGAAGTTTTTTGCGAAACACTTGGCGAGTCGTCGAGTCACGCTCTGAATCAGTTTCGGTGCCTCGCGCAGGGGTGAGTAGGGCGTCTAAAACCCGTTCTTCTGCAGCATCAATAGCACGCTGCTCTACCTTGGAAATTTCTTGCTCCCGTCGTTGCTTAACTGCTGTTTCAACTAGGTCACGAATAATTGATTCAACATCTTTACCCACGTAGCCTACTTCAGTAAATTTTGTAGCCTCTATTTTTACGAAGGGTGCGTTAGCCAGCCGAGCCAAGCGTCGAGCAATTTCAGTTTTACCCACACCTGTTGGGCCGATCATTAAAATATTCTTAGGTGTAACTTCATTGCGCATTTCATCATCAAGCTGAGATCGACGCCAGCGGTTACGCAGCGCAATAGCAACTGCGCGTTTTGCATCATCCTGACCGATAATGTGACGATTAAGCTCATGAACAATTTCTCTTGGAGTCATTTGAGACATACTAAAACCTTTTATTATTTACAGTCTAATTCTTCAATGGTTCTGTTGTGATTGGTGTAGATGCAGATATCCCCAGCAATACTCAGGCCTTGCTCAACAATCGAGCGAGCATCCATGTCAGTGTTATCAAGCAATGCTTTTGCAGCAGACTGTGCAAAAGGGCCGCCTGAGCCTATGGCAATTAAGTCATCTTCAGGCTGAATCACATCACCATTACCGGTAATGATTAACGATGCCTCACTATCGGCTACTGCCAGAAGGGCTTCTAACTTGCGCAGCATACGGTCGGTGCGCCAGTCTTTAGCCAGCTCAACTGCCGCGCGGGTAAGTTGACCCTGATGCATTTCAAGTTTTGCTTCAAAGCGCTCAAATAATGTAAAAGCATCTGCCGTGCCGCCGGCAAAGCCAGCTATGACGTTGCCGTTATATAGGCGACGAACCTTTCGTGCATTGCCTTTCATAACGGTGTTGCCCAAGCTTACCTGGCCATCACCACCTATTACCACCTTGCCATTACGACGCACTGATAAAATTGTAGTTCCTCGATATTGCTCCATTTTTTCTACCTCTGTAGGTTTAGTTATAAGATGGGGGCGCTACCTAAAAATTCAATAGTTGTTTTATGTTTAAACACTAAAAAAAGATCAAAAAAAAGGACGGGCAATGCCCGTCCTTTAATTTTACTGCTTAGACTTAAAGTTAGAAGATTGCTCTAGCTGTTAAACCATAAGTTTTTGGTGCAGTTGGGTACCCACCAAAGCTGCCCGGGGCAGCTGACGTTGGGAATGCAGATAGCAATGACTGATGATTAGTCAGGTTGCGCCCCCAAAGCATCACTTCAACACCACTTGGCGCATGATTAAAGCCAATGCTCATATTGAAGTTTTTAGTGCTTCTAACAGCCGGTATATTGTCAGCAATGCCAGGAACATCAGCAAATGGCGATCTTACCGCAGGTACATTATCTACTACTGCGACTTCTGATTCATACACATACTCAAGTCGCAAGAAGCTGGATACTGCATCACTTACATTAAATGAGTAGGTAGTGTTTAGATTTGCACTCCAATCACTAATACCTGCGGGTTTAGTGCCACTAAGGTCCTTAGTTCGTTTCCCTTCGTCACAGGCAATAGATGGGAATACCACTATACTCTCGGTAACAGTTTCACAGGGACCATTAACAAAAGACTCATATTCTGCATTAATATTAATGGCAGATAAGCCAAGTGCCCAGTTGTCAGAAAGCTGTTGCTTTATATCAATTTCAAGGCCTTGATGTCTTTGATCGCCTGCATTAACCAGTTGGAAGCCAGTTCCAACAAAGGTATTGGACTGGAAGCCCTCAATATTTTGGTTAAACAAAGCAGCATTGATATAGCCAGAATCATGGCTGTGTTTAACACCAATTTCAAAGTTCTCAGAAAACTCAGGGTCTGCAGCGCGCGTATCAGGTGTTGTTGCGTTAACTGATAAATTTACTGAAATAGGTTTAAAGCCAGTTGAATGTGAAGCATAGACCTTAGTGTTTTCACCGTAATCATGTGTTAAGCGAAAGGTGTGAGTAAGGTCATCTGAATCAAAATCTCTACCATTTTCAGGATAGGCAGTAAATGGAGGGAAGAATTTAAACCCTGCAAGCTCTGGATTAATGAGTTCCCATGGAATAGATGCGAAGACATCTTCAACAACAACATCAGAAGTTACATACTTCTCGTCCTTGGTTTTATTGAGGCCTAAGCTAGCAGACCAATTGTCCGCTAAAGCCAAATCAACATTTGCAAACAACGAAAGTGTTTTTGAAGACATTTCAAAGTCTTCTTTTAATGACCCGCCCGCACGTTCATTTTGATCAATTACGCCATTATCATTGTCATCATTACCTGAACCGCCTAAGAAAAAGTCATCTGCCCTTACTGATATATAAGCTGGCCCCAGTGCGCCTAATTGCAAAGCGCCCGCGAGTGCTTGAAGGCTAGTTTCTGCTAATGCGTTTAGCATTATATTTGCATACGACGCAATTTCTGGGCCATACATCACTGTTCGCTTAGTGCTTGTGTCCTCTTCAGCATAAAAAGCACCCACAGACCATTGAACATCAGACTCATCATTAGATGAAAGTCTAATTTCTTGGGTCAATGTATCGAAATCATAATCAAGTTTATTTTCTCTTAACAATAAAGCTCCAGAGAAATCAGCGTCGAAATTTGATTGCATTTCTGTAGTTCTGTCGGCTGTAATCGAAGTTAATGTTGCAAAGCCTAAATCATAGTCAAGGTGAACAGATAGACCTTCATTATCTAGTCTATTGTATGGAGATTCATCAGCGTTCATATAAAGCTGATAATCCCATGGTGATGCATCTGCAGCCAAAACTAATGGGTTTGCTAGATCATTACTTGCTTGAGTTGCAGGGCCTTGACGAAGTGGGCCAGTCACACAGCAGGCCTCATCAATTTTATCGCTATCTGCAATAACTCGAACTGACAGGTCTTCTGAAACATCCCAAGAGATTTGGCCCCTAATTGCAGACCGATCACGGTTATTTAGTGCACTATTGTCAAATAAGTTTGTGCCATAACCATCACTTTCGTTAGAGCTGGCTGAAAGACGGTAGGCTACATTGTCAGAAATAGGCCCAGTCATTGTACCCTTAACAATTTGTGTTCCGTAGTTACCTAGAGTGGTTTCAATTAAACCGCCCATTTCGCCTTCAGGCGCTTTGGTAGTAATACTGATAACACCAGCAGAGGCATTTTTGCCAAATAGAGTAGACTGCGGGCCGCTTAGCACTTCTACTCGCTCTAGATTAGGTAAATCAGCCAGTGATGAAGATGAGCGAGATCTAGGTACGCCATCGATAAGAACCAATACCGCAGGTTCAATACCTGGGTTATTAGCGCCATTACCAAACCCACGAATAGTAAAGTTAGTTTGTGCTGAACTTTGTAGCTGAGAAACTCGCAATGAAGGTACAGCAGTTTGCAGATCAATAAGATCAACAATACTCGATTGCTGAATGGTTTCTGCGCTAGTTACTGAAACAGTCAGCGGTACATCTTGAAGTAACTGCTCACGCTTGTTGGCTGTGACGGTAATTTCTTCTATTTCGGCCTGTGCAGTCCCAGCAGTTAAAAATGCTGATAACGCAAGCGAAACGCATAGATACTTTTGCTTAAAACGTTTCATATTCATCCCCTATTATTATTTAAAGTAAAATCTGGCTTTGATGTTCTTAAAAACTTATTTATGAAAGCTATTTTTTTATCTTATAATTATTTTTTTTCTAAAAATTATGTGAAGTTCATCACAATATTTTTTTTTCATTGGTAAACGTACCACAAAAAAACTTCAATTGCATGTGGTGTTTAAGGCATTTCAATGCTTGTGTTTTTGAGAAATTATCGCGAATAATTAATTACTTATGTAAGGAGATTATAAAAACATACTGCGAGTTAGGATTAAGTTTTCAAGTGCTAGGCCTTATTTTAAACGTCAGGCAATAAAAAAGGCCACTTCGTAAGAAGTAGCCTTTAATATGTATTGGCGGAGTGAATGTGAAGCATTTGAAGCCGCGTTTAGAAAAGGTCAAATTTCTGGAATCCATAAAGTTAAAAATGCGCTCTTTGAATCTGCTACTCATCCAGATAAGCCAAATGTTCTTGCAATGAAAACTTATCTAGAAAGAGTTGAGGGTTCAGCCAAGTTGGAAATTAAAAGCGAAATTGAAGTAACTGATAATCGACAAGTTGAGGATGCTATCAAGTACCTAACGAACGCGGGTATTGATTCGCTTTAGCTATGTTTATGTCAGTTATTTAATAAGCAGCTGGTATAGTTGACATTAAATGTACTAATATCACAAGTATGAAATAATCATCAACAAAGTGCCTAACCATGAGTCTATGGCTGATTTTCAGCCCATTATTTTCACTACTTGCTTTAATTTTTATGGGATATACAACTAGTGAAATACACGGTGAAGTGCCCCTTAATCACCTCACTTTCTACGGTGCTTTATTTGTTATTTCAATAGGGCTTCTAGTTGGTCTTGTATCATTGACTATTAATAAAAATATACGATGGTGGCTAAAATTTTTGATCGCACTTACTTACATTCCAATAGTAATGTTTAGCATGTTACTTTCAGGTTTTTAAGTTGTTATATGGCTTTCTCAAATACCTCATCGCGCTCATCATTTGACTCTCCACAAATATGAGTAGATTGGTTTGCCATTGGTTTTTTTTTTGGCTTTTAATGGTTGAATTCCAAATACTGGCATAGTGAGCGGCTTTGACCCAGTTGTACAGACTATGGTCAGAGACTCCAAGTCTTTCAGAAACTTCTGCTACGCTATAACCTCTTTCGATGATTTGTCGAACGGCTTCTTGTTTAAATTCTGGCGTGTATCGTTGATTGCTCATATCATTTTCTCCTATGCTCAAACAATAGCTCGAAGTTGTCAACCATACGGGGGGAAGTCCACCCAAACTCTGCCGTGGCCATAGTTTGTCGAACAGGTTTCTCGTCCATAGGTCCAGTCGCGCAATAAAAAAGGCCACTTCTTGCGAAGTAGCCTTTGATATTTATTGGCGGACCGGACGGGACTCGAACCCGCGACCTCCGGCGTGACAGGCCGGCATTCTAACCAGCTGAACTACCGGTCCACAATAACCTTTTCTTCCTTGGTGGGTGGTACAGGGATTGAACCTGTGACCCTCGCCTTGTAAGGGCGATGCTCTACCAGCTGAGCTAACCACCCTCTGGGAAGAGGGGGGCATTCTACCGAACTGGTATCCACTGTCAAACATTTTCTGACGCTATATACATATCTTCCTTAGCAACCTAATATAGCGACCTCTAATAATGGGAAAAAATTAGCGAATAATGCAGATATTTAAAGAATTTAATATTGAGGCCGCTCACCGTCTCCCAAATGTACCGGAAGGTCATAAATGCTCTCGCTTGCATGGTCATTCTTTTATGGTTTCAATCTATGTTGAGGGGCCTATAGGAGAGAATACAGGCTGGGTAATGGATTTTGGAGACATAAAAAAAGTGTTTAAGCCTATCTATGAACAACTTGACCATCATTATCTTAATGATATTAATGGTTTGGAAAATCCAACCAGTGAAAATATCGCAAAATGGATTTGGCAGCACCTAAAGCCTAATTTACCTCTGTTGAGTGCGATTAAAATTAAAGAAACCTGTACCAGCGGTTGTATCTACCGTGGTAAATAAGACAGCTACGCCTGATTTCAATAGCCTAACCCCTGAGAAGCAAGCCTAATGACAGTAGACGTTGGAAAATTAAATAATTTACAAGTGGTTAAGATTGTTGATCATGGTGTTTACCTTGATGGTGACGATTTAGATACTATTTTGCTGCCCAGACGTTATGTACCTGAAGGCCTTGATATTAATGATTGGATTGAGGTATTTCTTTATTTTGATTCTGATGATTTATTAATCGCCACCACTGAAACGCCCAAGGCCTTTGTGGAGACCGTTGAATTACTAAAAGTGATTGATACTAACCGAGTGGGTGCATTTCTAGACTGGGGTTTACCAAAAGATTTATTGGTGCCTTTTAGCGAGCAACAGCACCCAATGAAAGAGGGTGAGTCTTATTTGGTTTGGGTTTTTCATGATTTAGAAACTGATCGTATTCTTGCCTCTTCAAAGTTAAATCATTACCTCGAAGAAGAATCCCTTGATTTTCAGCCGAGGCAGGCGGTAGACCTTCGAATATCAGATCGAACAGAGTTGGGTTACAAGGCAATAATTAATAATGAGTACCTAGGTTTAATATTTCATATTGACGCTTTTCGTACGCTTGAAATTGGTGAGCGATTACCAGGTTTTATTAAGGCGATTAGAGCGGATGGTAAAATTGATTTAATTATTTCTCAGCATTCATCGCAGGGCGATAATGATTTAGAAAATCAAATTCTTGAGCACCTTAAGTCCTCTGGTGGCGAGTCGAGCCTTACAGATAAAAGTAATCCAGACGATATTTATCGCCAATTTAAGGTCTCGAAGAAAAAATATAAGAATGCCCTAGGCGCCTTGTATAAAAGGAAATTTATTATTATTACCCGCGAAAAAGTTTCCCTAATTAAAGCTCAAAAAACTAATTCCATCTGGGGTTAATACCCTCTAAACTTAGTTTAATCAATGGCCTATAGTTGCAGCGGAGTATTACGATGGTTCGGTTATTAATTGTTAGCATAATCTTGCTGGTCTCGGGTTGCGCTACCTATCAGCCCAAAAAGGTTGATAATGTTTGTGCTATTTTTTTGGGTGAAATTGATTGGTATAAAAGTGCCAAAAAAGCAGAAAAACGTTGGGGTACGCCAATTCATGTGACTATGGCAATTATGAAGCAAGAGTCCACCTTCAGAGCAAAAGTAAGGCCTAAGCGACCTACCTTCTTTTTTATTCCTCTCCCTAGAAAATCCTCAGCCTACGGCTATGCCCAGGCCCAAAACCCTGCATGGAATGACTACCGTAAAGATACCGGAAATTGGAGCCATGACCGTGATGATTTTGGTGATGCCATTAATTTTATCGGGTGGTATACCCATAAAAGTAGTAAAAGATTAGGTATTTCAAAATGGGATGCGTACAAACAATATTTAGCTTATCACGAGGGGTGGGGTGGATATTCTCGCGGCAGTTTTAAGAAAAAACCCAAGCTAATTAAGGTAGCTGCCAAGGTAAAGCGACAGGCAGAGATGTATGGCGGCCAGATGAAAAGTTGTAGGTCAAAGCTAGACAAGGCAATTAAAGGCTGGTTTTCGTGGTAAAAAGCCTTTAAGTACACTTTTTTTTTGTTTAAAAGCAAAGCTTTAGTAAAAATTACTGCACATAATTAGCTAAATCGAGAAAAACACAATATAATGTGATTTCTGAATTAGCGGTTACACACTTTCGTGTCTGTTGAAACAGTATTATCTTTATGCAATTTTAGTATAAAGGTTAGGCTAGCCCCGTTACGAGGCTGGATTTTTAAACGCCTTAAACGGTATATATTTTTTTTATAAGTGAGGTTAGTTATGTCGGATAGAGTTTCTGGCACTGTAAAGTGGTTCAACGACAGTAAAGGTTTTGGTTTCATTGAGCAAGAAGGCGGCGGTGACGTATTTGTACACCACAGCGCAATCCAAGCTGATGGTTTCAAATCTTTGAAAGAAGGCCAAGCAGTAACTATGGAAGTTACTCAAGGTCAGAAAGGCGCTCAAGCTGAGAACGTAGTTGCCGACTAATTTGTGATCCTGCCTTAGGGCATTATCAACAGATTGTTAAAAACCCGATAAGTAATTATCGGGTTTTTTTTTATGCCTAAAAAACCTATTCATTACAACTATTTTTAAGCCCTGAAATTAAAAGTATTATTGAGGACGGGCTAGCTAAAAATCTGTCATTTTAGACATTTCTCTATTTGCTAAAGATTCCATTAATGATTCTTCAGTTATTTGCTTCTTGATGCGATTCTATTGTTGCTTGTTGCTTCTTGCATTTAAGCGCCCATTTATTTGCAAATTCTTGCACTGTCTCATTTCGATATTCTGTTCCGCCAAATCGAGAGTACTAATAAGCATTTATAACCATTTTTTCAAGGAATGGGAGCGAATTCGCATGCTTTTCAAAAATATTCATCATTATAGGCATGGCTACACCCTGCTGACGGTTTTCCATGATAGTAGTAGCTAACCCATGTATCGCTATACAAACATCTACTTTGTCTTTAGCTACAAGATTAGCTGTATAAAAAGTGAGCAGTATGACCCCGAATTTAATTGATTTTTTCATTTAACTTTCCTTATTTACATTCTTCATAATAAGAACATCTACACGCCGTAGGTATAAATCCTTATGTATAAAGTAGTAAAAATTTAGGAAGTCAGGCAGTTTTTTGATTACGAGAAAGAATTAGTTAAAGGTCAATATCCTATTGTATCTGCGGAAGCCACCATATCAGCCGCGATTAAAAAGCTACTGGAAGCAAATTTAGTTACTA
>Ga0206127_1000075_pt1 | contig 113367 bp, 95 predicted proteins | sample Helgoland_Spring_6_FD_148646 | JGI IMG/M metagenome (GOLD analysis project Ga0206127, IMG submission 148646) | Pelagic subsurface seawater microbial communities from Kabeltonne, Helgoland, North Sea - Helgoland_Spring_Bloom_20160419_1 | ecosystem: Environmental > Aquatic > Marine > Epipelagic ...
ACGCAGACGGTGTTGCCTCAGTAACGCCAGAAGATGGTGTGTCTCAAGCAGATGTTGATGAAGTACAAGTTCTATTGGATGCTGCTTTAGCCAACAGCGGAGGATCTGGCGGAGGATCTTGTGATCCGATCTACGTAGACATCGTAGCAGGTTGGAACATCTTAGGTTACACCCTTTCTTACGGTCAGGATGTAGCTGCAACAGTTGCTGATATCGTTGATGACATTGAAATTGTTAAAAACAACGATGCGAAAGTATACTGGCCAGAATTTGGTTTCAACGGTATTGGAGACTTTGTTCCAGGACAAGGTTACCAAATCAAGACCAAAGCTGCGATCTCAAATTACACTTGGCCAGATGTTAGTGGTCAGCGTGTTGAGATGACACCAACGGTACCGGCTTGGGCATTTGAAATGGATGCAGAATTACATCCTAACGACATCAGATCACTTGTGAAAGTTGTGAACATGTTAGGTCAGGAAGTAAATGCGAAAGATCAGTTTACAGGTGAAGTTCTATTACACTTGTATAACGATGGAACTGTAGAAAAGAGAATTGTAAAATAATCTCAATCTATTACAGATAATAAAAGCCACCCGAAAGGGTGGCTTTTTTTGTTTGTGTTTGAAATGATTGCGTCTTTGAGGCAGATTGTTATCTTTGTTTTCATAAAATATAAAATATGTCAGAACAATTAAAGCAACACATCTTCAAGAACGGTTTAAATATGGGTCTCCTTCTCATCGGTATTACGATGTTTTCATACCTTGGAGGTGCTGAGATGCAAACCAACTACATCGTTTCTTTTGGTACGCTTATTTTAATGGTTGTTTTCCCCATTTATTACACCCGGGTTTACAGATCCTCCAACGAGGGTTATATTTCATTTAGAGAAGCTTTTACTTCCTGTACGGGAATATTGGTAGCTGCTGGTTTTTTGAATGTGTTTTGCAACATTTTGATTTACAATTTTATTGACCCTCAGTACGCTATTGATGTTGTGGAAGCGATCGTAGAAAAAACTGCGACACAACTACAATCTGGTGGCGTTGATGAAGCGACCATTGAGCGTATGATTGTTGACATCGAACAAAACGCAGACTTCAGTCCGATGACCTTATTTAAAGGCTATATTTTTTCCATTGTTTTCTACACCGTTTTCGGCCTTATTGTAGCTGCTTTTACCAAAAAAGAAAAACCAGAATTTATTGAAGAATAACGTGGACAAACAACTCTCTATATGCGTCCCTCTGTTTAATGAGGCCGAATCTCTTCCCGAATTACATGCTTGGATCCGTAAAGTCATGGAGGAGCATAACTTTTCTTACGAGATTATATTCGTGGATGATGGAAGTACGGATAACTCTTGGCAGATTATTGATGATTTAGCTAAAAAAGATACGGCAGTTAAAGCCATAAAATTTCGCAGAAATTACGGAAAGTCTGCCGGACTTTATGTGGCTTTTGAAGCGGCACAAGGAGATGTGATCATCACTATGGATGCAGACTTGCAAGACAGCCCCGAGGAAATACCAGAGCTTTACAGCATGATCAAAAAGGACGGTTACCATTTGGTTTCGGGTTACAAAGAAAAAAGATACGATCCTTTGTCTAAAACCATCCCAACCAAATTGTTCAACTGGGCCACGCGCAAAATGTCCGGCATCGAGCTGAAGGATTTCAATTGTGGATTAAAAGCATACGACCATAAAGTGGTAAAGACCATTGAAGTATACGGTGAAATGCACCGATACATTCCTGTACTGGCTAAATGGGCCGGTTTCGATAAGATTGGTCAAAAGGTCGTACAGCATCAAGAGCGAAAATACGGGGTCACGAAATTTGGAATGGAACGCTTTATCAATGGTTTTCTGGACCTTTTTACCGTGATGTTTATTTCAAAATTCCGAAAGAAACCGATGCACTTGTTTGGTTTCGTTGGCGTACTTTACTTCATTGTCGGTTTGGGTATAGCGACTTATTTAGCCTATGCCAAACTCATGTGGCAAGCCTACAACATGACCGATCGTCCTTTGTTTTATTTTGGCATTCTTGCCATGATTATTGGAGCACAGTTGTTTTTAACCGGCTTTATAGCCGAATTGATTGCGCGGTCGAATTCCGAACGCAATCATTACATCATTGAAGACCGATTGAATAAAGATTCTTGAAAGGAAAGAAAATCATAATTATGGGTCCCGCTTATCCGCTTCGAGGCGGCATAGCTGACAGCAACCACGCTTTAGGTTTGGCACTAAAGAAATTGGGACATGAAGTGGTGATGCTTTCCTTCTCTTTGCAATACCCCAGCATCTTATTTCCCGGAAAAACACAATACGAACGTACCGCTTCATCACCGGATTTAGAGATTCACTCAAGGATCAATTCCATCAATCCGATTTCCTGGATTAAGACGGCGCTGTGGCTGAATAATGAAAAACCAGCATTGGTCATAACACGGTTTTGGATTCCTTTTATGGGCTTGGCATTTGGATCTATATTGAGACTTTCAGGCTTGAGAAAAACCTCAAAACTTATGGCATTGTGTGATAACGTCATCCCGCACGAAAAGAGATTTGGAGATGCGATGCTGAGCCGGTTTTTTTTAAAAGTAAATCACCAATTTTTAGTGATGTCGAAGTCGGTTGGCAAAGATGTTTCGAAGTTCGTGAGTAATCCTGTGGTTGATTACCACCCTCACCCTGTATACGATCAGTTTGGTTTGCTTTTGGACAAGCAAAAGGCCCGGGTTAAACTAGGTTTGGATGCTTCTAAAAAATACCTACTCTTTTTTGGGTTCATCAGAACGTACAAAGGCTTGGATTTATTAATCGAAGCTTTGTCATATACTCCGCAGGATGTTCATTTGATGGTTGCAGGTGAGTTTTATGAAGACGCTGACACGTATCATGCACAAATTGCAGATATGAATCTAGAGGATCGGGTACATTTTTACCCAGACTTTATTCCACAAGATCAAGTGAATGTTTACTTTTCGGCTTCAGATATGGTTGTTCAGCCCTACCGAACAGCTACGCAGAGTGGTGTAGCGCAAATTGCCTATCACTTTAATAAGCCCATTTTGGTGACTAATGTAGGGGGCTTGGCAGAAATTGTTCCTCATAAAAAAGTAGGGTATGTGGTTGATGTTTCACCAAGAGCTATTTCAAATGCCATACATGATTTTTATCATGAAAATCGAGAAGCTTTTTTTGTTGAGAATGTTGCAGAGGAAAAGAAAAAGTATTCTTGGTCAAATATGGCAAGGAAAATCATGAAACATTCCTAAAGGTATGTACATGCGATAACACTTCTGTTTTGCTTACTAAAACAGAATGACTATTTTTAGTTGATTAAATTATTTCTATGAAAAAAATAGGTACACTCCTCATCTTATTGAGCTCGTATGTTTTAGTGGCTCAAAATACAACGGATACAAACGGTTTGAGACAAGGCATTTGGTCTAAGAACTATCCATGGGGCGCTTTGCGCTATGAAGGTGCTTTTGAAGACGGTAAAGAAGTTGGTGTTTTTCGTTTCTACGATCAGAACGGTAAAGTGATTTCTACGAGGAACTATCAAACTCCTGGAGGCATATCTGATGCGGTGATGTTTATGCCCAACGGCAATGTAGAAGGACTGGGTCAGTTCAATGGAAAAAAGAAAATAGGACAGTGGAAGTATTTCAGCACACGCGGATACTTAGTTTCTACCGATGGGTATGTAGACGGTTTGAAAGAAGGAGATGAGCGCATGTTTTACGCAGACAGTTCTTTGGCCGAACTTCTCCAATGGAAGGCTGGTAATAAACAAGGTGAATGGGTGAAATATGGGACTACTGGAAAGGTTTTGTTGAAAGCTTATTATGTTTTGGATCAACTTCACGGTCCTTACAAAAGTTATTACCCGTCTGCAAAAAAGAAAGTCGAAGGAGCCTACAAAAAGGGGCTTAAGCACGGTAAATGGTTTTATTATTCGGAGAAAGGAATCCAAATGAAAATGGAAGTATTTGAATATGGAGACCTTTACAAGACCGTGTTGAGAGAAGGAGATAAACTTACGACGATCAATCATCGTGAAAGCAAGGATTAAATGGTTTAAACTTCTGAAATCCAGAATTATAATTTGATTTACCTAAAGTGGAACTTAAATAAGAGTTTGGGCTTGAAAAGAAAGACATTCGACAACAGGATAACCGCATTGTTTGGGGTGAAACATCCGCTTATTCAGGCGGGTATGGTTTGGTGTAGTGGTTGGGAATTGGCCTCAGCCGTAAGTCATGCAGGAGGCTTGGGAATTATCGGAGCAGGCTCCATGTACCCCGATGTGTTGAGAACGCAAATACAGAAATGTAAAAAGGCGACCGACAAACCTTTCGCCGTAAACTTGCCACTTCTTTATCCAAGCATAGAAGCTCATGTAAACATCCTCATCGAGGAAAATGTACCGATTGTTTTTACTTCTGCCGGCAGCCCAAAAAAATGGACATCCACGTTTAAAAAACACGGAATTAAAGTCGTTCATGTAGTTTCAAACGTTTTATTCGCTCAAAAGTCCGAGTCTGCTGGAGTTGACGCTGTGGTTGCTGAAGGATTTGAGGCAGGAGGTCATAATGGAAGAGAGGAGACCACCACAATGTGTTTGGTCCCCCTGATTACAGAAGCTGTAAAAATACCGGTTATTGCTGCTGGAGGGATCGCTTGTGGGAAAAGCATGGCCGCTGCCTTTGCCCTGGGAGCCGAGGCTGTTCAAGTCGGTTCTAGATTTGTTGCGACACCTGAGTCTTCGGCTCATCTTGCGTTTAAGAAAGCAATAGTTAACGCAAAAGAGGGCTCTACAGAGCTCACTTTAAAAGAGCTTACACCCGTTCGCTTGCTGAAGAATAAGTTTTACAATGACATTCAAACGGCTTATGCCCGTCTGGCTACGTCTGATGATTTAAAATCACTTTTGGGGAGAGCACGAGCCAAAAAGGGTATGTTTGAAGGAGATATGAACGAGGGCGAGCTCGAAATTGGCCAAGTTTCTTCTTCGATTCAAGAAATTAAGCCTGCTCATGAAATCGTTAAAGAAATTATGGAAGATTTTCACAAAACGATATCTAAACTTCAAAGGATCTAATAATTACTCAACACCCACATCAATGTTTACAAAGAGATTTTTAAAAACGCTGGGACCTGGAATCTTATTTGCGACAACGGCAATCGGTGTATCCCACCTTGTTCAATCGACAAGAGCAGGTGCGGAATACGGCTTTGCTTTAATTGGTTTTGCTTTGATGGCGAATGTCTTAAAATACCCTTTTTTTGAGTTTGGGTCACGTTATGCAAATGCGACCGGTAATAGTTTGATTTATGGATACCGCAAGTTGGGTAAAAGCATGCTTGTTTTATACCTGTTGATCACGCTAATTTCAATGTTTACCGTTGCTGCAGCCGTAACCTATGTTTGTGTTGGTTTGATGATCAACTTGTTTCAGCTTCCATTAAACCCCTCAGAAGCTTCTATTTTATTGATGGCCGTTTGTATGGCTGTACTTCTAAGTGGTAAGTTTAGTCTGTTGGATGGCTTGATTAAATTAATCGGTTCGGTTTTGTTAATTTCTACGCTCGTGGCTTTCATAATGACGCTCTGGCATGGCCCCGTGGCAACTTGGGATCAACTGGTGATTCCTCTTGAGCTGGATAAGAAAAATATATTTTTCCTGATCGCACTAATGGGCTGGATGCCTACAGCGGTAGACCTTTCTACTTGGAATTCTATATGGACTCTGGAGCGCATCAAACAAACAGATTACTTACCCACGCTTAAAGAAACTTTAAAAGAGTTTAACATTGGATATTGGATTACTGCAGGCCTATCCATTTGTTTCATCACATTGGGTGCATTTTTAATTTACGGAACCGAAACAGAGCTGTCCAATAGTTCTGCTGTATTTGCCAATCAGGTGGTGGGTATGTTTACCAGTGCCATGGGTGATGGAGCCTATTATTTTATAGCAATTTCTTCATTTTCGGTGATGTTTAGTACGTGTATTACAGTCTTTGACGGCTACTCTAGAGCGATGTCAGAAACTACAGCATTACTTTTAGGAGCCACGCGTAAAGAATTTAAAACGTATAAAATTTGGCTCACAATTGTTCTTGTTGGTGGATTTGTGGTCATCAATAATTTTTTAGGAAATTTTAAAGCCTTAGTTGATCTCGCAACCATCATTTCATTTGTCATTGCCCCACTCATCGCCATTGTCAATTTTAAATTGGTGTTATCAGATGATTTAACGGCTCAAGAAAAGCCGAATTTATTCATGCGCATCTTGTCGATTTTGGGCATTATTTATTTGTTGAGTTTTACTGTTTTATTTCTAGCACTAAAATTAGATTGGATACATTTGTAGCATGATAAATTTTGAAAGATTTGAATTGAATAATGGCTTAAAAGTTATTGTTCACCAAGATAAGAGTACCCCCATCGTAGCCTTCAATTTACTTTATGATGTAGGTGCTCGAGATGAAAGTCCGGAGCGTACTGGATTTGCTCATTTGTTTGAGCATTTGATGTTTGGGGGTTCGATTAACATCTCCGATTATGACGAGGTGGTTGAGAAAGCAGGGGGTCAGAATAACGCTTTTACTTCTAATGATATCACCAATTATTACATCACCTTACCCAAAGAAAATTTGGAGCATGCTTTTCGTTTGGAGTCCGATCGAATGTTGGGTTTGGCTTTTACACCAAAAAGTCTTGAAGTTCAAAGACAAGTTGTGATAGAAGAGTTCAAACAGAATTATTTGAATCAGCCTTATGGAGACATTCACTTGCTTTTAAGACCACTTGCCTATCAAAAGCATCCCTACCAGTGGCCGACGATTGGCAAAGAAGTCTCTCATATTGAAGAGGCAACGATGGAGGAAGTGAAAAACTTCTTTTATAAGCATTATGCTCCCAATAACGCCATACTTGTTGTTGCAGGTGATGTAGACCTAAATCATGTAAAATTGCTTTCAGAAAAGTGGTTCGGCCCAATACCGTTAAGAGATACACCGAAAAGAGATCTTCCGAAAGAACCACGTCAAGAGGCTGCGCGAACGCTTAAGGTTGAAAGAGATGTGCCGGTTGATGTGATTTATAAAGCTTTTCATATGTGTGCTCGAACGGACATTGATTTTTTTGCTACCGACTTGATCTCCGACATTTTATCACGGGGTAACTCTTCTCGATTGTACAACAGCCTTGTTAAAGATCAAAAATTGTTTAGCGATATTGATGCCTTTATCGGAGGGGAATTGGATGAAGGGTTGTTTTATTTTGCGGGTAAACTGACTCCAGGGGTTTCCATGGAAGATGCGGAAGCAGGAATCGATGCTGAAATCGGGAAACTTAAACTGTTTTTGGTTGATGAAAAAGAACTTCGTAAGGTTAAAAATAAAGCCATATCAGCACATAAGTTTTCAGAACTAAATGTATTGAATAAGGCCATTAATTTGGCTACTTCTGAGCTGATGGGTGATGCAAGCCTTGTCAATAAACAAATAGACCTCTATGAAGGGGTGACGGCTTCAAAGATTAAGGATGTTGCTCAGGACGTTTTTAGAAAGGCCAATTCCAATACGTTATATTATCATGCCAAATAGAAGGAAATGTTAGATCGAAAAAAAGAAATGCATTTTCAGGAAATCAATATGCCTGATTTTATTGTGCCCAAAAGATTTCAATTGACCAACAACCTCCAGGTTTATGCTATGGAAGGAGGAGGGCAGGAGCTGTGTCGTTTGGATTTGGTTTTTGAAGCAGGGAGTAAAATTCAAAATAAAGCCTTGCAGGCCAGTCTAACCAATGCTTTGCTTCTAGAAGGAACCGCCAATAAAAAAGGAGAAGAGATCCATGAAAGTCTTGATTTTTATGGTGCTTACACACAGGTGGATGTGAATTCTGATCGTGCAGTAGTTTCGCTCTTTACCCTCAATAAATATTTTAATGAGGTACTGCCCCTATTCATTGATGCTCTAAAAAATCCGATTTTCCCGGAAGATGAGTTTCAGATAGCTCTTGCCCAGAAAAAACAGAGTTTTAGAATCAATTCAGAAAAAGTAGAGTTCATTGCTCGAAATACTTTTTTCAACACTTTGTTTGGTACACACCCTTATGGGTTTTCTGTAACACTCGAAGATTTTGATAGGATAACCAGACAGGATCTTGTTGATTTTCATACTGCAAATTATAAAAACGCAGCCCTTAACGTTTACATTGCGGGGATGCTTCCAAGCAACACTGAATCGATGTTGAATGAATATTTGGGAACTTGGGCACTTAAAGCTTCAAATTCATTGGACGTTTATTCCCCAGTGCATAAAACAGAAAAAACGCACCTGTTTAAAGATGCGGCGATGCAATCAGCGATTCGTATAGGTCGATCCTGTTTCAATACCCACCACGAGGATTATCAGCCTTTAAAGTTTTTGTCTGTAGTTTTAGGCGGTTATTTTGGTTCTCGATTGATGAGTAATATTCGAGAAGATAAGGGTTTGACCTATGGAATAGGCGCCATGTGTGTGCAACAAGAAGAATGTGGTTATTTTTGCATTTCTACGGAGGTGAAAGGGGAGTCTACGCAATTAGCACTGCAAGAAATTTATCTTGAATTAAAACGTCTTAGAGAAGCGTTGATTCCAGAAAAAGAACTCAGTTTGGTGAAGAATTACATCATGGGTCAGATTTTAAAGTCCGCTGACGGTCCCTTTGCTCAAATAAGCTTGTTGAAGAACATGCACATTCAAGGAACAGATTTTGAGTTTTACGATAGCTATCAAGAGATGCTCAATCAGTTGGATGCGAATCTTTTGAAAGACTTAGCGAATAAGTATCTGAAAGAAGAAGATCTCTGTGAAATCGTGGTAGGCAATACATCCGAATAGAAACAGATCTTCCAGGTATTGGTTTGTTGTCAAAGCATTCTTATGCAAATGTTTTAAATTGATTCGATGAATTGACCCTCATTGATTTTCAAGCAGTTTTATCTTTTCTAGATGATGATTTACACCATGATTTTTAGTATATTTGCTCGCAATTATTATTTAAAATTGCAACCTAATGGACATTCATTCTACAGAGAAATTCATCGGAGAAGGACTAACTTACGACGATGTGTTGTTAATTCCTGCTTACTCTGAAGTATTACCAAGAGATGTAAATATCTCCTCAAAATTCTCAAGAAATATTAGCTTAAATACGCCTATCGTATCCGCTGCTATGGATACCGTATCTGAATCGGATATGGCCATTGCTATAGCTCGTGAGGGAGGTATTGCGGTATTACATAAAAACATGAGTATCGAAGCTCAGGCAAAGGAAGTGCGCACCGTTAAGCGATCCGAGTCTGGTATGATATTGGATCCAGTAACCCTATCTCATACATGTAAAGTTTCTGATGCAAAGCGTATGATGAAAGAGTTTCGCATTGGAGGCATTCCTGTTATAGATGTGGATTCCAAATTATTAGGTATCGTGACCAATCGTGATTTGCGATTTGTTAAAAATGACAAACTTTCCATTGAAGATGTGATGACCAAAGATGATTTGGTTGTTACCAAAGAAAACACAACGTTGGAACAAGCAGAAGGGATCCTTCAAAAACACAAGATTGAAAAACTACCTGTTGTTGATGACAACAATATTTTAATTGGGTTGATTACTTACAGAGATATCATTAAGGTTCGCGTTCAACCCAATGCCAATAAAGATAAGTTCGGTAGGCTAAGAGTTGCTGCCGGTGTAGGCGTAACTCCAGATGCACTTGATCGAGTTGATGCGCTTGTAGAAGCAGGAGTTGACGCGGTTATTGTTGATACGGCACACGGTCACACCAAGGGTGTGGTTGATACTTTGAAATTGATTAAATCCAAACATGCAAACTTGGATGTCGTTGTTGGTAATATTGCCACTGCAGAAGCCGCAAAATATCTGGTTGAAGCGGGAGCTGATGGTTTAAAAGTAGGAATAGGACCTGGATCTATATGCACCACTCGTGTTGTTGCAGGTGTTGGTGTACCTCAATTAACAGCTGTTATGATGGTTGCCGATGCCGTAAAAGGTTCTGGAGTTCCAGTTATTGCTGATGGAGGTATTCGATATACGGGAGACATTGTAAAAGCTATTTCTGCAGGTGCCGACTCCGTAATGCTAGGTTCTTTACTGGCTGGGACAGAAGAGTCTCCGGGTGAGACGATTATCTATGAGGGACGTAAGTACAAATCGTACCGAGGTATGGGCTCCATAGATGCCATGAAAGCAGGTTCTAAAGATCGCTACTTCCAGGATGTTGAAGATGATGTTCAGAAATTAGTTCCAGAAGGAATTGTAGGTCGTGTAGATTATAAAGGAAGTTTGGCAGAAGTGATGTACCAGTTTGTTGGTGGTTTGAGAGCGGGTATGGGCTACTGTGGCTCCGAAAATATAAGTGCTTTAAAAGAAAAGGCACAGTTTGTGCGTATCACCAGTGCTGGAGTTACGGAATCTCACCCTCACGATGTTACAATTACAAGAGAAGCTCCTAATTACAGTAGGAAATAGAAGTTTAAATATAATTTAATGTAATGAAAAATGTAATGCGTTTGTTGCTTATCGCAGCAGTGACTTTAAATGCTTTTGCACAAAATTCCAGCAAGTCTCTTCTGACCATTGCAAATGAAGAGGTTCGTGTAGAAGAATTTTTAAGTGTCTACAACAAGAATAGACAGATTGGTGATGCACTCGATCCTAAAACCATAGATGAGTATTTGGATTTGTTTGTTAATTTTAAGCTAAAAGTAAAAGAAGCTGAATCCTTAAGAATGGATCAGGAATCTGCTTTTATCAATGAGCTTGCAGGATATCGCAAACAATTAGCGAAACCTTATTTGGTGGATACTGAAATTGGTGAGCGTTTGATTGAAGAGGCTTACCTCAGATTACAAACGGAAGTAAGGGCCAGTCATATTTTGATTTCTTTACCGGAGAATGCATCTCCTGAGGATACACTCAAAGCTTATTTAAAGATTCAGAAACTCAGATCTGAAATCAATGCAGGTGCTGACTTTTCTTCTTATGCAAGTACTTATTCACAAGATCCTTCAGCAAAAGCTAATGGCGGTGATCTGGGCTATTTCAGTGCATTATACATGGTGTACCCTTTTGAAAATGCAGCTTTTACGACCACTAAAGGTGGCGTTTCAAAAATTATTAGAACTCGTTTTGGATATCACATTCTCAAAGTAACGGATACTCGTTCTTCTCGTGGAGAAGTAAAAGTTGCTCACATTATGGTCAAGAAAGATAAGAATTCTGATGGTGAGTCAGCTTCTGAAACAAGTTTAGCAAAGAATAAAATTGAAGCCATTTACAAAAAGCTTGTTGAAGAAAATGCCAATTTCGAAGAAATGGCCAAGCAGTATTCTGACGATAAAAAGTCGGCTTCAAACGGGGGCGAGCTGCCTTGGTTTGGGTCAAATAAAATGGTAGAATCCTTCGAAAATACTGCTTTTGGTTTGTCCCAAAAAAATGCACTGTCAAAACCTGTTCAAAGCCCATACGGCTGGCACATCATTAAGCTTATTGATCGCAAAGGTCTGGGAAGTTTTGAGGAGGAAAAGTTGGCGCTCAAAATTAGAGTTGAAAAGGATTCCAGATCTCAATTGAAGCGAAGCTCTCTGGTGAATCAATTAAAAGAGGAGTACGACTATCAGGAAAATGAGCTAGCACTAGCTGCTTTATATAGCCATTTACAGTTGGAGCCTTTGTCCGGTAGAATCATTTTGAAGAGACCTCTTAAGAGTTCTTCAATGGTTTTATTTACATTGGCCGAAAAGACCTATAAGTTGTCAGATTTTGTTGATTATCTTTTGGCATCTGAAAGAACCGCAACAAAAGTTAATGACGTTCAATTTGTGGTAAACGATGCGTATTCAAAATGGTCAGAAGAGCAAATTATTATTTATGAAAATGCAAATCTCGAGCGTAAATATGATGATTTCCGTTTGTTGATGAAAGAATACAGAGACGGTATTTTATTGTACGAACTGACGGACGAAAGAGTTTGGTCAAAAGCGATTAAAGATACAACCGGATTGAAGACTTACTTTCAGTCAAACAAACACAATTACATGTGGCCTCCACGTGTTAAAGCTAAGGTGATCAATTGCCTCAATGATAAGGTTGCTAAAAAAGTTGCCAAGCAGCTCAAAAAAAAGGTTGTAAATTTTGAAGAACTTCAAGCCAAAATTAACAAGCGCTCTTCACTTAATATGGTTGTAGAGGATGGCCTATACGCCAAAGGTGATGATGATTTTGTAGACCAAGTTGCGTGGGTTCAGGGCCTGTCAAAGCCCATTAAAGACAATCAGAACGTTAAACTAGTTTATGTTGAAGACCTGTTGCCCAAACAGGCAAAATTACTCAACGATGTTAGGGGTCTAGTGATTTCAGACTTTCAAGAAAGTCTCCAAAATCAATGGGTTGATGAACTTAGATCTAAGTATACCGTTGTGGTAAACGCAAAAGTTTTAGGCTTGCTAAAAGACAACCGATTGCATGAGTTAGAGGACTCTGTTGAGGCTCAAGAAATCCCTAAATACACAGGAAGCTTTGGCGTAGCCTTTCGCAGTGCGATCAATGATTTAGGCTCTTCTAAAAGTATCATGTTTCAGTGGAACAACAAAAACTATACGACGGAATTAAAATAAAAAAGTGAACAAGTACTTCTTACATATCTCCCTCATTTGTGTTTTGTCCTCATGTTCGTTCTTTCAGACTGAGTCAGACGATTTATTACTGGCTAGAGTCGGAGATTCACAGTTGTATGAGTCACAGGTAAACCTCCCACAAAATGGTGAATTGTCTTCTTACGACAGTTTGGTTTTTAAGCAACAATACATATACAATTGGGCAAAACAAGAGCTGTTATTGCAAAAAGCAGTACTTAACATCAATCAAGAAGCTTTAGAGATTGAAAAACGTCTTAAAGCGTATCGTCGGTCACTTATGATTCATGCTTATGAGCAAAAATTGATTCAGCAAAGTTTGGATACACTTGTTCTTGAAGATGAATTGAAATCCTATTACAACGAGCATGCGGAAGATTATTTGCTTTCAGAAAAAATCATCAAAGTGATGTTTCTTAAAGCAAGTGTTATGGCTCCAAAATTAGACGCTATATCGGATTGGTTTTTTGATGCAGACACTTTGAAGATTGATCTAATTGAATCGTATTCTCATCAATATGCAAAGCGATTTTACAACAATCCTGAAGAATGGTTGATTTGGGAAGATTTTCAAGAGATTTTTTCTTCCGATCTAGACATATCGTCATTATCACCTAAAAAAAATACTTTACTGCTTGAGGATTCGTTAAATGTCTATCTAGTAAGACTCCATGACCTCAAATTACAAGGAGAAATAGCTCCTTTAGAATATGTAGCAGATGAAATAAAAAGTATCTTGCTGAACCAAAGAAAACTGAAATCGCTTGAAGTGATTCAATCTAAATTATTAGAGGATGCCAAAACATCAAAACAATTTGAAATTTATTAAGATGACTAGAGTGTTTTTTGTTGCTTTTTTTCTTTTGACTCAAGCTGCCTTTTCACAAGTTAATGTGGATGGCGTTATTGCTGTTGTGGGGAATAATATTGTACTGAAATCGGATTTAGAACAGCAAATACTTCAATATCAAGCTCAAGGCTTGGAAGTCGATTCATCAATGCGAACTCAAGTTTTTGAAGATTTATTATTTCAAAAATTAATGCTTCACAAAGCGGAGTTAGATAGTGTAGAGGTGACTGAGCAAGAGGTTGGTGCTGAGGTTGAGTCTCGAATAAACACTTTTACTTCTCAATTAGGAGGCATCGACCAGTTGGAAGAATATTTCGATAAAAAAATATACGAGATTAAAGATGAGATGAAGGAACCTATCAGGGAGTCTCTCATTATAAAAAGAGTCCGATACGGTATCACATCAAACGTTGATGTGACTCCTGCTGCTGTAAAAATATATCATGCAAAATTTGACAAAGAAGCTTTGCCGGAAATTAATGAAAGCATTGAAGTTGCTCAAATCCTTAAACTTCCTCCAGCAAATGAGTCTGCTATTAGAGAAACAAATAGTAAGCTAAATAAACTTAAACAGCGTGTTTTAAAAGGGGAAAGCTTTGCTACATTGGCTATTTTATATTCTGAAGATCCAGGGTCGTCTAGAAATGGTGGGCTTTACACCGGAATAAGAAGAGGAATGTTTGTTAAAGAATTTGAAGCGGTAATGTTCAGCCTCGAAGATGATGAAATTTCTGAAGTTTTTGAAACTGAATATGGCTTCCATATTGCCCAAATGGTCGAAAGAAGAGCTGATGAAGTAGACATCAGACATATCCTTATGTCTCCAAAAATTTCTCCGATTGATTTAAATGACGCCAAAGATTTGCTGGTTGCTGTTAGAGATTCTATTCTTGATGGTAATTTGACTTTCACAAACGCTTCTACGTATCATTCAGATGACGACATGACTAAATTTAATGGTGGCAAATTAATAAACATGAATTCTGGATCTTCTACATTTGAACTCCATGAATTAGAAAATGCAATTAAAATCACAGTCGACGAATTAAGTGTCGATGAAATTTCCAGCCCTGCTTACGTCAAGATGGAGGATGGCAAGGAAGCTTACAGGATATTTAAGTTGTTAAGCAGAACACCTAAGCATCAAGCTAATTTTAAAGATGATTACAAGCTGATTCGTGACATGGCATTAGAACAAAAAAGAGAGCAAGCCATAACCCATTGGGTAGAAAATGCATTATTGAAGACTTATGTTTATATTGCTGACTCCTACCAATCATCCTCTTTTCAATACGGTTGGTAACAAATTTACAGTATGGAACAAAATTCAGACGTAGAAGCACTTGATCATTTAAAAGTTCAATTTGCAGACTTAAAATCAGAAATTGCTAAAGTTATTGTTGGACAAGATAAGGTTGTCGATGAACTTATTCTATCCATATTTTGCAGAGGACATGTCCTTTTGGTTGGTGTGCCAGGTTTGGCAAAAACACTCCTTGTAAAAACCATCAGTGAGTCTTTAGGTTTAGATTTTTCTCGAATACAGTTTACTCCTGACTTGATGCCGTCAGATATTATTGGTGCTGAGATTTTAGATGAAAATAGGAGTTTCAAATTTATGAAAGGACCTATATTTTCAAATGTAATTCTTGCGGACGAGATCAATCGTACACCTCCAAAAACTCAAGCGGCTCTTCTTGAAGCTATGCAAGAACGATCCGTTACTGCAGCGGGAGAGGTTCATCTTCTGGACAAACCTTTTTTCGTTTTGGCGACACAAAACCCTATTGAGCAGGAGGGTACTTATGCGTTGCCAGAAGCTCAGCTTGATCGATTCATGTTCAATTTAAAGGTTGATTATCCTTCTTTTGAGGAGGAGGTTCAGATCGTTAAAAACACTACTTCGGATACTGTGGCCCACGTTAAGGAGGTTTTAACTGCTGAAGAGATTTTAAAAATTCAAGATTTAATACGCAAGATTCCCGTAGCTGACAATGTTGTTGAGTATGCCGTTCGTTTGGTCTCTAAAACTCGTCCGGAGAGTGATCAGTCTCCTGATCAAATAAAAAAATATCTTTCTTGGGGAGCCGGTCCAAGAGCATCTCAATTTTTAATACTTGCAGCTAAGGCATATGCCGCTGTTCGTGGTAAATATTCTCCTGATATCGAAGATGTCAGAGCCGTTTCATTTCCAATTCTTCGTCATCGTATTGTAAGAAACTACAAGGCAGAAGCCGAAGGTATGAGTCTAGAGAAACTGGTTCAATCTTTATTCTAAATCTTTTGCATGCAATTACATGAAAATCACTCCTTGGCTGCATACAATACTTTTGGTATTGATGTAAAGGCTGATTTTTTTGTTAAAGTACAACATCTCTCGGAACTCAAATTGATTTTATCAAACCCCTTGTATTTGCGTTTGCCTAAATTATTTTTGGGCGGAGGTAGTAACATTCTATTCTGTTCAGATTTTAAAGGATTGGTTGTACATCTTGAATTGAAGGGAATTGAGGATCTTGGTGATGGATTAATCAAAGTACAGGCAGGAGAGAATTGGCATCACTTTGTTTTGTGGTCTTTATCCAAAGGTTACTTTGGAATAGAAAATTTATCGTTAATACCCGGAAATGTTGGAGCCGCTCCGATGCAAAACATCGGTGCTTACGGTGTTGAGTTGAAAGATGTATTCGAACATCTTGAAGCTTATCATATAGCAACGGGGGAGATTCATAACTTTGATTGTGCATCTTGTCGTTTTGGATACAGAGAGTCGGTCTTTAAAAACATCCACAAGGGAGCCTATGTTATTTTGTCGGTAACTTTTAAATTGCGATGCAACGCAAATGTAGATACCGATTATGGCATAATATCTGAAGTTTTAAATAATCGTGGTATTCTAACACCGACTCCTAAAGATGTTAGTGATGCAGTCATATTCATCAGAGAATCAAAACTTCCAGACCCGAAAGAAATTGGTAATTCAGGTTCATTTTTCAAGAACCCGGTCTTGTCTCTTTCTGATTTTGAACCCATAAAAAAGAACCATGCTGATGTACCGTTCTATCCTTCGGGTACCGGACAGGTAAAAGTACCTGCTGCATGGCTCATAGAAAAAGCTGGTTGGAAGGGAAAACGTATTGGGAATTATGGTGTTCACGAAAAACAAGCTTTGGTTTTAGTAAACTATGGAGGAGCGAAGGGCTCGGATATTTATAAGCTTGCTTTGGACATTCAATCTTCTGTAGAAAATCAGTTTGGTGTACACTTGAATATGGAAGTGAATATCATTCACTAGTTCACTGCAGATGTTGCCTCTTCATCGGATTTACATTGTTCATCAGGTTCTGCACCACAGTATCCACATGCCTCGCCTTCTTTTGTAATCAAAGGGTTATTGCTTGCACATGTCCCCTCAAATTCCCCATCCTTTTTTGCCCAAATTTTAATGGCAATTCCAGCAAAACCTAGTGCTAAAAGTACAATAGCAAGTATAGCAGTTTTCATACAATTTTGATTTTGAGCAAATTTATAATAAACTAATTAAATTATAGGAGACTTGAGGCATAACTTGTTCGCTTAGCATCGCTTTATCTGCTTTGGTAATGCTATTAAAACCTCTCATTGTAGGTGATTTGAAAGGGTTATTTTACTTTCCAGTTAAATCCAAAAGCGATGGTTTTTGGTTTAAAGTCATAGCCTAAGTGAATCATAAAGGGCGTTTTTTGGAAAGATAAGTTTGTTCCTATATTTAGATTTATGCCATGGTCATTGTGGTCAATGACGTAGTATTTACCCAGTGGGTTGGAGGAGCTTTGATTTTCGTCTTTTTCAATACCTTTTGAGTCATGATAGAATTTATATCTAAAATTCTGAACATATCCAATGCCTAAACAAAGATCAATATCTATTCGATCCCAAACAAAGATGTTCAGCTTTTGAGGATTAAAGACAAGTCCTATATTGATCATTTTGATCATGTTCTTGTTTCCATGGAAAATAGCATCTCTTAGTGTGTCGGACGCTACTGGAGCGTTTCTAAAGATGTAATCGTTATTGAAATTCAATCGATTGAATTTTAGCTCGCTAAAAACACCAAGTCTTTGTTCTTTAGTTACGTTGTAGAAGCCTATCCCAAAAGGAATTTCATTGAAGCTTGTAAGAACTCCAAGAGCTGTGTAACTATCGTTACGAATGCTTTGACCTTTTGTAATTGTCAGCGCTAAAAAGGCAATGATTAAAAAATGCTTTTTCATTTCTCAACATTCATCATAACATTCAATATTTCGGAGGCAGCATCGGCTATAACAGTTCCGGGTCCAAAGATACCAGCCACGCCCATATCGAATAATTCTTGATAGTCTTTGTTTGGGATAACGCCTCCGGCTACAATTAAAATATCATCTCTTCCAAGATCTTTGAGTTCATCAATTACTTTTGGAATCAGTACTTTGTGTCCAGCCGCTAATGAGGAAATCCCCAGAATATGAACATCGTTTTCTACAGCCTGTTTTGCTGCCTCTTTGGGGGTTTGGAAAAGTGGACCTATATCAACATCAAATCCTAAGTCTGCGAAGGAGGTAGATACTACTTTTGCCCCTCTATCGTGACCGTCCTGCCCCATTTTAGCAATCATAATACGAGGTCTTCGACCTTCTATTTCGGCGAACGTGTCTGTTAATTTGCGTGCTTTGCTGAAAGCATTGTTGTCTGCTATTTCCATTGAGTAAACTCCCGATATTGAATGTATTTTCGCTTGATATCTTCCAAATATTTTTTCGCATGCAAAGGATATCTCTCCCAGTGTTGCTCGACTTTTTGCGGCAATCACAGCCAATTCTAATAAGTTCCCTTTGTTGCCATTGCATGCTTCCGTGAGGTTACTTAAAGCGCTTGCAACAGCCGATTCATTTCTATTTTCTCGTACATTATTTAAACGTTTTATTTGTGACTTTAGTACGAGTGTATTGTCAATTTCTAGGGTGTCTAAGGGCTCTTCTTTATCAAGTCTATAGGCATTTACTCCAATAATTTGATCCGTTCCTGTGTCGATACGTGCTTGTTTTCTGGCTGCAGCCTCTTCAATTCGCATTTTAGGAATTCCTGTCTCAATGGCTTTGGCCATACCACCTAACTCTTCAATTTCACGAATGTGCTTCCATGCTTTTTGGGTGATTTCTTCTGTGATTTTTTCAAGATAGTATGAGCCTCCCCAGGGGTCTACAACTTTTGTTATTTGTGTTTCTTCTTGAAGATAGATTTGAGTATTTCGAGCAATTCTTGCAGAGAATTCTGTCGGTAAGGCAATGGCCTCGTCCAATGCGTTGGTGTGCAAAGATTGTGTTCCGCCAAAAACTGCTGCCATGCCTTCAATGCAGGTTCTGGCTACGTTGTTGTATGGATCTTGTTCGGTTAAACTCCAGCCTGATGTTTGGCAATGTGTTCTTAATACAAGTGATTTTGGATTTTTCGGATTAAATTTTTTGACCATTTTTGCCCAAATCATTCTTGCGGCTCGCATTTTAGCAATTTCCATAAAGTGATTCATTCCAATACCCCAAAAGAAGGACAGTCGAGGTGCAAAGGAGTCTATGTCCATACCAGCTTTAAGCCCTGTTTTTATGTATTCTAGACCATCTGCTAGGGTATACGCCAATTCTATGTCTGGAGTAGCACCAGCCTCTTGCATATGATAGCCCGAGATACTGATGGAATTGAATTTTGGCATGTTATGAGCTGTGTATTCAAAAATATCGGCTATAATTCTCATAGAGGCCTTAGGTGGGTAGATGTAGGTATTTCTTACCATGAATTCCTTCAGGATGTCATTTTGAATCGTTCCACTGAGTTGATTTTGTTTCACACCTTGCTCTTCAGCGGCTACAATGTAAAATGCCATAATCGGAAGCACTGCACCGTTCATGGTCATGGATACCGACATTTTATCTAGGGGAATTTGACTGAAAAGGATTTTCATGTCTTCTACCGTATCGATGGCTACACCGGCCTTACCAACATCTCCAATCACACGCTCATGATCAGAGTCGTATCCGCGATGGGTTGCCAGATCAAAGGCTACCGATAAGCCCTTTTGTCCAGCAGACAGATTTCTACGATAAAATGCATTCGAGGCTTCTGCAGTAGAGAAACCTGCATATTGACGAATGGTCCAAGGACGTTTTGCATACATTGAGCTGTAAGGACCCCTCAGATAGGGCTCAACGCCAGATATGAAGCCGATATGTTCGGTATGCTCAATGTCTTTAGCTTTGTAATTTTTTTGAATTTCTATTTGTTCAGGACTCAGCCAAGTATTACCTGATTTTTCAGCTTTTTCCCTGCTTAGATTGAGTGCGATATTTGAAAAATTAGGTCTAGACATCATTCGGCTCTTTTGCTAATCGTTCAAGATCCATATTTGCAGACAATCGATTGGCGTTCATGGCTTTAAATTCTTTTCCTTTCAGAAGGTTTAATGTCAGTGATTTATCAATATTATGAGACATTTTTTCTTCTCTATTTGGGAAAAGGTTGGTCCCCAGAAGTCTTATTTTTTTGTTGTTTAAATCGTGTTCTTGACTACGTGCATTTTTCTCGATCATCTCTTGTATTGTATTCATCTTTACACAAGTTAGCCAACCTCCTTTTTTTTCTATGTTTTGAAATACTTTCCAAGCATTCTCACTTAGTTTATTTGTTAAATATTCAATGTAGTAGGAGCCTGCTGACGGATCGACTACTTTATTAAAGTACGATTCTTCTTTTAAAATTAATGAGATATTTCTAGCCATCCGTTGTCCAAAATCATCCTCTTTCAAACAAACGGTATTAAAGCTGTTTACATTGATGGTGTTCGCTCCTCCTAGGGCAGCAGACATGCACTGGCTGGTGTTTCTGAGCATGTTTACTTGTGGTTCATAAAGTGTTGAGGTTCTCGAACTACTTTCAGCTCTCAGGTCAAGATCAACGTATTGTTTGTTGTATGCTTTTAGAATTTGTTTCCACAGGATTCGGATGGCTCTGAATTTAGCAATCTCAAAAAAATAATTTGTCGATACCGCAAGGCTTACCTGAATTTTATCAGGCTTTAATTCGTTAGTGTTTGCAAAATACTCACTCAGTTGAGCCAATGTAAAAGCGAGCTCTTGAGTTAGTGTAGCTCCTGCGTTATGATATTCGTAACCTCGTAAGCAGACACTTTTATACTGTGGTAGTTCTTTAACATTTTCTTGTATTGATTTGAAGTTCTCCCATAAGTTGGTCTGAAGTTCACCATTCCTCAATCCATCCATCAGAGGGTCATACTGCAGACTGCCTCTAATTGTATTCTTGTCAAGTTTTCTTTTTTGAACCAGTGAAACGAATGCTTCTATGTCACTCACGGGAGTTTTAGATTGAAAAGAGGTTTGAATGTGCTGTATCCACACCCCTTCAAATACGGTTTCGATGTCTTTAGAGGGTAAGTCTTTAATCAGAAGAGCGGTAGCTCCTGAGTTTAGACTGGCCAATATTTTTTTGTTTTTTGGCAGAACAAGTGTTTGTTCTATTTCCCAGTTAGAGTGTTGATGGGTGATGTCATTCCTCAGTTCTGGTATGGATTCTGGATTGTATATGGGTTCAATTTGAATGTTTTCTGGATCTTCCCAAATAAGAGATTCGTATTCATCTCCTTTAAGGTCTGTAAGAATAATTTCTTTCCACTCCTTAAGTGTTTTTGAATTAAAATCTCCAAATAGTCGTTCCATAGGTATACTCATTCAATAATGAGAAAGATCTCTTCATTTTCTTTTTTCATGTGGTATTTTTCTCGAGCAAATTTTTCTAATCCTTTTGGGTTGGAAAGTTCCTCAAGAGCAATAGAATCCTTTTTGATTTCTTCTTGGTAATGCTTTTGATCTTTTTCGAGCTGATCAATTGTCTCTGACAATCTGCTTTGATTGATGTAGGAGTTGTTGTCGAATAAAAGCATCCACACCAAAAAGATAAAGCCAATAATCACGAAAGGATTTTTTATTTTTTTAAATAGTAAATTAAAAATCAATTTTTTATTTGACATTTTATATCGGGTTGAGCGTATTTATTCACACTTAGTTAAATAGAACAACTTGCGTAATCGTTCATAGAATAATCTTTTGTTGTAAAAAGGTCGAAGCTTTTCAAATATACAATTTATAGTATTTAATTCTATGATTGATGCTTTAATGAATTTATTCATGTTGAATAAGGGATTCACTGAGGTATATCTTTTCTAGAACAGAAGTCTTAGTATTGTGTTTGTTTCCAAGAGTATTCGCTCCACAGAGTATGGAGTGCCTGAAAAACTATGTACTATCAAAAGTAAAAGCTAAATTGCCGCAAATTTAGATTGATGAAAAAAGTAGCCTTGTTAATTCTCGACGGTTGGGGTCATGGAAATGATACCAAGTCCAATGCCATGCAAAATGCGAACACCTCTTTTGTAGATTCTCTTTACAAAAGCTATCCAAATGCTGAACTGCTTACCGATGGAGAGCAAGTAGGACTTCCTGCGGGCCAAATGGGTAATTCTGAGGTTGGGCATCTCAATATTGGAGCTGGAAGAGTTGTTTATCAAGATTTGGTGAAAATTAATCATGCTGTTAAGAATGATACTTTTAAGGACAATGAAGCTCTGAATAAAGCTTTTTCGTATGCCAAAGAAAATAACAAAGCTGTTCATTTCATGGGCTTGGTTTCTGATGGGGGTATTCATGCTCACGACACTCATCTTCATCATTTATGCGAATTGGCTGATACAGCAGAATTAGAGAATGTTTACATCCACGCTTTCACAGACGGTAGGGATACCGATCCGAAAAGCGGTAAGGGTTTTATAGAAAAGTTAGAGTCAAAGATTTCTAATTTATCAGCTGAACTTGTTAGTGTTGTTGGACGTTATTATGCGATGGATAGAGATACGCGTTGGGAGCGTGTTAAATTGGCTTATGACTTGATGGTTCACGCTAAGGGAGAAAAAACTAAAGATCTTATCGATTCGATCCAATCTTCATACAATGCGGGTGTTACCGATGAGTTTGTAAAACCTCTTAGTAAAGTTGATGCTGATGGTAATGCTCTTGCAAAAATTGAAGAAGGTGATTTGGTGCTATGCTTTAATTTTCGGACCGATCGATGTCGTGAAATTTCTAGAGTACTTACTCAAGAAGATTTCCCAGAGTACAACATGTCAGCTCTCCATTTGAATTACGTTACAATGACTATGTATGATGAAGCTTATAGAGATGTATCGGTTTTATTTTACAAAGATAATTTACAGAAAACTTTAGGAGAAGTACTCTCTGCTCATGGGAAGACTCAGATTCGAATTGCAGAAACAGAGAAGTACCCTCATGTTTCTTTCTTCTTTTCTGGAGGACGTGAGCCGAGTTTTGATGGGGAAAAACGTATTATGATTCCATCACCTAAAGTCGCCACTTATGATTTACAACCATCAATGAGTGCTCAAAAAATAACAGATGCTATTATTTCTGAAATTGAGAATGCTCCCTCAGACTTCATTTGCTTGAATTTTGCAAATCCAGACATGGTTGGGCATACCGGTGTTTATGAGGCTGTTATAGAGGCTCTTGAGGTCGTTGATCAGTGTACCAAGCAAGTTGTAGAAGCGGGTTTGAAGCAAGATTACGGTTTTATCATCATTGCAGATCATGGTAACGCTGATTTCATGATTAACGATGACGGAACACCAAATACAGCTCATACGACGAATCCTGTGCCTTGTTTTTTATTAAATACCGACTACTCTGAAATCAAGGATGGTAAGCTTGCTGATGTGGCTCCTACAATATTGAAAATTATGGGCATTACGATTCCAGATGAGATGGATGGAAATGTACTGGTAGGTTAGGCTCCTTTTTTACCGTCAACGAAATCTTTTAGATAATAAGGTTCGAAATAAGCTACATTTTCAAATTCACTTTTGTCGTAGGCAATTTGAGCTAGTTTTGCTACTGCCGCTGCCGATGGATACAAGGAAGATTCAAATTTTGAATTTTCTTTTTCATAAAGTTCTTTTGATTTTTCAGCACCATCTCCAATGAAATGACAAACTGACTTATTCAGGAATTCATCAAAAGAATCTTCTTTCAAGATTAGAGCTTCAGTATCCTTTATTTTCTTGAATTTGGAGTCAAACACTGCGGTGTAGACTTCCATTCTTCTTGCATCAATCATGGGGATGATGAGGTCTTTGCTACTAACTTTACAATTTGAAGCATAAGTTCTGGACAGAATCTCAAGTGTTTCTAAACTAATGAGTGGGATGTTGAGTCCATAACAAAGCCCTTTTGCTGCAGAAACCCCTATGCGAAGCCCTGTGTATGACCCTGGACCTTTACTTACAGCAATGGCATCTAGTTTGTTTAGTTTTCTTCCTGATTTAATACAAATTTCTTCTATGAAAACATGTAGTTTTTCTGAGTGGGAGAAATGTCCATCATTAAAATCAATGGATTCTATAACATGTCCATTTTCTGATAAGGCTATTGAACAGTTTTTTGTTGCTGTTTCTAGAATGAGTAATAGAGCCATTTTATTTATTTTCTACCTGAACATTTTTTTGATTGCTAAGTTTCTTTGAAACGGCGCTGTAAGGTGCCGTAATTACTTCTTGTCCTACATAAAGGCCTTTTACAATTTCAATATTTTGATCGTCTTGAATACCCGTCTCAATAGATTTTAAGTGAGCTTTTCCGTTTTGAGCAACAAACACACATTCAAAGGCTTCTTCAGTCTGATCTCTTTCAGGATCCTCCGTAGTGATGATCGAATAGTCGCTGCTATCTTTTCGTGTAGTTACGGATTGTATAGAGAGTAGTTTTATATCATGCTTAACCGATGTAACGATATCTACTGATGCTGTCATCCCCGGTCGAAATGGGTGCTTGTGTGTTTTTAGTTGTTTCTCGTAGGAAGATTTTAGTATTCTAACTTTCACTTCAAAATTCGTTACTTGATCTGCTGATGTTCCAACCAGGTTCGCAGAGTTCGCAATTTCTGTAACTTCTCCTTCAAAGACATCTTTGCTGTAAGCATCAATTCTTACTTCAGCCCGATCATTCAGATTAACCCTCATGATGTCATTTTCACTCACATCAACAATAACTTCCATTTGGTTAAAGTCGGCAATTCGAAGTAGTTCAGTTCCAGTCATTTGTGCTGTGCCAACAACGCGCTCTCCTTGTTCAACGTTGAGTCTGGAAATCGTGCCTGATATTGGAGCAAAGATTGAAGTTCTGTTTAGGTTGTTTTGTACTTCTTTCACTGCGGCTTCAGAACTTTCGACATTGTGATAAGAAGCTTTGACAGCCAATTGAGCCAACTCATAATTGTTTTGACTCGTTTCATATTCAGTGGATGAAATAGCTCCCTTTTCGAAAAGACTTGCGTTCCTTGTGAACTTAATCTCTGCGTCTTTTAATTGCGCTTTTTGTTGCGCTAACTGGGCCTTTATATTATTTAGACTGGCTTCCATGCGGTCGAGATTTGCTGCGTAAATCTCAGGATTGATCCGAAGGAGTAAATCATTTTGATTGACCCAGTCTCCTTCTTTGACCTTGAGTTCAATAATTTCTCCCGATACATCTGGTGAGATTTTAATCTCTATTTCAGGTTGTATTTTACCATCGGCAGGTACGGTTTCCGTGATGGATCCTACAAACACTTGTTCTGTTTTGACAATCAAGGGTTTTTCACCACCGAGATATCCCTTTTTCTTGACGATTACAAGAAGAATGAAAAGAAGTATTGTTGTTAGTATGATGATTGATTTTCGAGTCATAATTGAAAGGTTTGAAGGGTGTAGAATTCATATAATTTCACCTTAAAAATCAGGTCGTATTTTGCTTGTAATTTATCGGATTCTGACGAAATGAGTTTGTTTTTAGATTCGTTATACTCATAGCTGTTTACCATGCCTAATTCATAACGCTCCGTAGTATATGCATAGGACTCTTTTGATGCTAGTACAGATTTCGTTGCCGCTTGATACCTTTTGTAAGCAGCCAGCTGATCCGCATGAGCTTGTTCCATATTTTTACGCAATTCATTTTTTGCTTGTTGCGCAATCAAACGGTTGTTTTCGATTTGAATTTTGCTTTGATTTACAGCGTTGTGAGCTGCCCATTGATTAAATATAGGAATATTCAGATTTAGGTAGATTCCGGATTGTTTGTTATTTCTTAGTTGCTCCTCAAATGAGTACCCCACAGCATTATCTGCATACACACTACTGGTTCTATGACCTAAAACGATATTTGGAGCATAGTTTGACTTCGCGATCTTAAGATCATATAAAGCACTGGTTACTTGGAGCTCGCTTGATTTTATGCTACTTTGTATTTTTAAAGCTTTCTCATAATCACTTTCAATACCCTCCATGATGGTTATCCTAGGAATGTCTATATCAAGTTTTAATACTTCTAAGTTTTGGTGATTTTTCAACTCTAGTAATTGGGCTAACTGAAGCTTGGATAGACTTAATTGGTTTTCAGCTTGTGTTAACCGCTGTTCTTCTAGCGCTCTTTGAGATTGAATGTTTAGGAGTTCACCTTTAGCTATGGATCCTGCAAGTACTAGGGTTTCAATCCTATTTTCTTGGTTTTTTGTTAATTCAAATTGCTTTAAAGCGGTTTGATGCAATTCGTCATTGAAGAGTATTTGAAGGTAACTGAGTGCTATGGTTGTAATTAAATTATTTTTTACTGTCTCAAGATCATAAATACTTTTTAAATGTTCGTTGGTATCTTTCTTTAACTGATTGATGTTTTTGAAGCCACTAAAAAGGGTGATGTTGGTTGTTAGTGAAAGGTTTAATGAATTGCTGATTTCCTCTACAAAATCATTCGTGAGTGGATTGATGTAGCGACCTTCATTTTTATTAAAAGAACTGTTTGAATTGATTGTAGGAAGCAGTTGCATTTTGGAATGCATCTTCCGAACTTCTTTTTGCTGAATATTTAGTTCATTTTGTTTTAAAGAAAGGTTGTTTTTTAATGCATAATCGACACAGTCATTTAAACTCCAAATTTGTTGTGCTTGAAGATTTGAGAGGGTGACGATAAAAATTAAAAAATGTAAAACTTTCATAAACAGCTATTTAATTTTTATAAAGTTACAAATAAGAAGATGAATGTATGTTTGAAAGCTTTCTCTTGCAATTTCTTTGTTAGGTATAGCGCATTAATTCTCATGCTGTAAGGTCTGATTCGTTCGAGAATGTGGTCATATGTTTATGACACCTTTTTCCATTAAAATCACAATCGTTATGAAAGGAAGGATAAGTAACGAAGGAAATAAGATTACGGTGATAAATTTTTTCTTTTTTTGTTTCAGATAAATGAAATAGGATAGGGTGTACAATACTTTTGCAGTAATTAAAACAATTAGACCCCACTTCATGGTGTTTTCATTGAATGGTTGAGTGATACTTACTCCCAGTTCTAGGACTGTTAAGAGGAGAAGCATCGTGAATACATACCACATTTTTTTCACTTCATTACGGCTGATTTTTCCCATTTTTTCTTGTTTACTTATCAATCACAAAGCAAAACGAATACTTTGCATCATTTATTATCACTTGATTGGAAAATCGTGATGATTTATAAATTCTTACGGATGGATATGGTTTTCTTCTTTGATTCTTTAGTATCATTGATGAATTGCTTTATCCTTTAATAATTTTAGGAGGGATTTTCACTTTTTTCGAGAGACGTGTCATTAAATCCAAGTCCTGGACAATCACATGATTTAAATACGGAGCAGGAGTTCAGAAAAATAGAGGTGAAAATTATAATTATGTAGGTGTAATATTGTTTTGGTTTGAATATTTTCATTTCAAAATGTATAAAATTGAACGAATGCTTAAAGATTCGATAAATTTACGCTTATTTTAGAAAAAAATCTGTCATGAGTCTAATTACTTCTTTAGGAAGGTATGTCCTGTTCATCAGCGCGGTTTTTAGTAAACCAGAAAGACGATCCGTTATGTATCGCCTTATACTTAAAGAAATTTCAGAATTGGGATTAAAGTCGGTCTTGTTTGTGATTTTTGTTTCACTCTTTGTAGGCGCCGTAGTGTCTCTCCAGACAGCTGCTAACATGGAGGGAGGTTGGATGCCTCGTTATTTGATAGGCTACGCAACAAGAGATGCTATCATATTAGAGTTTTCTCCGACAATCATCAGTTTGTTGTTGGCGGGTAAAATAGGCTCTAATATAGCTTCTAGTATAGGTACTATGAGAGTTACAGAACAGATCGATGCTTTGGAAGTCATGGGGGTGAACCCGGTAACTTATTTGGTGCGACCCAAGATTTTCGCTTTGATGTTTTTTAATCCCCTGCTTATTTGTATGAGTATGTTTGTTGGGGTATTAGGAGGCTTGTTAGCCGTTATATTTTCTGGTGAATCTACAGCTGCAGAATTTATTGCCGGCATACAATATGATTTTATTCCCTTTAAAACTTTGTATGCTCTTATTAAGACAACCTTATTTGCATTTGTCATCGCAACAATTTCATCTTATCATGGTTATTATACTGATGGTGGTGCGCTAGAGGTCGGTAAGTCGAGTACCAAGGCAGTTGTTTATAGTTCTGTTGTGATCATCGTTTGCAACTATTTGCTAACTCAATTATTACTAAGATCATGATTGAGCTTTTAAATATATCCAAGTCTTTTAATGGTAAAGAAATTCTTAAAGATCTCTCATTTATCTTTGAAGAAGGGCAAACAAATTTGATTATTGGTCAGAGCGGTTCAGGAAAGACGGTTCTCTTAAAATGCCTTTTGGGTCTGCACAAACCGGAAAATGGGTCTATTTTATTTGATGGCAATGATATTGTTGACCTGTCGTCAAAAAAGTTAAAAAGATTGCGCAACCAAGTAGGTATGGTATTTCAGGGTGGTGCACTTTTTGATTCAATGAATATTGAGCAAAATGTATTGTTTCCGCTTCAATTGTTTTCTGACATGAATAAGTCAGATATGTTGGATCGTGTAAATTTCTGTTTAAAGCGAGTAAATCTTGAAAATGTAAATCACTTGTTTCCATCCGAGATTAGTGGAGGAATGAAAAAGCGTGTTGCTATAGCGAGAGCCATTGTTTTAAACCCCAAATATTTATTTTGTGATGAACCCAATTCGGGTCTCGATCCTTATACAGCTATTCTTATTGATAATCTCTTACAGGAACTAACCTATGAGTATGGTATGACTACCGTGATCAACACCCACGATATGAACTCTGTGATGGAAATTGGGGATCGGATACTTTTTATAAAAGATGGGCAAATGTCTTGGCAAGGAACTAAAGCAGCAATTTTAAATGCGGATCATCAAGATTTACAGGATTTTGTGTTTTCTTCTGAATTGTTTAAGACGATTAAAGCAAAGAATAGGTGATCGAATGATTACGATAAAAAAAAAGAGCTCCAATTGGAGCTCTTTTTTTTGTGAGATGAGAATTATTTTATGATGACTTTCTTTGTGCTTTCAGCCTTTCCATTGGATGTTTTCACAAAGTACAATCCAGGGTTATAGTTTCTCATGTCAATGGTCTCGTTGAGGGTTTCTTTTACATTCCTAACAGATAAAACTTCACCTAGAATATTGATTATTTCAACTTTGTACGTTTCATTTGCCGGGTAGTTGATTGTAAATAATCCGTTTGAAGGATTTGGGAATATTGAAAAGTCTAAGGGTGTTTTTTCTTCTGTACCCACAAAGTATTCGTCAAGTCCAAGCCGAATGGCAAAAGCATTCCCATCGCTGTATGCTCCTGCACTGGTTAGCTCATCTGCGTTGTTGGGCAAGTAGATCATGCTGGCATTTAAGTCTTGAGCAATGGTGATGTCGTCCAGAACAAAGACGTCATTTTGATTGTTGTTTGAGAACAATTCAACGCAGGCAAAATATGTACCTGGTTGAAGTGTTGTAGATGGAAGGGGAGCGAATATAAAACGTTTGGTTATATCCGTTTCACCTACAATTTCTTGTGATAGTTTGACAGGTGTTTCACTTTCAACAATACGATCATAAAATGTTTTATTATTTACTGCGTCAAGAGTGAGGATAAAAGGAGAGATTTCTGCATTTTCCTTCGATCCTGAAGCGATACCAACTTCCAAACCTGAAATTTTTGTAGGCTCTGTTATGTTGTACATGGTCATTAAAACAAGACCATCGGAATTGTTTTGGAATCGTGCTGTTCCATATTCACTTTTCAAAAAAGCAATCTCATAAATACCAATTCCATCTAATGAATACAAATCTTTCGTGATTTGAAAGTTTCTTTTATATTGGTTGTTCGTGAAGTTAGCTCCACCTTCTTTATCCATCCCTGATGATACAGTGAAATCTAATTTGTAGTTATCCGGTTCCAAGGGATTAAAGTCACGAACAAAGTTTTGAAGTAGGTATGTGCTGTCTTTTTTTATCAAATCACTAGAGACAATGGTACCAAACATCTCGTTATTGTTGGAATCCAAGACCTTCATGTTCATTTGCACGTCCGTCTGGTCTTCGCTCCCGAAATTAAAGACTTCTCCTCTAAGTAAGTATTCTACTTTCTGCTGAGTTACAGGAATTCGCCCATATTCCAATCCATCGCTGCTAATAAATCCAGTGTTCATAACGATGTCATTGTTTGGTTGTTCATTGATAGATACATCGTCAATAAGCCAGGTATAAGCTTTTCCGGTCCAATGAAAACGAACCCAAATATTTTCTTCACCTCCTGCAATTTTACTTATGTTTAAGCGGGTTAGCGTAGGGTTTTTTCTAACACCATCAAATATTTCTACTCCCTCAAATAGTTCATACACTCTGTCATCTGTTTCTGCATCAAAGTTTGGATTTAAGTCGGGCCAATTCTCATTTGTTGAACTGATGACAACATAACACTTAGATTGAAAATTATAATGATAGGTTTCAAACTGCAGGACCAGATTTTCACTGCTGCTAAGATTAATAGGTGAAGCGGTAGTGATCCATGAAGATTGTACTTCATTTTCGTTATCAAGAGTATATCTGTAGGAGTCTAAAAAAGCAAAGCCATTTAATTTACTCGAAGAGTTGATTGTTGATAACGGATTTTCTGTATCGAATCCTCTACCAATGACCCAGTCTAAATTACTACCGGGAGCATGACCCAATGTCCAAGTAGTTGGATCTGAGAAATCATCAGACCACAATGGCGTGGCTGCTGTTTGAAGTGGGTTCCTGTCGTTTGTAGATGGAGTGTAGTTTAATGTTTTTGTAGTTCGGAGTTCTTCTTGTGTAATGTTCACTTTTTCTAGTGCTACATTTTGAGCAACCATTAAGGAGATGGTACTTGCATAAATCATTAATAAGTTAATTTTTTTCATAATAAAATGGTTTTATTGATTGGTAATAAATTACATGCACAAATTTTTATTTATTATTTACAGGCTGTATATTATAGAGATGCTTCACATACAAATAAATCTTGTAATGAAACACTAAAAAAAAAAGCCCCTGCAAAACGAGTTTGGAGGGGCCTTTTTTGCTGTTATTTTTCTATTTATTTAATGACAAGCCTTTGTGTGGTTTGTGTGATCTCATTAGATATCCTTACAAGATATATGCCAGACTCCTCTCCAGAGATATTAAATGTTTCGCTAAGTCTGCTGTCTCTTTTTTTAACACATACAATCTCACCCAACACATTGATGATTTCAACTTTGGTAAACGGTTTTGTTGAGCGAACGCTAAATTCGTTTGTAGCAGGGTTAGGGAAGATGTGTGAAGATTCTTGATGCTTTTCATCAAGATTGACAAAGTTATTCAGCCCAAGTCGAATCGCAAACGCATTGCCATTTGTGTATATTTGATCGTCATGAGGTGAGTAGATGTTGGATACACCGTCGGGTTGAATGATCGTATTATCGTCGTAAATGTTGATGTGGCTTTTTCCATATTCGGAAAATAGTTCCACACAAGCATAATACACCCCCGGGTTAAGCGTAGTTTTTGGTAAGGGGAGCCACATTTTTCCAGCATCAATATGCCATTGCTTGACAATATTGTCCTCCATGTTTTGTGTAACTCGATCATCATAAACATCTACATTTAATCTTGCCTCACCATCAAGGATAAAAGGGTATGCATAGGCTCCCGGTTCCGTGTCTTTTGTGATTGCAATTTCGATACCCGATACATCTGTTTGTTCTATGATTCTGTAGTAAACCATCATAACCAGTCCATCTTGGTCTTCAATAAAACTGTTTGTACCCATAGATGATAGGGATCGTTTACTTTCTTCATACACACCTATTCCATCAACGGAATATAGTTCGTCTGTAATTTCAAAGTTTCGAGTGTACGTATTGTTTGTTGTGTAATGATCTCCTATGGAATCATTGTCTAAGTCAGAACTAGCACTTGCTATTAATTGGTAGGAACCCGATGTTATGTTTGAGGCAGTGGGCAAACTATAAATAGCGATGCTGTCATTTTTCAAAAGAGGCAACGTGGCTGAATTGTCAATAATTTCGTTATCGTTTTGATCTCTTATGGACACGTTTAAACGGACATTTTCTTGTGCATCAATACCAAAATTACTCACAACTCCGCCCAATATAAGCGTATCGCTTGTTTGAGAAACAGGAATTCGACCATACTCAACGATACTTCCATTCGTCATCCAGGCAGAGTTAAGAATGATGTCATTTTTGGGTTGCTCAATGAGTGCAACATCATCTATAAACCAAGCATAGCCATATGTGCCTGTCCAGTGAAAACGAATCCAGACTTTTTCTTGATTTCCAGCAGATTCACTTATGTTTATTCGATACAGGGTGGGGTTAGCGCCTACGTTTTCTCTTGGTTCTCCTGAAATACTTGGAAATACTTCGTAAACATTTGGATTGGTACGGGCATCAAAGTCTGGATCTAACTGTGGCCAATCTTCATTGGTGGTGCTTGTCACTAAGAAGCATTTTTCGCTTGAAAATGATTGATACCATGTTTCGAATTCAATAACAATACGTTCGTTGTTTGATAGATTGATTGCGTCTGCTGTTGTAAACCATGAATCTTCCACTTCGGCTCCAGCATTTTCTCCTCCATATTCATCAGAATCAATCATGGCATAACCATTTTCATACGATGGTGAGGCGATTGTTTCTATGGGGTGAATACCTCCACAAGATAAATCAGTTCCTATTTCCCAGTCTAAATTACATTTTGACTGGTCATGATCTATAACCCACGTGTTTGGATCTGAAAAATCATCTGACCAAATGTAATTATTGTCTACTGATCGGCTCATTCTGGTAATCTTTTCGATAAAATCGATGTCTTTTCTGGGTTTTTCCTGTGCAAATATTATTGATGAAACCAACAGACAAATCGTAAAAAATATATTTTCTTTCATGGGGGCGGTTCAATTTTGTTCAATGTCTTACAAGATACCGTTTTTAATAATTACGACATCTCATAAGTGCTTTTTTCATAGCTGTTTACGTCAGGACATGAGCATATTAGATTTCGGTCTCCGTATGCCTGATCGATTTTTTTTACAGCCGGCCAAAATTTATTTTCACTAACCCAAGTTAACGGAAATGCTGCTTGCTGTCGAGTATAGGTGTATTTCCAATGATCACTTGTACTCTCACTTAATGTATGTGGAGCATTTTTAAGAAGGTTGTCTTCCGCGTCAAAATCGCCATCTATAACTTGATTGATTTCGGATTTGATGCTTATTAAGGCTTCACAAAATCGATCTATTTCTTCTTTACTTTCACTCTCGGTAGGTTCTATCATTAAGGTTCCTACTACTGGAAATGATACTGTAGGAGCATGATAACCGTAATCCATCAGTCGCTTTGCTATATCTGTAACATCAATTCCACTTAGTGCTTTTAAATCTCTACATTCAAGAATCATTTCATGAGCGACGCAGCCATTCTCTCCGCTGTAGAGAATTTTGTAGTCTTTCTCTAATTTAACTTTCATGTAGTTTGCATTCAGTATGGCATATTCTGTAGCCTTTTTAAGCCCTGATGCGCCAAGCATTTTGATGTAACCGTATGATATTAATAATATTAATGCAGACCCCCAGGGAGCAGCTGAAATTGCTGAGATGCTCTTTTCACCACCACATTCAATGACTGGATGTCCTGGAAGAAACTCAACCAATTGCTTTGCCACGCCGATAGGTCCCATTCCTGGCCCCCCGCCACCGTGAGGTATCGCAAAGGTTTTGTGTAGATTGAGATGACATACATCAGCCCCTATTTCTCCTGGAGATGTGAGCCCAACTTGAGCATTCATATTTGCACCATCCATATAGACTTGTCCGCCATTTTCATGAATGATGTTGGTGATTTCTTTTATGGACTTCTCGAAGACGCCGTGTGTAGAGGGGTAGGTAATCATTAGTGCTGAAAGTTCATGTGCATGAGTTTCAGACTTTTCTTTTAAATCATTGAGGTCAATGTTACCCATCTCGTCGCATTTTACGACAACAACGTTCATTCCTGCCATGACTGCAGATGCGGGGTTTGTTCCGTGTGCAGAAGAGGGTATAAGTGTTATATTTCTTTGGAAATCTCCTCTAGATCGATGATAAGCTCGTATCACCATTAAGCCTGCATATTCTCCCTGTGCACCTGAATTTGGTTGTAAAGACATCCCCGCGAAGCCGGTTATTTCACAAAGATCTTTTTCAAGCGCTTTGAAAATTTCTTGATAACCTTCTGCCTGATCTATAGGGATAAATGGATGAAGAGCACTGAAGTTACTTTCATTGAGTGGTAGCATTTCAGAAGCTGCATTGAGTTTCATTGTACACGAACCCAGCGCAATCATAGAATGGGTTAATGATAAGTCTTTGCGTTCTAGTTTTTTGATGTAACGCATCATTTCAGTTTCAGAATGGTAAGTGTTGAAGATTTTATGTTGCATAAAATCTGTTTTTCTTTCTTGTCTCTCTGAGATTGGTGATGAATCGTGTATGTCCGTTATTCTATCAAAGTCTTTTGCTTTTGCAAAGGCAAGAACACTTAGAATGTCATTAAGGTCGTCTAGAGTTGTTGTTTCATTGATGCTGATGCTTATCGTATTTTCATCTATGTACAGGAAGTTGATCTCTGCATCAAGGGCAATTTTGTTAACATTCTCAGCACTTACTTCATGTAGGTCAATCAAAAGAGTGTCGAAATAACACTCATTTTTTTGAGTGTAACCGATGTTCTTGAGCGCTTTATTGAGTGCGTTGGCTTGATTGTGAATTCGTCTTGCAATATGTGTGATACCTTTTGGTCCATGAAATACAGCATACATTCCGGCCATAATCGCTAAAAGTACTTGAGCGGTACAAATGTTTGAGGTTGCTTTTTCTCTTTTTATGTGTTGCTCTCGCGTTTGAAGAGCCATTCGCAAGGCAGGCTCATTGTTTGCGTCTCTGGAAAGTCCAATCATACGTCCGGGTACATTTCTCTTGAAAGACTCTTTTGTTGCAAAATAAGCAGCATGAGGCCCTCCGTATCCCATGGGGATTCCAAATCGTTGCGTGGAACCGACAACAACATCTGCTCCCCAGGATCCTGGAGCTTCTATCAAACTTAACGACAACAAGTCAGCAGCTACAGCAACGAAAGCGTCCGCTTCATGTGCTTGATTTGCAATCTTTTTGTAGTTGTAAACTTCGCCCGTTGCTGCAGGGTATTGTAGTAATACCCCGAAAGTCTTGTCGTTACATACATAGTTACGGTGATTGCCCAAAATGAGTTCAATACCTAAAGGTTCTGCACGAGTTTCTAGGAGACTTATGGTTTGAGGTAAGCAATCCTCAGAAACGAAAAATTGTTTTGCATCTGATTTTTTCTTCTTACGAGATCTGCCGTTGTAAAACATAATCATTGCTTCTGATGCGGCAGTTGCCTCATCCAGAAGGGAAGCATTTGCAATCTCCATTCCCGTTAGGTCAATGACCATAGTTTGAAAGTTCAATAGAGCTTCAAGTCTTCCCTGAGAAATTTCTGGTTGATACGGTGTATAGGCCGTATACCACCCTGGGTTTTCAAGGATGTTTCTCTGGATTACACTTGGGAGTACTGTAGGATGGTACCCCAATCCAATGTACGTTTTAAAAGTTTTGTTTTTACTGGATATGTTTTTGATGTGACCAAGAAACTCTTGTTCACTCATAGCCTCATTTAAATCCAAGTCATTCGAAAGTCTGATGTTTGAAGGAATTGTTTTCTTGATTAATTCCTCCATGGTGTTGAGTCCAATGGTTGCCAACATTTCTTTGGCATCTTCTTCTCTGGGACCGATGTGGCGAAGTGCAAATGAGTTTGTATTCATTCTTTAGTTACGATGTAGTTTGATGCGTTAAAATTACGAAATTATGATTGCTGTAATCGATTACTATCGACGAAAATATAAGTACTTTTGAACAGTATGAAATTTGTCTTTAAAGCCTTAGATTTATTAGTTTCAAGCAACATTTACGTGTCTTTTGGAGTCCTTGTATTAACATGGGTAAGTCTTGATATTAGGCAACTTAGATGTGATGATTTGTTGGGTTTTGTTTTTTTCTCAACGCTTTTCATTTATAATTTCATTCGTTTGGTTCGTGTTCATCCAATGGTCATGGAGGGGGATTCTAATCGACATAAAATCATTTTTAGATATCGAGAACTTTTATGGGCTTTGAGTATTGTTTCAGGCTTTATAGCTTGTTACTTTTTCACATCTCTGTACAGGAGTATTTGGGTCTATTTACTGCCTATGTCCATAGTCTCTGTGACCTATGTTTTACCTGTTTACAAAACTTCATTTGGACATTGGGTTAGACTTAGAGATGTCCCCTGTTTAAAAATATTTTTAATAGCAATGACTTGGGCTTTTGTTACCGAAGGTTTGCCCTCAATTTTATCCATTGACAAAGTTGATTCTTTAGCCTTGCTGGAACGTTTTTTATTCGTCTTTGCAATAACTATACCCTTTGATATTCGAGATTTACATTTTGATAAAATGAGTCTGAGAACTTTACCTCAATTATTTGGTCCTGTGGGAGCTCGGAGAATTGGTATTTCGGCATTATTAGTCGCGGAATTGATACTTGCTTATCGATGCTTTTTTGAGAATAGTATTGATTTTTGGTCTGGTATTGTTGTTTATTTTACCTACGAGGTTTCTGCCTTTTTGGTTTATAAAAGTCATCCGAATTCTAAAGAAAGATATGTCACTCTTGGGGTGGAAGGTATGTGTATTCTTATGGGAGTGATGTATCTCTTGCAAAAACAACTTTAGTTGCAGTAAAGAAAGTAAACGAGAGCTAATTATCGAAGGTATGATTTATCGTAAATCAATGATGTCGTATCCAGAAAAATCCTTGTCATTAAGTATGAAAGCTGAGTCTTGAATGATTAGTGGGGAAAAGGTGTGTATGGTATATTCTGAGTTTGTTCCGTTTTCGCCAATTTGTGTGATATTTTTAATTTGTTTTGCTCCTGTATCTATAATGAGTTCGATTTTCTCATAATCAACTTCATCTCTATATTCAGGAAGCAGATGGATAACTTGTAGGTTCCCCGTTTGATCTCCGAGGTCATAAGTAAATCCACTCTCGTACATTTTTAGGAGATTTGATGGTGTAAGCGCCTCTTCATCATCAAGGTCAATTTCTGAAATTTGAATTTCTTCATCTTCTTCCATAACGGTCCAAATGGTTTCACCATTGCTCACTTGACGAATCCCCATGAATGTGAGTAAGTATTGCTCATTTTTAACGATTAATGATCCGGGAGAGGATTCACTTATGTTTTCGTTAGAGTTGCTTAGTGTAAAATCAAAGTTTATGTGAATTGCTTCAAGAGCATTTGTTGCTGCACTTACCTCATCAAGGATTGCCTTTGCTGTTGTGTTACTGATGTTTTGTGCAATAGAATTAAATCCCAGAGGGATCAGGGCAAAGAGTAAGAATATGTTTTTCATGAAGTTGTGTTTACCTTTGATGATTGAATAAAGTAAAAATATATAAGATCATAGCAATGCCAGAAGACTTTGTATTAGTCCTCTGTTTCAGCGTTCAGAAGTTGCTCAAGGCTATATTCATCAGGAATGAGTACTTGTCGAGCTTTACTTCCTTCAAAAGGACCAATGATGCCTGCAGCTTCGAGTTGATCGATGATTCTTCCTGCTCTGTTGTATCCCAATTTAAGTTTTCGTTGAAGTAATGATGCTGACCCTTGTTGGTGCATAACAATGACAGATGCAGCATCTCTAAACAAGGAGTCACGATCGTTAAGATCTATAGTACCTATTGCTTTGGCTTCTTCACCGACATATTCGGGAAGTTCAAATGCTATAGGATATCCTTGTTGTGAACCGATGAAATCCGTTAATTTTTCGACTTCTGGAGTGTCTATAAAAGCACACTGCAAACGAGTCATTTCGTTCCCATCGGAAATTAGCATGTCACCTCGACCGATCAATTGGTTTGCTCCAGCCGCATCCATAATTGTTCTCGAATCAATCACGGAGGTTACCCGAAACGCAATACGAGCAGGGAAGTTGGCTTTAATGGTTCCCGTAATGATGTTGGTTGTAGGTCTTTGCGTGGCTACAATCAGGTGAATACCTATGGCTCTAGCTAGCTGAGCTAAACGTGCAATTGGGGTTTCAATTTCTTTGCCTGCCGTCATGATCAGGTCGGCAAATTCATCAATTACCAGAACGATATATGGCAAATAACGATGTCCATTTTCAGGATTCAGTTTACGGTTTATGAATTTGTGATTGTATTCTTTGATGTTACGAACCTGAGCTTTTTTGAGCAGATCATATCGAGCATCCATTTCAATACACAGGGAATTTACCGTATTTACAACTTTGGTGGTGTCTGTTATGATGGCCTCTTCAGAGTCGGGAAGTTTCGCGAGGAAATGTCGCTCAATCTTATTGTAAAGGGTTAATTCTACTTTTTTAGGATCAACCAACACAAACTTAAGCTGTGAGGGGTGTTTTTTGTAAAGTAGCGAAGCCAAAATAGCATTTAAACCTACCGATTTTCCCTGGCCTGTGGCTCCTGCCATGAGTAGGTGGGGCATTTTGGCTAAATCGGCTACGAAGGTTTCATTTGATATGGTTTTACCCAATCCTATGGGCAGTTCGTAGTCGGCATGTTGGAATTTTTCAGAGGCCAATATGGACTTCATAGATACAATACTAGGCTTGCTGTTTGGGACTTCTATCCCAATGGTACCTTTTCCTGGAAGAGGTGCTATGATTCGAATTCCTAGAGCAGCTAAACTCAAGGCAATATCATTTTCTAAGCCTTTAATCTTGGAAATACGAACTCCAGGTGCAGGAACGATTTCATAAAGGGTTACTGTTGGGCCAACCGTAGCCTTTATCTTCGAAATTTCAATTTTATAGTTGTTGAGCGTTTCAACAATTTGATTTTTATTGGCTTCCAACTCCTCTTTGTCAACTGTAACTTGAGAATTGGGGTATTCAATCATTAAGTCTATGGTTGGATGCTTATAACGACCTAAGTCTAATTTCGGATCGTATTCTCCAAATTCTTCCAAAGCTTTGTTGACTTCTTTGTCGGAAAGCACTTCTTCGTCTTTAACTTCAACGTCCATTTCAACTTCTTCGTGAACGGTTTCCGAAGTTTCTTTTTGTTCCGGCATTTCTATGGACATTTCTTGGACGTTGCTTTCAACCTCACCTAAATCGTTATCATTGGCTGAGTCTGTTAAGGAGCTTGTTAAGGGCTCCTGTATATCTTCCTCAATAATTGTTTGTGTACCCAAATCGTTTGTAAGCTTTTCCTTCCTTTTGAAGAATTCTTGAATTTTTTCAGGCGTCCATTTGTAATAGAGACCCAAGAATATAAACATGGAAAAACTTAGAATTAAACTTGCTCCTGTAGTACCAATGAGTCGAGTTAAATACAAAGAAATGATGGTCCCTGAATAACCAGATAAGATACTTGTTTCACTGAAAAATAAACCAAAAAACACCATTGACCAAAGCCCCATAAAAAGAGTATTTTTAAAGAGGCGTTTTAAATTAATAATGTACTGATTTGTGAAGGTCTGTAGTCCCGTTACAAACAAGTAAAATGGAATTAAAAATGAGGCGACACCAATATGTTTGTAAATGAAGAATTGACCCAGTGCAGCTCCAATATTACCCAATGCATTGCTTACCTTAATATTTGAATCAAGCAAAATAGAGCCTATACTTAGTTGCAGGATGTCAAAATCATTTTTCCAATTGAAAAGAAAGGAGATGAATGCAAGGACAAATATGAGCGATAGGCATAGAAAGAATAAACCGAGTACGACTTGGGTTGTCTTATCGTCAGTGTTTAATCCAAATTGAGGATACTTATTTTTTTTCTTTCTTACCATGTGTCTGAATAAATCCAAATGTAATTAAAATGCCTTTGACAAATCTTATGAAAGCGAGCTTTTATTCACGATGATATTCACATTTGGATTGACCTTATATTAAATACTCCATGATGAAAAATAACTCGATATATTTCAATTCCATAGAGTTTTCAATTCCATGCTTTCTTAGATTTAGTATTTAACTTTTAAGATGAAATAAATTGTATTTTTACTCATTGTAATTTCTATATTGTATGCGATACTTCCAACTGGCGTTTCTTTTTTGTTTGCCCATACTGGTTCAAGCTCAGAATCATACACCACGCTGTCATTTTGATTCTGTATATACAGAACAATTAAAATCTGTTGATTTTCAAAAAATCGTTCAACAGAATGAAGAAGCTTTCCAAAGATTCAAGAACCAAAAATCAAGGGCAGCTAATTCAACATATACCATTCCTGTGGTTGTTCATGTAGTGAAAAATGAATCTCAAACCGATATGGTTATTACTGATGAAGAAATTTATCGTCAAATTGAGATTCTTAATGAGTCTTACAATGCTACAAACAATGACATCATTCAAACGCCTGACTATTTCAACTCGGAGATAGGGAACCCATCGATTGAATTCTGCCTAGCTACCGTAGATCCTCAAGGTTATGCATCCATTGGTATCACACGTAATTCCACAGAAGTTAGTTCTTTTTCTACTGCTTTAGATAATGTAAAACACACTGCTGAAGGTGGGGTTGACGCGTGGGATACCAATTCGTATTTAAATATTTGGGTTGCTAAAATAACAACTAGTGTGTTAGGTTACTCGCATGCACCGTCAAAAAACATTTCATCTAATGAGCATGGTCTTGTTATCTCCTATAAATATTTTGGAGTTAATGATCACCCTAAATACGGAATGGGAAAGACAGCTGTTCATGAAATCGGTCATTATTTAAACTTAAATCATCCATGGGGAGTTGGTAGTGGTAGTTGTGAACTTGATGATGGTGTTGACGACACGCCTGTGTCTGAGAAAGCCTATTACGAAATACCCGAACATCCACAAGTTTCATGTGAGACTGTAGATATGTTTATGAATTATATGGAGTATGTGAATGACTCTGTGATGGTGATGTTTAGCAAAGGTCAAGTTGAGAGAATGCATTTTGCACTGAATTACTATTCGAACCGTAAATCATTGTTACAGTCTAACGGCTGTGGTATACCTGACTTAATTGCAGAGCCACAAGTAAAACATACCAGTTCTGAGCTAATTGATGATGGAGCAATTTATTTAAATATCGCATCTGGTATACCGCCTTACTCAATAGCTTGGGATACGGGTTCAAATATAGATAGTTTGACAAATCTCTCAACAGGTGATTATTCAGTTACGATTCTAGATTCTTTAGAACGTGAGTTGAATTTGAGTTTTAATATTTCCTATTACGGTAACTTATACGATTCAGATGACTTTGAAAGTTACCAGACAGACTCTCTTTTGTACTTGCAGTCAAATTCTTGGAAAGCATACTGTACCGATTCTTTTGCTGCAAATATTCACACTCAAAACGCACCCGAAGGAAGTCAGTTCTTGGAGATTAATGGGTCAGACGGTTCCAACCAATTTTCCAGAAATCTCGGATCTTTGGTTGAGAATGCTTTTGATTTGTCTTTTCAGTTGTATGTTCCGTCAGGGAGAAGTGCTGCCTATACTGTTTATCACGACGCTGATTGTTCGGACCCTGAATCTGCTTACCAGCTGCAGTTCCATACAAATGGTCAGGGTTACATAAAGGTTGGTGAGGAAAATATTTCTTTTGATTTCCCACAAAATCAGTGGTTTAATTTAGTTCAACTCATAGATATGGATCGAGATCTTGTGGTTTTGACTATTGATGATCAGGAACAAGCAAATTGGTCCATAGATCGTCATAATATACCAACAAGATTAAGTAGTATTGTTTTCAATGATGAAGTAGATTCTTTGACACAAGTACACTATTATATCGATGATTTTAAATTTGAATTGGCGGTAAATACTGATGTTGGAATTTATGAAGATACTCCAGATTTAAAATTACTGTTGTATCCAAATCCCACGTATACAGAGATAAATATTCGTTTGGGTAACAAATTGAATAATCATTATGAAGTTTCTGTAGTGAACATTTTAGGGCAGGTATTTATGGAGAAACAATGGGATGCACGAAATCATTCAGAATTAAAGTTTTCTGTTGAATCTTTGAATCAAGGAGTATATTTTGTTTTTGTAAAATCTAAAGATGTTAAAAAGGTTCTTCGATTCGTGGTACAACGATAACTTTCTACTGATTTACTCACTTTTTACGTACTCCATTTTTGAGTTCTAATTTTTTATTTTAGCTAAAACTATTTCTATGGATAATGTCTTTTCTCAACTAGGTTTTGTTTTGCCAGCTGTATTGGTCTTACTGATCGCAGTATACATGCTCAAAAAAGTTCTAAATCACGACCATTCACGTCGTGTTTTTGAATACAAAAAGTCCATATCGAAGGAGGTTATTTCCCTTAGAATGCAGGCATACGAAAGGTTAGCTCTTTTTTTAGAGCGCATGAAGCCCGTTAATTTAATCCCTAGGGTTCAGCAAGTAAACATGAAGTCTATGTCGCTTCATGCAGCTCTTTTACAAACCATTCGTAGTGAATATGATCACAACATGTCACAGCAAGTGTATGTTTCCGATGAAGCTTGGAGTTTAATTAATGACGCTAAAAATCAATTGCTTGGTGTGATTAATGAAAAGGTAACATCGGTGTCTCCTCATTCTGATGCAACAGATTTAGGAAAGTTAATTATACAAGGTGCTCTCGAGGAAAATAAGTGGATGATTGATGAAGCTTTGAGCTTGTTGAAAAAGGAATTGAGAGATAATTATTAAGGGTTTCCTTAATAGGTATTGAATTTGTCAAATCGAAGTATTTATTGTGGTATTAAATGTCTTCAAACTCAATATTCGTATAAGATGACGTGTCCTTTTCAGAATTTTCTGAGGAGCTTTGGTCCGTTTCGAAATCAGAGATAATTTCCTCGCCCTTTTCGTCGATGATAAATTTCGTTACATCTTCAAACATTTCCTTGAATTTGAGAAAATCTTCCTTGTAGAGATAAATTTTATGTTTTTTGTAATAAGCGGAACCATCTTCATTGGTATGCTTTTTACTTTCGGTGATGGTTAGGTAATAGTCATCAGCACGTGTTGATCTTACGTCAAAAAAATAAGTCCTTCTTCCAGCTCTTAATATCTTTGAGAAGATTTCTTGTGATTTTCTATCCTGTTCTTCCATGGTTTAGTTTGATTTTGCCCACTTAACGCACATCAAATCTTGTAAAAATTATCCTGATATAAAAGAAAAACATAGAAAAGGTGCATCATTGTTTGCCTTCTACAAGCTGTTTGTTAAATATTTGGGCGTATTCACCGTTTAAATCCATGAGTGTTTTGTGCAATCCATGCTCTATAATTTCACCATCTTTCAATACAATAATTTGATCAGCGTGTTTGATTGATGATGCACGATGAGAAATGATAATACAAGACTTGTTTTTACTTTCCGTTTTAATGTTTTGTAAAATACGCTCCTCAGTTTCGACATCGACAGCAGATAAACAGTCATCAAAGAGCATGAATTCAGGCTCTCTAATGAGCGCTCGAGCTATGGAAAGTCTTTGCTTTTGACCTCCAGATAGTGTTATTCCTCGTTCACCAATTAGTGTGTCAAATTTCCTCTTAAAACCCATAATGTTTTCGAAGATTCCTGCTTGCTTAGCAGCCCTGTAAACGGTATTATCATCTGAGTTATGACTGCCAAATGCAATGTTGTTGTAGATGGTGTCGGAGAATAAAAATGCTTCTTGAGGAACATATCCTACTGCATTTCTCAGGTCGAACAGGTTTAATTCTTTGATGTTCTTGTTACCGATAGAAATTGTTCCAGAGTTGGGATCATTAATTCTACAGAGTAGTTCGGCAAGTGTGCTTTTACCAGATCCAATTTTTCCAATGATTCCAAGCGTTTCTCCTTGTTTTATGGAAAATGAAACATTTTTTAGTGCCTGTATTCCTGTGTCACTGTAGGTGAAAGAAACTTGGTTGAATTCTATGTCGCCCTCGATTTTTGTTGATTCTGTAGTGTTGTTTTTAACCTCAGGATCTTCTCTCAAAAATTCGTTAATCCGTTCTTGAGATGCGGCTGCTCTTTGAACGATTGAGGTGACCCATCCTAGAGAGGCAACTGGCCATGTTAGCATGTTTACATAGATGACAAAAGTAGCGATATGTCCTACTTGAATATTTCCAGCGATAGCTTCAAGGCCCCCGATGTAGATGGTGAATAGCGTACTTAACCCAATGAGCAAAATCATTAATGGAAAAAATAACGCATTTACTTTTACAAGAGACAGATTTTTTGTCTTGTAATCCTCTGCCGCATTCATGAACTGATTTTGAGCAAAGGCTTCTTGTGTATAGGATTTTATAACGCGTATCCCTGAAAACGTTTCTTGACTTATACTGGATAACTTTGAGAGCTGTCTTTGAACAATTTCACTCTTTTTGTTCATGACACTACTTACTTTATAAATAGCGATCACAAGTAAGGGCAGTGGGCTCAAAACGTAAAGCGTAAGCTTTGGGCTTATGCTGATCATTTTGGGTATCACAAGTGAAATACTAATGATGAGGTTAGAGGTGTAAAGAATTGCAGGGCCTAGGAACATACGAACACGACTTACATCTTCGCTAATGCGATTCATAAGGTCTCCTGTTTTGTTTCTCTTGTAAAATGAAATACTCAATTTCTGATAGTGGTTGTATATTTCATTTTTCAAATCATACTCTATCATTCTGGACATGACGATGATGGTTTGCCTCATAAAAAACATAAACAATCCTTTACAGACAGCAAACGCCAAAACCAGAAAAGCATAGTAGGCTAATTGATTTTTTATAAGGGCAGAATTTGTTTCATCCAAGGAGTTTTTGTTTCCAAAAGCATCGCTAATTATATTAAATACTTCACCAATGTATATCGGTGGGTAAAGTCCAAAGATGTTCGAAGTAAATATGAAAATTAAGCCAAGAACAAATCGAAATCGATACTTCCAGAAATATTTGTTGAGATGCCGAAGCGCTTTCATGTATAAATTAATTTTTGTCTTTAAAAAAAGAGTAATTTCGTTCTATATAATATGTTTACTAATTTGATTTTAAAAATACAGCTTTAATGTAACAATAGTTATAATGTATTGATAAAGTCGCTAATAATAATAATATGATTAAATTAAATGATATTGAGGATGTTAAGTCTTCTGAGAATCCAATTGTTCGCCAAATGAGTCTGATGGGACATGAACAAGTCGTTTTTTGTCAAGATCAACAAACCGGTTTAAATGCAATTATTGCCATCCATAGTACTGTTTTAGGTCCGGCACTAGGTGGAACTCGAATGTGGAATTATTCCAGCGAGCTGGAGGCTCTAAATGACGTATTGCGATTGTCTCGTGGAATGACCTTCAAAGCTTCGATTTCTGGATTAGCTTTAGGTGGGGGTAAAGCTGTAATTATTGGTGATGCTAAAAGACACAAGACGGATGCGTTGATGCGTCGGTTTGGAGCTTTCGTAGATACCCTAAACGGTCATTACATTACTGCGGAAGATGTAGGTATGACCCCTCATGATATGGAAATGATTCGTCAAGAAACCAGTCACGTATCTGGAACACCAAAATCAATGGGAGGTTCTGGAGACCCATCTCCTGTTACAGCTTATGGTGTGTTTATGGGAATGAAAGCATCTGCAAAATTTAAATGGGGTTCTGATGATTTGTCTGGTAAAAAAGTTTTAGTTGAAGGAGTAGGTCATGTGGGTATGAATTTGGTCAAGTTGCTTTCAAAAGAAGGGGCGATTATTTACTGTACGGATGTCAATGAAGAGCGTTTGTCTATATCCTCATCTGAGTATGGGGGGATTATTATTGAGAATAAATTAGCCTATGATACGGATATAGATATTTATGCTCCTTGTGCATTAGGGGCTTCTGTTAATGATTATTCGTTAAGCCATTTAAATTGTGAGATTATTGCAGGAGCCGCCAACAATCAATTGGGTGATGAGCAAAGGCATGGCCAAATCCTTTTGGATAAAGGAATCGTATATGCTCCTGATTTTTTGATTAATGCGGGTGGTTTGGTAAGTGTATATTCAGAATTAAAAGGATATGACTTAGATGAGGTTATGTCTAAGACGGAGAATATTTACAACACGACACTTGAAATATATCGTAAATCAGAAGTTGAAGGTATTACCACGCATCTCGCCGCAAAACAAATTGCTCAAGCTCGTATAGATAGGGGTTTATCTGAATAAGAAATCCTATATTTGTCGAGAATTACATATGTTCCATTTATACGTTCATTGAAACCCATATCTATGCTAAATAGAAGACACATTCGCATCAAAGTACTTCAGTTGCTTTACGCTTTTTTTCATTCAGAAAGCGACGATTTAATGAAGCTTGAGCGAGAGTTGGACAAGAGCTTTAAAAAAACTCACGATTTGTACATACATATGTTGGTTTTGCTCGTAAATCTAAAATCTTTAGCTGAGCAAAAAATAGAAATGGGTAAAAATAAATTACTCCCTAGTCAGGAAGATTTAGATCCCAACACCAAGTTTGTCGACAATCAGGTTTTAAATTTATTGTCACAAAATTTAGCACTTTTAGAAAAAGTGGAATCTGATCCAATTTACTGGGACGATAACCCCGAGATTCAAAGTAAATTATTACGTCAAATACAAGATTCAGACTTGTATGAGGACTATATGAAGAACGCCAAATCTTCATTTATTGATGATAGAAAATTTATTTCTGCTTTGTTTGCTGAGTTTATAGCACCAAATGAAGATTTACACTCTTTCTTGCAGGAAAAAAGTATTTACTGGTCTGATGATTTTGCTTCCGTAAACTTGGCGGTTTTAAAAACTATAAAATCCTTCAAGCTTGAAAGCGATAAGTATGCTCGGATGTTGCCTTTGTTTAAAAGTGAGGATGACAAGCAGTATGCATCTAATTTGCTTAAAAGAACGCTCGTTAATTCCACTGAGTATAAAAAATACATTGTTGAAACAGCCAGTAATTGGGGAGAAGATCGTATTTCAGATATGGATCAGCTAATTATGCAGATGGCAATTTGTGAGTTATTAAACTTTGAGACGATTCCGGTTAAAGTAACATTGAATGAGTACATAGAGGTTTCAAAGGATTATTCTAGTCAGAAAAGTAAAGTATTCATTAATGGGGTTATTGACAAATTAGTCATTCGATTCAAGAAGGAAAATAAATTAAAAAAAATAGGTAGAGGCTTAGTTGAATAATTGTCTTAAGTATTTTATTTTTGCTTTGATCAAAACAAATTATGAGAGTTGTTGTTATCGTATTAATCAGCCTTGCTTTTTCTTCATGTAAAGAAAGTGCTGCATCAAAAATCAACGCTTCTAAACAGACGAAAGTTCGTTTGGATGCAGTTGACACACCAACAGATGTTCAAATGGATTTTGATGCAATAGTATGGGATTTTGGTCAAATTATTCAGGGTGATGTAGTCGACTATGCTTTTGAATTTATGAATTCAGGATCGGATCCTTTAATTATTTCTGAAGCGAAAGGGTCCTGTGGCTGTACAGTTCCTGAATGGCCAAAAGCACCTATCATATCTGGAGAAAAGGGAACGATTAATGTGAAATTCGACAGCAAGGGAAAAAAAGGAAAACAAAACAAACGCGTTACTTTAATCACGAATATGGTTCCTAGCCAAAAGGTGTTGATCGTTAAAGGACAAGTTAACTTAAAAGAAGATTAGATGTTGACAATTTTATTACAGGTGCCAAGCACGGGTGGGATTATGAGTTTTCTGCCATTAATTTTGATTGTGGTTATTATGTATTTTTTCATGATACGTCCACAAGTAAAAAAACAAAAATCTGAGGCTAAGTATCGCGCAGAGATTCAAAAGGGAGATGCGATTTTAACAATTGGGGGTATTCATGGAAAAGTCTTAGAGGTAAACGAAGATACGCTTCTAATTCAGGCTGACGGTGGAACCTCTAAGTTTAAAATCAACAAATCTGCGATTGCGAAAAGTTAAAAGTAATTTACTTTGAATTAAAAAAAGAGGCCATTCAGTTATGAATGGCCTCTTTTTTTGACTACAAGTTATAATCCTGTATAATTTTGAGGTGTTATCCGTTTCAATTCATCTTTCAATGCATCACGAACTTCTAGTGTGTCTATAAAGTCAGCAATACTCGATTGAGTTATTGTGCTGTTAGTTCTTGTTAAGCCTTTAAGTGCTTCATATGGAGATGGGTAAGCTTCTCTTCGAAGAATAGTTTGTATGGCTTCAGAAACAACCGCCCAGTTGTTTTCCAAATCTTTACTGATGTTATCTTCTCTGATAATTAGTTTGTTTAAACCTCTTAAAAGAGCTCCAAATGCAATACTTGTATGAGCTAATGGCACTCCTACGTTTCTTAACACTGTTGAGTCTGTCAGATCTCTTTGTAAACGTGAAACAGGGAGTTTGGCAGATAGATGTTCAAACAAGGCATTGGCGATACCAATATTTCCCTCAGAATTTTCAAAATCAATAGGGTTCACTTTGTGTGGCATTGCTGATGAACCGACTTCACCTGCTTTTATTTTCTGTTTGAAATAATCCATCGAGATATAGGTCCATACATCGCGATCTAGATCTAACAGAATATTATTTATGCGCTTCATTGCATCAAAAAGAGAAGCTAAATTATCGTAATGTTCTATTTGAGTCGTAGGGTGAGATCGATCTAATCCCAGGATATTATTGACGAAGTGATTCCCGAATCCCAACCAATCATTTTTTGGATATGCAACCAGGTGCGCATTGAAGTTGCCCGTAGCACCTCCGAATTTGGCCGAGAAAGGAATGGCTTTTAATTGCTCTAATTGACGGTGTAATCGAGCTATAAAAACTTCAATTTCTTTACCCATTCGTGTAGGGGAGGCGGGCTGCCCGTGAGTTCTAGCTAAAAGTGGAATGTCTTTCCATTCGTTTGCTAACTCTTTTAATTTAGCAATGACCTGTTCTAATTGTGGTAGGTATTGTTCTAGTACAGCTTCTTTCAGTGATAGGGGGACAGAGGTGTTGTTAATGTCCTGTGATGTCAGCCCAAAGTGAATGAATTCTTTAAACTCTGCAAGATTTAAAGCATCGAATTTCTCTTTAATGAAGTACTCAACAGCCTTTACATCGTGATTGGTTACCTTTTCTATGTCTTTTATTGCTTGAGCATCTTCTTCTGAGAAATTAAGATATACGTCTCTCAAGGAGGTGAAAATGGATTTGTCTACATTTTGTAGTTGAGGTAAAGGAATTTCACACAAAGCGATGAAATACTCAATTTCTACTCTAACGCGGTATTTTATTAAAGCATATTCAGAAAAATAAGCAGCTAGTTCTTTACCAGCTCTACGGTATCGACCGTCAACCGGTGAGATTGCAGTAAGGGCATTTAAATTCATAATTGTGGCTTGAGAATTGAGCTGCTAAGTTAATAAAACCCTTCTTTATAGTAGATTTATTTTAATTTACTTTTTTGTGTTTATACGGCGATGTGTGCTGAAAACTACATGTGTTTTTTTTATGATTTGGTTTGATTATTTGGGTATGTTAAGGCCTTCAAGTGAATAAATTCATATTTTTGCAGTGTCGGTTTTCATTTGACGATTCTCGAGTTCATCGAGTTTTAAAATAGAATTTAGAACCCATCGTAATGATTTTAATACTTATTCTTGCGTTTTTACTTCTGCTGACCGGCGTTTTGGGTAGTGTCATTCCAGGGCTTCCAGGGCCACCAATTTCTTACTTGGGAGTTTTACTCATACACTTTTTCACAAACAGTCAATTCGGGCCTTCTTTTTTATGGCTTTGGGCATTTGTCGTGCTTCTAATATCCGTACTCGACTATTTGTTCCAAGCATGGGGCGTTAAGAAGTTCGGTGGTGGTAAAACTGCTACATTTGGCACCTTTACGGGTCTTTTTGTAGGCTTTATTTTTTCACCAATTGGTCTTCTTGTAGGTCCTTTTGTCGGTGCTTTTATTGGTGCATTGATTGAAGTGAATGGTGATAATAAACGTGCATTCAAAGTTGCTGTAGGTTCTTTTGTTGGATTTTTATCTGGTACATTTTTAAAACTTGGAGTAAGTCTATTGCTTCTATACTATGCCATCCATCAAATTTGGTTTTCATGATTGGTAAAATTAATATTGCTCTAGTTTCATATTCAAATACACTCCCTTTTTTGTACGGAATTCAAAAGGACGAAAATCTGATGAATCGGGTTAATTTGAGATTGGAATATCCTAGTAAATGTGCTGATTTACTCAAGTCAGGTGTTGTTGATGTCAGTCTTGTACCCGTTATTGAAATTCCAGACGTTCCTAACAGTCAAATCATAGGAGATTATTGTATCGGGTCTGATGGAAAGGTAAATACTGTAATGCTTTACAGTGATTGCCCGATCCATGAAATTCAATCCATTGCACTGGATTATCAGTCTCGAACATCCATTATGCTTGTAAAAATATTAGCCAAACACTATTGGGGCATTGATGTTCGCTACGAAGATACGACAGAGGGTTATATAGATTTGATTTCTGGAACTAAAGCGGGGGTAGTAATAGGTGATAGAACCTTTGATTTAAATGATCAATATGCCTATTCGTATGACCTTTCAGAGGAATGGAAAAAGTTCACCGGTCTTCCTTTTGTTTTTGCATGTTGGGTTGCTACAATACCCTTAGATGACGCATTCACTCGCCAATTTAATACAGCTCTAAAAGTTGGCTTGGATCAAAAGAAGAAAGCCGTAGATGAATTTTCAAATTCAGAATCCAATCGGATGAATCTCAGAGCGTATTTAAACGAAAGTATTTCCTATACATTTGATGACCATAAAAAAGAAGCTCTAAAAAAATATCTAGCCTTGGCAGATGATTTGTAGTTAGTTTAGGGAGTCAATCAAAAGGTTTATCCTTGGAGTAAATCAGTTTCCAGCGTATTTTGTAAGAAGTTTTTTTTTGGGAATGTAATCATGAATATTTTTGATTTTATCTTACAATTTATATGTATTTCTTCTTCATCTTGAATTACAATAAAATCATCTTTTTTCACTTCATTTTCATTGATGATTAGCTCACTTTTTAGGATGTATATTGAGTAGGTACTCAAACAATTAAGTATACATTGATAATCCATTTCAAGGCTAATTTCTTGAATGCTGTTGTTTTTTGTTTCAAGTTCAATAGCACTTTTTCCTCCAACGATATCTTCTATACTTATTTTTTTGTTTTTGTTGATGGGTATAGCTTCACTAGGGTAATCTCTGTATTTTGGTAGGCGTTGTAAACTTATATTGATGTTAGGGTCCAGTCATATTTGAAAAACTTCTGATTTTGCAAACAGCTCCTCTGAGTGAACTATTCCGTTTCCTAAATCAATAACTTGAAAGTTCCCTTCCTTTAGCATAATCCATTCATTTGTTTTTGCTGTCAAAATGTTTGGTGATTCCCTTTATAATATAAGTCGAAATTTCGAATCCTCTGTGAGTATGAAGACCAGTGGTACTACTTGAATCTGTGTATGCATGTGCCCAATAAATAAAGTGGAGTATGGTTTCAAAGAACCCCTGTCTTAAGGAAATCCAATAGGCTTACTCTAAACAATTCCCCCATCATTAAATCCACAAATACATTGATTTTCCTTAGTGAATGAAAACACGTACATTCATGATGCTATAAATAAATTCATTCAACAACAAAAAAGCCTCTCCATTAGGAGAGGCTTTATTTGTATTTTTCATCTTACTTGGCGTAGTTGACAGCTCTAGTTTCCCTAATAACAGTTACTTTTACTTGTCCGGGGTAAGTCATTTCGTTTTGAATTTTTTGAGAGATTTCAAATGAAATTGCAGCCGCTTTTTCATCGTTTACTTTTTCACTCTCTACAATAACTCTAAGTTCTCTACCCGCTTGAATTGCGTAAGATTTAATAACACCAGGAAGAGCCAATGCTAAGTTTTCAAGTTCTTTAATACGTTGTATGTAAGATTCTACAATTTCTCTTCGTGCTCCTGGACGTGCTCCTGAAATAGCGTCACAAACCTGAATGATTGGTGCGTAAATACTCGTCATTTCAATTTCATCGTGATGCGCTCCAATAGCGTTGCATATGTCTGGCTTTTCACCATATTTTTCAGCAATTTTCATACCCAAGATTGCGTGTGGCAATTCCGGTTCATCTTCAGGCACTTTACCAATATCATGAAGTAACCCGGCGCGTTTAGCTGCTTTAGGATTAAGCCCCAGTTCAGATGCCATGGTAGCACAAATATTGGCTGTTTCTCTACTGTGTTGCAATAGATTTTGACCATAAGAAGAACGGTATCTCATACGTCCTACCATTCTGATTAATTCGGGATGTAAACCATGTATTCCCAAGTCAATGCATGTACGTTTTCCTGTCTCAACAATTTCGTTTTCCAATTGTTTGCGTGTCTTGGCTACAACCTCTTCAATTCTTGCAGGGTGTATTCTTCCGTCTGTCACTAATTTGTGTAAAGCCAATCTAGCTATCTCTCTTCGTATGGGGTCAAAGCAAGAAAGTATAATCGCTTCTGGCGTATCATCTACAACAATTTCTACCCCCGTTGCTGCTTCTAGTGCACGAATATTTCTACCTTCTCGACCTATAATTCTACCTTTGATATCGTCGCTTTCAATATTGAAAATAGATACTGCATTTTCAACGGTATGTTCTGTAGCAACTCTTTGTATAGTCTGGATAACTATTTTTTTAGCTTCGTTGTTAGCGGTTAGCTTTGCTTCTTCAATTGTGTTTTGTATAAGAGACATAGCTTCAGTCTTTGCTTCAGACTTTAGTGCATCGACAAGTTGTTCTTTGGCATCTTCGGCACTCATTCCAGAAATGGTTTCCAGTGCTTTGACTTGTCTTGAGTGAGCTTTTTCTAATTCTTGTTCTTTACGTTCAAGAATCTCAAGCTGGTTCGAGATATTTTCACTTTTAGAGTCGAGTTCTTTTGATTTTCTTTTTGAATCTTCGAGCCTTTGGTTAAGTTTCGTGTCCTTTTCTTTCGCTTTGCCCTCGAGATCAGTGATTTTTCGGTTTCGGCTATTGATTAATTTTTCATGTTCGCTTTTGAGTTCAAGAAATTTTTCTTTTGCTTGTAAGATTTTATCTTTCTTAAGTTGCTCTGCAGCTTTTTGTGCCTCATCGAGTATCGATTTCGATTTTCGCTCAATAGAATTCCGCAATAGAGTGGAAGCTATTGTGTATCCTACAATTAGGGCTACAAGTGTTACTATTGCTAATGTTATAATGTCTGTGTTCATGTTTGTTGGCTTTATATAAAAAGAAACCCGTATTAATCCTGTTACTTAAACTCCGAGAAAACACGGATGGACCGACCACCTATCATCAAACTTCCACTGACACCCGAAGGACCCTAAGGTTGAGGCTTGTTTTTAAAAAGACGAATCTAATCCAATTAAATATTACGTTGAGTTTAACAACTTATTGAATTAATACGGGAAACTATAATTTACTAGTTTTTATGTTAAAGAACGTTTCAGCATTGCTGATATATCTGCTTCAATAGCATCAATGTTAGCGTCAATTTCAGTAGTGTCAACCAAGGTTTTACCTTCTGAACTTTCTACTTTTGATGACAGTTGTAAAGCGCACATGGCCAATAAATCTTGTTTGTCTTTAACGGCATAGTTTGATTCAAACTGCTTTACAATAGCTTCAATTTTAGCTGCTGCCTTTCGGATGTCTTCCTCTTCATCTCGTTTAATAGTCAGTGGGTATACTCTTCCGGCTATAGAAACTTTGATTTTAAGTTTATCCATTCAGGCTATATCATTGATTAAGTTGAGCTATACATTTGTCAATTCCCCGTATAAGTTCGTTAATCTTATGTCTCGCATCCTTACTACTCATTCCTACGTCTGTTAGCGATTTCGCATTCAAGATTAACGCTCTTTCATCTTTGAGTGCTTTAACTTTGTCTCTTTTGAGCAACAACTTCTCCTGAAGTTCTTTGTTTTCTTTCTTCAAAGCTTCGTTTTGTGATTCAAGTTGGTTAAATGCTATGTTTAGCTTTTGAACTTGATGCCGAAGCTTTTCGAGTTTATCACTTAAATGATCCATGATTAAAACATCAACTATAGAACAAATATAGTTATTCCGAAGACAAAATCCGATTTAAACAACACGAATTACTAAGGACATTCGTTGTTTATAAAAAGTTTCTTTAAATGGACTAAAAAATTAAATTTGTACCTACTTTATAAATGATGAATCGGAATGAATTGCCTACGTAGAATATTATTATTTTTAGTTTTCACACTACTTTACACCAGCTCTTCTGAAGCTCAGGTATCTTACGCTGAAACGAACTTTAGATCTCCACTAAATATCCCCTTGGTTTTGGCTGGAACTTTTGGTGAATTGCGATCCAATCATTTTCATTCGGGTATTGATATTAAAACAAAAGGTAAAGAGGGGTTTCCAATTTTGGCTATTGGAGACGGTTATGTCTCAAGAGTTAAAATAAGTGCGGGAGGTTACGGTAAAGCTCTTTACTTAACTCATGACAATGGTTATGTGTCTGTTTACGCACATTTACAACGTTTTTATTCTGATATCGCCCATTACTTACTCGAAGAGCAATATGAAAAAAAAAGTTTCTCTGTTGATCTCTTTCCCGATGCTCATTGTTTTGATTTTAGAAAAGGGGATACGATTGCCTGGACGGGAAACACAGGGAGTTCTACGGCACCCCATCTTCATTTTGAAATTCGGGATGCAGTAACACAAGAAGTAATTAATCCTTTATTGTTTGGTTTTAAGGCTAAAGATACAACACCACCAACCATAAACAGTCTTCACATTTACCCTTTGGATGAGCATGCTGTGATTAATGCTCAAAGTGATACATTCAGAGTTTTTACTCGAAAGACCTCGAACAATACTTATGATGTAGATTCCATGAAAATTGAACTGAACGGTTTGATTGGCTTCGGTATTGACGTCTTCGATCAATTGGATAATGCGCCAAATAAAAACGGCGTTTACAGTATTGAATTATTTATTGATTCTTTGTTGATTTACAAGCACGATATGGATCGATTTTCCTTTGCAGAAACTCGCTATATCAATACATTTACGGACTATCATGCCAGGAAGAATTATGGGTTCAGAACTCAGAAGTCGTTTAAAGATTCACATAACAATTTAAGCATTTACGATTTTTTAAAGGATGATGGGCATTTGTGTTTTGATTCACAGAGAATACACAAAGGGGAATATGTAATAAGAGATTTACAAGGAAACTCTTCGAGTTTGTTTTTTGATTTCAAAAGCGATACCAGCCTTTTCAATACTCCTAGTCTTGTGGAAGGTTTTGTGTTTTCACACGATGGAGTTAATACCTACAAAACGGAGAGCATTGAATTGCGAATGGATCCAAACAGCCTCTACAATGATTTAAACTTCTCATACAAATCTCGTAAATCGTCAACGATATATGCTGGGGATATACATTGTATCCACAATGAAGAAACTCCTGTTCACAGGCCTTATTCCATATCCTTGACCATAGATTCAATGGATGAGGCAACCAAAGAGAAGTCCATTATCTGTACTCAAAGTGATGAGAATGAATTTTCTTGTTTGCCCTCAAAATGGTATCAGGATACTTTGACGGCAAAAGCAAGAGAATTTGGAGAGTTTGGGCTGCTCATTGATACAATTCCCCCCGTATTGAAAACAAAATATTTTTTTGAAGACATGTCAAATGAAGATTTTATGAGTTTTACAGTTGTTGACATTCATAGTGGTGTAAGTGAATACAATGCATTTGTCGATGGGGATTGGGTTTTATTAGAGTACGATCCAAAAAACAATACGTTGATGCATTATTTTGATAATAAGATTGGTAAAGGGCAACACGAATTGTTAATTGTCGTTAATGACTTGGTCAACAATGAAAAACGTTTGGAACTTGATTTTGTCCGCTAAAAATATTTTTATATTCGCAGGGTTATGAATCGGACAATATATTTGCCCCTATTAATTTTAGGTTTTCTTTCGATGTCATCACTAGTCTATGCTCAGAAAAGCACCTTACACGGTGTTTTGAAAAGCAATGATGGTGTTGTTGTCGAGGGTGTTAGTGTGGCTTACAAAACTACAGGTACGATATCTGACACAAACGGGGAATATAGCATTACACTTCCCGCAAATGAAAAGTTGTCGATCGTGTTTTCTCATTTATCGTTCAATACTCAAGTACATGAAATCATTTTAGACGAGGGTGAAAAAAGAAATTTAGACTTAATTTTCACTCCTGACTTGAACATTATATCAGAAGTTGATTTGGTAGAAGACGCTTTACGTGAACAAAACATCACGCGTATTGATAAGAAAAATTTACAGTCTATTGCCGGACCTACAGGAGGTGTTGAAGGATTAGTGGCTACTCTTGGTGGTGTGAGTTCTAAAAACGAAATGAGTTCGCAGTACTCTGTTCGAGGCGGTAATTATGATGAAAACCTTGTTTATGTAAATGGTTTTGAAATATACAAACCTTTTTTAGTTCGAAGTGGCGAGCAAGAAGGATTAAGTTTTATCAATTCGGACATGGTAGAAAATATCAATTTCTCTGCGGGTGGATTTAACGCTACTTACGGGGATAAACTTTCGTCTGTTTTGGATATTACGTATAAGGATCCGAAATCCTGGAAAAGTCATTTGACTTTAAGTTTTATGGGAGTAAATGCTACGATCGAAGGTGTAAATAAATCAAAGCGTTGGTCACATGTTACAAGTTATCGACAAAAGTCCAATCAGTTTTTACTTTCGAGCCTTGACACCAGGTCTACTTACAAACCAAAGTTTTCTGATTTCCAGACTCTAAACACGTATCATATTAATTCGCAGATGAAGTTGAGTTTGTTAGCTCATTATGCATCGAATGAATACCACTCTATTCCTGATTCTAGGGAGAGTGATTTCGGTACTATTGACCGACCTTTACGTCTGTATATATACTTTGACGGACAGGAAAAAGACATTTATCATAGTGGTATGGGTGCGGCAAGATTTGATTATCAAATTCATGATAGTTTACAAATGAGTTTGTCTGCATCCTTGTTTCAAACACGTGAACAAGAGTTTTACGATGTGGAAGGTCAATACTGGTTGGGGCAATTGGACAATAGTTTAGGTTCCGAGAATTTTGGTCAAGTAGTTTCAAATAGGGGTGTAGGAGGATATTTTCGCCATGCAAGAAATGAGTTGTTTGCACGAGTTTTCAACTTTGAATATCGTGGCAAACAGTTTAAAAATGGAACGACGACGGATTGGGGTGTTAAATACCAAAACGAGTTAATTGATGATCTTTTAAAGGAGTGGCAACTTATTGATTCTTCAGGTTTTTCTGTTCCACAACATTCAGATTCATTGTTGGAGTTGTTTGAGTTTGTTCAAGCAAAACATCTATTGAATACACACAAGTGGAGTGCCTACCTACAAAAAAATGGAACGATTAATTTTGATCATACAAAACTGACTTACACATTTGGAATCAGAACACTTTATCGTTCTATGAACAAAGAGTCCTTTATTTCACCCAGGTTGGGTTTGAGTTATCGACCTAATTGGGAAAAAGACGTTCTTCTTAAAGTTGCATTAGGGTCTTACAACCAAGCTCCTTTTTATAGAGAACTCAGAGATAAAAATGGGGTTCTGTATAAGGATTTAAAATCTCAAAAGTCTTTCCAATATGTTTTTTCAACGGACTACATTTTTAAAGCTTGGTCTCGACCTTTTAAATTAGTTGGAGAACTTTATTACAAATCATTAAGTAACATCATACCTTACGAAATAGATAATTTAAGGATTCGTTATTTGCCTGAAAAAATGGCAAAAGGTTATACAATGGGTATAGACCTCAGAGTAAATGGTGAATTTGTTCCTGGAGTTGAGTCCTGGGCAAGTATGTCGTTGATGAAATCACAAGAAGATATTTTAGGAGATGGGTACGGGTTTATACCTCGGCCAAACGATCAAAGGTTTTCGTTTTCAATGTTTTTTCAAGATTATTTACCGAGAAACCCGAGTTATAAAATGAATTTAAAATTGCATTACAGTTCGGGTTTACCTGTAGGAGCTTTAAACTCTGAAAGGCATGAGCAAACATTCAGAATTCCGTCTTACAAAAGACTAGACATTGGTTTCACCAAAGTGATTAAAGAGAAAGGAAGCGAAAGTAATTCTAAGTATTTAAAGAATTTTGAATCCGTTTGGTTGAGCGCAGAAATATTTAATCTTTTGGGAATACGAAATACGATTTCATATTTGTGGGTTTCGGATGTTGTCCAAAATCAGTATGCTGTTCCTAATTATTTGACTTCACGGCTACTCAATATCAAGTTGCAAGCAAAGTTTTAATTGACAGAATCGTTCAGCTTAAAAATCAAGAGTCAATTCTTTCTCAGTATTTGTTTGATTTTCATCGCCTGAAAACTCAAGAACATAGGCCTGATGTTTTCGCATGTTTAGTACCTGACCATTCTCAAAGAGTAGGTATTGTCCTTTAATCCCCATCAAACGACCTTCTATAATCGGAGTTTTGTCAAAGCTTAGACTTTTGACTTTCTTAGGGTATTCGTTAACGGGGTATTTAATAGTGGTAATTTCGGCATCCGTAAGTAAATAGGATTGATATTCTTCCGGAACCAACTTTAAAATTTCTTCGCGTTTTGTTTTCAGATCTACATGGGCAATTTCATTTTTCAACATACGTTGCCATGCGGTTCTGTCAGAAAGATACTTTTTCAATGCAACTTCAATCATCCCGCACAAATATCGATTGGGTGTTTTAGCTATTGGGACGGCATAGCTAGCTCCTTGATCTATCCATCGAGTGGGTACTTGTGTATCTCTCGTTATACCGACTTTTACTCCGCTTGAAACGGCTAAATATACGTAGTGGTCTTTGAGATGATGTTCTCGTTCCCATTCTAAATCTCTACCTTCCCCGAGGTGTGCTCTACATAATTCAGGTTTAATAATGCATTCTGCAGACATGGGACTGTTTTGAAAACAAGGATAACAAAATCCTTGATTGAATGATTTTTTAGTTCGCGTTCCACAATCCAGACAGTAAATTTCTCCATCAAAACGAAATTGAATGTCTTTCCCAATCCATTGATTCATTTGAAGGAAATTATCATCCATTGGTAATTCATACTGAACTGGATTTCCCAGATTGGTTTTCATTTTAAGAATTCTACCTCGCATATGCATATTGAAGGGATTTTTTGTAGTTTCGGTCTAAGAAAAATATGAAATTATTACAACCTTTTTTTGAATGAAAATTTATAATTCTATTGTTAGTTGGATCATAAAAAAGAGAATACATCACATTGATTTATTCATAAATTATCCTGAGGAGGTTCAGGAAGATCTGAGAAAATCGCTGGTTACCAAAGCCAAAAATACTGAATTCGGTAGAATCTATGATTTTAATTCCATAAAGAATTCAAAAGACTTTTCCGATCGCGTACCTATAAATGATTATGTTGCTCTAGAACCTTTTATCAATAAAATGCGCTCTGGTGTTCGAAATGTATTGTGGCCTAGTGAAGTAAAATGGTTCGCTAAATCATCAGGAACTACTGGAGGAAAAAGTAAATATATTCCGGTTAGTAAGGAGTCAATTGAGGATTGCCACTACAAGGGGGGTAAAGATTTACTTTCCGTTTATTGCAATAACTATACTGCTAAAAACATTTTCGAAGGGAAGAGTCTCATGTTGGGTGGTAGCCATGAGATTTCATCTTTATCCGATCACATGTACGAAGGAGATCTGTCGGCCATTATTTTAGAAAATTTACCTTTTTGGGTTCAGCTCCAACAATCTCCTGATAAAGAAATCGCTTTGATGAGTGAATGGGAGAAAAAGATTGATTTGATGGCTGAACAAGCTATAAATGAAAACATAACTTCTTTGTCTGGAGTTCCTTCATGGGCACTCGTTTTTGCGAATAAAGTATTGGAGAAAACAGGTAAATCTCATCTTCATGAATTATGGCCAAACTTTGAGCTTTACATGCATGGAGGCGTAAACTTTAAACCCTACAAAAGTAGTTTTCAGGCTTTATTTCCTCACGGAATCAATTATCTAGAAACGTACAATGCTTCCGAGGGTTTCTTCGGAATTCAGGATGATCCTGATAGAGATGATATGCTTTTGATGTTGGATTATGGTATTTATTACGAGTTTGTTCCACTCGAGTTAATTCATGATGAAAAGCCTACTTCTTTGACTTTATCAGAGGTTGAATTGAATAAAAACTATGCTTTGGTCATAACAACCAATGGTGGACTTTGGCGCTACATGATTGGTGATACGATAAGATTCACACATTTAAATCCCTACAGATTTTTGATAACAGGGCGAACAAAACATTTCATAAATGCTTTTGGTGAAGAACTTATGATACATAATGCAGAGCAAGCACTTGAAATTGCTTGTCTCAAAACAAATACCGAAATACTAGATTACACGGCAGCTCCAAAACATATTTCAGGAGGCAGAAAGGCTTGTCATGAATGGCTCATTGAGTTTAAATCTCCTCCTAAAGATTACAGCCATTTTATTGCTTGCTTTGATGCTGCTCTAAAGTCTGTGAATTCCGATTACGAAGCAAAACGATATAAAAACATGATCCTTGAAGAGCCAAAAGTTCACACGGCTTCCCAAGGTTTGTTTTTTAAATGGATGAAAAAGAGAGGTAAGTTAGGCGGACAAAATAAAGTGCCTCGTTTATCGGATGACAGAAAATACATTGAGGAGCTTTTAGCGATGAACTGCTAAATTTAACTTGTCCATTTCATCTAAAATTGTATTTTTATTCCCTTAATTCAAACACTGAGAAATGCATATTGCTGTTGCTGGAAATATAGGAGTAGGAAAAACAAGTTTAACGGAATTGTTAGCCAAAAATTTTGATTGGGACCCCCATTACGAATTGGTAGATGATAATCCTTATTTGGATGATTTTTACACCGATATGCAGCGCTGGGCATTTAATCTTCAGGTTTATTTCCTAAACAGCCGATTCGGGCAGTTAAAGGAAATTCAAGAAAGTGGTAAGAATATCATTCAAGATAGAACCATCTATGAGGATGCACAAATTTTCGCGCCCAATCTTCATGCAATGGGGTTAATCACTTCAAGAGATTTTGAAAACTATGCGCGTCTTTTTGAATTGATGTCCTCATTTGTAAAACCACCAGACTTGTTAATTTACCTTAGAGCTTCTGTTCCGACTCTTGTTAGGCAAATTCAAGCACGTGGTAGAGCTTATGAGTCTAGTATCCGGATTGACTATTTAACACGTCTGAATGAGCGTTATGAAGCATGGATTTCAGAATATACAAAAGGTAAGTTATTGATTATAGACACTGATGATTTGGATTTTATGCAAAATCAAGAAGATTTAGGTTTTATTGTTGATAAAGTGAATGCTGAGCTTCATGGCTTGTTTTAGGACATAATATTCTTCTTTAAACTTTACGATGGGAGTAAAGGAATCTTTTATTAAGCATCAAGGACAAACAACACCCTTTCCTTTGGCTATTGATGTAGCCTCAGCAAAAGGTATGTATGTTACAGACAAGTCAGGCAAGAGTTATATGGATTTGGTTGCTGGAGTTTCCGCCTGTTCTATTGGTCATTGTCATCCCAAAGTGGTGAAAGCTATACAGGAGCAAGCTGAAAAATACTTGCATGTTATGGTTTATGGTGAATTCATTCAGGACCCTCAGTTGCAGCTTGCTGAAAAACTAGCATCCTTGTTGCCGAAAGCTTTAAATTGCACCTATTTTGTAAATTCTGGAGTAGAAGCTATTGAAGCATCAATGAAGCTGTCTAAAGGATTCACTGGAAGGTCGGAAATAATTTCCTGCAAAAACTCTTATCATGGAAGCACACATGGAGCTTTAAGCATCATGGGGACTGAGACCTACAAGAGAAAATATAGACCTTTGCTTCCCGATTGTGGTCAAATTATTTACAATGACTTCTCGAGCCTTAAAAACATTACTTGTAAAACGGCATCAGTTGTCATAGAACCTATCCAGGGCGCCTCCGGCTTTATTACTCCTAAAAAGGGATTCTTAAAAGCTGTTAGACATCGTTGTGATGAAGTTGGAGCATTATTGATATTCGATGAAATACAAACTTGTTTCGGAAGGACGGGGAACTTGTTTGGTTTCGAAACGTTTCAAGTAGTTCCTGACATTCTCTGTATGGCAAAAGGTATGGGTGGAGGTATGTCGATTGGTTCTTTCACAACGTCTACAGAAAAAATGCATTCTTTAAGAGAAAATCCTATTCTGGGTCACATTACTACTTTTGGTGGTCACCCTATTGCCTGTGCCGCATCTTTGGCAACCTTAATTGAATTGTGTGACTCACAAATTATTGAACAGGTTGCTCAAAAAGAAAAACTATTTAGGAAGCTTCTGGTACACCCCAAGATAAAAGAAATTAGAGGTAAAGGGCTGATGTTAGCTATAGAGTTAGATGATGTTGAAGTTTGTAGAGATATAGTTCATAAGGGGCTTGACAAGGGTCTAATTATGTTTTTCTTCCTTTTTACGCAAACCTCCGTAAGGCTAAGCCCACCCCTAACCATTTCTGAAGACGAAATTCGTACAGCTTCAAAACTGATTATAGATATATTGAACGATTAGCTTTCTAATCAATAGTTAGACCGAATATAAATTACTTAAAAACACTATTTATTAGATATTATTTTATGAGTTAAGTCGTAAATTTGTACAACATTAAAAACACAAGGTTATGATCAATAAACAAATAGAAGCTGCTTTAAATAAGCAAATATCAGCAGAAGCTAGTGCATCTCATTTCTATTTAGCGATGGCATCATGGGCTGATTCAAAAGGTTACGAAGGTGTTTCCAATTTTTTCTATAGCCAATCTGATGAAGAGAGACAACACATGCTTAAGTTAGTTAAGTATGTCAATGAGAGAGGTGGGCATGCTCTTGTACCTGCGGTAAAGGAACCACTCAAAATATTTGATTGTCTGACGCATGTGTTTCAAGATTTTTTAGATCATGAAGTTAGAGTAACCGATTACATCAACAAGTTGGTTCATATTTGTTATGAAAACCGTGATTACACGACGCAAAATTTCTTACAATGGTATGTTTCTGAACAGATAGAAGAAGAAGCATTAGCACGTACCATATTAGACAAGCTAAAACTCATTGGAGATGATAAAGGTGGTTTGTACCTGTTTGATAGAGATATCAATCAATTGACTGTTACCAGTGCAGCTGCACCCGGAACAGACGCTTAATATTCATGTCGAATAAAACAGATAAAAAAAGCCCTCGCATTTGCGAGGGCTTTTTCATTTAAAATTTCACCTATTTGAGTCGATTAACTTGAACTCATTTTCTAGAATTTCGGCTAAAGCCTCAGAGCTAATTTGTTTGGCAATGATTTTTTTTTGGCTGTCCAATAAATACAAACGTGGTGTACCCATTACGTTGTACTTCCCTCTAAAGTTTGATTTGTTCTCTAAGTCAATCACATTTATCCAATCATTGGTTCCCTGTTCTATGATGAAGCTTTTCCACATATCTTCGTCAAACTCAGTACAAACAGCATATACTTTTACGCCTTTATCCGCGTAGGATTCTACTGTTTCTTTCACTTTTGGTGCTTCTGTTTTACAATGCCCACAATCGGGGTCATAAAAAAAGAGTACCGTGAAAGGGGCTTCAATTTTATGAAGGTCTTGTTCTACTCCATGATCATCAGGGATACTTATAAATGGAGCCTTTGCCCCGATTAAATTGGGGCTTATTCGCATAGCTTTATTGATGATGTTTGTCATTTGAACTTCATCAATCCAAGGTGTTTGCCCCGTTACAAAATAAGTGAAGACTAAGTGAACAAAAACGGCATCTTGCCCCATGATCTTCGAGGATTCATAGTGGTGTGTTGACCAATTAATAATGTATTTAAAGAGTTCTTGACTTTTTCTAGATTTATTGATTAGGGTATCTAATGATGCGTTAATTGAGTCCGGAATTTGCAAGGTATGTTCCTGCAAATATTTCTCCATCATGTTATGAAATATCGGCGTTCGAATCATTCGGTCATCTCCTAAATCAAAATGATCCCATAAGTGATTCTTGTAATATTGAAACCGGAATTTTTTGTCCTTTTCGCCATCTTTCAGGCGAGGTGTATCAGGAATAAATATGGGTTCCATTGCTTTGAGAAGTTTCACAAAAAATGTGGAAGGATTTTTTTTGATGTATTCCACTTTAAAATTGGTCACTTCATCATTAATTGATTCTAACTGCTTTTTTAACTTTTTGTGCTTCTTAGAGCCTTCTTTTATAGTTTCTAGAGCACGTCGTATTGGATTTGCTTCAAGACTTTTTTGTTGGGTGAATTTCTGGTAGTTATAAAAGAGTTGGTTTTCAAGAGAACCTTTAACTTCCATAAATCCTACCAAATCGCTTATTTTAGTTTCAAAGCTAAAATTTCTTGTTTCATCAAGTATGATTTGAAAATGTTGTTTTTCAGGAAGTAAAATAAAATAGACGCCACTCTCAAGATTTTCATCCGATTCGAAATGGAAAAACCCGTGATGTGATTTTACGGTATCTTTTACATACTGTTTGTCGCCATAATAATAGCCCAATAAGACTTCGCCATCTGGCATACCTTCTACCTTTCCAAAAATCGAATAGTTTTGAGCCTTAACGGTGGTCGTAAAACAACTAAAGATCAGAATAAAATAAAGGATTTTCATGATTTGGTTTTAGATTCTAGCAAATATAAATTTTTCATTAAAATAAATGGTAAAAAGCAACCGTACTCTCAATTTAAATATATTTGCAAAAGCTAAGCCAAAAAGTATGCAAGAACAGGAGTTTACACTGACCAAAGAGTTTATAGAGCTCAATAAGCTTTTAAAAATATTATCCCTTGTTGAGAGTGGAGGTCAGGCAAATAGTTTGATTGCTGAAGGTTTTGTTCGTTACAATGGTGAAATTGATACACGAAAGCGCTTGAAGTTGAGAAAGGGAGATGTTATTGAATTTGCTGATACACTGATTAGAATTTGCTGATGAAGTTTGAGGAAGAAATTGGGCGAAGGAGAACCTTTGCCATTATATCACACCCAGATGCGGGTAAAACGACACTGACAGAAAAGTTGCTTCTGTACGGAGGAGCGATCAATGTAGCAGGTGCTGTTAAATCCAATAAAATTAAGAAAACCGCGACTTCAGACTTCATGGAAATTGAACGTCAAAGAGGTATCTCAGTTGCAACTTCGGTTATGGGATTTGAGTATCTGGGAAAAAAAATAAACATTCTAGATACTCCCGGTCACCAAGATTTTGCCGAAGATACTTTCAGAACTTTAACTGCTGCAGATTCTGTTATTGTTGTTATTGACGTTGCGAAAGGGGTAGAGCCACAAACAGAAAAACTTGTGAAAGTTTGTCGTATGCGGAAAACACCGATCATTGTGTTCATAAACAAGCTAGATCGTTTCGGTAAAGATGCTTTTGATCTTTTAGATGAAATAGAAGGTAAGTTGGGTATAAAAGTTCGACCCTTAACTTGGCCTATTGGGATGGGACCTGATTTAAAAGGTGTATACAATTTATACGATAAGAGCCTTATTTTGTATACGCCCAATTCAACGGAACGCGTTTCTGAGACGGTTGCAATTTCCGATATTACAGACCCTGAACTTGATCATCAAATCGGTGAAGAAGATGCTGAAATGCTTCGAGAAGAGGTGGAGCTTGTTGAGTCTGTTTATCCTGTATTCGATAGGTCAGTATATCTTGAGGGGGACATCTCTCCTGTTTTTTTTGGTTCTGCAATCAATACTTTTGGTGTCCAAGAACTTTTGCATTGTTTCTTAGATATTGCTCCGTCTCCACTTTCTAAAGAGTCTGAAGAGCGCGTTGTTGATCCCTATGAGGAAAAGTTTACAGGATTTATTTTTAAGATCCATGCCAATATGGATCCTAAACATAGAGATCGTTTGGCTTTTGTGAAAATTGTTTCTGGAAAGTTTCAGAGAAATACCAATTACAAACACATCCGGTTAGACCGCAATATTAAATTCTCTAGTCCAACGGCTTTTATGGCCGAAAAAAAATCCATTGTTGAAGAAGCTTTCCCTGGAGATATTGTAGGTCTTCATGATACGGGTAATTTTAAAATTGGCGATACGCTTACAGAAGGAGAAATCATACATTATAAGGGAATACCTAGCTTTTCTCCTGAGATGTTTCGTTACGTAAACAATGCTGACCCTATGAAGTCGAAACAATTGGCTAAGGGTGTTGATCAGTTGATGGATGAAGGTGTCGCTCAGTTGTTTGTTATGAAGACTTCAGGACGAAAGTTAATTGGTACTGTAGGAGCCCTTCAATTTGAAGTAATCCAATATCGTTTGAAACACGAATACGGAGCGTCATGTACTTATGAAAATCATAATGTATATAAGGCTTGCTGGATTTCCTGTAGTGACCCTGTTCAACTTGAGGAGTTTAAGAAAGTAAAATACAGATCCATGGCAATGGATAAATTTGGCAGGGATGTGTTTTTAGCCGATTCCGCTTTCACCATTCAGATGGCTGAGCAAAAATTTCCACGAGTGAAATTTCATTTTACCTCAGAGTTTGAGGATCAATAAAATTTTAATTTAGTAGGATACTTCTGTTTGGTGAATTTTCTTCTCAAAGACCTCTTCACCTAACTCGTTGTATACTTCTAGTGTACAAATTCGTTTTCTGTAATCACCTTCAACTTTAATACGAGCAAAGTTTCCTCCAAATTTTCCGTCAGCACTTAGTCCTGGAAATTGCATTTCATAAAGAGGATAGGCATTTTCTCTGTTTGAAGAAAGCAATTCTGCTTGATCTGTGTCTCCTGTTACAAATACGACACCATCGATTCTAGAAAGGTGCAATCGATGCATCAATTCATCATATTCTTTAGCGTATGCACTGAAAGGCTCAGTATCGATTCCGTCTGATAAAATACTATTTCCGGTAACGATGAATTTAAATGTAGCGTTAGATGCTGTAATTTCATTGATAAACCGGGTCATTTGGTCTGCTCCAAGCATTTCTGGGTTGGGATCGTCTAATGAGGTTTTGAACATTCGATTGTCTAACATGAAAATTTCAATGTCTTCGTAATCAAAGCGCTTGTAAACACCATATTCTCTAAATGTGTAATTATAGATTTTTTTGGGTGCATTTGGCCAAAACATATTGAAAGCCATTAATGAAGAGTCTTTCAGAGCAAAGCGCGTGTCTGAGGTTTCTACGCCAAAATCCATTTTATTCCAAGTAGCAATTTGAGGTGTTAATTTCAAAAAGTTGTTTACGTTTTCTCGTTTTCTAATGCTTTTATACTTTTCAAGAATATTTTTAAAAGAATTTCCATCTTGACGGTCTAGATAAATATTGTTACCCATCCAAACCATGAAGTCGGATTCAATATTAGACATGGTGTTGAGGATTTTATCTCCACCATCATTTTTGTCAGAGATATTTAAACCGTGTCCTAAAAGAAAGTAGGTGTCCGCTAGGTAATTACGGGGGGTATAAATATCCATGTCTTCTTCGACCAAAACAGAATCTAGATATACTTCTACGTGATATTCAGTGTCTGGAATGAGCTCTTCAAGAGTTAATACCACAGGGATTTCAGTACCATTGTTGTAATCTGAAATGTGAAAGTCATACCAAGCAGAGTTGTTGTAGCTTTTTGGATCCGTGATGTCGTAAACCAATTCTTGACTTCTGTTTTCGTCAAAGTTCTCTAATTTGATAATGATCTCTTTCGTTTCTTTAGAGACCAGCATCCACATTTGTGCATGGTAGTTGTCTATGTACGATAGCATAGGGCCCGAAATCAAATTTGAAGATTCTTGAGCTCTCACATTCTTTTGAGCAAAAGATGAATTCGTGTTGAGTAATAGCGCCGAAGCTATTAAAAGTAAATATCTAGTCATTGTAGTTCTTTTTCACGATCAAAGCGTAAATATATGCAAATTGTGTTTAATGAAAAACCCCACATTCATGTGGGGTTTTATGGGGTGTAAATCTTGAATTATTTTACATCAACTAATTCTACATCAAACTCTAAGGTAGCTTTAGCGGGGATAACGGGTGGGTAACCTCTTTCTCCATAAGCTAAGTGAAAAGGAATGATAAAAGTTGCTTTACCACCTACTTTGAGTTCAGCTATACCTTCATCCCATCCTTTGATGACTCTACCAGCTCCTAAGGGAAAGTCAATAGGATCTCCACGTTCAATGGAGGAGTCAAATACAGTGCCGTCCATAAGTCTACCTGTATAGTGTACCGAAACTGTTTTTCCTACAATTGCTTCCATACCAGTACCTTCCACTTCATTTGCGATGATTAATCCAGATGCTGTAGTTCGAGCATTTGGATACTTATCATCGAGTTCTTTCTTAAGCGCTAGCGAAGCACTTTTCTCTTTTTCTTTTAAATTCCCTTCGAAGTTTTTTACTTCGTTGGCGAAGATTGTTGATGCATCAAACGCACTGGCAGCATTTCCAATTCTTTTGATGTTTACTTTTTCAAGTATATCATCTTGAACGATTGCGTTTACGATATCCATACCTTCCAGGACTTTACCAAAGACGGTGTGCTTGTTGTCTAACCAATCTGTAGCGACATGGGTAATGAAAAATTGAGACCCATTAGTTCCTGCTCCTGCATTGGCCATGGATAATATTCCAGGTCCTTCATGTTTCAATTCAGGATGAAATTCGTCTGGAAAATTGTATCCAGGACCACCAACACCTGAGCCTTTTGGACAGCCACCTTGCACCATAAAATTGTCAATTACTCGATGAAATTTAAGTCCATCGTAGTAAGGAATGCCTTCCTCTTTTTCTTTGTTTGGAATATTTCCTTCAGCTAAGCCCACAAAATTAGCAACAGTCATAGGACACTTTTCGAATTCTAAAGACAAAAGAATATTTCCTTTGTTGGTTTGAATTTCGGCGTATAATCCGTCTTTCATTTTTTTTCTTTTTTATTTAACGATTTCAATCAATTCTACTTCAAATTCCAGGGTTGCATTCGGAGGGATAACTCCTCCAGCACCTTGTTGACCATAGGCTAAATGGGGAGGGATGATTAAGGTGGCTTTCCCACCAGAGGATAAAAGTGAAATTCCTTCATCCCAACCTTTTATAACTCTGCCGACTCCTAAAGGGAATTCAATAGGAACCCCTCTTCTTACGGATGAATCAAATTCAGTTCCATCAATCAGAGTTCCCGTATAATGAACTTTTACAGTTTCACCTGTTTTGGGACGTTCTCCTTGCCCTTCTTGATTTATGATGTACATTAGCCCGCTTTCCGTTTTTATAGCTTTGGAGGTAAGTTCTTCAATTCTTGCTTTTTCTTCAGCTTCTTTTTCTTTAGCGATACGATCTAACCTTGCTTTCTCTTTTACAAATACTTTTTGAGCATCAAATTTTTTCGCCAACTCACCTGTTCTGAGAATTCTAACAGAAGTAATAGCATCATCTTTTTGAATCTCATCAACGATAGATTGCGATACAGTGTCAATGACGTGACCAAAGACGGTATGTTTTCCGTCCAACCAAGGTGTTTCCTTGTGTGTTATGAAAAATTGCGAGCCATTTGTTCCTGGTCCTGAGTTTGCCATGGATAAAATACCTGATTCCGAATGGCTTAAGTCAGGGTGAAATTCATCTACAAATTTATACCCTGGATCCCCTGTACCAGTTCCTTGCGGGCACCCTCCTTGAATCATAAAGTCTTTGATGACTCTATGAAAGATTAAACCATCGTAATAGGGTGTTCCAATATTTTTTTCATCATTCTCCATTGTCCCTTCCGCCAAAGAAACAAAGTTGGCTACCGTTAAGGGTGCTCTTTGGAATTCGAGAACCAAATTGATGGTACCCTTATTTGTATTTATTTGTGCAAATAAGCCTTGATCCTCTGTGGTTTTAGGGTTCAGTATTTCAGCAGAAGCTTCTGTATCATTGTTGACTTTAGGCTGATCTGTTTCAGACGTACAAGATTGTGCTCCTAACCCAATTAATAGTCCGCAAGCGAAAATTAGTTTTTTCATTTTTTTCATTTTTTCGTTTTGTTTCATGTAGCGAATATACTTTAATTCTTTGGCGTACGATATGGTTTATTTATTCCCTGTAAGTTCAACTTTGTAGTCTGGCAAAATTGCTTTGAACTTATCGATAGCTTCATCCAATGTTCCCATATGAACACCTCCAGCTGCATTGATGTGACCGCCTCCATTAAAGTGTTTTTTGGACAGAAGGTTGGCACGAAAATTATTTACACTTCGGAAGGATATTTTCACTTTGTTTTCATTTTGAACAAAAAAGGCTGTGAAAATGACACCATCAATGGATAAAGCATAATTAACAAATCCTTCTGTATCTCCTTTTATAAAGTTGAATTGGTCCAATTCCTTTTGACTCAGACTCATCACTGCAGTTTGATATTCAGACAATACTTCGAGTTTTTCACTCAAACAATATCCTAACAATTTCAGTCTACTTTCTTTATTGTTATCGAAAAGCTTTTGGTGGATGTTGGCTTGTTCAAGTCCGAGTTCTATAAGTTTCGCTGTTATTTCATGTGTTCTGGCATCTACAGACGAAAAACGGAATGATCCCGTATCTGTAACTAATCCAGTATAAATACACTGAGCAATACCTACAGTCATCAAGTTGTTCCAACCCATTTCCTCAATAAATTCATAAATCAATTGTGCTGTAGAAGATATACCCGGTACCGAAAACATGATATCTGCAAAGTCACTTGGATCTTGATGATGATCAATCATTACGAATGTTGCCTTAGAACGTTGTAAGGATTCACACATCATGTCCGTTCTTTGCAAATCATTGAAGTCTAGGCAGAATATCATTGATGAAGTATCAATCAATGTGTTCGCTCGCTCTTCATTACCCTCAAATTCTAGAACATCATTGTTGTTGGGTAGCCAATGTAAAAACTTTGGGTAACTGTTGGGTACAACAAGAGAGACTTTGTAGCCTTGAGCTTTAAGGACTTGATACAAAGCTAAAGAAGAACCCATAGCATCACCATCAGGACTTCGATGTGTGGTGATTAAAATATTTGGTTTCTTTTTGAGTTCGTTATGTATGGATTCGAAGATCTGTTTTTTCATAGTTGCCAAAATTAGTGATTTCTCAAAGATTTTAATTAATTTCGCCGCGAATAAAAACGAAACAATGGCAACGAACCGAACATTTACTATGCTAAAGCCTGATGCAGTCGAGAACGGACACATCGGTGCTATTTTAGAGAAAATCAATGCTGCAGGATTTAGAATTGTAGCAATGAAAATGACTCAACTATCAAAGTTAGACGCTGAGGCGTTTTACGCGATTCATTCTGAGAGACCATTTTTTGGTGAATTGGTTGAATACATGACTTCAGGTCCTATTGTATCAGCAATTCTAGAAAAAGACAATGCGGTTGAGGATTTCCGTACGTTGATTGGTGCTACCAATCCTGCAGAAGCTGCAGAAGGTACCATCCGTAAAATGTATGCAGAATCTATTGCTGCTAATGCCGTTCACGGTTCTGATTCCGATGATAATGCAGCTATTGAGGGTGCTTTTCACTTTTCGGGAAGAGACAACTACTAAGTAGTTTTTGAGACAATATTGAAAATAAAAAACCCCTTATCGAAGGGGTTTTTTATTGTCTGAAGATTATTTGATTTTTAATTTCTTGCGTATTCTTTTTGGCAGTGCATCTTTATGCAGCATGATGTCCATGGTTTTGTATTCTACATATGCTTCTGACGCATAGAAGTATCCATCGCAATCGTTGTGTTTTAGTCCCCAAGAGTTTTTAACAATGTAATATTTTTTCCCCACTTGATCTTTTACAATACCGGTTACGTGCATTCCATGGTCGTCTGTAGTTTCGTAGTTGTCGAAAGCAATTTGGCGCATTTCCTGAGTAATGTTTTGCTCTTCGCAAGGGGCATCAAAAACAGTACTTTTCTTCTCAGCTCCTGCATCAGAGAAATTTTCATTGTCTTTACCTGATTTTTTAATTTTTGATTCATCCACAGGGATTAAAGCCAAACCATCTCTAAAAGAAAACCCTTTTTCGGATACGTCACTAGCCCAAGCAATTGAATATTTATTCATTAAAGCATGGTCGATAACTTCCATCATTTCTTCCATAGGAATATTGTAAACAGATTTCATCATCCAGTTGTCCGGGACTTCAAGAACAAATTCTTCATAATAAGGGTGGTGGGTGAAGGAGGCGATGAAGACGTAATCATCCGCATTAAAGTTTAAAGATTTGGCAAAAGACCTTGGTGTATATTCTTTTTCCTGATAGGTGAATTTCTCAGGTATTTCACCCAAATACGTGTCTAAAACAGCTTCGTAAGCCGTTTTCCACAAAGGGGTTAAGGTTTTCTGTTCAGCATCAACAACGGCTTTTACCATACCGAAAAGAATATGATCCATTTCACCGTGGTTAAATTTTTCTTCATTGCTGGGGTTTCCCGAGTATGTTTCTAGGGGAACGATGCCATGTTCTTTTATCATTTCACTCACATCATGAAATGCTCCACCAGGACCAAAATTTAAATGTCCATGCATTCTTACATATTGTTCTGCTTTATCAGAGTAGGTGTTTCGTACAATAAACATTTCCGACAATTCGTGTTTACCCCCACCCAAACGCATGATTTCTGACTCGATGAATGACAATGCTGAAAAACTCCAGCAAGTACCCGTTCTTCCTTGACTTTGAACTTCAGTTGCTTCAAGGTCCACCAGAACCTTAAAGTCATATTCACTTCCTTTTTTGTTGGTGATGATATCTTGTGCAGGTAGCACCATGTAAAAAAATGATACCAAGGCAATTAAAGTTGTTTTTCTCATCATGTTGTAGGTGTTGAATAGAATTGAAATTTTTAGTCAATAACAAATTGGTAAGGCATTCTAGCCTGAACACCTTTTAAGCTTTTAAGGTCTTCCAGTGTTTTGTAATATTTGTATTGGTTTCCTAGCTGTGATTTCATCCACGAGGTTTTTACGCCCTCCTCTAGTTGATTTAAAAGTTTTTGAAAAGGATCTTGCTGTTTGGGCAATTCATAAATTTGGAAATGTTCCATTTTCGCCAAAATGGAAGCCTCTTCTATGGCATCCTCTAAGCCCCCAAATTCATCAATTAAATTGGTTTTTAAAGCACTCGAACCTGACCAAACACGACCTTGTCCAATGTTGTCAACATCCAATTTGTTCATTTGACGCCCCTCAGCAACTTTTAAGATAAAATCTTCGTAGATGTGAACAACACTTTCATGAATGATGTCATATTCTTCTTTGCTCAGTGGCCTATTTATACTGCCCATATCAGAGAATTTGTTGGTTTTAACTTGATCGAAAGTAAGTCCAAGCTTATCGGTAAGTAATTCTTCAACGTTCATAACGATGCCAAACACACCTATAGATCCCGTAATTGAATTGGGAGATGCATATATCTTATCAGCTCCACATGCAATGTAGTAGCCTCCAGAAGCAGCTACATCACCCATAGAAACGACTACAGGCTTTTTCTTTTGAGCTAATTTCATTTCTCTCCAAATGACATCAGATGCCAAAGCACTCCCTCCGGGTGAATTTACACGAAGTACAATAGCTTTTACTTTTTCATCTTTTCTGGCTTTACGGATGGCTTTGGAGATTCGATCAGAACCTATGGTGGTTTCACTTCCTGCGCCTGAAACAATTTCTCCTTGTGCGTAAACGACCGCGATTTTATCTTTTTTTAATTTTTCTACTAGATTTTCATTTTGAACGCTGTCGTATTTTTTGAGGCTGATGAACGTAACATCATCAAAGTTATCTTTTCCCATCAAATCGGTGAAATGTTCGTGTAATTCGTCTTTGTAGTGCAGCTGATCAACCAGACCTAAGTCTAGAGCATCTTTTGGAGTTCGAACCATTAAGTTGTTAGCGATTTCATTGAGTTTTTCAACGGAAATATTTCTTTCTCGAGCTACATTTTCTTGGAATTCATCCCAAATGGAATTGACAAATATTGTTACCTGTTCTCGATTTGAATCACTCATTTCATTTAATATGAAGGGCTCCACAGCACTTTTAAATTTACCGTGTCTGATGATTTGTGGTTCTATTCCTATTTTTTTTAGTGCATTGGTATAGAAAATAGTCGAACTGTTAAGTCCATTGTATTCTAGCGCTCCTTCAGGGTAAATACAAATATCATCAGCTACTGAAGCTAAATAGTATGCTCTTTGGGTGTATGTTTCTGAATAGCTGACAATAAATTTACCTGATTCCTTGAAATTAAGTAGTGCTTTTCGAATCTCACCTATGGTAGCAAAACCGGCATTTAAGAATCCAATATCAAGGAAGATTCCTTTGATGTTTTCGTCTGATTTTGCTTTTTTAATATTCTTAAGGATATTGTTTAGTCCTAAGGTACTGGATTCTTCTCCCATGAGATCATAGATTTCAAAGGGACTTTCTTCATAGCGGTCTTGAATACTGCCGTGTAATTTTAAGGACAGAATATGTTCTTCTTTAAGTTTTGTATTTTTTGACTCCCCACTCGTTGCTAAAACTGAGATGATGATGATAAGAGCGAAGACTCCAATGATTAGACCTATTGAGGATGCTAATGTGAATTTCAAGAATTGTTTCATGATTTATTACATAAAATGAATATTATCAATGATATGAATTTTTAGTTTGATGGATGTAAGGATTAGTACTCTTTAACAAAGAGTAACAGTTCTTTTGCCTTAATCATTAAATTGTTTTATCAAATCTCGAAGTCGAGCAGCTTCCATAAAATCTAGATCTTTGGCAGCTTTGTCCATGGCTCTTCGTAACTCATTAATTTTTTTACGTTTGTTTTCTTCGGTGAGGTATTTGATATCATTTTCATTGACCGTAAGTTTTGATTCGGGCTCCGCAGCCTCATTGTAGCTTTTCCCAATCACGGCCGTTTGTTTCAAAATACTTTCTTTAGATTTCTTAAGCGCAAAAGGAGTAATGTTATGTATTTCGTTGTATTTGATTTGTAGATTTCTTTTTCGGTCGTTGTCGTCCATTGTTCTTTGCATGGAGTCGGTTATTTTATCCGCATAAAATATAGCTTTTCCTTTTACATGTCTGGCGGCTCTCCCAACAGTTTGCGTGAGGGATCTTTGAGAACGTAAGAATCCTTCTTTGTCAGCATCTAAGATGGCAACGAGAGAAACTTCAGGTAAATCCAGGCCTTCTCGAAGTAAGTTTACACCGATGAGGACATCGAATTTCCCTAAACGTAAATCACGCATTATTTCCACACGTTCTAGGGTGTCAACATCAGAATGTATATAGCGGCATCGGATGGAATATTTAGTGAGATACTGAGTGAGTTCCTCAGCCATTCTCTTAGTAAGTGTCGTCACCAATATTCGTTCGTCATCCTCAACACGTTGTGTAATCTCTTCTAATAGATCATCAATTTGATTCTGTGAAGGACGAATTTCAATGGTAGGATCAAGCAGTCCAGTAGGGCGTATTATTTGTTCTACGATAACACCTTCCGATTCTTCTAACTCATAATCCGCAGGGGTAGCACTCACATATATTGTTTGACTAACGACACCTTCAAATTCATCAAATTTTAGAGGTCTGTTGTCCATAGCTGATGGAAGTCTGAATCCATACTCAACCAAATTTTCTTTTCGAGAACGATCACCACCATACATGGCGCGAACTTGTGGAAGTGTTACATGGCTTTCATCGACAAAGAGCATGAAGTCATCTGGGAAATAGTCAATCAAACAAAAGGGTCTGGTTCCCGGACTACGTCCATCTAAATAGCGGGAGTAGTTTTCTATTCCTGAGCAGTATCCCAATTCCTGAATCATTTCTAAGTCAAAGTTAACACGTTCTTCTAATCGCTTTGCCTCAAGATGTTTTCCGATTTCTTTAAAATAATCCACTTGTTTAATCAGATCGGTACGAATGTCGTGTTTAGCAACATCCAATCGATCTTTCGATGTAACAAAGATGTTTGCTGGGTAAACATTGATTTGGTCAAAAAGATCAATTCTTTGTCCGCTAACGGGGTCAAACGACTCAAGAGACTCTATTTCGTCATCCCAAAATAAAACGCGTAACCCAAAATCAGAATAGGCAGGGAAAATATCCACACAATCTCCTTTAACTCTGAATTGACCTCGCTCTAATTCAGTTTCCGTTCTAGAATATAGTGATGCTACAAGTGCTAAAAGTAATTCCTGTCGATTTAGGATTTGCCCTTTTTCCAATTCGATGACGTTTTTACTAAACTCATCAGGGTTTCCAATTCCATAAATACACGATACAGAGGAGATGACAATGATGTCTCTTCTGCCTGACAGTAATGATGATGAAGCACTAAGTCTGAGTTTTTCGATTTCATCATTAATCGATAAATCTTTTTCAATGTAGAGTCCAGAGTGGGGTATGTATGCTTCGGGTTGGTAATAGTCGTAATACGACACAAAATATTCGATAGCATTGTTTGGGAAGAATTGCTTGAATTCTCCGTACAATTGGGCCGCAAGAGTTTTGTTATGACACAAGATAAGTGCCGGTCGATTTACTTCTTTGATGACGTTCGCCATCGTGAAAGTTTTTCCAGACCCTGTTACCCCTTGTAGTGTTTGGTTAGAGACCCCTTGATTAAGTCCATCAACAATTTCCTTGATGGCTTTGGGTTGATCTCCCGTAGGCTGAAATTCAGAACGGAGTTCGAAATTTTTCATATCTTAAAAAAAAGCATTCCATTTGGAATGCTTAGATGTGTTATAATTTTTTTACAAAATCCATTCTAGATTTAATCTCTAGAAGCTTTTCCTTTTGCTTGTCTATATTTTTTTTGACATCTAAAAGCAATGGGTTATCGTCTTTAGCATGTTTGAAAAAGCTTATGTTGTTTTCTAGAAGTGTCAATTCATCTTTACACTTTTTAGACTCTTGTTGAAGTTTGTATAATTCTTCACTCAATTTAGATGGATCCTCTTCAGCAAGAATAGATTCAATTTTAGTTTTGAATTGAATGTCTCGTTTTTCTGCCTTATCAATGTCTAATTGTTCAAAATACGAATCAATCATTTTTCGGAATGAACCTTCAATAGATTTAATGTTTTTCCGAGGAACTCTCCCCAAGTCTTTCCATGAATTAATGAATCCTTTGATGGTCTCAACGTCTTTCCTGGTGTCGCCAGAGTTTTTAAATTCCCCCACTTCTTCTAGAAAACCTTTTTTTGCTTCTAGGTGTGATGTTAACTTTTCATCTTCTATGGATTGTTGTTTCTTGAGGTTATCAAAGAACGTATTGCAAGCAGTTTTCAGTCTGTTCCAAAGAAGGTCTGATTCCTTTTTTGATGCCATACCGGACTTCTTCCAATCGCTTTGTAATTTCTTCAAAGTGTTTGCTGTTTCCTTCCAATCCTCGCTGTCAGTTAATGCTTCAGCTTGGTTAACTATTTCAATTTTTACAGATAAATTATCTTTTTGATTTTGCTTTAGGTGTTTGTAAAAGTCGTTTTTGTTGGAGTTGAATGTTTTTATAGCTGAGATGAATCTTGTCCAAGATTTATCATTTTGTTCACGACTTATAGGACCGATTTTTTTCCAATCTTCTCTTAGCTGTTTGACTTCATCAGATTTTTTTTGCCACTTATTATGATGCGTCAATGCTGTGTAGTCGATGACTTCTACTTTTTCGCAAAGTACTAGTTTTGATTGGTAGTGGACCTCGAATGATTCTTTTCTTTTTTCAAAATAGTCATTACGCTTTTTGTGAATTAGTTTTGTTGCAGCTTGAAAACGTTTCCAAATAGGCTCTCTGTCATTTTTGCCAACCGGACCAGTTTCTTTCCAGTCTTCATGCAGTTCTTGTAAAATACCGAAAGATAAGTCAAGGTTTTCTTCTTCAACAATACTTTCAGCTTTTTCACAGAGCGCATTCTTTTTCTCTAAATTTCTTTTGAATTCAATGTCTCTTAGATCATTGTTAATTCTCAAATAGTCAAAAAAGTTTTCTACGTGATGGTGGTAGGTTTTCCAAAGATTATCTAGTTCAGACTTTGGAACTTGTCCAACCAGTTTCCACTTTTCTTGAATCGCTTTGAAATGCTCAAAAGTTTCTTTTATTTTTTCATCGGTATTGATGAGTCCTTTCAATTCTTGAATCAACTCAAGTTTAATCTTGAGATTGCTTTTCATTTGCTTATCTAAATCCCCGTAAAAGGCATCTCTTAGGGTTTTGTATTTTTTTAAAACCGATTTAAATGAATCGGTGTCTGGATAAATGAACTCAAAGTTTTCAGCTTCGTCTGATTCAGAAATTTCATGCTCAGCTTTAAACGCTTCTAAGGCTTTTTTGTAAGCATCGTTACTTCGATCGTAAAACACTTTTTTAGCCTCATCTATTTGGGCCTTCATCGATTGTATTGGGCTTGAATCAAGAAGGGAATTCAATTTAGAGACTAACGATTCGGTATCAAGTTTCGTGAAATCAATAGAGTCTATAATTTCGTTGTTTATCGAAGACTCATCGTTTTTTTCAATTTCGATGGTTTTTTTAACATCGATTGGCTCTGTAATCATTGTTTCTTCTGTATCCATGGTACTAATCTAATTTTACGAATAGCAAATATATGAATTAAACATATTCAAATAACTTTGATTTTTCGTGCTTATAAATCTCTATTGTTTTTTCAACATTATGTAAGTCAGTTGTTTGTCTGTTTGTTAAGGTCTCTTGTGAAAGATAGTTTCTTCATTAAGTTGCCGTACAAATGCTTTTCGTAGATTTGCTGACTTAAATGATGTTTTTATGTCTGTGATTGACGAACTGAGAAGAGAGGGAGATATTTTTCAAGCCTATGAAATGGCGAAAGTGCGTTTGAAAGCTAAACCGGACCAAAGTCTAGTAAAGCACGATTTAGCACGTGTCCTCACAGATCTTCTACAAAAGAATTGTTACCTGGTGCAATCGGAGTCCTTTTTCAACTATTTGAATGAGTTTTATGCATTAAATATTCCTGATCGGCATTCTGTTATTCATGAAAATATCATGTGGCAAGTCGGGAAGTTCATCAAAGAGTTAACTCGTTCTGAAGCACCTTCCGAAGTTTTTGATCAGCTCTATAATTTAATTAATCATGTTAATTTACCTGCCGGCACCAGCCTATTTACATTTATAGTAAGCTCTGTACTTGAGTCCAAAGAATTTAATGATTCATACATCAAAATTCTTATCAAGAATCGAGTACGTCACCTACCGGCAAATCATTTTGAAGCGATAAATGAAGGGGGAGAGAAAAAGCCATCTCTGGGAGAGTTACTCCTTCTTACAATTGCGAAGAATCTCACCAATCAAAAAGAGGCTAATTCTTCTGACATTCATGTATTGCTCGAGGAATTGGATTATGTCGGAGAACACTACACCAATATCCCTTACATTGATTACTACAAGGCAAAGTCTTATTTGACATTGAAAGATTTTAAAAGTGCCGAAAAAGCGATCCTTTCTTACCTTAAAAAAAGGAGTAAAGAGCATTTGGCCTGGGAGCTACTTTCTGATATTATTGATGATCAGGATCGAAAAATACAGGCATTATGCAAAACGGTTATTTGTCATTCTAACCCTGGCCAATTATTGCGTTCGCAAACCAAACTCTTTTACTTGCTAATCAAAGAGAAAGAATTTGTTGTAGCCAAATCATTACATCAATCGATCACGAATACTCACAGAGAACTTGGTAAGAAAAGCTCTGAAGAATGGTTGTCTTTTACAAATGAGCCCTGGTTCAAGAATGCAAAACGCGATTTGAGTTTTTTCACCTATTGTTATCGAAGGTCTAAAGAGATTGTTGCTTACGTTTTTGAGGATTGGAAAGCACAGAATGGAATCATTTATGGGTTGAATCTAGCCAAAGATCTAGCCGAGTTCGTTGTTGCGGATGATATTCATGGTGCATTTAAGTTTTTTGGAGATAAGAATCTTAAAGTTGGTGACTTTGTAAGTTTAAAACTTCAAAGGGTTGCAAACCATGAAGGTGTTAGGTATAAAGCACTTCATTTTGAGAAATCAGATAAACGACCTAAAAGAACGATATACAAGGTTGTAGAAGATCACATCAGAGAAGATAGCGACGGACACTACGTTGGCTCTGTCCCCATCAATTTTAGTTTTGCAGAATCTAAAGGGTATAACTTAGGCGATGTAGTTCGAGTAAAAGCCGTCAAGTTACCTTCATCAAAGTTTAGAGAAAATTCAAAGTGGAAAGTTCTTTCAATGTTTTCTAAAAAGAGTGAGTAGACTATTTCGGTCAGCATTTTTAAAACTCAGAATATTTTAAAAAAGGTCAAAAAAAAAGTCCCACATTTTTGTGGGACTTGAGCGAGAGACGAGACTCGAACTCGCAACCCTCAGCTTGGAAGGCTGACGCTCTACCAATTGAGCTACTCTCGCTTGTTTTATTGTGGTGGGAGAAGGATTCGAACCTTCGAAGGCTAAGCCAGCAGATTTACAGTCTGCCCTCGTTGACCGCTTGAGTATCCCACCTCAAAACAATAAAAATTCTAAAAAGAACTAAGAGCCGATGGAGGGACTCGAACCCACGACCTGCTGATTACAAATCAGCTGCTCTAGCCAGCTGAGCTACATCGGCTTAATTAATTTCGGCTGCGAATATATTAAAGATTTTTTTCACAAACTGCAGTTTTTCGTCCTTTTTTAGTGGGTTGATTCTATTTGCTTGAAATTCTGATATTTATAGGTTTTTTTATTTTCTTTGATCAGTTATTTATCCTTTTAAGATACCGAATTCATTATGTAACTGAGTTAGAAACACTTTAAATGGACATTATTTTCGTAGTCGTTCCTTGCTTATTTTTTCCAATTACAAAAATAGTTGTTCATCTGTTTAATATAAATGGATTGTTTTTGTGATTTTCCCAACACTTTTGTTATTTTTATTCTAATAGAAGAATCATTTTTGTGATAGTATAGCAGTATTTTATCTTTAATAATAATAATATGATAAATTATGAATGAAATAAAAATATTGATAGCCGATGATCATCCCATATTCTTATTAGGTTTGGTTTCTATTATAGAATCTAGTGAGGGAATGCGAGTTGATTATGTAGCTTCCAATGGCGAACAAGCCCTAGAAATGATTTCCATCAACAAACCTCATATTTCGATTTTAGATATTGCTATGCCCGGATTAGACGGCATTAAAGTGACACGTAAAATCAAAGAATTAAATTTAGAGACTAAGGTGATTGTACTTACCATGTATAAAAATGAAGCCATATTTAACCTAGCTCTCGATTACGGTGTTTCAGGTTATGTTTTAAAAGATAACGCATCTACAGATATCGTTAATTGTATCAAAGCCGTTATTCGAGGTGAGTTGTTTGTATCACCCCATATAATGGGTTTTTACAACAACAGAAAAGATGGCTTGAGAAGCAATATAATCAAGTACATTAATATGCTTACAGATGCTGAAAAAAAGGTCTTAAGATACATCTCAGACAATAAGAGTACAAATGAGATTGCTGAAAAACTTTTTTTAAGTGGTAAAACAGTTCAGAATCACCGTTTTAGTATTTGTAGAAAAATGGAGTTGGAGGGCGTTAATTCTCTTCTAAGTTTTTCGCTACAAAACAAGTACATCATTGACTTGATTTTGGCCCAAGAGTCTTATTGATTGTGAACGAACAGCGACCTTTAACCCTACACTTATTCTAACAAAAGAGATCCTGTTTTATCCTTAAGTTGTTATTCTTACAAATAAGTACTATTTAATGTCTGCTAGTCATTTATTCTGTGTAATTTCGCACCTTAAATTTTGACGATGAAATCAATACGTAACATAGCTATTATAGCTCACGTTGACCACGGTAAAACTACTTTAGTTGACAAAATCATTCACGAATGTCAAATCATGGATCCCAGAAAAGATACCGGTGAACTCATTCTTGATAATAATGATTTAGAAAGGGAACGTGGAATAACCATTCTATCTAAGAATGTTGCTGCCAATTACAAAGGTGTTAAAATTAACATTTTGGATACTCCCGGTCACGCCGATTTTGGTGGGGAAGTTGAGCGTGTTTTGAAAATGGCAGATGGAGTTCTTCTTTTAGTTGATGCTTTTGAAGGAGCTATGCCTCAAACACGTTTTGTTTTAAGTAAAGCGATTTCACTAGGACTCAAGCCTATTGTAGTCGTGAATAAGGTAGATAAAGAAAATTGTACGCCTGATATTGTTCAAGAACAAGTATTTGATTTGATGTTCAACTTAGATGCAACAGAAGATCAATTGGATTTTGTGACCATTTATGGCTCTTCTAAGCAGGGTTGGATGAGTACTGATTGGCATAAACCAACCGAGAATATTATCCCTCTGCTGGATGCAGTCTTAGAAACAATACCTGAGGCTCCTTACCATGAGGGTACACCGCAAATGCAAATTACGTCTTTAGACTTTTCGAGTTTTAAAGGTAGAATAGCTATCGGTCGTGTGTTCCGAGGTGACTTAGAGAAAGGTAAAGATTACATGCTGTGTAAAGACGGTGCTACTAAAAAAGTGCGAATTAAGGAGTTGTTCGTTTTTGAAGGTTTAGGAAGGACTGAAGTTGATAAAGTCAGAAGTGGAGACCTTTGTGCAGTTATTGGTTTGGATGATTTTGAAATTGGAGACACACTCGCTGATTTAGAAAATCCGGATGCTATGCCAAGGATATCAGTAGATGAGCCAACGATGAGTATGTTGTTTACCATCAATAATTCTCCCTTCTTTGGTAAAGAAGGAAAGTTTGTGACTTCTAGACACCTTAGGGATAGATTGTTTAAAGAGACAGAAAAAAATCTAGCTCTACGAGTTGAAACAACTGATTCTGAAGATAAATTTAATGTTTTCGGTAGAGGTATTCTTCACTTGTCAGTTCTCATTGAGACCATGCGAAGAGAAGGGTATGAATTGCAGGTTGGGAAACCTCAGGTTATTGAAAAAGTGATTGATGGTGTTAAATGTGAGCCCTACGAAACTTTGGTGATTGATGTTCCTGAAGATTTTTCAGGTAAGGCTATCGAATTGGTCACTCAACGTAAAGGTGATTTACTTGTAATGGAGCCAAAAGGAGATCTACAACACCTTGAGTTTGATATTCCATCAAGAGGTTTGATAGGTTTGAGAAATAATATGTTAACAGCAACTTCTGGACAGGCAATTATGACGCACCGTTTCAGAGAGTTTCTAGCATACAAAGGTGAAATCCCGTCGAGAATGAAGGGGTCATTAATATCTATGGAACAAGGAGCTTCAACCGGTTTTGCCATCAATAGATTGCAGGATAGAGGGCGGTTTTTCGTTGCACCAACAGACATTATTTATAAAGGACAAGTTGTAGGAGAGCATTCTAGAGACAACGATTTGGAAGTCAATTTAGTAAAAGGTAAGCAATTGACTAACATGAGGAAGTCAGGATCTGATGATGCAATGAAAATTGCACCAAAAATTGTATTTTCTTTGGAAGAATCAATGGAGTATATAAGTGAAGATGAATACCTAGAGATTACTCCAGCAAGTCTCAGAATGAGAAAGATAAAATCATAGTACTTACATATTTCTGAATCAAAACGACCACATATGTGGTCGTTTTTTTATTTCATATCTTTATCTTAGCTCTATGAAGGTAGCCATAATTGGAGGCGGAGCAGCAGGTTTTTTTTCTGCATTTTCCGTTAAAGAACACCACCCAAATGCAGAGGTCATTATCTTTGAAAAGACTGATAAGTTGTTGTCTAAGGTCAAAATTTCTGGCGGTGGACGGTGTAATGTTACGCATGCATGTTTTCAGGTAAGTCAACTTTCAAAATCGTACCCTAGAGGTTCAAGGCAGTTAAAAAAAGCTTTTCATCAATTTCAGCCCAAGGACACTGTAGCTTGGTTTTCCAAAAGGGGAGTTGTTCTTAAAACGGAATCTGATGGACGAATGTTTCCTGTCACTGATGATTCCCAAACGATTATAGATTGTTTTTTATTCGAAGCTAGGTCCAAGAACATTCAAATACATAAGAAAGCTCCTATTGAGAAATTGAATAAAGAAACCTCAGGTTATACACTTCACCTCAGGGACTCACAATACTTTTTTGATAAAGTCATTATTGCTACTGGAGGGAGTCATAAAAATAGTGGTTTTGATTGGTTACGTGAGCTCGGTCATTCAATCATAAGCCCGATTCCTTCTTTATTCACCTTTAATATGCCCAAGGAGTCGGTTAAGGAGCTTATGGGACTAGTCGTTCAAGAAGCCACGGTCAGAATTCAAGGTACAAAACTGGAATATAAGGGGCCTGTTCTTATGACCCACTGGGGGATGAGTGGTCCTGCAATACTTAAATTATCTGCTTGGGGCGCTCGATTTCTTCATGAGAAAAATTACCAGTTTCAGGTTCAAATCAATTGGTTGTCGGTTAAAAGCGAGTCTCAAGCTCATGAAATATTGAATACGTCCTTTGGTAAGGCTCCCAAGAAAAAAATTTCAAATCTCAACCCCTTTAATTTGCCTAATAGAATGTGGTATTATTTATTAGATAAAGCAGACATAGAGATGGATATCTTGTGGTTAGATTTGTCAAATAAAAATAAAAATAAGCTCATCAATACACTTTTAAATGATATTTACGCGGTTTCTGGAAAAACCACATTTAAAGAAGAGTTTGTTACTTGTGGAGGACTAAGTCTCGACGATATTAATTTCAAAACTCTACAAAGTAATGTCTGTAATGGTCTATATTTTGCTGGTGAAGTTATGGATATTGATGGTATTACAGGAGGTTTTAATTTTCAAGCTGCTTGGACTACTGGATTCATTGCCGGTAAACTTGAATCTAATTCTGAATGAAATATTGATAAAAAGTGAATTTGCGCATTTATTTCAGCTTCAATAATTGTAAAATACTTTTATATTTGTCCTTCATTTAAATGGTTCAAGGGTATGCCAAAGAAAAATAAGCAGGATGACAGCAATTTCGAAATGATTGCTAAAACCTATCATGGTCTGGAAGATGTGCTGGCCAAGGAGTTACTCCAGTTGGGAGCGCAGGAAATAAAAACACTTCGAAGAGCGGTGAAGTTTAAAGGAGATTTAGGTTTTATGTACAAAGCCAATCTTTCTCTCAGAACTGCAGTGAGAATCATCAAGCCCATCAAAACTTTTAAAGTACGCAATGAGGATCAGTTGTATGCAGAACTCCGTGATATAGATTGGGAGCAATACATGACAATTGATGATAAGTTTGCCGTTGACTCTTTTGTGAATTCACCTCACTTCAATCATTCCCTGTATGTCGCATTAAAAACCAAAGATGCTATAGTTGATCAATTTAGAGATAAGTGTGGTATGCGACCGGACGTTGACCTCGACCAACCTAATCTTAGAATAAATATTCATATTACAGATGAAACCTGTACTTTATCTATTGATAGTTCTGGGAAGTCTTTACACAAAAGGGGATATCGACTTGAAACTAATGAGGCTCCAATTTCAGAAGCTTTAGCAGCAGGACTCATCTTGTTGAGCGGTTGGGATCGGAAATCAAACTTTGTGGATGGTATGTGTGGTTCGGGTACTTTTTTAGTTGAAGCAGCCATGATTGGAGCTAACATTCCTGCGAACATAAATCGAGACCATTTTGCTTTTCAAGATTGGCCTGATTTCGACTCAGGACTCTGGGAGTTAATCAGAAGTAGTAAATTAAAGAGAGCCGAGGATTGTTACGGTAAAATAATTGGTTACGATTTAAATCCGGAGACTGTAGCCTCTGCAAAAATCAATATTGAAAATTCAGGACTACAAGATTACATTGAAATACATTGTGCTGATTTCTTTGAAACAAAAAAACCTGAAGGACCCACACATTTGGTGTTTAATCCACCATACGGGGTTCGAATACAGGGAGATATACCTGAAATGTATAAGAGTATCGGTGATACCTTAAAAAAGAACTATTCAGGATCAGAAGCTTGGTTTTTGACTTCTCATTTGGAAGGATTAAATCATGTTGGATTGAGAGCCTCTAGAAAGATAGAAATTTATCAAGCAAAGCTAGAGTGTCGTTTTGTGAAGTATGAAATGTATTTGGGTACAAAAAAAATGAAAAATAAGCAGAATTGATGTTTTCGGAAGTAACATATGTTGATGTTATTCTCCCTCTACCACTGCAGCAAAAGTTCACCTATCAGTTAGATCATGAGCAGGTTTCAAAAGCTCAAATAGGATGTAGGGTTGCGGTACCTTTTGGACGAACAAAAATATACGCCGGAATCATAGATTCTATTCATCACAACACTCCAGATTACGAAACTAAATTTGTTCTTGATGTTTTAGATGATGCTCCCATTGTTTCCAGAAAGCATATAGATCTCTGGCATTGGATTGCCGAGTACTACATGTGCTCTATAGGAGAGGTGATGAATGCGGCATTACCTTCGTCTTTTAAATTAGCCAATGAAACCTACATTGTTTTGCATCCGGAATGGAATCATGACACATCGAAACTTACCGATGCTGAATTTTTAGTTACAGATGCTCTTCAGCTTCAAAAACGCTTAAAGATTCAGGAAATAGGTCAAATCTTGCGTCGCAAAATTGTCTTGCCATTTGTGAAAAAGATGCAAGAATTAAATATCGTTCAAATTGAGGATGAAGTGTCTGAACGCTTCAAGCCTAAGATTCGTAAGATGATGCGCTTGAATCCATTGTTGAATCCGGAATCTGCCATCGAAAGGTTGAAGTCACACAGACGTTCTCCGAAACAAGAGGAGTTTCTCCTTAAGTTCTTATCAGAAAAAAGTGAGGATGTACCTTTTCATCCGTTTTGCAAACGTCAAGGGTTTAAAACTTCCTATGTTAAAGCCCTTGTTCAGAAAGAGATTGTTGAGCTTTACGAATTGGAAGTAAACCGTATTGAACAAGAGCAATTACAGGGCACACCACTATTAGATTTAAATACCGAACAAGTGTCTGCATTAGAGCTGCTTGAATCGAATGTAAAAAAGGTAAATCTTTTGCATGGTGTAACTTCTAGTGGAAAAACGGAAGTATACATTCATCTCATCAAAAAATATATTGACTCCGGAAAACAGGTGTTGTACATGGTTCCTGAAATAGCTTTGACCACTCAATTGGTTTCACGTCTTAAGCATGCTTTTGGTGATAAAGTAGGGGTCTATCATTCTCGTTTTGGAATGCATGAACGTGCTGAGTTGTGGCGTGATGTAAAAAATAATCTTCGTTTTCCAATTGTTATAGGCGCTCGCTCTTGTGTATTTTTACCTTTTGAGGATTTAGGTCTGATTATCGTTGATGAAGAGCATGAAAGCTCTTTTAAGCAACAGGATCCGGCTCCGCGTTATCAAGCTAGAGATGTTGCGGTATACATGGGTCACCATTTCGACTGTCAAGTAGTTTTAGGAACAGCCACCCCATCATTAGAAACAGCTTTCAACGTGAACAATGGCAAATACGGTTTATGTTCACTAAAACAACGATTTGGAGGCTTTAAATTACCAGAAGTTCATCTTGTTGATGTCGCTCATGCATACAAACGCAAACGAATGAATGGTCATTTTTCCAACGCTTTGTTGATGGCTGTTGAAAATACTTTGGATCGTGGAGAGCAAGTCTTATTGTTTCAGAATAGAAGAGGCTTTGCTCCTCAACAAGAGTGTCAGTCTTGCGGTCATGTTCCCCAGTGCAAGCATTGTGATGTTAGTTTAACCTTTCATATGAGTAGTTCCATGCTGAGGTGTCATTACTGTGGATATTCAGAAAAAAATTCAAATCATTGTAAATCCTGTAACAAGCAGGATGTAAAATTGAAGGGCTTTGGTACAGAGAAAATAGAAGATGAATTGCAAGATTTATTTCCAAATCGAGTGATACGGAGAATGGATTTAGACACCACAAGGAAGAAAGATTCTTATGAGAATATATTGAATGCCTTTGAGGATCAGGAAATAGATATACTTGTTGGTACACAAATGATTTCCAAGGGTTTAGACTTTTCTTCTGTTGGCTTAGTTGGTGTGCTTAGTGCAGATCAAATGTTAAATTTTCCTGATTTCAGGGCTTTTGAAAGGTCTTTTCAAATGCTTTCTCAAGTTTCAGGTAGAGCAGGTCGTAAAAAGTCAGATAGTGAGGTCATTATTCAGACGTTTCAACCCGATCATGAGATTTTAAAATTTGTAAAAAATCACAATTATTCCGACTTGTTAAAAGGTCAGTTGATGGAGCGTCAAGCATTTCGGTACCCTCCTTATTATAAACTAATACATCTTAGTGTTCGTCATCGCAATAGAAGAGTTGTTGAGCAAGCCTCGTCTGTATTAGCCAATTCACTTAGAACGGTTTTTGAACACCGAGTTTTAGGCCCAGAATACCCTGCTTTTGAGCGTTTGAAAGGCTATTATCAAAAACAGATTCTTCTAAAACTAGAAAGAACTTTGTCGTACCCTGATTCAAAGAAAAAGTTAAGAAGGTTTGTCAATGGTATCTTAAGTCACGAAAGTTTTAGAGGTCTTAGAGTTCGAATTGATGTTGATCCTTTTTAGCCTTTTTGTAATTCTACTAAAATAAATCCTTTTGGTTGATTCATATAATTATTTTCTGCCCTAAATTTGTATAAAACAATCAATCTTATCTTTAAATGATCGGAGAAAAGTCATGTCCAAATTGTAAACAGTGGAATGATGCCAAAGACGCCTTTTGTGTTTTTTGTGGTTCTGAGTTGTTTGAAAAGGAGCGACGCGTTAAAGAGAGTTTAGAAGCAAATCCTGACCCATTTAAAGTGCCCCTAATAAAAATTGGGGATAAAGATGGTTATCTGATCGTTTTTGGTAAAAGAATCATTCAATTGGTTCAAATTGTTTTTTTTGGAATATTATCTCTGTTATTATGGATTGCAAGTATATTACCCGGATAACCCTTGGCAATACTATTTTCTTACTTTCAGTTCTCATATTTCTTATGAATGAGTTCGGAGTATTTTTTGTCGGTGATTTTTTTGCAAAGTCATATTTGAATGATCTGATTGCTCCACTGATCATCTTAACTTTAACGAAGTTTTTATTGTCATTTTACTCCAAAAGGATTTATGAATTTTCCACCAAACAATTGGTGTTCTTTTTTTCATACATCTCTATAATTTTTGAATACTTGTTACCAAATTTATCAGATCGTTATGTAGCAGATGCCTATGATTTACTTGCTTATGCTTCGGGAGTAATGCTGTATCATTTTTTGATTAAAAAAAAGGCCTATGAAATTAGAACAGATAATTAACAACAGAAGAAATATAAAACCTCAGTTTTTTTCTGGGGAAACCATACCCGATGATCAGATAAAACAGATACTAGCATCTGCAAATTGGGCTCCCTCACATAGATATACGGAGCCCTGGAGGTTTGTTGTTTTTTCTGGAGTTTCAAGGTCTTCTTTGGGAGTGTTTCAATCAACTCTTTATGATGAAACAATTTCTTTAGAAAACCAGGATCAAGGTAAACGCGATAAGTTGTTGAAGACTCCTTGTTTAGCCTCTCACATCGTAGCCGTTATTGCCAAAAACACTCAGACTCCTAAGGTTCCTTTTGTGGAAGAAATTATGGCGGTTTCGTGTGCGGTTCAAAACATCTTACTTTCATCGGCTTCAAAGGAAATTGCGGTCCATTGGTCATCAGGATTCATGCCAGAATCCGATGCTATGAAGACTTTTGTTGGTTGTAAGTCAATTGATGTTCTTTTGGGATTCCTATACTTTGGAAAGTGTGATCAGAAAATAAACAAACCGGGTAAACGTTTCTCGAGTATCCAGAGTAAAACAACCTGGAGGTAGCTGTTAGATTTGTAGCTTTTTTCGGAATTAAAACCATCCTCAAAGACCCTTGACTTTTAAGCAAGTTTTAGGATGTCAGTAGGCGTATGGCAAACAACGGCTTTGTTCTCATACATTGCCAATGGAGCTTTCAATAAGTTTGGGTTTTTCCTGAGCATTTTGAACCAGGCATTTACACTGAAATTTCTTCCCCTAATATTTTTTTGGTAATAGGGGTCAGCTTTATTGATTAACTTTTTCGGATCTTTTTCTAAGGTGTTTACAAATACCTGGAATAGGGTTCCGGATATCCTTACTGAGTTTAATTCTTGCTTGTTTATTTTTTGGGTAATGGTATGCGCATACGACAATGTTTTTCGATCTCTTTCATTATCCTTGTTGTATAAAATGGTCAATTCTTTTGAGCTTAAATGCATGTAATTTTCATATTGGTTATTCCCTAATATATGAAAAATTGATGATGTAAGCAAGCTGAACGGTACGGAAACCGTAGTCATAATCCTAAAATAGTTACTCGCAAGCGCTCCATAAAGGCTCATTTGGAACTGGAGCGACTACCTTAATCGATTCTTTTTTTACGGGATGTATGAAGCTAATCTCACGAGCATGTAGACATATTGAAGCATCTTTGTTAGATCGTTTGGCTCCGTATTTTAAATCCCCTTTGATCACGCTTCCCATTTGAGATAATTGCACTCTGATTTGGTGATGCCTTCCGGTAATAGGTTTAACCTCTAAAAGTGTGTAACGATTTAAGTTTTTTACAACTTGGTAATCAAGAATAGCTTTTAGGGCTCCGTTATGCGGTTTTAAAAAGGCTCTTGATTTATTTTTTTGTTGATTTTTGAGTAAATAATTCTCCAATCGATTACTTTGCTTGATTGGTTTGTTTTCAACGATGGCCCAATATGTTTTTTGTATGTCTTTATCTCTGAAAAGCTCGTTCATTCGAGATAAAGCTTTGCTTGTTTTGGCAAAGATGACAATACCACTTACGGGTCTATCCAATCGATGAATGACTCCGCAAAATATATTGCCTGTTTTTTTATACTTGTCCCTCAGATAGTCTTTTACATAGTCGGGAAGAGGTTTGTCACCTGTTTTATCTCCCTGTACGATATCACCGGACTTCTTATTAATAACAATCAAGTGATTGTCTTCATATAAAATTTCAATCATTAATATTTTTCCTTGTCGCTTGGGAAGTTTAAACTTTTAACATCTTTCACATAAGATTTAATAGCTTCAGTAATGTCTTGATACAGGGATAAGTATCTTCGTAAGAAACGTGGGCTAAATTCATGGGTCATTCCTAGTAAATCATGAGTTACCAGAACTTGACCATCTACATCAGGCCCAGCACCGATTCCTATAACTGGGATTTTTATAGTTTCTGCAATTTTTTTAGCCAGATTCGCGGGTATCTTTTCTAAGACAATGGCAAAACATCCTGTTTCTTCAAGTAGCTTTGCATCTTCAATAAGCTTATTTGCCTCAGCCTCATCGTTCGCACGGACAGTATACGTTCCAAATTTATAGATAGATTGTGGAGTTAATCCTAAGTGCCCCATAACAGGAATTCCCGCAGTTAGTATTCGACGTATCGAATCGATAATTTCAGCTCCCCCTTCCAATTTGACAGAATGTGCTCCCGATTCTTTCATTACTTTAATGGCAGAATTGAGTGCTTCTATCGAGTTACCTTGATAAGCTCCAAAGGGCAAGTCAACGACAACCAGAGAGCGATCTACTGCACGTATTACAGAAGAAGCATGATAGATCATTTGATCTAATGTGATGGGGAGTGTTGTTTCGTGTCCTGCCATGACATTTGATGCAGAATCTCCAACAAGGATTACGTCAATACCTGCAGCATCTACCATTTTAGCCATGGTGAAATCATAGGCTGTAAGCATGCTTATTTTTTCACCATCTCGCTTCATTTGTTGAAGCACATTTGTGGTGATCCGTTTAAAACTTCTCTTATCTTCTGACATATTTATTCCGATTCAGGGATGCGTTTTTTGTCAATAATTGAATCTAATTTTGTAATTTCCTTTATTCGCAAGGTATCTAACAATAAAGAATCGTTACCTATTTTATTTAAACTGAAAGAATGGGTATTTAAAGAGTCGAAAGTGACTGTATCCATTCTGAGCGAATCAATTTTTAATCCAGGAAATAATGTTGAGTCTTCAAGCAAAAATACGGTATCTTTCAAACAAAAGGTTGAGAGGATCGAATCAATAAATAATTGCTCTTCCGTATGCTGATCAATAATCTTTTGAAATAATTCCAATTCTAAATTTTCAAAGTTTGTTTTTACACTCTGGATAGAATCCGTTAACAATTGGTTCTCTATTTTTAGTTGTCTATTTCTAGTGATGTTTTCAATCAACTTATGACTAAGGTCTACCAGAAGATCAATTTGTTGTGTGTCTACGGCTGACTTGATGACCGCATATTGAGTGTTTTCCTCATCCAATTGAAGATTAATGAGACGTACTGCTTTCAGCTGATTTTCAAGTATTCGAATGGCATTTTGTAATTCCAAAGCCCTTGCATCGAGCGATTGTTCAAGATCGTATTTTAAACTTTCATTTTCTTTAATGAGAGTTCTTACTTCATCGTCAGTTAGATAAATTTTTGATTTATCACGATACAACTCATCGGCATAGATATTAATATAGTCTACGCGTCCTTTGGTTTCAGGTCCAATAAATAAGCCAAAACTACCTTCTTGAAGATCTTCAATACGGAAACTGTATACCAGAATACCGTTGATGAAAAGATCATGGTCGGTTCCGTTCGTGCGAATGTTAATCTCGTTATACTCGTTGATCCCTTTGACTGCATTGTTTTTGATCCAACCATTTTTCCCTTCCGAGGTAATTGTTTGATAGCGTCCATCAACCAACTTTCGTATTCTAAACCGGTGAAGTTTGTTGATGTCACAAATTACAGCTGTTTGACCGTCATTACTTGCTCGTAAAACCAATCCTAAACTTTGATTTACACCTTCAACCGGTCCCAACATCAAAGATGCTCGCATGCTGAAGGTATTCAAGTCGTTTTCCCAATTAGCCATAATTGCGTAAGGACTTTCGGCTTTTGTTCTATTCATAAAGTACTCGCCTTTATCAAAAACAAAAAAGTTGTCATTGTTGGTGATGACAGGCCAGATGTCATTCAGCTCATTGAACGACTCCTCTAAAATCATTTGGTTCAGTTTGATGTGAACGGTTTGTTGAGCAGTGACCGAAAAGCTTATCATGAGTAATAATAGGCACAACAATTGTTTCATACGATTTTCAATCTGGTTATAGTAAGAGTTAACAAAAGTAAGAAAATATTAGACCTACTTGGAAATGATGATTAAAACCATGGGGCTAACCATGAAATTCATTATAATTTACATGTTCATGTCAGACATACTGTCACTTAATTTGTCATGTTTCATCAAAATTCTGTCAAATTATGACTTTTTTGTAATCTCAAGTATGAAATTTTCTGATGGCACAATGATTGACTTAAGCTGATTGAAAATAACAACAAATTAATTAAACGTAAAGATATGAGTAAGATTATCGGAATTGACTTGGGAACAACGAACTCATGTGTATCGGTAATGGAAGGTAATGAGCCTGTAGTTATCGCTAACGCTGAAGGGAAAAGAACAACACCATCTATTGTAGCTTTTGTAGAAGGTGGTGAGCGTAAGGTTGGTGATCCAGCCAAACGTCAGGCAATTACAAACCCTCAAAAAACGATTTATTCGATTAAACGTTTTATGGGTGAATCCTTTGACAATTGTGCTAAGGAAATAAAAAATGTGCCTTATTCAGTTGCAAAAGGCGATAACAACACGCCTAGAGTAGATATTGATGGTCGTTTGTATACACCTCAAGAAATTTCTGCTATGGTTCTTCAGAAAATGAAAAAAACAGCTGAAGAATATTTAGGTCAAGAAGTTACCGAGGCTGTAATTACGGTTCCTGCTTATTTTAACGATTCTCAGAGACATGCTACGAAAGAAGCAGGTGAGGTTGCTGGATTAAAAGTTCGACGTATCATAAATGAGCCTACGGCTGCAGCTTTAGCTTATGGATTGGATAAAAAAGATAAAGATGTAAACATTGCAGTATTTGACCTTGGGGGTGGTACTTTCGATATTTCTATTCTTGAATTAGGAGATGGTGTTTTTGAAGTAAAATCTACCAACGGTGATACACACCTTGGTGGTGATGATTTTGATCAAGTTATTATTGATTGGCTTGCTGAAGAGTTCAAAGCTGAAGAGTCGATAGATCTTCGAGATGATGCGATGGCACTTCAACGTTTGAAAGAAGCAGCTGAAAAAGCTAAAGTTGAATTATCTTCTTCGACACAAACCGAAATCAACTTACCTTATGTTACAGCTACTGCTTCGGGACCTAAGCACTTGGTAAGAACCCTAACGCGTTCTAAATTTGAACAAATTGCTGATACATTAATTCAGCGATCTCTTGCGCCTTGTAAAAAAGCATTGGCTGATTCGGGACTTGATAAAAACGAAATCGATGAAGTGATTTTGGTTGGTGGTTCTACACGTATTCCTGCCATACAAGCTATCGTTGAAGAGTTCTTTGGGAAGAAACCATCAAAAGGAGTTAATCCTGACGAGGTCGTTGCTGTTGGAGCAGCTATTCAAGGTGGTGTTCTAACGGGTGAGGTGAAAGACGTTCTTTTACTGGATGTTACACCGTTGTCTTTAGGTATTGAGACTATGGGTGCTGTTTTCACAAAGCTTATTGATGCGAATACAACAATTCCTACCAACAAGTCTCAAGTGTTCTCTACGGCAGCAGATAATCAACCGGCTGTAGACATTCATGTACTTCAAGGAGAGCGACCAATGGCCGCGGATAACAAAACAATCGGTCGATTCCAGTTGGCAGATATTCCACCCGCTCAAAGAGGTGTTCCGCAAATTGAAGTGTCTTTTGACATTGATGCAAACGGTATCATGAAGGTTTCTGCAAAAGATAAATCTACAGGTAAAGAGCAGCACATCAAGATTGAATCTTCATCAGGACTAACCGATGAAGAAATTCAAAAGATGCGTGATGAGGCAAAAGCCAACGAAGATTCTGATAAAGAAGTTAAAGAGAAGGTAGATAAATTGAATGCTGCTGATCAAATGATTTTCCAAACTGAAAAGCAAATTGCTGAGTTTGGGGATAAATTACCGGCAGACAAAAAGCAACCTATTGAAGATGCAATAGCAGAATTGAAAAAGGCTCATGAAGCTCAAGATATTGCAGCCATTGATACATCTATGGAGGCATTAAATCAAATCTTCCAAGCAGCTTCTCAGGAAATGTACGCTCAATCCAATGAAGCAGGACCTGATGCGCAAGCAGCAAGCCAAGAGGCTGAGCCGGCTACAGATGATGTAACGGATGTTGATTTTGAAGAAGTAAAATAAACGTTCTTAAAATTAAATATAGATGACAAAAGCCGCTCAATTCTGAGCGGCTTTTGTTTTTTAATTTATATTTGATTTTATATAACAAATACTTATGAATAAGCCCTTAGCTGAACGATTACGACCTACAAATCTCGATGAATACATCGGGCAGACTCACCTGGTGGGAAAGGAAACTGTTTTTCGTCAGGCTATGGAGTCGGGAGTTTTACCTTCCTTGATTTTATGGGGCCCTCCAGGAGTTGGTAAAACCACTTTAGCACAAATCATTGCTCAGCAATTAAACAGGGAAATACACACATTAAGTGCTATAAATTCTGGTGTTAAGGATGTCCGTGAAGTCATAGAAAAAGCAAAGAGTAGAGGTCTGTTCGGAACAGAAAGTCCCGTGCTCTTTATTGATGAGATCCATCGCTTTAGTAAGTCACAGCAGGATTCTCTCCTGGGTGCAGTAGAAACAGGTGTGGTGACGCTTATTGGTGCCACGACAGAAAACCCGTCTTTTGAAGTAATTCCCGCCTTGCTTTCTAGATGTCAGGTTTATACCTTGGAACACTTCTCTAAAGTAGATCTACAAAACTTATTGAAAAGAGCTGTTTCTGAGGATGAGAAATTAGCTAAGAAAGAGATTACGATAAAAGAAGATACGGCCTTATTAAGACTTTCAGGAGGCGATGCACGTAAATTGTTAAATGTTTTTGAACTTATCGTAAATGCAGAAGTCGCGAATAAAGTGATCGTAGACGATGCTTTGGTAAATCGACATGCACAACAGGTAATTGCTTCTTATGACAAGGGTGGAGAACAACATTATGATGTTGCATCGGCACTTATAAAATCTATTCGAGGTAGCGACCCGAACGGTGCTATATACTGGTTGGCCCGAATGATTGATGGGGGGGAAGACGTTAAGTTTATTGCAAGACGATTATTGATTTTAGCAAGTGAGGATATAGGTAATGCCAATCCTACGGCATTGATTATGGCAAATAATTGCTTTCAGGCAGTGCGTACTATAGGGATGCCTGAGGGTAGGATTGTCCTTTCTCAATGTGTTACTTATTTGGCAAGCTCAGAGAAGAGTAATTCGGCTTACAGTGCAATCAATAAAGCACAAATAATAGTGAAGCAAACGGGTTCATTACCGGTCCCTTTGCATTTGAGAAATGCTCCTACACAATTAATGAAAGATTTAAATTACGGTAATGGTTACAAGTATTCTCACGACTATGCCAACAACTTTATTAACCAGGAGTTTCTTCCTGATGAACTCATTGGTACAAAACTTTTTGATCCTGCCAATAATTCACGTGAAGCACACATGCGTGAATTTCTAAAAACACGTTGGAAGGATAAGTACTCCTACTAATTCATAAAGTCTCGAATTCATGTCATCGAGCAGTTTCTTATCTAGAATTATTATCGATTGTTGTGCGTTTTAATTTCGGTAATATATATTCATATATTTGATTTATTATATCACTTATCTGATGACGCCAATAGTTAGAGGGTTATTATATATGTTTTATAAATAAAAGAATAATGTTAGACATCAGATGTTACTTTCATTTAGCTGTATTTTTCCTCATATCCTATTCTGGTTTGATTGCAGATGAATTGATTATCGAAAAAAATTTCACAGGAGAGGTAAAAGTCATGAATTATATATTCATGAGCGAAGTACTTAGCGATGATGTTAGTGCTAATTTCATAATGTATGAGTCTGAAGATTGGGTGCCCATAGTAGATTCTGTCTTGAGCGGTAGATTGGGGTTGAACTATTGGTTTAAAATTAAAATTAAGAATGACTCACCCAATCAATATCTTCAAATAAAAGACGGAAGTATTGACTATTTAGACGTCTATTTTGTTAAAGATTCTGTTGTTGTACATCAAATTTTTTCTGGGGATCAAAGACCATTTGATACAAGAGAAATACAAGTTCATGATTTTGTTTATTTACTTCCTCAGGGTTCTTTTGAATGTTATTTTATGCTAAACAATAGCGTAGATTTTAAAAGTTGTTTATCCATTAGTTCGGTTGATTTTATCATTGAGGGTATTCAAGATTCAAACCTATTGTGGGGTGCCTACTTGGGGATTCTTTTTGTTCTTATTTTTTACAATTTTTTTATATATCTGTCCACCAAAGAGAAAGCCATATTATGGTATGTCTTTTACTTGGTTTTTTTGATTCTTTCGTCAAGCGGTTTAATAGGTTATAGTTTTCAATATTTTTGGCACAACAAACCTCACTTCAATTCTTATCTACCATCAATTACATGCATGTATTTAATTTTCATGATTTTATTTGTAGTCTCATTACTGCAAATAAAAAAGTATGATTACAAAGCTTTTTTAATACTTAGAGGTTTTATAATTCTCTGCATATTAACGATAGTTTTAAATTTTATGAGTTTTACCCAGGTATGGGTAATCATTCAAGGGTCTTCAGTTCTATTGTCTGTATATTTGTTTTTTTTAGCTCTTAAAATTCATTTTAAAGGACACGGTGTTGCTAAATATTTTCTAATGACGTGGTCTTTACACCTAGTTTTAATTGTACTCTTTGTGTTTCAGATAAAAGGCCTTATCCACTACAATTCTTTTCTCATCAATGGTTTGTTTTTTGGTTCCGCTTTGGAATCAACTCTTTTATCTATGGTTATTGGATATAAAATTAAAACGCTTCGCTTACAGAAGGAGGCTGCCGAAAATAATCGGATTTTAAAGCAAGAGGAACAACGGAAATTTTTGAGAGAGCAAGCTCATGAAATTCAAAGTCCTATTTATTTTGTTTCAAATTATATAGGTGTCTTGGATCGAAACTTTTCATACATGGACAAATTAGTACTGCTTTACAGAGATTTAAGAGCGGGTAAAACAGACATGCATTTAAAAGAGCAAGAAATTCAAACTTTAGAAGATCGGATAGATATAGAGACCGTCAGGAGAGAATTATTTGATGGCTTGAATTCGGTTCAACTTGCGATGAATCAAGTTGAAAATATTTCAAAAAATTTTTTGACGCACAGTAAGGCAGAAGAAATGGTAAACATCAATGACTGTCTCAATGATACGCTGTCGATCATTCACATCGATTTGATCGATACAATTTCAGTTGATAAAGAACTTGATGACAAACCAATGATTCAGGGATCAAAAGGGCAGATTGAACAAGTATTCATGAATGTTCTCAAAAATGCCGTTGAATCAATCCAACAAAAAGAGACACTTCATCATGAGTGTATTCGAATACGTACTATAAATACAAACAACAAAGTACAAGTGAAAATTTCTGATACGGGCACAGGGATGAATGCTTTCGTTCAAAAGAATTTATTTGTTGACTGCTATACAACAAAGGAGAATGGGCATGGCTTGGGCATGGCCATAAGCAAACGTATTATTGAAGATCATGATGGTTTCATTTATTTTAAATCCGAGCTTGGAATAGGCACTGAATTTATGATTGAGTTCCCGATCAAATAAATTCTTTTTTTGTAAAAGACTAGATCAAACTGATAAACTTGTTGTTTTTCAAAAACACGAAAACAGCACCTTAATTATATGAATAATAATATCTATATTAGTATTTTTATAATTAAATAATTGCTATATATTTATTGTTTGATAAGATTTATTGGGACTTTTTTCACCAATAAGATTTACAGTTATTTTGTGGTTACGATTGCATTGTTTACTTACCCCATGCGTGGGAGTGAGCTTGTCATTCGTGAAAATAGTTATGGTTTGGTTGACCTTAAGGAATCCATCTATGTACACTCAAACCCAAATGACGTATCTGAATGTCGAGAATGGCCGCATGAAGATGATGTCTGGACCCCATTAAATAGTGCACTATTAAATGGTAGGTTTACCGCCTTGGCTTATTGGTATAAGATTGACTTAAAAAACTTTGCAGAAAATCAATATTTAGTATTTGACAATCCACAAATTGATTTGATTGATGTCTATTTTGTGAAAGATTCGAAGCTCATTAAACATGTTAGGTCAGGAGATGCATTGGTGTTTGATAAAAGAGAAATCAAAATTCCCAATTATTATTTCTCACTTCCTCAAGACAATTACACCTGCTACTTTAGAATAACAAAGGATTCTAATTTTTCATTTAATTTGAAAATTGCCTCCTTGAAATATCTCACGGAAGAAAGGCATCACAACAGCCTATTTTTTGGCATCTATTTTGGTGTTTTGTTTGTCTTGATTTTCTTCAATTATTTTGTTTACCTCTATGTCAAAGAAAAGTTCTTGTTGAACTATATTTTTTATTTAAGCTCGATCTTGTTTTTTACAGCCAGCTATGGAGGTTACAGCTTTGAGTGTCTTTGGCCAAACAAACCTGTTTACAATATTTTTTTTCCGTCATATGGCGCTTTAATTCCGATATCAATAGCTCTATTTGTCCTGTCATTATTGAAAACAAAAACAATACTTCCCAGACTTACCAGAGGGGTCTATTTATTTATACTCATATTTATTGTGGGTATCATGAGTAATTTTTATAGTTATGCAGTAAGCTCAGCAATCATTCAATATTTCTCATTAATATTCACGGGTTATTTAATTTTAGTTGGTATACAATCTCATAGAAAGGGTAACAAGGTGGCAAAATTCTTCTTATGTTCATGGAGCTTGTATTTGTCATGTTTGATTATTTTCATCATTCACCACAACGGGCTAATTGTTTCCAATGAATTTACTCGTAATGCGATCATCTATGGTTCTTTTGTTGAAGCCATTTCCCTGTCTTTTGTTTCAGCTTATCGACTTAAAATTTCTCGTATAGAAAAGGACGAAGCTTTATCAAAATTAAAAATATATCAAAGTGAATTGGAGCAATCTGAAATCATGAACTCTTTAGGTAAGATGTCTGCAGGCATTTGTCATAAGATTAATAATAGCATTCAAATTTCAGGAGGAAACATTTCAATTATAGATCGAAATCTTAGTTTTTTGAAAAAATATTTTGATTCTATTGACTTGAAATTTGATAATGCAAATGATACGTTGAAAAAATTAATTACCTATCGATTGGAAATCGAAAAGAATGAAATTTTCAAAGAACTTTCTAATTCTTTATTGAAAGTTCAAGAGGGAATAAACAGAACTGCAGAAATCACGAATGGATTGAAGTACTTTTCAAAATCAGATGCAGACAGATCTGTCATGCGTACCCAAATAAATAGAGATATAAGCTCTATGATACTTCTTCAGAGAACCCTTTTGCCTGGAAGTATCAAGGTAGATTTAGATTTAGGTAAACTTCCAGTAATACATTGCAAAGCGAAAGATTTGAATCAATCTTTTTTGTCTGTTTTTGAAACAGCAGTGAGTGCTATTCGCGATAAACCTCTTCCCAACAAGGGTGTAATCAAGGTAAAAACTCAACTCGAAAATGATTGTATTTTAATATCTTTTGAAGACGACGGAGTACCGATGGATCAAGAAGTGGTTAAAAATGTGTTTAAACCGTTTCAATTGAATAGAATCGTCGGAAATAAAGGTTTGGGTTTGTCCATGGCATACACAATAGTTAGAGATCATGGTGGAGATATTTTAGTCAAGAGTATGGAGGGAGGCGGTTCTATATTTACCATAGTACTACCATTAAAATGATCCGATTTGTAAAATATTTAGGTTGATTTTATTCACAATATCGATGTCCACCATCACATTAGCTTTTTAGTTCCGGAATAGAGTCTTGAATAATTTTATAGTTCAAATGATAAATACATAAATAATGTTAGTTAAAATATATGGAAGTGCCGTTTATGGAATAGATTCTACACTAATTACCATTGAAGTGAATGTTTCTCGTGGAGCAAAATTCATTCTAGTAGGTCTTCCCGATAGCGCTATTAAAGAGTCTAAGGAACGAATTCACGTTGCGCTGTACAATCAAGGGTTTCGGTGGCCAGGATTTAAAGTGGTTGTAAATATGTCCCCAGCGGATCTTCGGAAAGAGGGTTCAGCTTATGATTTACCAATCGCTATTGGAGTTTTGGTGGGCTCTAAGCAACTCATTGCTAAATATTTACCAAGATATGTTATCATGGGAGAACTGTCTCTAGACGGAACAATTTTACCTATAAAAGGAGTCTTACCAATGGCTGTTCAGGCGCGTAAGGATGGTTTTAAAGGTTTGTTAGTCCCTGCTCAAAATGCAAAAGAGGCTGCAATAGTTAATGGACTTGACGTCTATGGAATGTCAACCATTGAAGAGGTTTGTGATTTCTTCAGGAATCCAAACGAATTAGAGCCTGTAACCATAGATACTCGATCACTTTTCAAAAGCGAACAAAGATTTATAATGAATGATTTTTCTGATGTAAAAGGTCAACAAACGGTTAAAAGAGCCCTAGAAATTGCAGCAGCAGGTGGTCACAATATCGTTTTAATTGGCCCTCCTGGTGCAGGTAAAACGATGTTGGCAAAACGTTTTCCAAGCATTCTACCACCCCTCTCATTGGGTGAAGCATTAGAAACAACAAAAATTCATTCCGTTGCAGGGAAGATGAAAGGAAGTACATCTTTAATCGCTCACAGGCCTTTTCGAGCGCCACATCATACAATCTCTGACGTTGCTCTAGTTGGAGGGGGTTCCAGCCCTCATCCTGGAGAGATATCTCTTGCTCATAATGGCGTTTTATTTTTAGATGAGTTGCCCGAATATAAAAGATCTGTTTTGGAGGTCCTAAGACAACCTTTGGAAGATCGCGTTATTTCAATTTCAAGATCAAAATACTGTGTAGAATTTCCGGCTAGTTTTACTTTAGTTGCTTCTATGAACCCCTGTCCTTGTGGTTATTTCAATCATCCGGCAAAACCTTGTGTTTGTGCTCCGGGCGTTGTTCAGAAATATTTAAATCGTATTTCAGGACCTCTTCTGGATCGTATTGATTTGCATGTAGAGGTGACGCCTGTAAACTTTGATCAATTGACCACAAAATCTACGTCCGTATCAAGTGAAGAAATTCGTCAGAGGGTCATGAAAGCAAGAGAGAAACAAGAAAACCGATTTTCCAAAAAAAACATCCATTGCAATGCGCAAATGAATTCGGTTGACCTTAAGAAACATGGGTTGATTGACGAGCAGGCTATGAAGATCTTAAAATTGGCTATGGAGCAATTGGATTTGAGTGCCCGTGCCTATGATCGTATTTTGAAAGTTTCAAGAACGATTGCGGATTTAGCATCTTGTGAACGCATTCAAAGCATTCACGTAGCAGAAGCCATTCATTTTAGAAGTTTGGATCGTCAAACTTGGTCGGTGCCCTTATAGATCACAAAAAAAAAGCGACCCGTTACGGGTCGCTTTTTTAAATAAAATAAATTGTAATTAGTCGTTTAGAATTAAAGGCATTCCATCTTCACCGCTTCCAATGATTACAACTTTTGAGTTGTTAGATTTAGAAAGCTCAATGGTTGCTTCAATACCACGCATTTTAAGCAGGCTCTCTGTTAAAGAGCTGTTTATAATTTTGTTGGCAGCAGCTTCTCCCACAGCAGCAATACGCTTTCGCTCTGCTTCAGAAGATTCTTTATCTAGCCTGTAGCGGTAAGCATTAGCTTCTTGTTCTTGCTTTAACTTGTCATCAATGGCTTGTCGGATTTTTTCCGGAAGACGTATCGATCGAATTAAAAGTGCTTTTACATCAACATTGTTTCCAGCTAGAACAGCTTTAGTTTCTTCGATGATGGCTGATTCTACTTCGTTACGTTTCGTGGAGTAGATTTCTTCAGCCTCATATCGTCCCATAACTTTCCGTGCCGAAGAACGAACTTCAGGAATAACCAGTCGATCGGTGTAAGATTTACCAAATTCCTCGTGCAAGAAACCTATTTGATCGTATTTTGGATTAAAACGAACGGTAATTTCAATGTTCATTGAAAGACCATTCTTGTCGAGTATGTCCATACTCTCTTCAACTTTTTGCTCTTTAACTTCATAGACGAAAACTTCATTCCATGGAGCAATAAAGTGAAAGCCTGGAGGCATGATATGCTCTTTATCCAAACCGGTTGTAAATTTCCTGAAGATGATGGCTCTTTCACCCGGTTTGATAGTCACAGTTATTTGTGAGCTTAACAACATTAGGAAGAAAAATACCCCCCCAGCAATTACTAATAAAGGATTTAATTTTTGATTCATTTTTTAATTTTAAGTTAATGAGTACCCAATCTTTTGCGAATCGCCCATTCAAAGAATAAGCATAGCAAAAGTACTAAAAATATTCCTTTTTGTTTGATTAAATCACTCAAGTATTGTAGGTAATGAATGCGTGGTTTTTGTTTTACATTTTTTTTGATGTAGGCTGCATATTCTCCAAAAGAATCTTTGGTCATCATTGCTCCACCGCTTTGGTTACTCAGTTTTTCAAGCAATTCCCAGTTGGCTGTTTCATCTTGACTTTCCAGTTGTGAGGACAAAACGGTAAGAACTCCTTTTTGACTTTGAGTGTTTCCTTTGTAATCAGAATTTATGATGAACGAATACTTACCTTCTCCTAAGGACTCTATTTTGGCTTTGTAGGTTGTTCCTTCAGGAATCAGGGTGAACCTGTAGTCGTTGTCATTTTTATCTGACAAAAGCATATCCATGCTTGCTTTTTTCACAAGGTTGTAACGATCGTCATACAGTTGTGCATCAATTTCAAAGGGTTCACCTTCCGTGATCAGTTTGTCGTATTGCAAACGAAGTTTTCGTTTGTCTTTGTTTACCGTCAAGTACTGACTTATCGCTTGTATGTACTCATTAAAATTATCGTGAGCTTTATTCTTTTGGTAATCAAACAGTCGCCATTTCCAAAGTCCCTCTGCAAGAAGTATGGCCACATCTTTGCCGTTTATTTCTTTAAAACAGAGAAGCTCTTGCATATTTTCTCCGTCTGCTGTTTTTCGTTTCAGTAAAGATCTTTTAGGTTGAGAAATTTTAATGTCTTCAAAAGGAGATAGGAGTGGCGGCGTGTTTTGAATAAACTCTTTACAATTTTCTGACAATTCAAAAGCAGCAAAATTTTCATTCAGGAGCGGAAAGACTTCTTTCAAGTTTCCCGATCTTTTTAGTTGGACGTTGTTTTCTATTTCTTTAAACCCCGTCCAATTACTCGCCGATGCTCCAATTATAAATAGCGCAGTTTTACTATTGAAAATACGATTTAAAAGTTGTTTGTTTCTATTCGTGAAATCTGGTATTTGATGAAGTACGATGAGGTTGTAAGGTTCTATATCGTCCTTGAACTCATGAAACAAGGCACTTTTCACCTCATAATTTTGTCCCACTTGCAAAGCCGATCTTAGCGCAGAAACATCGGGATGTGGCGCTGATGAGAGTACAAGGATTTTTTGTAGGTCATTCAATACGTCTAGAGCAATCTGCTGTTGATTGTTCAGCTTATTTTCTTCCCCGTCAAAAGGAACGATGCGAATGTTGTAATATTGAATGCCTTTGTTCTTTGCTTGTAAGTAGATCTTTTTTGTCAGGGGAACATCCGGTTTAAGTTTTACCCATTCTTCGTAAACAGCTTCATCATCATGTTCTACAACGATTTGATATTTCCGGTCTGAACTAAAATTACTTTTAAGGTCAAATTCGATAGGAAATTCATTTTCGAAATAAGCAATTTCGTTATGTCGAATTGATGTGACACTTAGGTCAGGGACACGCGCCGTATCGCCAAGGGCTAAAGTGTACAGAGGTGTGTTGAGTTTAGAGATTTGGTAGTAAGGATGAATGCCTCGATTGTAATTTCCATCCGAGGCCATGAGTACTCCTGCGAGATTTCTGTTGTGAAACCGATCATGAATACCTTGCAGAGCATTTGAAATGTCGGTGCTATTTTCTGTGAATTTATCGACCAGACCGTTTTTAAGATCTCTTCCAAAATGATAAGTATAGACTTCATAATCGTCTGATAGCTGGCGATTGTTTTCGAAAACCGTGTTTTTAAATTCTGTTTTGTAGTAGGTCGAATCCGCATGGTTTAGAATGGAAGTAGAAGCATCTTGTAAAAACACAAGAATTGGTTTTTCAACGTCCTTAGAATTCTGCAGCCATTTTGGTTTGAGAACCAAAAGTGATACGATCAATAAAGAAATAAACCTCAAGGAAAATAGAAGGATCCTTGAGGATTTTGGTGCATTTGAGAAGCGGTCGTCCTTTCGGTATACAAATACCGCAAGTAGCAATGAAAAGATCACTGCTACTGCGATTAAAATGGGATGTTCAAAGAGAATCATCGGCGAGAAGGGGCTCTAGGTTAGCATTCCGCCACAAACATGAAGGGTTTGACCGGTAACATAGCCAGACAAGTCAGAAGCTAAAAATAAAGTTGCATTTGCAACATCCTCTGGGGAGCCCCCTCTTTTTAGGGGGATGGAATTTCTCCAGTTGGCAATCACTTCTTCACCGAGTTTCTCGGTCATCTCAGTTTCAATAAATCCAGGAGCAATTGCATTACAACGAATGTTACGTGATCCTAATTCCAGTGCAACAGATTTTGTAAAACCAATAACTCCAGCTTTGGATGCTGCGTAATTTGACTGTCCTGCATTGCCTTTAACACCTACTACGGAAGTCATGTTTACAATAGATCCGGCTCTTTGTTTGAGCATGGTTCTCTGTACCGCTTTGGTCATGTTGAAGATGGACTTTAAATTAACTTCTAAAACACGATCAAAGTCTTCTTCGCTCATGCGCATTAGTAAATTATCTTTTGTAATTCCGGCATTGTTTACCAAGACATCAATAGAACTGAAGTTTTCGAGGACATCTTTTACGAACGATTCAGCCTCTAACAGGATGGAAGCATCTGATTTGTATGCTTTCGCTTTAACACCGAGGTCTTGAAGTTCCTTTTCTAGAGCCAGAGCTTTATCTTGGGAAGAGACGTATGTAAAAGCTACGTCAGCACCTTGCTCGGCTAGTTTTATTGCGACTCCTCTACCGATGCCACGCGTGGCTCCGGTTACAATAGCTGTTTTTCCTTGAAGTAATTGCATGTTATGGGGTACTTTATTTGATGATTGAGTTAATATGTTCTGTGTACTGAATTGGCGACATGGCCTGATAGCCGGTTCGACCGATTTCATTTTTGTAAGCATCCATTAGAATGACAGTGGGATAAGATCGTATTTGAAACTTTCGAGCCAGTTCTATTTGCCTTTGTGGTAAATCGCGTTTCCCTTTGGGGAAATCTAGTTCGAGTAAAATTAGATTTTCATTGGCATAATCGATAAAATCTTTTTCGACTAATATTTGACGATCTAGTTTACGACACCAACTACACCAATCCTTGCCTGTAAAAAAGACAAAAATAGATTTACCCGTATTTTTTGAAGCCATGAGTGCCCGATCAACATCCGTAAACCAGAGTTTATCTGTTCTTTGGATGTTTTCTGCAGCAAAGTTTTCTTTGGTCTCAGAATTGGCGGAATTCATCTGACAAGAAACAGCAAGTAGAATGAAGGTTGTGAAAATTAGTTTCTTCATGTTGTAGTTTCGATTTTACTTGGCTAAAGTAAGGAATTATTGTGAGCAAAAGTATGGGTAAATCTCCTCATGCATACTTTTCATTTTATACAAGATAAATCATCATACGTTATTCTACTGCAATCCTTATATTTGCTTTAATATTTGATTTATGGCTAGATTATTGGCATTGGATTACGGAACGAAACGTGTGGGCATCGCAATTACCGACGAACTTCAGATAATTGCTTCTGGGTTATGCACTGTTAGAGCTCATGATTGCATGGATTTTTTGAAAGATTACATCTCTAAAGAATCCGTGTCATCGATTGTTGTGGGTCTTCCTAAAGACTTGAACAACCAGAAAACAGATGCGACACCCTACGTTAAAGGTTTTGCCAAACAATTGAGAAAGCAGTTCCCGGATTTGGAGGTGCACTTTGTAGACGAGCGTTTCACCTCTAAAATGGCTTTCCAATCAATGATTGACGGGGGTGTGAAAAAGAAAGATCGACAAAATAAAGCCTTGGTGGATGAGGTGAGTGCGACCCTCATTTTACAATCATTTATGGAACAAAGAAATTTTAAAATTTAACTATGTTTTTACCCATCGTAGCATACGGAGACCCTGTTTTAAAAGAAGTCGCTGATGACATTTCTTCGGATCATCCAAATCTAAAAGAACTTATTGAGAACATGTACGAAACGATGTACGCATCTCATGGGGTTGGATTGGCGGCACCACAAATTGGGAAGTCCATCCGAGTATTCGTTATTGATTGTTCGACTTTTGAAGAAGATGAACCTGAATTGTCAGGGTTTAAAAAGACCTTCATCAATGCAGAAATTTTGGAAGAAGAAGGCGATGCGTGGCTTTTTAAAGAAGGTTGTTTGAGCATTCCGGAAGTTCGAGAAGAAGTTTCTCGTCATCCTAAAATCACCATTCGCTATTGCGATGAAGATTTTGTGGAGCACACAGAGTCTTATGAGGGCCTTGCTGCTCGGGTTATCCAACATGAGTACGATCACATCGAAGGTGTTTTATTCACCGACTATTTATCTCCGCTTCGCAAACGGATGATAAAAAGACGCTTGGAAGACATTCGTGACGGTAAGATCAAGTCAGAATACCGCATGCGATTTTACAAATCCAAAAGGCGAAAACGATGAGGTGTTTTTTTCTTTGTCTTCTTTTTTTATCGATATTCACCTCGTGTGTGGATCGAGAAAAAAACGATTACAAAACCATTGAAACTATCGAATCTAAGTTGAGAACCCAACAAGATTTATCCAACGACTCTGTTTTTGCAGAACAACTTTTACAGGCATACCGTATTTTTTTGAGTTCTCATCCTCAATCGTCAAAAAAACCAGAACTTTTATTCAAATACGCCGAGGTTTTAAAAGGGCAATCCAGGTGGTTGAATGCGGTCGAAATCTTTCATCAAGTCCATGACAAACACGCAGATTCGCCTCTAGCACCCTTGGCTTTGTTTCAACAAGCCCATTGTTTTGAGAAACTTGAACAGCGACTTACTGCTAAAAACACCTACCAAGAATTCATCAGGCGTTATCCTGAGCATCCCTATATAGAACAAGCAAAGGGAATGATTGCCTTGCTGCAGTATTCCGATCAAGAACTCATGCAACAATTTCAAGAATGATGCTTTTTCGAACGCTTTTATTGATGTTTATGTTTTCTTGTTTGGTGCAAGCTCAGGTAACGCATCGGTATTTGGTTCGTTTAAATCCTAAGCTCAGTCATGCCGACATACAGCACAAGATAATCGGCAGTACTTTTGCCTACCCATCTGCCGACAAGCACGCTTCTTTTTTTAGTGATTTTCTTTATTTGGTAGTATCTGACACAACGGTTTTGGTTGAAATGCTTGCCTCGGGAGAGATTATGTATTGGGAGCGACCTCTCCACAGAACCTTAGAATTTGAACCCTCAGACATACACCTCTCAAAACAGTGGCATTTGGAAAAGATTCAGGCAGGACTTGCTTGGGACATCGCCCAAGGAGACTCCACGTATGTATTGGGTATTGTAGATTCCGGAGTCGATTATACCCATGAAGATCTTAAAGCGAATTTAGCTTACAATCACGATGACCCGTTGAATGGGGTGGATGATGATGGAGATGGATATGTTGATAATTATTACGGCTGGGATTTTGGTTCCGACGATAGCAACCCAATGGTTGATGAGGGCGGTGCGCACGGTCACGTAATTGCTGGAGTCGCATCGGCAAGCACAGCCAATGAATTGGGAAGTGCATCACCCGGGTATCGCTGTCGATATTTACCGGTAAAAGTTACAAATACTCAGGGGCAAATTGTTCATACCAACGAAGCCATCTTTTACGCGGCTCAAATGGGAGCCCAAGTAATTAATTGTTCCTTTGGTAGTTTGCAGTATCGACAATCTGAGGCGGATGTGATTGAATATGTGACCAACGTTATGGATGTTTTGGTTGTAGCATCGGCAGGTAATCGGGGAGCAGATGTTGATTTTTATCCTGCCGCTTTAGATTTGGTTATCGGTGTGGGAGCTACGGATGAAAATGATTGCAAAACAGACATTTCAAATTACGGATCTAGCGTCGATGTCATGGCTCCTGGTTCGGCGATTTACGGACCGTATTCCAGCAATCAATATGCGTACAGCAACGGAACCTCAATTTCATCGGCAATCGTATCAAGTGCAGCAATTCTGTTGCGCTCGCATTTTCCTGATGAAACGGTTTTTCAGATTCGAAGTAGAATACTCAATTCAGCAGACGATGTTGATGCCTACAATTTTCCTTACGCGCAAAAAATGGGGGCAGGTCGTCTCAACCTGTTCAGAGCCGTTTTGCATTCGCCTCCCATTTCTGAAGAATCCATGCTGATAAAGGTTCGACCAAACCCGAATATCGGAGTTTTTAATTTGGATTTGTACGTTCAAGAGCTTGGAAATTATCAAGTATCTGTTTTCGATGTCTACGGAAAGTTGTATTATCGCGAAGATTTTGGTGCGGACACCAATTTTATTGAAAAGCTTTTAACCTTAGAATACTTAAATCAGGGTTGTTACACGGTACAAGTTTCCAACGCTAGCGTTAAATCGAGTATCTTGTTTGTCGTCCTAGAGTGAGTGTTAAACTAAAATAATCAGAAATGAATATTGACGGAATCATCGCAGTTTCAGGAAAGCCAGGACTTTACAAAGTTATTGGTCAAACAAAAAATGGTGTGATTGTAACCAGCTTGTCTGACGGTAAAAAGTTGGCCATGTCGACAAGCTCAAAGATGAGTGCTCTACAAGACATCGCGATTTATACGTATTCGGAAGAAATTCCTTTGGTGGATGTTCTTGAAAAAATACGAATCAAACAAGAAGGGAAAGCAGCCATAGGACATAAGTCTTCTGCGGCGGTTTTGTCTGATTATTTTAGAACCATTTTAGACGATTACGATGAGGATCGTGTTTATCCGTCCGATATTAAAAAAGTTATTTCATGGTACAACAGCTTGCAAAAAGAAGGCTTGGCTGTTGAGACTGTCGACGAAGCAGAGGAAGTCGTAGAGGAGAAGAAGGCCGTCAAAAAGCCAAAAGCCAAAGTCAAAGCCAAGACGATGCCTAAAGCAAAATCGAAACCAAAGACTGCAGCAAAGCCCAAGACCATAGCGAAGTCAAGTAAAAAGTAATGTATTGCCCATACGATTCGCTTTAAAAGGCAATTTATTTTAAAAAATAGGTATTTTTGAAGGCTCCAGATGGAGCCTTTTTTAATATGATTTAACAAACCGATGAGAAATTTTTTACCTAAAGATTTAACCATAAACAGTTGGGAACAAATTCAAAGTTATTTTGAAGACTTAAAAGAAAGAGAAATTCACTCGGTAGCAGCTCTTAAAACTTGGATGCAAGACCGAAGCGAGTTGGATGCCGTATTGTCGGAAGATATGGCCTGGCGTTACATTAAAATGAACATCGATACGACGGATGAGAATTTGCAAAAGTCCTTTCGTTTTTTTGTGGAAGAAATCAGTCCCAACACCGCGCCTTACGACGATGGTTTTAACAATAAATTGGTAGCGTCACCTTATTTACAAGAATTGGATGCTGAAGGTTATTTCATTTACCTCAGAAGTGTGAAAAACTCCATACAACTCTATCGAGAAGAGAACATACCCTTGTTTACTTCTTTAGCCAACAAAGCACAGAAGTTTGGAGAGATATCGGCGCAGATGACGGTGAATGTTGAAGGAAAAGAAATGACGCTTCAGCAAGCCGGAGTGCTTCTTAAAAATACCGACAGAGGCCAACGTAAAGAGGCTTTTGACAAAATCAACGCCCGTAGGCTTGAAGATAAAACAGCTTTGGATGCGCTTTTGGATACCTTGATTGAGGAGCGTCAACAAGTGGCTAAAAACGCCGACTTCGAAAACTTTAGAGATTACAAGTTTCAGGCGATGGGTCGCTTTGATTACTCCAAGGAAGATTGTTTTAAGTTCCACGAATCCATTGAAAAAGAAATTGTACCCCTCATTCGCGAAATACATAAAGAACGTCAAGCAAGCTTAGGCTTGGATCAATTAAAGCCCTGGGACATGCAAGTGGATCCGAACGGTAACGAACCCCTAAAACCTTTTGAAGGCGGGGAGGAGCTTTTGGATAAATGCATCGAATGCTTTGATCGAATTCGACCATTTTACGGGGCTTGTTTGCGTGAAATGAAAAAAATGGGCCATCTGGATTTGGTCTCCCGAAAAGGAAAAGCACCCGGCGGATTTATGTACCCGCTATACGAAACAGGCGTTCCTTTTATTTATATGAATGCGGTGGGCTTACTCAGAGATGCTGTGACCATGGTTCACGAGGGTGGTCATGCCATTCATTCCTTTAAAACCAAAGATTTAGAGCTTACCGACTTTAAAAGTACACCTTCAGAAGTCGCCGAATTGGCCTCCATGAGTATGGAGCTTATTTCCATGGAGCACTGGAACGTATTCTTTACCGATAAAGAGCAATGGCGTCGTGCTCGTAAAGAACAATTGCAAGGTGTTTTAGCCACCCTGCCTTGGGTTGCCATGGTGGACGAGTTTCAGCACTGGTTGTATGAAAATGCAGGGCACAGTCATGAAGATCGTCACAACCAATGGCTGTCCATTTCCAAACGTTACGGTACCGGACGGGTGGATTGGTCGGGATATGATGAGGAACACAAAACGGCTTGGCAAAGGCAACTTCACATATACGAAGTACCGTTTTACTATATAGAATACGGAATGGCTCAGTTAGGCGCCATTGCAGTTTGGCGCAATTACAAACAAAATGCTGAAAAGGCCTTAGACGCTTACGATAAAGCCCTAAGCTTGGGATACACTAAAACCATCGGAGAAATCTACACTGCTGCCGACATCAAGTTTGATTTCTCAGCGGCGTACGTAAAAGAACTGGCGGATTTTGTAAAGCAAGAACTGGAACTACTTCAGGCTTAAGTTTTAATCTTTGTTGGCTTTGTAAGGCATTACAGACCCCTAGATCTAACCCAGATTAAGCAGGATGTGGTTACTATTTGGCTGTCTTCCAACTGAGTATAAATTCAAGTTAAAAAAAAGTGATTTTTTTTTGTGAACTGTTTGTAGGCCTTGAAAAATCATCTATATTTGCCTCGCTGTTAAAGACAAGTTCTTTAGTAAACTTGGTCTGGTAGTTCAGTTGGTTAGAATACCTGCCTGTCACGCAGGGGGTCGCGAGTTCGAGTCTCGTCCAGACCGCAGCAAAAATGAAAACTCCTCCGTTCATCCGGGGGAGTTTTTTTTATCTCACATTTTTCTCTTTTATCCAGTTCACGTTAGACTTTCAATCCTTCGATATCAATGTTTTAATTGGTTTTTTTTAAGATGGATCAGACAACTAAAAACGGACTTCATGCATCTTTTACTACATATTAATTATCTATCTGTATTTTGCTTTCGCATCATAAAGGGTAAAATTACCTATTGTATATAGAAATATAGTTTTATAGATTTAATGATTATAAACCAAAAAGTTCTATATAATGAAAAAATTAATTGCATTGAGTATCGGAGTTGTTTGTTTTGCCTCCTGCAACAAAGACAAAGTTTTACCTGAAGAA
>Ga0206127_1000076_pt1 | contig 113250 bp, 105 predicted proteins | sample Helgoland_Spring_6_FD_148646 | JGI IMG/M metagenome (GOLD analysis project Ga0206127, IMG submission 148646) | Pelagic subsurface seawater microbial communities from Kabeltonne, Helgoland, North Sea - Helgoland_Spring_Bloom_20160419_1 | ecosystem: Environmental > Aquatic > Marine > Epipelagic ...
GGCACATTCTATACTGGGTTGCGAAATTTCCCCTATCTTGCTGGAAAGCAAGGAGAATGAAAGATGGCCCATACAGAGCTAAACCTGCGTGAACGGCGCACGATCGAGGATATGTTGAATGTTAAAATGTCAGTCGGTGAAATCGCGGCTGAGATTGGCAGGCATAGATCCACAGTCTACCGCGAGATCAAGCGCAACTATTACAACGATGAAGATATCCCTTATCTGAATGGGTATTATGGAGTTAACGCGCAGGACTATGCCACGGATCGACGCGCGCGCCGTCGCAAACTGGTACGCCTGGATGGGTTGCGCAAAGCTGTGATCAAACAGCTCAAAGAAGGTTGGTCACCCGAACAGATCGCAGGCCGATTGTACTTCGAGGGTCAGACCGTGCGCGTGAGCCATGAGACGATCTATGCCTACGTTTACGGCCCCGATGGCCAATCCAGAGAACTTGCCCGCTACCTGCCAAACCGCCGCAAGAAACGAAGACCGCATCATTCGCGTAAGCCACGTGGCCTTGTGTTTCCACCGGATCGATCCATCCATGAACGACCAGACTACGTTGATACCCGCGAGACGTTTGGCGAATGGGAGGGTGATCTGATGATCTTCGAGCGTGCTCAAGGCAAGATGAACGTCGCCTCATTGGTCGAACGCAAGACGCGCTTTGCCGTCCTGTTCCGCAACAACGACCGCAGCACGACGCATCTGATGAACCGGCTCATGGGCGTGATGGAACCCCTTCCCCAGCCAGCCCGTAAATCCATCACCTTTGATCGTGGGATTGAGTTCAGGAACTGGCGTGAACTCAAGCCAGTGATCGGAACAGAGGCCTGGTTTTGTGATCCACAATCACCTTGGCAAAAGGGTTCAGTGGAAAACCTGAACAAGCGAGCGCGTCGATATCTGCCACGTGACGCGCCCGTGGCCACGCTAACAAATCGGGACATGAAGTCGATTTGTGATCGCTTGAACGGCACCCCCAGAAAGTGTCTAGGATGGCGCACCCCAACCGAAGCCTTCAGAGAAGAACTGATGAAACTGAGATAGCGGAAACCGTCGCAACGACCCTTGAGAATCCACCCACCCCGCAAATACGTGCAGCCTGTTTGATGCAATCCCGTCATGCATCACACGGCTAGACGCACTTAGTTTTATATATTCAGATCAAAGCCTTGCGGGCTTACCCTAACGCATACCCTGCACCGCGCACCGTGCGGATCGGATCATTGCCACCATTCTGGGTCAACGCTTTGCGCAGCCGCGCGATGTGCACGTCAACGGTGCGCGTATCAACATAGATGTCGCGGCCCCAAACGTGATCCAGCAATTGATCGCGGCTGAACACGCGGCCCGGTCTTTCCAGAAATGTCACCAGTAACCGGTATTCTGTCGGCCCCAGTTTCAACGGCTGGTCGGCGCGGCTCACTCGGTGGGTTTCGGGATCAAGGGTGATGTCGTCAAAGCTCAGCGGCGCACCCCCTGTCGAAGGCCGTACACGACGCAACTGGGTGCGTACACGCGCCATCAACTCGCGCATGGAATAGGGTTTGACCACATAGTCATCCGCGCCCGTCTCAAGCCCGCGCACGGTGTCCACTTCCTCGGATCGCGCGGATAGCATGATCACGGGGATATGGCGCGTATCCTCGCGGGTTTTCAGCTGGCGGCAAACTTCGATGCCGCTCAGCAATGGCATCATCCAGTCCAGGATCACCAGATCGGGCAAGGCTTCGGCGACCAGCAGCATCGCTTCTTCGCCATTCTCGGCGCGCCGAACCTCGAACCCCTCGGCCGACAGGTTATAGGCCAGAACTTCGCGCTGTGCCGGTTCGTCTTCGACCAGCAAGATCTGAGGCTGCGCCACCGACATGACCTACCCCTTGAGCTGGGTCGATGTATCGTCGGCTTTCACCCGGTCTTCGTCGGGATGCGTGCCCGTGACCAGATAAACGACCTGTTCGGCAATCGACGTGACCAGATCACCCATGCGTTCCACGTTTTTGGCGATGAAATGCAGGTGCATGCACGACGTGATATTGCGCGGGTCTTCCATCATAAAGGTCAGGAATTCACGGAACAGCGCATTGTACATCTGGTCAACATCGGTGTCGCGCGCGATCACATCCATCGCCAAGGCCGCGTCACGTTGCACATAGCTGTCCAGCGCGTCTTTCAGCATCGCCTCGACGGTTTTGCACATCCGCCGGATCGCACCGGTGCTGTCGCTGACTTCGGGCAGTTGCGCCAGAACCGTATTCCGCTTGGCCATGTTTTTCGCATAATCGCCAATGCGTTCAAGGCTGGCGCTGATCTTGATCACGCTCAGGATCAGACGCAAATCAATCGCTGTGGGCGCGCGCAAGGCGATGATGCGGGCGGCACGTTCGTTGATCAGCTCTTCGAGGGCATCAATGGCCTTGTCCCCTGCCCGCACCTGTGCGGCCAGTTCTTCGTCGCGGGTTTCAAGCGATTGTGCGGCCAGCCGGATGGCGTCTTCGACCATGCCGCCCATTTTCATGATCTGCGCTTGTACGGCTTCCAGATCGCGGTCAAAAGCTGAGGCAATGTGTTGATCTGACATGATATTATCCAATCCGGCCTGTGATATAGCTTTCCGTCCGAGGGTCCTCGGGCGATGTGAAAATCTTGTCTGTTTCGCCGTATTCAACCAGATGTCCGAGGTGGAAAAACGCGGTTTTCTGGCTGACACGCGCGGCTTGCTGCATCGAATGGGTTACGATCACCACCGAATAATCCTGGCGCAGCTCGTCGATCAGTTCTTCGACCTGTGCGGTGGCAATCGGGTCCAACGCCGAACAGGGCTCGTCCATCAGCAACACTTCGGGTTCGGTCGCAATGGCGCGGGCGATGCACAAACGCTGCTGCTGCCCGCCTGACAGGCCCGTACCGGGCGCTTGCAGGCGGTCTTTGACCTCGTTCCAGATCGCCGCCCGTTTCAGCGCACGTTCAACGATTTCATCCAGCTCTGTTTTGTTGCGGGCCAGACCGTGGATGCGTGGGCCGTAAGCGACGTTATCATAGATGGATTTCGGGAACGGGTTCGGCTTTTGGAACACCATCCCCACCTTGGCACGCAGCTGTACGGGGTCGACATTGCTGTCATAGATGTCTTCGCCATCAATCAGGATGTCCCCTTCGACGCGGCAGATATCAATCGTGTCGTTCATCCGGTTGATACAGCGCAAGAACGTCGACTTGCCGCAGCCGGACGGGCCGATAAAGGCGGTGACCGTCTTATCCTGAATCTCGACCGAGACATCCTTGATGGCGTGGTTTTCGCCGTAATAGACCTGTACGTTACGGGCCGAGATTTTGATCTTGTCTGTCGTCACGTCGACCTCCGGAATATAGTTATCTTTCATAGCCTTACCGCCCATTCTACCAGCGCCGCTCGAACCTGCGCCGCAGCATGACGGCAATGGCGTTCATGGTCACAAGGAACACCAGCAAGATGATGATCCCGCCCCAGGCCCGCTCATAGAAGGCAGGGTCGGCACGTTTGGCCCATTCATAGATCTGCGCTGGCATGGCCGAGTTCGGGTCCATCAGCCCCGATGCGATCCCGTCTGGCGGGTTCGATGCGATGAAGCCCACCATACCGATCAACAACAAGGGCGCGGTTTCACCCAAGGCCTGCGCCAGACCGATGATCGTTCCCGTCAGAATGCCCGGTGCGGCCAAGGGCAGCACGTGGTGGAACACCGACTGCATCTTTGACGCCCCTACCCCCAACGCCGCATCGCGGATGCTGGGCGGGACGGATTTCAGCGATGCACGGGTCGAGATGATGATCGTGGGCAAGGTCATCAGCGTCAACACCAGCCCGCCCACCAAGGGGGCGGAGTTTGGCAAATGCATGTAGTTGATGAACACGGCCAGACCCAGAATACCGAACACGATCGACGGCACCGCCGCGAGGTTCGAGATGTTCACCTCGATGATATCGGTGATCAGGTTCTTGGGGGCGAATTCCTCAAGATAGATCGACGCGGCCACGCCGATGGGCAGCGCCAGCGCCAGCACCACCAGCATCATGAACAGCGACCCGATCATCGACACGCCCATGCCAGCTGCCTCTGGCCGGGCATCGGATGCGTCGGCACCGGTGATGAACGCAAGGTTAAAGCGCTTTTCCAGGGCACCGTCCTTGACCAGCGCATCGACCAGATCCAGTTGAGCGGCGTTGATATTCTTGTCGTTGGCGATGCTTTCGCGGGTCACACGCCCCTTCATATATCCGTCAACGCGGCTGTTGGTCAGGAAGCGGAACTGAACCGACGTCCCGATCAGATCGGTGTTTTCCAGCACAAAGTCGCGCAATTGGGCGGCGGCGTCCTTGGACAGCAACGCGGCCATTTCCTTGGGTTTCAGATCGCTCTCGACAGCGCTTTCAGCGACCTTTTTTTCTAGCGCGGCAGCCATCAGGGGGGCGTATCCAAAGGTCGACACCTTTTTGATGTCCTGCAGATCGCGGTTGCCCTTTTTGTCCAGCTTTGCCTCAAGCAATTGCACATCCAGCGTCAGAAACGTCTGTTGAAACGCACCTGTCCCGCGGCCGATGATGGTCACCAGCAAGATCACCAGCATCAGCAGGCCCACCGAAATCGCGGCAATGCCATAGGCCTTGAAACGGGTTTCGGCGCGGTTGCGTTTGACGGTGCGCGCGTCCTGACGCAGCAGCGAATTCTTTGGCGTCGCGTTTGGCATGTCGGTCATTCGTACTGCTCCCGGTATTTGCGCACGATATAAAGCGCCAGCACATTCAGCCCCAGCGTCAGCACAAACAGCGTCAGGCCAAGGGCAAAGGCCACAAGGGTTTCAGGGCTGGCAAAGTCGGTATCGCCGGTCAACTGGCTGACAATGCGGGTGGTGATGGTCGTCATCGCCTCGAGCGGGTTCGGCGATATGCGGGCGATGGCCCCTGCCCCCAGCACCACGATCATGGTTTCGCCAATCGCACGGCTGGCCGCCAGCAAGATCGCCCCCACGATGCCCGGCAGCGCCGCTGGCAGCACCACCTGGCGGATGGTTTCGGAATGGGTGGCACCCAGCCCGAATGACCCGTCGCGCAAGGATTGTGGCACCGCGTTGATGATGTCGTCGCTCAGCGAGGACACAAAGGGGATCAGCATGATGCCCATGACCAGACCGGCGGTCAGCACCGATGTGGCCCCGCTCATCCAGTCGACGCCCAGAATGCCGTCTTCGCCACGCCCGAACAGGTTGACCAGAAACGGCCCCACCGTCAGCAGCGCGAACAGACCATAGACGATTGTAGGAATACCGGCGAGGATCTCCAGCAGCGGTTTGGCCACGGCGCGGACTTTGCTGTTGGCATATTCCGACAGATAGATCGCCGCGAACAACCCGATGGGCACCGCCACCAGCAGCGCGATGATCGAGATATAAAGCGTGCCCCACAGCAGCGGCAGGATCGACAGATCGCTATCCCCGCGAAAGTTCGGGGCCCATTTGGAGCCAAGAAAGAAGTCCTGCCACGGGTGCAGCTTGAAGAAATTGATTGTCTCGAACAGCATCGAGAACACGATCCCAACGGTTGTCAAAATCGCCAGTGACGCCGCGACGATCAGCAGGCTCAGGACAAAGCGTTCGACCATATTGCGGGCGCGGAATGTTTTGGTGGTTGCGCGCAATGCGATCAGCAAGCCGGCAATCGCAATCAATGACACGACTGCGGTCATTAGCACTTGCCCCGTCGATTGCATTCCGCGGTAGCGCTGTGCGGCGGCCAGTACCTCGGCGGTGACATCCGACCCCAAAGCAACCCCCGTCCCCGCAAGGACAGAGCGCACGTCATCCGCCGCCGTCAGGGCCTTGGCCGCATCCGCCGTCAGCGCGCCGGACTTGACCGCGCCATTCAACCCGTCGGCCACGCGGCGCACATCGCTCATCACCAGATTGACCGAAGACCCTTCGGACACAGCGCTGGAAGGGATCATTTCAATCACGGCATTCTGGATCAGCACTGGCTGCAACAGCATCCAGATCACCAGCACGAACAAGGCCGGGATCGCCGTCAGCATCGCGGCGTTATAGCCATAGTAGCCGGGCAAGGAATGCAGTTTTCGGGCGTCGCCCCCGGCCGATGACATCGCGCGGCTGCGCGCGGAAACATAGGCAATGCCGGTCAGGATCAGAACCGCAAGAACCAGCAGCGTGGTTGGTGCCACATTTAGAAAGTTGCTCACGTATGGCCCCCCGGTCGTACCCGTCTAGAACGGGTTGTCGTATTTCAAATCTTGGCAGTCAGCAGCAGACAGCCCGGAGAAGCAGTAACGCTCCTCCGGGTCATTTCAAAGAAGTTTAGGAACCGCCGCCCAAAACAGTTTCATTTGCAACTGTTTCTTGAACTGTGACCAGCTCCGGGTCGGACACAAGGCCGTATTCAGCCAAAGGACCATCAGGGCCCGCGATTTCATCGGCAACGAAGAATTCAGCGTATTCTTTCAGGCCCGGGATAACGCCGATATGCGCTTTCTTGACGTAAAAGAACAACGGGCGCGATACAGGGTAATCACCGGTCGAGATGCTTTCGACGGTTGGCTCGACGCCGCTCATTGTCGCAACGCTCAGCTTGTCTGTGTTGTTCTCGTAGAACGCCAGACCGAATACGCCGATGCCGTCTTTGTTGCTCTCGATGCGGGCCAAGGTCTCTGTATAGTCACCGTCGATGTCCACGGATGTGCCATCGGTGCGGATCGCGATACAGGCTTTCTCGGCGGCTTTCTTGTCGTCGCCATTGGCCGCCTTGAACACGTCGAAATCACCTGTGGCTTCACAACCGGCCAGGATCACTTTTTCCTCGAATACTTCGCGTGTGCCGTGCTTGGTGCCCGGAATATAGGCCTGGATAGGCTGGTCAGGGAAGCTCGCGTTGACTTCGTTCCAGTTCTTATTGGGGTTTGGCACGATTGCACCGTCAACAACGATGGTTTCGCTCAGCGCTTTGTACCAGTCTTCGGGTGTGAATTCGAATGTGTTGCCATTGATATCGGATGCAAACACGATGCCATCATAGCCGATGCGCACTTCGATGATGTCGGTCACGCCGTTGGCGGCACAGGCTTCAACTTCGGAGGATTTGATCTGACGCGATGCGTTTGCCACGTCGATCGTATTTTCGCCTACGCCTTCGCAAAACCGCTTGAGACCCGCCGAGGAGCCGCCGGATTCAACGACCGGTGTCGGGAAATCAAAGTTTTCGCCAAACGCTTCGGCGACGATGGACGCATAGGGCAGAACGGTGGAAGAACCGGCAACCTGTACCTGATCGCGGGCAACGGCAGCCGTTGCACAAACGGCGGAAATGGCCAGAGCGGATGTAGTGATTTTAACGAGCGACATGATGTCTCCTGTCAGCTTTGAATTCTTGACCACCCCCATGGTGATCTGGGTGCAGCACTACGGGGGCTACGTTTGGCTTTTGTGACACCAGTGTTACAGTTTTATGACATGGCAAGAAATCAAAAAGATTTCACGGCCCCGCTGCGCCTGATGCAGCTTATGCAGCCCCCAAAGGCATGTCCAAAGGCAGGATAACCGTGAATTGGCTGCCTTTTCCAAGCTCGCTGGTGATTTTCAGCCGTCCGCGATGCCGGTTCAGGATGTGTTTCACAATCGCCAACCCCAACCCCGTACCGCCAAGCGCACGGCTGCGGTGGCTGTCGGCGCGGTAGAAACGTTCGGTCAGGCGCGGGATGTGCAACGGGTCAATGCCGGGGCCGTGGTCTGTGACCGTCACCCGCACCGCAGGTCCGCGCAACGACGGATCACGCAGGGTGGTTTCCACGTCAACCTCGACGGTTTTGCCCTTGCCACCGTATTTTATCGCGTTCTCGATCAGATTGGTGAACACCTGCAAAAGCTGGTCCGAATCCCCGATCAACGGCAGTTCATCATCGGCCATGCGAGATACCAGCGTCACGTCAGCCTCGACCGCCAAGGGGTTCAGATTGCGCAAGGTCGATTGCACCACATAGCGCAGATCGACCTTTTGCGTGGGCCGCAGGCGTTCTTCGGATTCGACCCGGCTGAGGGACAAAAGATCGCCCACCAGACGGTTCATGCGTTCCGCCTCTCCGGTCATGATCCCCAGAAAACGGTCGCGGGCGGGCGCGTCATCGCGTGCCGGGCCGCTCAGGGTTTCGATGAACCCCATCAGCGCGGTCAGCGGCGTGCGCAATTCATGGCTGACATTGGCCACAAAATCGCGGCGCATCTGGCTGGCCTTGGTCACTTGGGTAATGTCCTGAAAGCTGAGCAAGACATAATCGGTGCCGGCGACCTTGCTGACATGGACCTGAAACCGCGTGTCATTGCCGCCGTTAGTGGCCAGATAATGGGCCTCGCGGGGGGTGCCATCGCGCTGGCATTGTTCCACCGCATCCACCAACGTGGGCTGGCGCAAGACGTTGATATAATGGCGGTCCAAGGCGGCGGCCCCGACAAGGGCCTGCGCCGCCGCGTTCATCGCAACAATCCGTTCCGCACGGTCAATTGCAAGGGTCGGCAAAGGCAAAGCCGCCAGCAGATCAGGCAAAAGCGGGCGGATCGCCATGTGCTAGACTGGCTTTAGATCGCGGCGGAACCGGCGGGCGTTTTCCTGATAATGCAGCGCGCTGGCGGTCAGACCGGCAATGGCAGCCGCATCCAGATCGCGCACGACCTTGCCCGGCGCACCCATGACCAGCGACCCGTCAGGGATCACCTTGTTTTCCGTAATCAGCGCCCCTGCCCCGATCAGACAATTCTTGCCGATCTTGGCCCCGTTCAGGATCGTAGCCCCCATACCGACCAGCGAATTATCCCCGATGGTACAGCCATGCAGCATCACCTTGTGACCGATAGTGCAATTTTCACCAATGGTCAGCGGGCAGCCCGGATCGGTGTGAAACACACAGTTTTCCTGCACATTGCTGCCTTTGCCGACCTTGATCAGCTCGTTATCGCCACGCAGGGTGCAGCCGAACCAGACCGACGATCCGGCCTCGAGCATGACATTGCCGATCACATTTGCATCGGGTGCCACCCAGGCATCGGCATCTACGGTGGGGCTCAAATCGGCCAGGGCATATAGGGTCATTTCGTTTCCTCGAATTCAGCTTGCAACGCGCGAACATGATCCACCAGATTTGGCTGTTGTGAAAGCCGCAAACGCTCGGCGGTGATAATCGCCTTCAGCCGGGCCTCGGTATCGACCAGATCGTCGTTGATCAAAACATAATGGTAGCCATCCCAATGGCTGATCTCGTCCCAGCTTTTCTCCATCCGCAAGGCGATGGTTTCGGCATCGTCCTGACCGCGGGTTTCAAGGCGGCGGCGCAGTTCCTTGATCGAAGGCGGCAGGATAAAGATCGACAAGACATGCTGTTTCAGCGCCGAATTGCTGATTTGCTGTGCGCCCTGCCAATCGACGTCGAACAACACGTCGCGGCCATTGTCGATAGATTTTTGCACCGGCCCTTTGGGCGAGCCGTAGTAATTGCCAAAGACCCGCGCGTGTTCCAGCATCTCGCCGTCATTGACCATGCTGCGGAACTTGTCTTCGTTGGTGAAAAAGTAATCCTTGCCGTCGATTTCGCCCACACGCGGCGCGCGGGTGGTGGCCGAGACGGAAAATTGCAGCGATGCATCCCAGTCACGCAGCTTGCGTGCAAGGGTGGATTTCCCCGCCCCCGAGGGCGAGCTGAGGATGATCAAAAGGCCGCGGCGGTCGCTCATGGTTTACTCCACATTCTGTACTTGTTCGCGCATCTGGTCGATCACGGCCTTGAGCGCCAGCCCAACCCGCGTCAACGCGCTGTTCTGCGCCTTTGAGCACAATGTATTGGCCTCGCGGTTGAATTCCTGCATCAGGAAATCCAGCTTGCGCCCGACCGGCCCGCCCTGCACCAGCAGTTCGCGGGCGGCACCGATATGGGCGTGCAGACGGTCGATTTCTTCGGTCACATCGGATTTGACAGCGATCAGCGCCAGTTCCTGTGCCAACCTGTCCGCATCAACGCCGTCGCTGTTTTCCAGCACCCGCGCCAGATTGCGTTGCAGCGTTTGGGCCATCTCGGCCTTGCGGTCCTGTGCCATGGCTGCGGCTTGGGTGGTCAGGGTTTCAACCTCGGCCAGTTGGGCCTGTAACACGATTTCAAGAGCCGCCCCTTCGCTGGCGCGCATGGCGTTGAAATCAGCCAGAACCGCCGCAAATTCCGCCAGCAGGGTTTTGGCAAGGGTCGCCACATCATCAACCGTATTGGCCTGTTCCAGCACGCCGCGCATGGTCACGATATCGGTCGCCTTGGACGGGGCCAGCGACACGCCTGCATCCATGGCCCGCGCTTCGATCTGGTGCAGCGCGTCCAGCACCGTATCAAGCTGGGCGGCGTTCACGGTCAGACCGCCGGTGTTTTCATCACGCGCAATCCGCAGGTTGCAGGTCACATTCCCGCGCGCGACCGCGTCGCCCAACTGCTTGCGCAACCCCGCCTCAAGCCCGTCCACCCAATCGGGGACACGCAGGCGCAGATCCAGCCCCTTGCCGTTCACCGACCGCACTTCCCATCCCCAGCTATGGGGGGCCAACGCGCCATTTCCAGAGGCGAAACCGGTCATTGAACGTATCATAAAGAGATCCTGTCGGCTGTGGTGTCTTTGGGTGCCTTAAAAGCCAAAGCGCCAATTTGGGCAAGTCGAAAGCCGTGGGGGGCTTCGGGCAAACCCTAGCAAGAGATTAACCACTTCGTGCGATTTAACTGCAAATTTGTAACGAAATCGCTATGGATATCCCAAGGCGGTGGCCGGCCGTTTCGAAACAACGCTCCGCGATTGCGATGCCCTGCGGTCGCCTGGGTAAACGAATACAGTGAAAGAGACGAGCCAAATTCATGGATAACGACCCCCAAGACCCCCGGAATATTCTGAATATGACATATTTTCACAGCGGCCACAGTTTTTCGGCAACGTCCCAGGTCGAAGCCTATTGGGATGGGTTGCGTCAGGATCAACTGCTGCCGCGGCGATCTGACATCGACCCGCGCGGGATCGAATCCGCTTTGGAATATGCCTTTATCCTTGAACGGGTCGCCCCCGGCGTGGCGCGGATGCGCATTGCGGGCAGCCATCTGAGCGATCTGATGGGCATGGAAGTGCGCGGCATGCCGATTACTGCGTTTCTATCGACCCAGTCGCGCCGCCGCTTCAGCGACATGATGGAGGAACTCTTTGAGACACCCGCAATCGGCACGCTGTCCCTCAGAAACGAAATTGGCCGCTCCGAAGGGCGCATGATCTTGCTGCCGTTGAAAAGCGACATGGGCGATGTCAGCCGCATGTTGGGGTGCTTTGTCACCAAGGGCGGCGTCTCTGACGACCCCTGCCGGTTCGAGATCGATAATATCCAGATCAGGCCGATCACGGTCAAACGCCCGCAGCCCCAACCGGCAGTCGAACCGGCACCACCGCCAATAACTCCCACCAGCACGCGCCTGGCGGGCGGCAAACGCAGTGTCCCCTATCTCAGACTGGTGAAATCCGACACATAGGCCCCGTTTCACAGCGATGTTTCACAGGCACAACGTTTCACAAGCACAAAAAAGCCGCGTATCGGGAAGATACGCGGCTTTTTCCTTGTCTCGGTTTTCGCAGGCTTAGCTTGCTGCTTTGGCCTGGTGTGCCGTCCGGCGCGCCGAAAGTTCCTCGGCGACAAGGAACGCCAGTTCCAGCGATTGGCTGGCGTTCAGACGTGGATCGCAGGCGGTGTGGTAGCGATCTGACAGGTCCTCGTCCTGCACGGCACGCACGCCGCCGGTGCATTCGGTCACGTCCTGGCCGGTCATCTCGAAATGTACGCCACCGGGCACGGTGCCCTCGGCGGCATGCACCCCAAAGAATTCGCGCACTTCACGCAGCACGGAATCGAAGGGTCGTGTTTTATAGCCGCTGGACGACTTGATGGTGTTGCCATGCATCGCGTCACAGGTCCAAACCACATTTGCGCCTTCTTGCTGAACCGTCTTGATCAGGCGCGGCAGGTGTTCACCCACATTGCCCGCACCGAACCGCGCGATCAGGGTCAGACGCCCCTCTTCGTTTTGCGGGTTCAGGGTTTTCATCAGCTTTTTCAAGTCGTCGCTGGTCATGGTCGGGCCGCATTTCAACCCGATGGGGTTTTGTACGCCACGGGCAAATTCAACATGCGCACCGTCGGGCTGACGGGTACGGTCGCCGATCCAGATCATGTGACCGGAACCCGCCAACCACTTGCCGGTCTGGCTGTCCTGACGGCACAGCGCCTCTTCATACTCGAGCAAAAGCGATTCGTGGCTGGTATAATATTCAACCGATTGCAGGGTATGCGCCGTCTCTGACGTCACACCGGCAGCCGCCATGAAATCCAGCGTGTCGGAAATACGGTTGGCGATTTCGCGGTATTTTTCGGCCTTTTCGCTTTCGGTAAAGCCCAAGGTCCAGCCGTGCACCTGATGCACATCCGCATAACCACCGGTCGAAAACGCGCGGATCAGGTTCAAGGTTGCCGCCGCCTGCGTATAAGCGCGCAACATCTTTTTGGGGTCGGGAATGCGGGCTTCGGGGGTGAAGTCCAAGCCGTTGATGATATCACCGCGGTAGCTGGGCAGCTCGACACCATCGACAACTTCGGTCGGGGCCGACCGCGGCTTGGCGAACTGGCCGGCCATACGACCCACCTTGATCACCGGTACCTTTGCACCATGGGTCAGAACGATCGCCATTTGCAGCATGACCTTGAACGTATCGCGGATCATGTCGCTGCTGAACTGTTCAAAGCTTTCAGCGCAATCGCCCCCCTGAAGCAAGAACGCCTCGCCCCGGCCAGCCGCCGCCAGATGCTTTTTCAACCGGCGCGCTTCGCCTGCAAAAACCAACAATGGATACCGGGACAATTCGGCCTCGACCGCCTGCAATTCAGTCTGGTCTGGATAGTCGGGCATCTGGATCCGCGGTTTGTCGCGCCAGCTTGATTTTGTCCAATCGGTCATCTCATCTCTCCGAAGTAGGAATTGCGCCGGGTGTCCAGCGCTAACGGTTGAATTTATCGTATACAAAAGCCTGCGCCCGGTGACCAGAACGGAATTCCACCTATTGACCTTGCGCCCGCCCCGTGGGCAATGTTTTCGTCGGGTTTTACGGGAGAAAAACCTGGACACCTAAAACTCTGTATTTCCTGAAAGGGCAACGATGACAGACGTCAAATCGGCCATCCGCGTTCCGGTCAATGAAGACAAACCCAAGCTGTTTGTGTTTGTCTTGCTCGAAAACTTCACTTTGCTGAGCTTTGCTTCGGCGGTTGAATGTTTGCGCATTGCGAACCGGATGGCGGGCCGAACTGCTTATGACTGGCGTTTGATCGGGGAAAGCGGCACCTATGTCAGCTGCTCTGCGGGGGCACAATTTACCCTCGATGGCGATCTGGGCGACGTGCGCCGCGAAGACACGCTTGTGGTGTGCAGCGGCATCGACGTGCAATCGGCCACCACCAAGAAACTGCTGGGCTGGCTGCGCCGCGAGGCCCGCAAGGGCATGATGATCGGCGGGCTGTGCACGGCGGCCTTTACCCTTGCCAAAGCCGGTTTGCTGGATGGCAAGAAAGCGACGATCCATTGGGAGAACCAGGACAGTTTCACTGAAGAATTCGAAGAGGTGAACCTGACCAAGTCGGTTTTTGTCGTCGATGGCAACCGCATGACCACCGCAGGCGGCACGTCCTCAATCGACCTGATGCTGAAACTGATTGCCGATGATCTGGGCGAAGATCTGGCCAATGCGGTCGCCGACCAGCTGATCTATTCCTCGATCCGCACCGATCAGGATACCCAGCGTCTGTCCGTGCCCACCCGCATCGGCGTGCGCCACCCCAAGCTCAGCCAGGTCATCCAGATGATGGAAGGCAATATCGAAGAGCCGATCAGCCCCTCGACCCTGGCCCGTGATGTGGGCATGTCCACCCGCCAGCTTGAACGCCTGTTCCGCCGCTATCTGAACCGCAGTCCCAAGCGGTACTATATGGAACTGCGCCTGCAAAAAGCCCGCAACCTGCTGATGCAAACCGATATGAGCGTGATCAACGTGGCGCTGGCCTGCGGCTTTGCCTCGCCCTCGCATTTCTCCAAATGCTACCGCGCGCATTACGACACCACGCCCTACCGCGAACGCGGGTCCCATGCGGCGCGATTGTCGATCTGAGAACAAAGCCAGAGCGCCGGAAAACCGGATCGGACAAGGGGAACGCCCCTCAAAGGTGAATCCCACACCAGAAGAACGGTTTTCTCGTAAATCACCCCCAGATGACCCATCGTGAACGCCTGATAGCACTTTTCTTTTCCAATATCCCCGCATAGGCTCCGTTTTGAACATAAAGTTCCAACACGGGAGACAACCATGAAAAAGATGCTTATGGCCACAACGGCTGCAGCACTATTTGCGACGGGCGCTTACGCGGGTTCGCATTCCAACGAAGTTAAACTGGGGATCGTATTCGGCTTTACCGGCCCGATTGAATCCCTGACCGGGCCGATGGCGTCCGGTGCCGAAATGGCCATGAAAGAAGTCACCGACAGCGGCAAGCTGATGGGCGGCGCAACCGTAACGCCCCTGCGTGCGGATTCGGGTTGTATTGATAACGCGCTGGCCGTGGCCGGTGCTGAACGTCTGATCGCCGAAGGCATCAACGGTCTGATCGGTGCGGATTGTTCCGGTGTAACCGGTGCGGTTTTGCAAAACGTCGCTATTCCAAACGGCATGGCAATGATCTCGCCTTCCGCCACATCGCCCGGTCTGTCCACAATGGAAGACAACGGCTTGTTCTTCCGCACCTCCCCATCGGATGCGCGTGAAGGTCAGGTTATGGCAGAAATCCTGCAAGAGCGTGGCGTGAAATCCATCGCGCTGACCTACACCAACAACGACTATGGCAAGGGTCTTGCTGACGCGATCCAGACTTCGTTCGAGGCAATCGGCGGTGAAGTCACCATCGTTGCAGCCCATGAAGACGGCAAAGCCGATTACTCTGCCGAAGTTGGCGCGCTGGCATCTGCCGGTGGCGAAATCTTGGTTGTTGCGGGTTACCTTGACCAAGGCGGTCCTGGCATCATCAACGCCGCGCTGGACACAGGTGCATTCGACACATTCGGCCTGCCCGGCGGGATGATCGGTGACACATTGCCCGGTCGTATCGGTGACGATCTGAACGGCTCCTACGGCCAGATCGCCGGTTCCGAAGGTCAAGGCATCGAAGTCTTCACCAAAATGGCCGAAGACGCGGGCTTTAACGGCACATCGCCTTACACACCAGAATCGTATGACGCAGCGGCGCTGTTCTTGCTGGCCATGCAGGCGGCAAACTCGACCGATCCAGCGGCTTACGGCCCAAAGATCCTCGACGTTGCCAACGCACCGGGCGAAAAAATCTATCCTGGTGAACTGGCAAAAGCGCTTGAGCTGATCGCGGCTGGCACGGATATCGACTATGTCGGCGCATCCGCGGTCGAACTGATCGGACCCGGTGAATCTGCGGGTACCTACCGCATGATCGAAGTCAAAGACGGCGTGATCGAAACCATCGGTTTCAAATAAGCCTTTAGACGCTAAAATGACAGCAGTCCGGGCAACCGGGCTGCTGTTTTCAAAAGTTTACCGCGCATCTACGACGCGGACACAGGGATAGTCATATGATCGTCGTTGACGATGTACACAAACACTTCGGTGGCTTTCATGCCGTCGACGGGGCCAGCCTGACCATTGGCAAAGGCACAATCACCGGATTGATCGGCCCCAACGGCGCGGGAAAAACCACTCTTTTCAATGTGATCGCAGGCGTTCTTAAACCAACGTCGGGCCGTGTCACGATGGATGGCGAAGACATCACCGGCCTGCCGCCCCACGAATTATTCCACAAAGGGTTGCTGCGTACCTTCCAGATTGCCCATGAATTTTCCTCGATGACCTGCCGCGAGAACCTGATGATGGTGCCCGGCGATCAGGTGGGCGAAACACTCTGGAACACCTGGTTTGGCCGCAAACGCATCGCCGATCAGGAACGCGCCCTGCGCGCCAAGGCCGACGAAGTGCTGGAATTTCTGACCGTCGAACATCTGGCCGAGCAAAAGGCCGGTCAAATCTCGGGTGGTCAGAAAAAACTGCTGGAACTTGGCCGCACCATGATGGTTGACGCCAAGATCGTGTTTCTGGACGAGGTCGGCGCAGGCGTGAACCGCACGCTGCTCAATACCATTGGCGACGCGATTATCCGGCTCAATCAGGAACGCGGCTATACTTTTGTGGTTATCGAACACGACATGGATTTCATCGGCCGCCTGTGTGATCCGGTGATCTGCATGGCCGAAGGCAAGGTTCTGGCCCAAGGCACCCTGCCCGAGATCAAAGCCAACGAACAAGTCATCGAAGCCTATCTTGGCACGGGCCTCAAGAACAAGACCGCATGAAGTACCGTTTCGCACTTCTGACACTCACCGCCGCTTTGGCGTTGCCGCAGGCGTCCCTTGCCTGTGCGCAACTGTCTGCGGACGTGTGGATGTGCGACCGGGGCACCGCGTGGGAAGCCGCCAAATGGGACGTCATCGGCGATGGATCCACGCGCTATATCGAAGACTATATCCTGAACTTCACTCAGGAATGGCCGGGGTTCGAGATCACCGACAGCGTGGCCACCCTTGATGAACAATTCGCGACCTATTCCCAATGGGTTGCGGCCGACGACAGTGCCCCCTTGGAAGTTTTGCAGGTCGACAAGATCGTAACCCCGCGCGGGCTGACCCTGCGCCACCTGCAATATGACAAGATCAACGGCGACCGTACCCTCAGCGCGGTGATGCTGTCGCAGGTCGGCCCTGCACGGATCATGCTGTATCTGGATACGGCTGACACAACACCGCTTGAGGACATGGAAAAGATGTCCTTTGACGTGGCGATGATGCTGCGCGACACCTGCGAGGACGCTCTGTCTTGCGCTGACAACATAGACCCGCCCACCAGCGGCACCGACTGAAAGAGGCTGACATGAGCGACCCATATGGTGATCGAGGTAACAAAGACCTCTCGATCGGCAATACCAAAGGCCAAGGCACGGCGCAGCCCGTCAGACAGGGCGGCAAAAGCCATGCGGCCCCCGGTGGCCCCTTCCTGATTGGCGAGGCCATGACGGGCGGCTATGGCAAAGGGCCCGATATTCTGCACGACTGCACCATTGCCGTGGAAAAAGGCGAAATCGCCGTGATCGTCGGCCCCAATGGCGCGGGCAAATCCACCGCGATGAAGGCCGTGTTCGGGATGCTGGACGTGCGTCAGGGTCACGTGCGGCTGGACGGCGAAGACATCACCGCCCTGTCGCCGCAGGACCGCGTGGCCAAGGGCATGGGGTTCGTGCCGCAAACCTCGAATATCTTTACCTCGATGACCGTCGAGGAAAACCTCGAGATGGGTGCCTTTATCCGCCGCGACGATTTCCGCGATACCATGGCGCAGGTCTATGACCTGTTCCCGATCCTCAAGGACAAGCGCTATCAGGCGGCGGGTGAATTGTCGGGCGGCCAGCGCCAGCAAGTCGCCGTGGGCCGTGCGTTGATGACCCAGCCCAAGGTTTTGATGCTGGACGAACCCACCGCAGGCGTCAGCCCCATCGTGATGGATGAATTGTTCGACCGCATTATCGAAGTCGCGCGCACCGGTATCCCGATCCTCATGGTGGAACAAAACGCCCGCCAAGCGCTTGAAATCGCGGACAAAGGTTATGTTCTGGTGCAAGGGGCCAATGCGTTTACCGGCACTGGCAAGGAACTGCTGAACGACCCCGAAGTCCGCAAATCGTTCTTGGGGGGATGAGGATGCGACTGATCCTTTCCCTTGCTTTGATCGCCTGCGCGCCCGTTTTCGCGCAGGCCAGCGATGCCGTCGATGATCATGCCGACAGCGCGCCCGCAGACAGTCTGACGATCGAGACAGCCCCCTTCCGGCAGGAAATCAAGCGCCAGTGCAATTTCGTCACCGAATGCGTTGAAAACGAACCCTGCACCGAAACCGAATTCACCCCTGTGATTACAGGCATGGGCGGCGGATTATCTCCGGATGATCTGGTGGTTCAGGCCCAAATGGTCACCGACGCGGAAACGGTAGAAATGCTGGGCGTTACTTCGGGAAAATCGATCTCGTTGTCGGGGGGGACTTTTGCAGCGCGCCACCTGATCACGATCACTGAAAACGGTGCCACGCGCTATACCGTGCATTATGCTGACGGGCCTTTCGTCATCAGCTATCTAGGGACATGCAACTGATGGATTTTTTGAACGCTTTTGTAGCACTGGCCAACTACGTGCTGGTCCCCGGCATCGCCTATGGCTCGCAGCTTGCGCTTGGTGCGCTTGGGGTGACACTGGTTTACGGCATCTTGCGATTTTCGAACTTTGCCCATGGCGATACCATGGCGCTTGGGGCGATGTCGGCGGTGTTGATCACCTGGGGGTTTCAGGCCATCGGTCTGCACCTGTGGGTGCTGCCAACCGCATTGCTGGCCCTGCCCTTTGCGATTTTGCTGACCATCGGGTTGCTGCTAGGCACCGACCGCGTCGTCTATCGCTTTTACCGCGAGAAGAAGGCCAAGCCGGTGATTTTCGTGATCGTGTCACTGGGGGTGACGTTCATCTATAACGGCATCACGCGGTTTATCATCGGGTCTGACGACAAGAATTTCCTTGATGGCGAACGGTTCATCATCTCGGCACGGACTTTTAAAAAGATGACCGGTCTGGAAGAAGGTCTGGCGATCAAGACCACCCAAGGGCTGACCGTGATCACCGCCATTATCGTGGTTGCGGTGTTGTTCTGGTTCCTGAACAAAACCCGGTCGGGCAAATCCATGCGCGCCTATTCCGATAACGAGGATCTGGCGCTGCTGTCAGGGATCAACCCCGAACGTGTGGTGATGATCACATGGATCATCGTGGCCTGCCTGGCGACCACCGCGGGCGTTCTCTATGGCCTTGATAAGTCGTTCAAACCCTTCACCTATTTCCAACTGCTGCTGCCGATCTTTGCCTCGGCTATTGTGGGCGGTCTTGGCAACCCTGTGGGGGCCATCGCCGGTGGTTTCGTCATCGCCTTTTCCGAAGTCACCATCACCTATGCGTGGAAAAAGGTTTTGGGGTATATGATGCCCGCAGGCATGGAGCCGGACGGGTTGGTCCAACTCTTGTCCACCGACTATAAATTCGCCGTCAGCTTTGTGATCTTGTTGATCGTGTTGCTGTTCAAACCCACAGGTCTGTTCAAGGGGCAATCGGTATGAACGAGACGCTTAGAAACACCGCATTATTCGCGATTATTGCAGCCCTGATCGTCTATACCGGCTTTGCACAAAGCTGGAACGCGGCGCTGCTGATTATCTCCATGGGGCTGATTTCCAGCATCATGGCCTTGGGCGTGAACCTGCAATGGGGTTTTGCCGGCCTGTTTAACGTGGGCATCATGGGCTTTGTCGCCTTGGGGGGGCTGGCGGCGGTTCTGATCGGCATGCCCGCCACCGAAGGCGCGTGGTCTGCGGGGGGCTGGGGTATTCTGGGTGCCCTGCTGCTGGGGGCTGGCACCGTGATTGCAGCCGTTCAGGTGATGAAACGCATGGCCAAGGGCTGGCGGCGCACTGTTGTGGTTCTGGTGGTTCTGATCGGCGGGTTCTTTTTGTTCCGTGCCGTGTTTGACCCGTCGGTCGCGGCGGTCGAAGCCGTCAATCCTGCGCATACCGGATATCTTGGCGGGCTTGGCCTGCCTGTGATCATCGCCTGGCCCGTGGGCGGCTTGTTCGCCGCCGGGGCCGCTTGGGTGATCGGGAAGACCGCGCTTGGCTTGCGGTCGGATTATCTGGCCATTGCGACCCTTGGCATCGCCGAGATCATCATTGCCGTCCTCAAGAACGAAGACTGGCTGTCGCGCGGCGTGAAAAACGTCATCGGCATCCCGCGTCCCGTTCCCTACGAGATCGACCTGCAAAACAATCCCGGCTTTGTTGAACGCGCCGCCGGTTTCGGATTTGATCCCGTCGAAGGGTCAACGCTTTGGGTCAAGTTCCTGTACATCGTGCTGTTCGCGGCGGTGCTGTTGCTGTTGCTATGGATGAGCCAGCGGGCGCTGAACTCCCCCTGGGGCCGGATGCTGCGCGCGATCCGCGACAATGAAGTCGCCGCCGAAGCCATGGGCAAGGACGTCACCGCGCGGCATTTGCAAGTGTTCATCCTTGGCTCTGCCATCTGCGGGATTGCGGGTGCTATGATGACCACCTTGGACAGCCAGCTGACACCGGGGTCTTACCAGCCGTTGCGCTTTACCTTTTTGATCTGGGTGATGGTGATTGTCGGCGGGTCCGGCAACAACTTCGGGGCCGTCTTGGGCGGGTTCCTGATGTGGTACCTGTGGGTCATGGTAGAGCCGATGGGCCTTTGGCTGATGAACATGATCACCTATGGCATGAACGACGGCTATTGGTTGAAAGACCACCTGATCGAATCCGCCGCCCATATGAGGTTGATGACCATGGGTGCGGTGCTGTTGCTGGTCTTGCGGTTCAGCCCGCGCGGGTTGATCCCCGAAAAATAGGGTTCAGAGTCTGAACAAAGAAAAGGCCTTATCCCCCGTGGGATAAGGCCAGCCTTCGGCGAGGATTTTAGTCCATTTGGAATGGGGCCTAGCGCCCTTTGAACAAGCCGCCCAGGATACCGCGAACGATGCGCCGTCCTGTGGTGCCTTTCAGTTCCTTTATCACAACATTTGCAATCGCCCCCCCGAAGCTTTCGCCTTTTTTGTCGGCGGGTTTGGAGGTCGAGCGGTCAACGCCTTTGCCCGCATAGCGGCGCGCGGCATTGAATTCGCGCAAGGTGGGTGTGGCTTCTTCTGCTTCCGCTTCGGCTTCGGCCGCTGCGGCGGCTTTGGCGGCGTCATCAGCACGTTTGGCCAACATCTCGAAGGCGGATTCGCGATCTAGGCGGGTGTTGTATTTCGTGGCCATGGCGCTTTGCGCCATCAGGGCGGCGCGTGTCGCGTCATCAATCGGGCCAAGCTGGGAGGACGGCGGGCGGATCAGTGTACGTTCGACAATCCCCGGCACCCCTTTTTTCTGCAACATCGAGGTCACGGCCTCCCCGACGCCGACCTCGCGGATCGCTTCTTCGGTGTCGAAGCGCGGGTTCTCGCGGTAGGTTTGCGCGGCCATGCGCAGTTCCTTGCGGTCCTTGGCGGTAAAGGCGCGCAAAGCGTGCTGGATGCGGTTGCCAAGCTGGCCAAGGATGTCTTCGGGGACGTCAGCAGGGTTTTGGGTGATGAAATAGACGCCGACACCTTTGGAGCGGATCAGCCGCGCGACCTGTTCGACCTTGTCCACCAAGGCTTTGGGGGCGTCGTCGAACAGCAGGTGGGCTTCGTCAAAGAAGAACACCAGCTTGGGTTTATCCGGATCGCCGACTTCGGGAAGTTCTTCGAACAGTTCTGACAGCAGCCACAACAGGAAGGTGGCATAGAGCTTGGGCGAGCTCATCAGCTTGTCGGCGGCCAGAATGTTGATGAACCCGCGCCCGTCGGAATCGGTGCGCATCAGATCGGAGAGTTCGAGCGCCGGTTCCCCAAACAGATCGGCGGCACCCTGGTTTTCCAACACCAGCAAGCGGCGTTGGATCGTGCCCACCGATGCGGCAGAGACATTGCCATAACGCAGGGCAAGGGTGGAGGCGTTTTCACCGACCCAGACCAGCAGCGCCTGTAGATCCTTGAGATCAAGCAGCGGCATGCCGTCTTCGTCCGCCACGCGAAAGGCGATGTTCAAAATGCCCTCTTGCGCCTCGCTCAGGCCCAGCAACTGCCCCAGCAGCAGCGGTCCCATCTCGGAGACTGTCGTGCGCACCGGGTGGCCTTGTTCGCCGAACATATCCCAGAACGCGACCGGGAAAGACGCATATGCAAAATCGTCAAAGCCGATTTTCTTGGCGCGCTCCGTAAAGGGACCGTGCAGCTTGTGGGTCTCGGAACCGGCACTGGCGAGCCCGGAAAGATCACCTTTGACATCAGACAGGAACACCGGCACGCCCTGGGCCGAAAACCCTTCGGCCAGAATTTGCAGCGTTACGGTTTTACCCGTCCCCGTCGCCCCCGCAATCAGCCCGTGGCGGTTGGCATAGCCAAGGCTCAGAAACTGCTGCGTGGCATAGTCTGGGCCGCCGCCCCCGATAAAGATATCATTTGTCACGTATTCATCATCCTTTTAGGTCCCGCCGCAGCGGGCAAAGTGCCGCATAAGCATACAAACTTAACGTTTGTGTACCATAGTGAATATGTTCCGGATCGACATGTCCTTTTGATCCGTGAACACTTCCTCCCTGTCAGACTGGCCGTGCCTTCGGGTACGGCCTTTTTTTGCTGCGGCGCCGCATAAGTATCCGACAATATTGCATATTTCCTATTGACCGCCCTTGTGCGCTTTCGTAACCTTCCCTCAATAAGTCGGCCCAGTCCGACGGGGAGAAAAGAAGAACAGGGGAAAGGGCGCTTTGCGTCCTTTTTTCTTTTCGGGCCCCGGATTTTCTTGTGACATCAGCAAGAAACTGCCGGATCGTTTTGCAATGCCAGCGTATCTTGCCTGACATTCATTTTATGACATGGTAAATGCTATTAAATTTAACTGATTTGGACCAAGCATGAACAAGTATTTGAACATCCTTCCCCTTTGTGCAGCATTGGCTATGACCCTGCCTGTGGCGTCTTTCGCGCAAACCGCAACGACTGAAACCACAACAGAAACACCGGCTCCGGAAACAAAGACCGCGCCGGTGACCAGCACGATTGAATCGCAGCTCAGCATGGGTGACGAGACCGAGGCCAATACCGATGTTGGCAAGCCTTACACCAAAGAGGTGATCGGTTCGTGGGAAATGCGCTGCATCAAGACCGAGCAAGAGACCGACCCCTGCCAGATGTATCAGTTGATGGATGACGGCCAGGGCGTGCCCGTGGCCGAATTCTCGTTGTTCCGCTTGCCCGATGGCGGCAAGGCCACGGCAGGTGCAACGGTTGTTGTTCCGCTGGAAACAGCCCTGACCGCCCAGCTGAGCATTTCTGTCGATGGCGGCAAAGCGCGCCGCTACCCTTATGCCTTTTGTAACCCCGTTGGTTGCTATGTCCGCATGGGTCTGACCGCCGACGATATTGCAGCCTTCAAGCGTGGCAAAGAAGCGGTGATCACCATCGTGCCGGCATTGGCACCTGACCAGACCGTAGAACTGGCCCTGTCGCTGGACGGCTTTACAGCATCCTTTGACAAGTCATCGGTTATTGAACAGTAAATCTGGTTCTCTTTCACATGATCCAAGGCCGTCTCGTCACCGGGGCGGCCTTTTTCACGGGCCCTGCCCTAGGTTATGCCGCTAGATTTTGCGTAACGCGATCACAGCGTTCATGCCGCCAAAGGCAAAGGCATTCGACAGGGCGACCGTGACCTTGGCATCGCGGGCGACATTGGGGACCACATCAAGGGCGCATTCGGGGTCGGGTTCCTGATAGCCGATCGTGGGGGCAATGACCCCGTCACGCAGCGCCATGATACAGGCCAGCAATTCAACAGCGCCCGTGCCACCAATCAGATGCCCGTGCATTGACTTGGTCGAACTGATCATCAATCGGTCTGCATGGGCCCCGAACACATCCGCCACAGCCGCGCATTCGGTTTTGTCATTGGCTGCCGTGCCCGTGCCATGGGCGTTGATATAGCCGACCTGATCCCCGTTGATTTGCGCGTCTTGCAATGCGCCCTTCATTGCGCGGGCGGCCCCTGCTTTGGATGGCATCACGATATCGCTGGCATCCGATGTCATGGCAAAGCCGATCACCTCGCACAGGATATCGGCACCGCGGGCGCGGGCGTGGTCATAATCCTCGAATACGAAAACCCCTGCCCCTTCGCCCTGGACCATCCCGTTGCGGTTGGCTGAAAACGGGCGGCAGGCATCGCGGCTCATGACGCGCAGACCTTCCCAGGCTTTGACCCCGCCAAAGCACAGCATTGATTCAGACCCGCCGGTGACCATCACCGGGGCCATGCCAGAGCGCACCATCGCGAAGGCCTGAGCCATCGCGTGATTGGAGGACGCACATGCCGTCGAAACCGTAAACGACGGCCCCTTGAGGTTATGTTCCATGCTCACATGGGCAGCGGCCGCGTTGTTCATCAGCTTGGGCACGACAAAGGGGTGAACGCGGTTTTTGCCTTCTTCATAGACGGCGCGGTAATTGTCGTCCCAGGTGCTGACACCGCCGCCAGCCGTTCCCAAGACAACCCCCGCTTTCGCGGATAATTCGCCCGAAAACGTCAGGCCGGATTGATCAATCGCCTGTTTTGCAGCCGCCAGAGTGAATTGCGTGAAGCGATCGTATAGCGACATTTGCTGGCGGTTATGGCGGGCTTCGGCTTCGAAATTCTTGACCTGACCGCCGATCTGGATCGACAGCCGATCGACATCGCGAAATTCAAGCGGGCCGATGCCGCAGACACCGTTTTGCATGGCGACCATCGTGTCTGGCACATTCAGGCCAAGCGCGTTGATCGTCCCGGCCCCGGTGATGACTACACGTTTCACAGGTTCTAACCCTGCTCGGCTTTCAGACGTTCGATGCCCGCGACAATGCTGGCCACGCTCGAGATGTCGAAATCCGACGCTTCCGGCTGGTTGGCGTTGAACGGCACCGAGATATCAAAGGCTTCTTCGATGGCAAAGATGCTTTCGACCACGCCCATACTGTCAATGCCCAGATCCTCAAGCGTGCTTGCCATCGTGACGTCTGATGGCTCCAACACGGCTTGTTCCGCAAGGATGGCAATGACCTGATCTTGAATGCTCACTCCGGGCTCTCCTTCTTATCTGTCCCCCTTGCGCGTTATGCATCGGCGTCGGGTTTGGACAATTCTTTCTTCAAGGCCGCAAAATCGCGCAGCAAACGGGGCAGACGCCGCAACGCTTTGTAGCTGTCGATTTGCTTGCTCATCTCTGTTGCGGGATAGCCCAGCATGGCCCGCCCGGCAGGCACGTTCGACATCAGCTTGGTACTGCCGCCCGCAATGACCCCGTCGCCCACAAAGATATTGTCGCTGACGCCGCATTGCCCGCCAAGCACGACATTGTTGCCAATGGTCGCTGACCCCGCGATGCCCACCTGCCCGCAAATCAGGCTGTTGGTGCCGATCACCACATTATGCCCAAGATGGACCTGATTATCCAATTTGGTGCCATCACCGATCACCGTGTCGCGGATGGTGCCACTGTCGATCGTACAATTCATGCCACATTCAACGTCGTTCCCGATGGTCACACTGCCAAGGCTGTGGATACGCGTCCATTGTTGCGCTTTTGTGTCACCGCGATCGCCGAGCGTCTTGCGGGTCTGTTCGACCGTGCTGGGTTCTGGCGTCACAAACGAAAACCCGTCGCCGCCGATACAGGCCCCCGGCTGCGCGATGAAATCATCACCAATGGTGACCCGCGCGCCGATGCTGACATGATCGCGCAGATAGGCGTTGCGGCCCAGTTGCGCATCCTTGCCGATGTGGCACTGCGGCCCGATCATGCTGCCCGCGCCGATTTTCACGCCCGCCGCGATGACCGTGAAAGGCCCGACCGACACATCTGCGCCCAGTTCCGCCGTGGGATCAATGACCGCCATCGGGTGAATGCCCGGCGCAAAGCCCTGTCCGGGGTCCATCATTTTCGTGAGGCCCGACATGGCATAGCGCGGGCGGTCCGGCAGGATCGCGGCCTTCAGGCCAAGCGCTTGCCAATCTGCATCGGGCCACAGCATTGCCGCCTGTGCCGTCCCTTCGGATAGGCTTTCGGCGTATTTGGGGCTCATCGCGAGGGCAAGATCATTGGGTCCGGCCTGTGCCGGCTCGGCCAGTTTTTCGATCCTAATCGAAGTGTCACCAACGGCTGTCGCCCCCAGTGACACGGCAATTTCTTGAATGGTATGGCGCATGGTTCATTCCCCTTGTCGGGGATGAATTAACCCTGAACAGCGCCCAATGCTACCCCTGCCTTGCTGAGCGCATCCCAGATCTTGGCGTCACGCCCATAGATATCGTCACGATACTGGGTATGCCCGCGCGGCGTGGTAAAGGCGGTGCGGTAGATCAGGTGGACCGGCAGTTCATTATCCAGATGCACAAATGTCTCGCGGCCCGTGGCCAGCTGCGCCTTGAAGAATTTCACCGGATCATCGACCTGAGCGGCCAGCAACGTATAGGCAAAATCAAACGGATCGGCCAGACGCACGCAGCCGTGGCTGAACGCGCGCACATCACGGGCAAACAGGTTTTTGGACGGCGTGTCATGCAGGTAGATGTTGTATTTGTTGGGAAAAATAAACTTTACCAGCCCAAGCGCGTTGCGCACCCCCGACTTTTGACGCATCCCAAAGGGGAAGTTGCGCGCATTATAGCGGCTGAAATTCACCGATCCCCGATTAACGACGCGCCCATTGCCGTCGATCAGATCAATGTGACCTGCCGCACCGGCGTTGCGCTGCATCGAGGGCAGATATTCCTTGGTCACGATTGACCGCGGCACCGTCCATGTGGGGTTGATAACGATATATTCCATCGTATCGGAAAATTCGGGCGTATGGCGGCCGTCTTCATTGGCCCCGACAACCGAACGCGTCTCGAAGGTGACCCGACCGTCATCAATCACGGCTGCGGTAAAGGCAGGGATGTTCACCAGAATATGCCGCGCGCCACGTTCCTTGTTCAGCCAGCGTTCACGCTCCATCGCGACGATCACAGATTTCAACCGGGTTTCGACGCTTTTGTTGATCTCGGACATGGTCGCGGCACCGGCAACACCGTCGTCGTTCAAACCGTGGTCTTGCTGAAACGCGCGCACGGCTTCTTGCATGACCTTGTCATAGGTCATCGAATTGGAGCGTTTCAGATAGCCCATCGCGATCAGACGGTTGCGCAATGCGACAACCGCATTGCCTTGGGCATCGGGTTTGAGCGAGGGCGCAGGCACAACAGGACCCCAACCGCCCTTGGACAGCAGCGCTTCCATCTCGAGCTTTTCGCGCATCAATGCGTTATATTCCAACGTCCGGGGGCGCAGGTTGCGCAAAAATGGCATCGGTTCGGATTTGATGAAATCCGCAATATAGGTCTGGCGGTCGCGATACGGGACTTCGCGCACGATTGAACTGTCGATGCGCGACGGGATCAGCACGCCGGTTTGCAGATCGCGGGCATATTGCAAGAATACCCGGGTCATCTCGACTTCGGCCAGGCCACGATCACGCGGGGTTTTGGCATTCTTCAACGTCGCCATCAGCCCGGTCGGATCATAGCGCGCCAGCGGCAACCCGTGTTTGTCTGCCGTTGTGATGGCAGCCATCAGTGCAGCGCGCCGCGCACGGTGGGTGTCTGACCCTTCGGTCCAGACCGCCTCGTAATCATGGGTGCGGTAATAGGCAGCAATATCGGCATCGCGCGCCGCAGCTTCGGCCACGGCTTGTTTAAAGGCGGTCACCTGCGCAAATACAGGTGCAGGCAAGGTGGAAATCAGAAGGGCTGTCGCAGCGGCGGCCAGAATGCCGGTCATGCCGCGCGTGGCACCTGCCACAGTTCCCAAATTTCTAATCATCGATTCCTCCGAAAGCCTAAAATACAATTGGTTCCGATAACGCGTGGAACCACTGGATTTTGTCCAATAACAATCCGTGTGATCACGCCATAAACCCTTGTAATGGTGCGTTTTGGCATCATTCGATGTGGCAAAAATGAATACCCTCTTATCTGTTGCGCAAATTTTCGCCTAAAATCCTTGATAGATGGAACCATTCTGATTCAGCACTTGGTTAAGGAATCGCTCTATGGCATATAAGCGTTGCATCTGGGGACGATCGAGAAACTCCATGTAACATCATGGAAGATCAGGTATAATACAGGACGTTGAACGCATGAGTGGTACGAATTCTTCGGGCATGACCCGCCGCGCCCTGCTGGGTGCCTTCGCAGCGACAGCCGTAACAGCCGCACCGACATTCGCAAATGCAGCAGGTTTCCTGCGTGGTGCCGGTGACATCCGCCGCATCAAGATGTTTTCGGGTCGCACCGGCGAACGCATAGATATGATCTACTGGATCGAAGGCGAATATATCAAAGACGCAGTTAAGGAAGTGAACCATTTTATGCGCGACTGGCGCACCGATGGCGTCAAATCCATGGATTTGCGCACCGTCGACATTATGGCCGCCTCCCACAACCTTTTGGACGTGAACGAACCCTATATGCTGTTATCCGGTTACCGCAGCCCGCAGACAAATGCGATGTTGCGGTCGCGGTCTCGTGGTGTGGCGAAAAACTCGCTCCATATGCGCGGTCAAGCTGCTGATTTGCGTCTGGCCTCCCGGTCGGTCAACCAGATGGCAAAGGCTGCTGCGGCATGTCGGGGTGGCGGTGTTGGCCGGTATTCGGGCTCCAACTTTGTCCACATGGATTGCGGCGTGGTCCGCACCTGGGGTGGTTGAAAGATCACTCAACCCGTTGAAAACAAAGCGCCGAGAGGCGCTTTTTTCATGTCTGGCGGGTGCCGTCCACTGACCTGTCGCCCCGAAAACCTGTAAACATCTCAGGCCGGCCCGACAGGAAACCAGTAAACTGTGATCATCGCCAAGGCCACATAGCGCGCGCTTTTGCCGATTGTGACAATCGCCACGAACGACCAAAGCGGTTCACGCAACACACCCGCAATAATCGTCAGCGCATCCCCGACGATGGGCAACCAGCTGGCCAAAAGCGACCACCGCCCGTAGCGGTGATACCAAACCTCTGCGCGCGCCAGTTGCGCGTCATTGGCAGGAAACCAGCGTTTGTGTTTGAACCGCAACGCCACGCGCCCCAAGACCCAATTCACAACCGATCCCAACACGTTGCCCGCCGTTGCGACCACCAGCAAGATCACAAGCGAATGCTGGTTGTTCAACATCAACGCGACCAACAACGCTTCGGATTGCATCGGAAGAAACGTCGCGGCAATGAAGGCCGCCGAAAACAGGCCCAGATATCCGATCATCGGGCGGCCTTACCCACGCTCATCTTCACCCCGTATTCCAACGTTTTTACGCACCTCTAACACATTGATATCATGAACGGTTTCCCAACCCACCCACCGTAAAACAGCCTGGAAGATGTCACCCCTTGCACGCCCGCCTTGGGGCGCGGTGCGATTGAGCAAAAGGGATAAAGCCGGATCGACAGCCTGCGGAACCCGTCCGGCAAGGCCCTGCATTAGCGATAGAACCGTTTTGATGTCAAGAATTCTGTCCCAGAAACAAGGACGTGCCGACGCGATCACTGACCCGGATCAACAGACCCCACGATAAAATCCCAATCCTTGGGAATATCGCCCCTTGCATCAAACCTGAGCAGATCAATGCGCCCCTAACATTCAGCGCTCCATACAGGGTGGTATCTAAACACCAGCCCCCTAAATCGCGGTGAATCCGCAAAATACTTTACATTTTGCTATACAAAACGAAATACAGGCGAAAAAATTATCGCCTGATTTCAATACGTCATCAATAAAATATGGGGTAATGGCGGACAGACAGGGATTCGAACCCTGGAGACGGTCTCCCGCCTACACACTTTCCAGGCGTGCGCCTTCGACCACTCGGCCACCTGTCCGTGAGGCGGTGTTTAGCGTGAGGTGCGGTCGGGGTGCAAGAGCTAAATCACCTCAATTTCAACATGATGACTAACCATCCAGATGAACGTAAATACGACGGTTTTGGCGGCCCTTCTTTTCGATCTTGCCCAGCACAAGCCCGCCCACTTCGCCTGTGCGCGCCACATGGGTGCCGCCGCAGGGCTGCAAGTCGATCCAGCTTGCCCCGTCGCCGATCCGGACCAGACGCACCTTTTCCGGGCCCTTGGGGGGCTTGACGGCCATCGTCTTGACCAACTCGGGTGCGGCTTGCAGTTCGGCTTGGGTGATCCAGCTTGTGCTGACACGCAGATCGGCCTCGACAAAATTGTTCAACACGGCCTCGATCCCTTCGCGGTCTTCCGGCGCGTCGGGCATGTCGAAATCCAGCCTGCCGTGGCGGGCCGAAATCTGCCCCCCTGTCACCCCAAAGGGCACGGCAACCGACAGCAGGTGCAACATCGTATGAACACGCATGTGTTTGTGCCGCCTGTCCCAGTCCAGAACCTGGGTCACATGGGTGCCGACCTCGGGCATTTGCAACGGCTCGGCGGGGACAAGGGCAATGTCATCGCCCTGCCCCTTGACCGTGGTGGCGATAGGCAGCCGTTTGCCATCCCAGGTCAACCAGCCGCTGTCACCGGGCTGACCGCCACCGGTGGGGTAAAAGATCGACCCATCCAGCACGATCCCGCCTTCCTCGGTGATTGCGGTGACAATGCCGTGGGCATCGCGTTGATAGGCATCTTCCAGATACAGCGCTGCGGTCATGTGTCGGATTTTCCTTTCAACGCCTCGGGATTGCGGAGCCATATGTCGCGCTGTGCAAAAGGCACTTCGATGCTCTCTTGGGCAAACCGGCTGGCAATGGCGTGGTTGATGTCGCTTTTGACCTGCATGATCCAGTTCACATCCCGTAAAAAGGCGCGAATTTCGAATTCCAGCGCATCCGCGCCAAAGTTCACGAACAATACATTCGGGGCCGGATTTGCCAGAACCATCGGTTGATCTTCGGCGATTTCACGCAAGATCGTCTCGACGCGCCTTGTATCGGTGCCATAGGCCACGCCGACCGGAATGATGACCCGGCCGACCGTATTGCCACGGGTAAAGTTGGTTACCGTGCCACTGACCAAATCGGCATTGGGGACGATCACGTCGGTGCGGTCAAAGGTCTCGATCCGGGTGGAACGCACGGAGATATCGCGCACATAGCCGCTTTTGCCACCCACCTCGATCCAGTCGCCCTCGGAAATCGGGCGCTCGATCAGCAGAATAATGCCCGAGACAAAGTTGCTGACGATGTTTTGCAGACCGAAACCGATACCAACCGACAATGCCCCCGCCACGATCGCAAGCGAGCTCAGGTCGATGCCCGCCCCGGTGATCGCAGCCAAGGCCGCAAGAAATATCCCCACATAACCCAGCCCCGACAGCAGGGCATTCTGCCCGCCAATGTCGATCTGGGTTTTCGGCAGCACGTTCGAGCGCAAGGTGCCCTGCAACAGCCGCGTCAACAGATACCCGACCGAGAAAATGATCGCAAAGGTCAGCAGGTTTGACGGCGAAATCCGTGTGTCTCCGATCGCAACCCCGCTTGCAAAGGTTGCCCAAAGCTCGCTCAGGTCAGTCAGGCGCGCGCCCCATAACAGCGCCAGAACGGGCATGGCCAGGATCAACAGGATCAGGCCGAAAAACACCGGCATCAGGGCCTCGCGGGCGGCGACACCCTGCCCCGTGATCGCGCCATACACATCCGCTGCAAAACGTTGCAGCGCCATCACAAGCCCCAAGACGACCAATGTGGTCACATAGGGCCGCAAGATTGCGTCGGACAGATCCTCGTAGCCAAAGGCAAACAGCAGCGGCGCCAGAATACCGATCGCCATCGCCCCCAAGCCCAGACTGCGCACCATCCGCGCAAGGGTCGAGCTGCGTTGCACCGTTTCAGGCTCGCTGGTTTCTTCCTCGGGGTCTTGATAGCTGCGCAGGATTTGTCCGACCCTGAACAGCGCAAAGCTGATCAGCAGCGCAAAGGGGAAAGCCACCACCGCAGTGGTCGCCGCCGTGGGCAGATCGAATTCAACAACCTTGAGGGTCAGGATCTGCACGATCATCACAATCGTGATGCCGTTCACATAAAACCGCGCCCTGCGCCGTTGTTCCTGATCCAGCAACAGCAATGCCTCTTCGTCATCGCGCGAGAATACCCTTTCCGATACCCAGCGGAACCCGAAGATAACCAGACCCAACACCGGCAACAGCCGGGTGATTTCGGTCCCGCGGACCCCCAGAAATCCGGTTTGACGGGCCGCGGTCGCAAGCAGGAATAGCCCCGCCAGCGGCAGGAAGATACGCAAGAGCGAGACAACAAACCGCCAGATGCCCAAACCGCGCGCCTGATGGTTGCGCAATCCGGTGACCATCATCACGGCCCAGCGACGCCCGCGAAACAGCAACAACAACCCCAGCAGGCTGCTAAAGAACACCAAGGGCAGGTTTTCCCGAAGTGCCGTGAATTTCTGCGCGTTGCTCACCTCGCTCCGGTCGATCCACATGGCCCCAAAGGCGGCTTCCAGATCTTTCAGCGCCGGTGCCCAATGTTGCGGATTCAACGGTGACGGGGTCGTTGTCAGCAGCTTTTCGGTCTGCCGGGTGCGCACGATCTGGTCGATCTGGCGGACCAATCCGTCGGCCCGCAGATACTCACGCTCCGCGATCTGGACCGGCACCAACAGCGCGTTGAGCTGCTGGTTCAAATCCGCGCGGGTCTGGGCCAGTTCGGGGGCCTCGGGTTCGGCGTTCTCACCTTCGGGCGGGGCACCAAGGGCCGCGATTTGACTGCTCAGCGTTGCAATACGCTCCGAATTATTCTGGCGCGCCGTATCAAATTCCGCCCGGAAGCCGACGATGCGCGCGCGCAACGTCTCAAGCACCGTGTCGCTGGCGGTCTTTTCATCCACCACCGTCTCGGCGCTTGTCGCGACGTTTTCCCAGCGATTAATATTTTGGGACGGCTCGTCTTGTGCGAATACCGCCCCGACAGCCAGCCACAACCCAAGGCACAGCCCCGTGAACAGCGCGCGCATGGTCAGTGTCATTGGTCCTCAAAAACGCCGGGGATGGATTGTGGGGCGCGGTCCAGCCAGCCCGGAACCGGCAAACCTTTTTCCCGCAGGAATTCGGGATTGAACAGCTTGGACTGATAGCGCGTGCCGAAGTCGCACAGGATGGTCACAATGGTGTGGCCCGGCCCCATATCGCGGGCCAGACGCATGGCACCGGCAACATTCACGCCGGACGACGCGCCAAGGCACAGCCCTTCGTGCTGCAACAGGTCGAACACGATCGGCAAGGCTTCGGCATCATGGATATTATAGCTGAAGTCGGGGGTGAACCCTTCGAGGTTCTTGGTGATGCGCACCTGCCCGATACCTTCGGCGATAGACCCGCCTTCGGCCACCAGCTCACCCTTGGTATAATAGCTGTGCAGCGCCGCGCCATCGGGATCGGCCAAGGCGATTTTCACGCCCTTGGGCTGCAACGCCATGCCAATGCCCGCCAGCGTACCACCGGAACCGACTGAGCAGCAGAACCCGTCGACCTTGCCACCGGTTTGTTCCCAGATTTCGGGGCCGGTGGTTTCAATATGCGCCTGACGGTTGGCCACGTTGTCAAACTGGTTGGCCCAGATCACACCTTCGTTGGTGCTGCGGGCCAGTTCATTCGCCAGCCGTTCGGAATAGCGCACAAAGTTGTTGGGGTTGCGATAAGGCGCGGCCGGCACCTGCACCAGCTCGGCCCCGGCAAGGCGCAACATGTCCTTTTTCTCTTGGCTTTGGGTTTCGGGGATCACGATCACCGTCTTGAACCCCATCGACGCGCCGACCAGCGCCAGACCGATGCCCGTGTTGCCAGCCGTCCCTTCGACAATTGTACCGCCCGGTTTCAACGTGCCCTTTGCAATGGCATCGCGAATGATAAACAACGCCGCACGGTCCTTGACCGATTGACCAGGGTTCATGAATTCGGCCTTGCCGTAGATCTCACAGCCGGTTGCCTCGCTTGCCTGACGCAAACGGATAAGGGGTGTGTTGCCAATGGCTTGCGCCAGATCAGATGCGACGTGCATGGGGTGCTCCTAATTCAAGTTACATCAGGTGTAGCCTCGGGGGGGGGCAACCTCAAGCGGTCGCGGTGCCGTGCGAGCCAATATGCAGCAATCACCAGCGGCGCATTGGCGGCTTGTTGCGTATCCACCATCGCCATCAGATCCTCAAAAGACATCAGATGCGACCGGATGTCCTCGTCTTCGGTGTCCAGCCCGCTGACGCCGGTGGATTTGTCCGGCAGGTCGGCAAGCCCCACGTAGATATAGAAAAATTCGGTGGAATCGCCCGGTGACGCATAGACCTCGGCCACCAGTTCTAGGGAATTGAGGGTTATCCCCGCTTCCTCGGCGGCCTCGCGGTGCGCTGACTCTTGAGGGGTCTCGCCCGGATCGACACGGCCTGCGATGGGCTCGAACTGCCAAACCGATGTATCACCCCGCGCAATTGGCCCCATGCGCAACTGTTCCACCAGCATCACGCAGTCGCGCTGCGGATCATAGGGCAGCACAAGTGCCGCATCCGACGCCACAAACACCGCGCGCTCCAGCACCTGCGTCATGGTGCCATCAAACCGTTCATGTCGCAGCTGGTATTCGTTCAGCGCAAAGAAATTGGTGTAAACGCGGTCGATCCGCTGCACATCAACAGTGCCATCAAATGTCCCTGCCCCGTGTCTGGACTGCGCCGCATTTACCATCGCCGCGGCCCGTGTGCGGATCATCGGGAACATCCTGCCGACCTGTGTCACGGAATATTTGCCAAAATAATCCATCACCTCGCGCGCGGCAAAGCAGCTCAGCGCGGCCCAGTCCTTTTCCCACTCGGCCAGATCCCAAGGCGCGGCTGTTGTCCATACCCCCGGCGTCGGGAAATAGACCTTTGCGCGCTGGCCACCTTGCAGCGTCACATCGCGCAGATCATAGGCAAAGCTGCCCTCGTAGAAATCAAGCCGTGCAATATCGGTGTCGCTCAACCCTTCGACCAGCAGCCCCTGGGTGACCGCGCCGGGCTGTTCCACCACACAAGGAAACGGCCCTTCGGCCACGGCAAGTGCGGCATGATCCGCCAGCCCTTGCGGCGTGAGTGCGATGTCGGCCGCCGGACGGCCCAGCACGATCTCAAGCAGTGGAATATGCCTGAGAGTGCCGTAAAAAAACAGATTTTTCATGGAGTTAGGGCCATTTTCTTTCGGCATAATTGGTCGCGATACCGCTGATAATGCCCCCGACGATCAAGGCAATCCCAATCGGCACTGTGGCCATCACCAGCAAGTATTCCGCGCTGATCGTCAAAACCGCCAACAGCGCCTCGCCCATGCCGTCATAGCGGCGCTGCATGGACAGGTCGAGCATCCGGATCACCGCATGGGTCGCCAAGCCCCACAACACAAGCATGAACGCGCCTGTCAGCCCGTTGGTAATGCCCGCGCCCATGCCATGCCCCGAGCGCGGGGCCATAATGACCCAGCCCACCAACGCCCCGACTGCCATGTTGATCGGCACGAAATAGCCAAATTCAGACCGCTCCGGCATGAGCGGCATAATCATCTGAGACACAACAAAAGCTAATGAAGCCAGACAGAAGGCGGCCATCAATTTGGCAGCAGTGGGCATTGAGTGCTCCTTAGCTCACAAGGTTGCGCTGTCAAACACGGCGCTTCACCGTGATTTGTGTCACATCACAATTGCCACTGTCAAAGGTTGAAGCACAGGAGGTCAGGTAGAAATTCCACATCCGCTTGAACCGCTCGTCAAATCCCATAGCGGCGATATCGTCCCATTTTTCATTGAAGGTCTCATGCCACCGCCGCAAGGTCAGGTTATAGCTCTTGCCGAATTCGATTGATTTCTCGACCGCAAGCCCGGCTTTTTCCACCTGTTGACGCAGCACTGTGGGGCTGGGCAACATGCCCCCCGGAAAGATGTATTTCTGAATGAAATCAACGCCTCGCTTGTAGACCTTCCAGCGGCGGTCCTGCACGGTGATGATCTGCAGGGTCGCCAGTTTTCCAGGTTTAAGTCTGTCGCGTAACGTGTTGAAATAAGACGGCCAATACTTCTCGCCCACGGCTTCGAACATCTCGATGCTGGCGATCCCGTCATAGACCCCGCGTTCGTCCCGGTAATCTTGCAACTTGAGATCTACCAGATCGGAAAGACCAGCCTTTTCAATGCGTTCTTTCGCGTACTTAAACTGTTCCTTGCTGATGGTCAGGCAAGTCACCTTCAAACCACGTTCTTTTGCGGCATATTCGGCAAATCCCCCCCAGCCGCAGCCGATTTCCAGCACATGATCGCCCGGTTCAACGCCCATCTGGTCGACCATCGACGCGTATTTGGCAGTTTGCGCCGCCTCAAGCGATTGTTGCGGGCCGTCCTCGAACAAAGCGCTGGAATAGGTCATCGTGTCATCCAGCCACAATTTGTAGAAATCATTCCCCAAATCATAGTGATAGCTGATGTTCTTGCGCGCCTGCTTCTTGCTGTTGCGCTGCAGCCAGAACCGCAGGGATTCATATTTGCGCACAAGCCCCATGCCGGGAAATGAATCGTAGATATCTTCGTTGGCGTGAACCACGTCCATGAACGCCTGCAAATCCGGCGTGCTCCACCAGTCATCCAGATAGGCATCACTAAAGCCCAGATCCCCGTCGCGGATCAGCCGCGCGAACAGATCCGCATTGTTGATATGGATTTCGGCCACCGGAAACGGATCAGCCCCCTTGGCCCTGAACCGCCGACCGTCAGGCAAGACAAAATCCACCTGCCCCTTGTGCATCTCTTGTGCCATCGCAAACACACGCGCAAAATATCTGGGAAGGGATACTTGTCCTTCGGTACTGGTTAAGATCATTTCAGGCTCCCTGAACGCGGATTTAATCGCGGAATTAAAGTTTAAGTGCACAACGCACGTTCACCAAGCGTTAAAAGTTTCGGTTCTTGTACAGATCAAGCGCGCGTTCGCGCCCCTTGTCCAAAGCGATGATCCGGTCGGGATAATCATCGTCAGGCGACAGGTTCCAGCGCTGTGGCACGGCGTCGAAAAAGGCCAGCGCATCCTTGTGCGGCTTGGCACGGCCTTCGGCGATCCAACGGCTGGAATAATCGCGGTTCTTGTCAAATTTGTCCAATTGCGTCTCGGGGTTGAAGACACGGAAATACGGCGATGCATCCGGCCCCGACCCTGCTGCCCATTGCCAACCCATCGCATTGCTGGCGGGGTCCCAATCGATCAAGCAGTCCTCGAACCATTTTTGCCCGATACGCCAATGACACATCAGATGTTTGGTCAGATAGCTGGCCACGATCATGCGGCCACGGTTGTGCATCCGCCCCGTCACATAAAGCTCGCGCATGGCGGCATCGACAAAGGGCTCGCCGGTGCGGCCCTGTTTCCACGCCTTGACCTCGGCCAGCCGTTCGTCCTCGTTCCAGGGAAACCCCGCCCATTCCTCGCGCCAGTTCTGATCCAGAATGCGCGGGGTGTGGTGCATCAGATGATAGGCAAACTCGCGCCACACCAGCTCCTTAAGAAAGGTTTCCGCCCCTTGTTTCCCATCATGCAAGGCCCGTTGCCCCGCATGCCAGCATTGCTGCGGGCTGATTTCTCCCAGCGACAGGTTTTCCGACAGGTTCGATGTTCCATCCACCCCTGGCAGATCGCGGTTCTGCTTATATTCGGCCACCCCATGGGCCATGAAAGCCCCCAGACGGGACTGCGCTGCCTTCTCGCCCAGCTGCACAAAGGGCCGCACCACATCGGCCCCGCGCCGCATCTGCGCGCCCATGTTCCAGTCATCCAGATCGTCGCTTTCAGGCCATTGCACAGGCGCTTTCAAGTCTGACGGTGCCGCCAGCGGCGCATCGACGCCCCTGTTCTTCACCGCATTCCAGAAGGGCGTGTAGACCTTGTAATAGCCGCCGGTCTTGGTCTCTACCGTCCAGGGCTCGAACATCAGATGCCCGCCAAAGGACCGCGCATCGACGCCCGCCTCTTTCAGCGCCTGCTTGACGCTGCTGTCGCGTTCAGTGGTTTGCGGATCATAAAGCCGCGACCAATAGACCGCCCCCGCCCCGGTCTGCGCGATCAGCTCTTGCAGCACCGCAAGCGCATCGCCCCTGCGCAACACAAGCTGGCTGGATTTGTCCCGCAGCGCCCCGGCAAAGCTGCCAACCCCCAGACCCAAACGCCACTTCGGCGCGGCGGCAAGTGCCTCAACAAGGCCATCGTGGATGAAAACAGGGATCACAGGACGGCCCGTTTGTGCCGCGGCATGTAACGCGGGATGATCGCTCAGCCGTAAATCGCGGCGAAACCACACAAGGATCGGGGATGTATCAGACAAGGCAAAACTTCTTTGTTAGGTAAGATGAGACATAGCCCAACGCCCCCGCTTTCAAGGAGAATTTCGCATTTTCGGCAAAATTCCCTTCGTGCCCGTTTCTGTCCTTGAAAAAGAACGGGCCGCATCTTTTGAATGCGACCCGAAGTGGCGTCAAACTCTGTCAGGATGCGCCGCCTAGCCGTTTACATCCACAACAACGCGGCCCCGTACCTGCCCGGCCAGGATGTCCTTGCCCAACTGCGGCAAATCCTTGAGCGTTGCCGGCACGACCATCTCCTCTAGCTTGGCCATCGGCAGATCCTTTGCGATCCGCTCCCAGGCGCGCAAGCGGTTCTCATAGGGCTGCATCACGGAATCGATCCCCAACAGGTTCACGCCGCGCAACAAGAACGGGATCACCGTCGCAGGCAGACCGGCACCGCCCGCCAAACCAACCGCCGCAACCGATGCACCGTATTTCATCTGCCCCAGGACCCGCGCCAGCATCGCGCCACCGACGGCATCAATACAGCCCGCCCAGGTTTCCCCTTCAAGCGGGCGTTTGACGGTCTCGTTGATCTCTTCGCGTGCAACGATCTGGCTGGCCCCAAGCGCCTTGAGGTAATCCGCCGTCTCGGGGCGTCCGGTCACAGCGGCAACCTCGTGGCCCAATGCAGCCAAAATCGCCACAGCCACCGACCCGACACCACCCGCAGCACCGGTAACCAACACAGGCCCATGTCCGGTTTTCAGCCCGTGGTCTTCCAACGCCATCACCGCCAGCATCGCGGTAAAACCCGCCGTGCCGACAGCCATGGCCTGACGCGTATCAAGCCCCTCGGGCAATGGCACCAGCCAGTCGGCCTTGACCCGCGCCTTTTGCGAATACCCGCCCCAATGCGCCTCGCCCACGCGCCAGCCGGTCGAAACGACCTTGTCGCCGGGCTTGTAGCGGTCATCATCCGACGCCTCGACCGTGCCTGCAAAATCAATGCCGGGAATATGCGGATATTTGCGTACCAAACCGCCGCCCGGCCCGATGCACAAACCGTCTTTATAGTTCACCGTCGAATATTCCACCGCAACCGTCACTTCACCCGCTGGCAGCTGGTCCAGATCAATCTGCGTCACCGCCGCAGAGGTCTTGCCGCTCTCTTCGTCCTTGGTCACCATCAACGCATCAAACATAATCTCTCCTATCCGGGTCACATTTCGTCACCCTTTTCATTTTGCCAGCTAAACTCCGGGGAGCCCGAGGGGCTGGCCCCTCGGCCCCCAACTCTGATCCAGACGCTTACGCCCAGAAATTCTCGCGCACGACCGCATCGCGCAGACCCTGGGGCGTGCGGACCTGCACCTCGCAGCCGTCGTCCCAATGGGTCATCCGCACCATGCCAATGGCCACATTGGTCTTGAAATCCGGCGAATACGCAGCCGAGGTCACTTGCCCGACCTTCTTGCCCTTCACTTCGATGTCCCACGCCCGATCACAGGGCGGCACCGCATCGCCCGGGATATCAATCGCGCGGACCTGCTTGGTGGGGCCTTCCTTGGCCACCCGCAACAGCGCGTCGCGGCCAATACAGCCGATCGCCGTCTGGGTGTCGCAAAACCGGCCCAAGCCGCATTCATGGGGCGTGTTGTCGTCGGTCATGTCATTGCCATAGCTCAGCAATCCCCCCTCGACACGCTCGATCCCGTTGGGGCAGCCCGCGCGCACATCCAGATCGCGCCCGGCCTCCATCAGCGCGTTCCACAGCGGCATCCCCTTGTCTTCGCCATCGACGTAAATCTCGAACCCGCCCTGTTTGGAATAGCCCGACCGCGCGATGGCCATCGACCGCCCCTCAAAGTCGAACATGCCAAAGCGGAAGAACCGGATGTCGCGGACCGCGTCGCCGAAAACCCGTGCCAGCAGGTCATCGGCCTTGGGGCCCTGAATGGCCAGCGGGCTGATATCGGGTTCGTCGATCAGCACATCCAGCCGGTAGCCGTTGGCGATCCCCTTGACCCAGAGCATCAGATCGCTGTCGGCAATGGAAATCCACCAGCGGTCCTCGGCCAGTTTCACCGCCACCGGATCATTCAGCATCCCGCCGGTTTCATCGACGATCGGCACATAGAAACACCGCCCCGGCAGCATCCCGCGCAGATCGCGCGGCGTCAGCATCTGCATCAGCTTTGCCGCATCCGGCCCGCGCAATTCGACCTGCCGTTCGCAGGCCACATCCCAGACCTGCACCGCCTCTTTCAGGTGATGGTAATCTTCCTGCACGCTCTTAAAGACCGTGGGCAGCAGCATGTGGTTATAGACCGTATAAGCCGATACGCCTGCGGCTTCGACGCCTTCGGAAAACATCGTGCGCCTGATCCGGCGCGATGGGGAAATGAGGGCCATTTATGCGGTCTCCGGCAGATAGATGATGTCACTGACAGGTGCCGCTTCACCGGCGGCAGTCAGCATGGCGTGGATTTGACCCCGATGGTGGGTCTGGTGGTTGAACAGTTGTACCACAGCAAGACCGATGGGCAGGCTATAGGGGTCGCCTCCGCTGGCGGGCACACAGTGCAGATCCCCCAGCAGGTCCAACTCGCGCAGGGCCCCTGCCCAATGGCGGCTTTTGCCATCCACCCGGTGCCGGTCTGCGGCCCAGGCCCGTGCGTCCTTGTGCAGTTTGGGCCAGTTGTCAAACGCCTCGAAGGGCGGCTCCGTCGACGGGTCAAACCGCGACATCCACAACATGTCCCCACATAGCAGATGGTTCGCGGTGCCAAGGATCGACCCGAAAAAGGCCCCGCGATCCTTGGTCAATTCGGCCAATGGCATGTCCAGCAACAGCGGCATCAACTGGTCGTTCTGCCAACTGTTATAGCGCGCCATTGTCCGGACATAGCCTGTGTTTATCATGGGTTGGGGCCCTGCCAGTTGATCGGGCAAATCTCGGCTGATTTGCCGCCGAAATCCCAGACGCGACCGTAATCTCGGACCTTCGATTTCAGCCCGCGTGCCGCGATAATATCCGGCCCCATCCAGTATTTCGAATTCGAGATCATCACCGGATGATCCGCCGATTTGCCCGCAATCATCTCGATCTCGCCGGCGATCTTGCGGCCGATCTGGATCGACCGTTTGGTACCGTCGCGGATGATTTTCACAGGGGCGCGTTCGGCCCCGATGATCTCGGATACCAGCATGGTGAACAGGCCCGTGGTGCCGCCCGCCGCGCCGGAAAAGATTTGCAAAAGCCCGTTATAGGCTTTGCCACTGGCGTTTTCATCGACGTAAGCCGCGACTTTCCAGTTGCCTTCGCCCATGCGGCCCGGAATATCGACCAGCAGGCCCACGTTCAGCCCCGACAGGTCTTCGCCCTCGTAATGGCCCTCGTCGATGGCAATGGCCATCCACGCGTGGCAGTGCCCCTCTGTGGGCGGGTGTGCGCCAAGGCTGACAACACAGGGGCAGAACATCTCGCACGAGCAATTGAGGAACAGCTCGCCCTTGATCTGCCAGTTTGTCGGGGTCGCTTCGCGCCGTTTGGGGTTCGGCATCCGCTGGTCGATCCGCTGACTGATCGGCAAACGGTCTGCATCGGCTCTTTTGTTGGTCGCCATCTTATCCTCCTGAATACAAGGGCCAAGCCGCCACAGCGCATGCGCCAAGGATCAGCAAAACACCCATGGGTTTTACCACTTTATGCCCGATCTGGGGCAATTTTTCGAGCACCATGAACAAGGTCGCCAATCCCATCCAGGCCAAATTCATCACACCGCCCGCAAAACCGAGCGCCATAAAGCCCCAGCAACAGGCCACGCAAAACGTGCCAAGCCCCAGCCCCATGCGCAAACCGCCAGCAAAGCCGGAACGCCAATGGCCGATAAAATACATCATCGGGGAATGGCACACGCCATGGCAGATTTCCTTGGCGCGGGTGAATTGGAACACGCCCACGGCCAGCAACAATACCGCAGCAAACCAGCGGGATTTCGCAATGCCCAGCATGTCGATCACCCCGCCATACAGCAGCGCCAGCTGCGTGGCCGTGATGACAAGGGCAAAGCCGATCCACATGATGAAATAGCCCAGTAGCACGCCAAACCACCCCGCCCGCGTGCCATTGGCGCTGACCATCAGGTCTTCGTAGCTGCGCAAGGTCGGGATCATCGTGGGCAACATCATCGCGGCCATCATCGCGGCCCACATCACCGCCAAAGGCCCGAAACTGGCCATCGGCATGTACATATCCATGCGGGGGTCCATGGTACGCATCAACTGGCCCATGTCATTGGGACGGCCCAGCAGATCCAGCCCCATGCCCGTGCTCATGGCATACATCATCGTCCAAGCCGCAAGGATCAGACCGAAAAAGCCAAGCCAGAGCGCAGAACGGATGACAGGTGCCATGTGACGCGATCCTCCCTGATATGCGCGACTCGGTACTTGAAAAAGTAATGTCAGACATTTAAAGTTTTTCCAAACCCTAAATGTAAGACATATGAAAACCAGCCTCGTCCCCTCTGCCGATCTGTCGGCCCAGATCGCTGCGAATATCCGCGATGCCATCGTCAGCGGTGCATTGATTGTGGACGAACGCCTGCCGTCCGAGGCCGAACTGGCGCTGAAATTCGATGTGTCCCGCGCCACCGTGCGCGAGGCGCTCAAGCGGCTGGCTGCGCAATCGCTGATCCGCACACAGCGTGGTGCCACGGGTGGCGCATTCGTGAACCGCATCAGTTTCGAGGCTGCCCAAGCCCAGCAAATCACCACCTCAACCTTGCTGTTGTCGATGAATGACGTGAGCTTCGAGACCGCCTGCGAGGCGCGCTATGCCCTGGAACGCGCCTGTGCGCCGCTTTCCGCAATGCGCCGAAATTCAAATCATATCAATGCGATGCGAGACGAAATTAAAGTACAAGGTGAAGTGGAATTGAGCGATGAAGCGTTCTGCGCATCCGACGTCGCCTTTCACCGCGCGCTGGTCGATGGTGCGGGCAATCCGGTGCTGTCATACCAACTGGCCGGTGCCGTCGAGGCGATGCAGCCCCTGATGAACATGATCACCTTTACCGCCCGGTCCCGCGACGCGATCATCGCGCTGCACGTCGCCATCGCCGATGCGATCGAGGCCCAGGACGGCCCCGCTGCCAGCGCAGGATTGACCGCACTCGAGGCTGAAACCCAAACCCTTGCCCGCCGCGTCTTTGCGCAGCGCAAGGGGCACACCGGCTGAGCTTGCCCGCCCGCCTTTTATCACCTGTCGCAGATTAAAGAGCCCTTGCAAACCGCGCAGGGGTTCCTATGTTATATCTGTCCTTCGGGACTATGGGTATAAACGCGCATGTAATAAGCGGTTCGGACCCGGGGGCGGTACCCGGCGACTCCACCAATAATCCGTCATTTGCGGATCATGGGGTCGAAACAGGATCGACGAACGTCTAAAGATGTAGCCTTATCTCGGCTGACTGCCACCGTTATCGGCGTAAAATGTACAATTGCAAATGACAATCGTGCTCCAATGGCGATGGCCGCGTAAGCGACCGGAACTGTTGAAACTTAAGTCCTTGGGTTTAGCGACCTAAGGCGGGGTTCGCAGGTACCTGGCAACAGAAACCTGCACTTTACCCCCCCTTTATTTTGATGACTGTGGTTTATTCCGAGTGCGCCCTGCATGTTGCTGACGCCGGTCCAAAAGATGCCTTCGGCGAGGATTTTAGACCATTTGGAAGACAGGTGTCGCGTGACTTGACCTGTTGTGTCGTGCTGTGTCAGAAGTTTTAGATGGGGATTTTCGCGAACGCCCCGTGAGGCGCCAGCCAGAGGTTCGCATGTTTCCGGTTTGAAAGGATGCATGCCATGGCTGCCCCGAACAAGACGACTGCCCCGCCTTTTCAAAACCTTGTATTTCCGACCGATGCATTGGTGTCTGTTGAACTCCTTGCAGATCACGGCATCAGCGCGGATCAGGTTTCGTTTGCCGCCCTGGTGCCGATCAAGGGTGCGGGGCGTGGCGCGTGAGCGTGCCGGGCTGGCCACAAATGCTGCGTGTTTTCGGGCGTATCGGGCTGTTGTCTTTTGGCGGGCCTGCAGCGCAGATCGCCTTGATGCACCGCGAGCTGGTGGAGCGTCACGGATGGCTAAGCGAAGCCGCATATCTGCGCGCATTGTCGTTGTGTATGCTGTTGCCCGGCCCCGAAGCGATGCAGCTGGCCACCTATGCCGGCTGGCGGTTGCGCGGGACTGCGGGCGGGCTGCTGGCGGGGGTGCTGTTTGTCGTGCCGGGGGCGGTTGTGATCGGGGTTTTGGCCCTGGGCTATGCCTATTACGGGCAGCTTCCGCTGGTTCAGGCCGCGTTTCTGGGGATCAAGGCGGCCGTCATCATCGTTGTCTTTCAGGCGCTGCGCAAAGTTGCCGCCAAGGCGCTGACCGGGCTAGAGGGCGTGGCTTTGGCCGCGCTGTCGTTTGTTGCGCTTTTCGTGTTCGGGCTACCGTTTCCGCTGATTATTCTGGCCGCTGGGATTTGGGGGTTTTTGCACCATTCCACGACCCGTGTGCCGCTTGACCCTGCCCCGACCGGGTCTGCGCATCCCGTAAGGACGCTGGTGATCTGGGGCGGGCTATGGGCGGCCCCTTTGCTGCTGGTTTGGGCGTTGGGTCAGCAGTTCTTGCTTCAACTGGGTTTGTTTTTCTCAAAGCTTGCGGTGGTGACATTTGGCGGGGCCTATGCGGTGCTGGCCTATATGACGCAAAGCGTGGTGCAGGATCACGGCTGGATCACCACCCAGCAGATGATTGACGCCTTGGGCCTTGCCGAAACCACCCCCGGCCCGCTGATCTTGGTAACTGAATTCGTGGCGCTGCTGGCCGGGTTTGCGCAAAGCGGCATCAGCGGGGCGGTTGCGGCGGGGGCGCTGGCGCTGTGGGTGACGTTTACCCCCTGTTTTCTTTGGATATTCCTTGCCGGACCTTATCTTGAGGCGCTCTCGGGGATGCACAGGTTAAGCGGTGCATTGCGCGCCATCACAGCCGCTGTCGTCGGTGTGATTGCCAATCTTTCGGTCTGGTTTGCGTTGCATGTGGTATTTGAACGGGTCACGCTGGGGGGCGTTTTGGCGATGCCCCTGCCCGATTGGTCCAGCTTTGACGCCACCGCCCTTGGGCTGACGGTCCTGGCCGGAATTTTAATGTTGGTGTTCAACCGCGGCTTTGTTTTCACCATGTGCGTTTTGGGAGTGGTCGCAGTTGGGCCCGCTGTCGTCGGATAATTCCAAAGAGCCCCCTTTTCACTGTTGGTAAATGGCGTATGCTAGGGCGATCAAACTGGGGGTTGAACAGATAAAATGAGCCGAACCATTGAGTATGGCAACCTGATGCATGACGCGATGCGCGGACTGATCCGGAAGGTGCTTTTGGATGTGGCAGCCAATGGTTTGCCCGGAAATCATCATTTTTTCATTACATTTGACACCGAACACCCCGATGCCGAACTGGCCGACTGGCTTTCGGACCGCTATCCCGGCGAGATGACCGTGGTGATGCAACACTGGTACGACAAGCTGGAAGTCACGGACGAGGGATTCTCTGTCACGTTGAATTTCGGCGATGCACCGGAGCCGATGTATATCCCCTATGACGCGATCCGCACCTTTGTGGACCCCTCCGTCGAGTTTGGCCTGAAATTCGAACAGCAAGAGCCCTCCGGTGACGATGGCGGGACCTTGCCGCAAAAGAAAGAAAGCGAGCTTGAGGTACCAGAAGAGGCACCCAAAGCCGCCGAAATCGTGTCTTTGGACAGTTTTCGCAAATAACTTCGCCTATTGCAGCCGCGTTAGCGCGATCGCTTGATTGCGCAGCGCCCCTGCGCAGGCTAAACCCTGATCCAACATATTGCCAAGATCAGGAGCCTGCACATGGCCGGTACACGCACAGAAACAGACAGCTTTGGCCCGTTGGAGGTCCCTTCCGATAAATATTGGGGGGCCCAGACCCAGCGGTCGATCATCAACTTCCCGATCGGTTGGGAAAAACAGCCCGTGCCGATCATCCGCGCCTTGGGTGTGGTGAAAAAAGCCTGTGCGATGGAGAACCTCAAGCAAGGGGATCTGAGCGCCGAGATTGGCGATGCGATTGTCGCGGCGGCCACTGAGGTGATCGAGGGCAAGTTTGACGATAACTTTCCTTTGGTGGTGTGGCAGACCGGGTCCGGTACCCAGTCCAACATGAACGCCAACGAAGTGATCTCGAACCGTGCCATTGAGATGCTGGGCGGCGAGATGGGATCGAAGAAACCCGTTCACCCCAATGACCATTGCAACATGGGCCAGTCGTCAAACGATACATTCCCCACGGCAATGCATGTGGCGATTGCCATGCAGGCCCGTGATGTGTTGCTGCCCGGTTTGCAAAAGCTGCACGATGCGCTGGCCGCCAAATCGGTTGAATTCAAGGACATCATCAAGATCGGCCGCACCCACACCCAGGATGCGACGCCCCTGACGCTGGGCCAGGAATTCTCGGGGTATACGCATCAGGTGAAAAAGGGCATTGAACGCGTCAACGCCTGCCTGCCCGACATTTACGAGCTTGCCCAAGGCGGCACGGCGGTGGGCACCGGGCTGAACACCAAGAAAGGCTGGGCCGAAGCGGTCGCAGCCCATATGGCCGAGATCACCGATCTGCCATTTGTCACCGCCCCCAACAAGTTTGAATCGCTGGCCGCCCATGACGCGATGGTCATGTTCTCGGGCGCGCTGAAAACCGTTGCCGGATCGCTGTTCAAGATCGCCAATGACATGCGTTTGCTGGGCTCCGGCCCGCGGTCAGGTCTGGGCGAATTGATCCTGCCGGAAAACGAGCCGGGATCGTCGATCATGCCGGGCAAGGTAAACCCTACACAGGCCGAAGCGCTGACAATGGTCTGTGCCCATGTCATGGGCAATGACGCCGCCGTCGGTTTTGCCGGATCGCAAGGCCATTTTGAGCTGAACGTCTATAACCCGATGATGAGCTATAACGTCTTGCAATCCATGCAGCTTTTGGGCGACAGCGCATCGGCCTTTACCGATAATATGGTCGTCGGCACCCAAGCCAATGTCGACCGCATCGACAAGCTGATGAAAGAAAGCCTGATGCTGGTCACAGCGCTGGCCCCCACAATCGGCTATGACAACGCAACCAAGGTTGCAAAAACAGCCCATAAGAACGGAACGACCCTCAAGGAAGAAGCAATCGCCCTGGGGTTTGTCGACGCTGAAACATTCGACCGCGTGGTGCGGCCGGAGCAAATGATCGGACCAAAAGAATGAGCGCCCCCATCAACCTCAACAAGGTCAAGAAAGAGCGCAACCGCGCCTCTCGCAAGGCCCGCGCTGACGAAAACGCAGTGCAATTCGGCCAAAGCAAGGACCAAAAAGAGGTTCTGAAAGAACGTCTGGCGAAAATTGCACGCAACCTGGAAGCCCATAAGCGCGAGACATGAGCGCACGGCCCGTCAAACACTCGGTGACCCTAAGGGGTCACCGGACATCCATCTCTCTGGAAGATGAATTCTGGAATGAATTCAAAAGAATAGCAGACGATATGGACCTTCCGATCAATGCGCTGGTGGCGCAGATCGATGCAGATCGCGGACTGGAAGCCGGGCTTGCCTCGGCCATTCGGGTGTTTGTTCTGCGCACCTTAAAGGAAAGTTTACCAAGGGCGGAATAGCATTTCATATGGCTATTCCCTGTGAACTTTCACCCCAAGCTTGGATCACCCACTTGTTCAGTGCAAAAACCGCGCGACAAGGTGGTGTGGTTCGCCGAAACCTACGTGATATCGAGAGATACGTCGGTCGAGATGTATTCGAAGCAGAGCTGCAACGGCGCGGGTATCACGCCGTTGAAAACGCAGGGCAATTGATCATCTTTTGCAATCAAGAACCCATACGTCTGATTTTGTAGTCGATTTTTTCAAAAAAATCGGACCGGATTTTTTGAAAATTCCGCCGCGTTACGCCACCGATGCTTTGTAAATCTTGTCGATATTCGCGCCCAATGCCGCGTTGAATTCTGCATTGGTCATTTTCACGTTCAACCCTTCGGTCAAGGCACGCGAAAAGCTGGCGATCATCTTGGCGTTCTGGCTTAGACGCGCGCTGGCATCATCCGTCGAATACCCACCCGACAGGGCAACAACCCGCAAGACATTCGGCAGGTCCGCCAGGCTGTCATACAGCCCCGCTTTTTCGGGAAGGGTCAGCTTGAGCATGACAATCTCGTCCGGTGCCAGCAGCGCAAGGTGGTTTTCCAACTCTGCCTTCAGGATATCCTCGCATTCCGCTTTGCTGGCGGAATGGATATTCACCTCGGGCTCGATGATCGGAACCAGACCCGCCGCACAAACCGCTTTGGCCACTTCGAACTGCTGGGCGACCACGGCGCGGATACCGTAAGCATTGGCAGACTGGATGACAGAGCGTTCTTTTGTGCCAAAGATACCCGCCGCCTTGGCGCGCTTCAGCAAGACATCCAGATCAGGCATAGGTTTAAGTAATTGAACGCCGTTTGTCTCGTCCTCAAGACCCTTGTCGATCTTCAGAAAGGGCACAACACCGCGGTCGTTCCACAGCACATCTGCGACGGGTTTGCCGTTGATCGTCTCGTCCATGGTGCGTTCAAACAGGATGGCACCCAGGACTTTGTCGCTGGTAAAATCATCTGCCAGGATGATCCGGGCGCGCATGTCATGCATGGCCTGAAACATCTGCGCATCGCCTGAATAATCTGACGGTTCAACGCCATACAAGCTAAGCGCTTTGGGGGTCGATCCGCCGGATTGATCCAGGGCTGCTACAAATCCCTTGCCGGTCGCCATTTGTGTGCGTTGTGCGTCTGTCGTGCTCATGGTGGTGCAGGCCCTTATTGATTCCGTTTCGCATGGTCTAATGCATCTATCCGCGCGATGATATATCGTTAGCGTCGGACAAATCGCAGCCAAATGCCATCTTTCGACCTTACCGTCAGATGCGCGACGGGAACAGGCACCTTGGTGGCAACAGCTTCGATGCGGTAATCCCGCAAGAGCCGCGACAGGATCAAAGGCCCCTCGATCATGGCAAATCCGGCCCCCGGACACACCCGCGCCCCGGCGCTGAACGGCAGATAGGCCTCTCGTTGGCATTTCTGGCCATTGTCGGTGTGCCAGCGCGCGGGGTCAAAGCCGTCGGGGTTATCCCACAGGCGTTCCTGACGGTGCAAATGCCACGGGCTGATCACCACCTGCGCGCCTGCCTGCACCGTGCGGTCGCGGAACTGTTCGGGGCATGTTGCCTCGCGCACCATCATCGGGACGGGCGGATACAGCCGCAGCGCCTCGCGAAACACATCGCGGCTCAGGCGCAGCTTGGACATGACCGAGAAATCACAGCCCCCCATCTGCTGCGCTTCCTCGGCCAGCTTGTCCTGCCAGTCGGGATGCGTGGCCATCAAATACAGCGTCCATGCAAGCGCCGAGGCGCTGGTCTCGTGGCCGGCAAGGAAAAAGATCGCGACCTGGTCGACCATTTCCTGGGTGCTGAAGGTATCGCCATCGACGGGATCGAAAGTCGTCATGATCTTGGTCGCCAGATCCTGCGGGGCCGTGCCTTGGGCGATCTGCGCCATGCGGTCTTCGGTCAACTGTGTGATCAGCCGGCGTATCTTGGCCGCACTTGACCGGGTGTCTTTGCGAAACAGGCGCGGCAGCCAGCGCGGCAGCGGGATAAACGCGGCAATGTTCAGGATCGGCTGGCTGCGTTGGTAGGTTTTGAATTCTTCAAACACCTCGCGGGCCAGATGATGGTCGATGGGCAATGAAAACAACGTGCGAAAGATCACATCGGCCGCTGCATGGCTGGTTTCGGCCTCGATCTCGATCACCTGCCCGGTTCGCGGTTCCAGCCGTTTGGCCATCGCCTCGGCCGCGTCCCACATCGCGGGAAAGCTGTCGCGCAGCCGCCCCCCCTCAAAGGCCGGATCAATGATGCGCCGTTGCCGTTTCCAGGTCTCGCCATTGGTCAAAAACACCGAATTGCCCAACAAGGGGCGCAAGCCTTCGCCGATACGGTCGGATTTGGGGAAATCGCCGGGCCGTTCTTTCAGGACCGTTTTGATCAGTTCCGGCTGGTTGATCAGATAGCTGCGAAAGAACGGCGTTTTGAATTCCGCCATCCAGGCGCGGTACAAACGGGCGGGCTGCGCCGACAGGATGTCCTGGCGAAACAGCTGGGCATAGCGCCACAGCGATACCTTTTCAGGGCGGCTGTCGGGTTTGGGCGGCAAGGTCATGGCGCGGTCGAGGTGAATTTATTCACCGGCTTCACGATCCGCGACTTTGATGCGGGCCGGTGGGCATAGCGTTCGGCAAGGGAATGCGGGCCTGCGGTGATCTGGAAATAATCATAATCCTTGGGTGCATCAAACGCGCAAAGGTACTGGAAATGCAGACGGAAAAACCGCCAGCGCAATTCCTTCCACCGCGCGGGGCTCAGCGATTGGGTAAAGGCCGCCGAGAACACCAAGGGCCATTTCTTGCCCTCCGGCGCGACACCGGACACCGCCACAGGGTCACAGAGCGCAAAGGCGCAGCCGTCGCCGGGGGCCGTTACATCAACCCATGTCAATTCATCCCGTTGGGAAAGATAGCGCAGATCGGCCCGCAAACGGTGCGCATCGCGCAGGAAAGACACCATCGGCACCACCTGCCCCAAGGTTAAAAACCCCAGATCAGGCCCGTCGTCAGGCACCAGCCCTGCACGCACCAGATCGGCCAGCATCGACACCCCCAAATGCGCACCGGATGAATGGCCAACGACCAGAACCTCATCCACGTCGGATTTCAGGGCCTCGGCGACGACCTCGCCAAATTCGGCCATGCGGCTTTCCAAGGCGGGCGGGTTCGCGCCGCGTGTTGCAGCCCCGAAAGCATAGTCATGCATCAGGTAATAGGCGAAAAACTTGCCGTCGTGTTTCTTGAACCACTCCAGCACCGACCAACCGACAAACACGCCAACCGACGCGACAAGGCCCTTGAACCAGAACGGCCCGCCGAAATAGGTCAGCGCGGCAAAGACCACCCTGCCCGCAAGCACCGCAATCAACAGCTGCACCAGCAACATGCCCACCGGATACAGCGCCGCAATCACCGGCCCCTTGCGCAGCTTCATCAGCCGCCACAGCGCCCCCGACGCGATATAGACCCAGGCGGTTTGAACCAGTTGCCCGTAGGTGGCCAGAATCGAATTGCGCATCGAAATCCGTACGATGTCGGACCAGACCAGCACCTCGACCTGCGCATCGACCTGCACCCCGTCGATTTCGGCATTAACGGACCAGCCGTAATTGCCCTTGGTGGTTTTTGGTTTCAGCCCGATTTTATAGCCGGAAATCCGCGCCTGATCGGTGGATTCCTTGCGGTATAATTCGCGGTATCTGCGGGGATGGATCGGGTCATAGCCCGGAATGTAGAACACCCGGCGCCGTTTGACTGTTTGTTCGATATCTTCGGCCATGTCCCACCTGTCGTTCGCATCAGTTTAGACAGGTTTTTTGGCAAGAGTAAGGCCCCTAGCCCAGGGAACCAAGCGCGGGGAATGTTTCAAGCAGCCAGAAGGAAAACGCCGAAAACGCACCGGTCAAAAGCGCCAGCCCCACGACAATCAGCAAGATGCCCATGATCCGCTCGATCAGCTTCATATAGGGTTTGATCCGGTTCATCAGCAGCGTCGCGCGGGTGATGAACATCGCAGCCAGCAGAAACGGAATGCCAAGCCCCGCCGCATAGACCCCCAGCAGCAATGTGCCACGCGCGACCGACGCCTCCGATGCGGCCAGTGACAGGATCGCCCCCAGTTGCGGCCCGATGCACGGCGTCCAGCCAAAGGCAAAGGCAAGCCCCAGCACATAGGCCCCAAAGGACGATCCACCCTTGTCACCCGCATCCAGACGCGCCTCCTGGTCAAGGAAGGGGATGCGGAACACCCCAAGGAAATGCAGGCCGAAAATAACCACAACCGCCCCGGAGGCACGGGCGAAAAGCACCTGATTTTGCAGGAAAAACGCGCCAAAAGCCGAGGCGGTAAAGCCAAGAATCAAGAACACGGTACTGAGGCCCATCACGAAAAACAGCGCTGCGATCACCGCCTTGCGCCGTGCCGATCCGACATTGGACATATCGTTCAGGGTCACGCCGCTCATATAGGCCAGATAGGGTGGCACAATCGGCAAGACGCAAGGGCTGAGGAAGCTGATAACCCCCGCCGTCAATGCGATGAAAATGGCAGGCAGCAAGCCCGCGTCGATCAGATCAATACCAAACATACGACACCTTTACTGCGCTTTGGCGGTGGCGTCACGCCCTGTTGCACGGGCCCGCGTCACAAGGTTGTGGACGCTTTGAAACATCTGCCGTATTTGGGGCATATGAATGAAGAACATATCCTAGATGCGACGGGGTTGCTGTGCCCCTTGCCCGTGCTCAAAGCACGCAAACGATTGCAGGGTCTTGCCTCCGGCGCGGTCTTGAAAGTGCAGGCGGATGACCCCGCCGCGATCATTGATATCCCGCATTTTTGCGCCGAGGCAGGTCATGAACTGGTCAGTCTCGACTCTGATGACAGCCCCCAGATCTATGTGATCCGCAAAAAGTAACAGGCCCTGAAACGAAAAAGGCAGACCCGAAGGTCTGCCTTTTTTAATATCATAGCACCTCAGGAGCCGCCGAGTGACCACCAGCCGCGCCGTTTTGGCTTGGCCGGTTTTTCCACGACCTTTTCAGGTTCTGGGGCAACGGTCGGTTCAGGCAGTTCTTCGATCACAGGCGCAGGGGCCACCTCTTGGGTCGCAGGAACCTCAACCGGGGCCGCATCGACCGGAACTTCGACTGGAACTTCGACTGGGGCCGGCGTTTGAGCTACCGGAGCAGGCTCTGGCGCGGGTTCAGGTGCCGGTTCAGCCGCCTGCTCTGGTTCAGCCGCAGGGGCTGGCGCAGGTGTTTCCTCGGCTTGATCCGACGGCTTTGCCTCTGCACCTTCCGCAGGTTCAACCGGTTTCTCCTCGGCTGCGACCTTGGGCTTGCGCGTGCGGGTCCGCTTTTTCGGCGCAGGCTTTTCATCAGCCTTTTCTTCGGGCGCATCTGCCGCGTCAGACGCCGCCGTCGCATCGGCGCTTTCCGCACCCTCTGCGACCGCTTCGGCCTTCGGCTTGCGAGACCGGCTGCGGGTGCGCTTGGGCTTTTCAACCGGCGCGTCCTGAGCATCTGCCGCCGCTACTTCCGCGTCAGCAGGCGCTTTATCCGCATCATCAGCCGTGGAACCAGCGTCCTCTTGGGATTGGCCGCTGTCTGACTTGGCGTCGTCGTCGCCGTCACCGTTGTTTTCACCGTTTGCGGCATCATCCCCGTTGGATTTGCCACCGCGCCGCCGACGCCTCCGACGACGGCGTTTCGGTTTGCCCTCTCCATCGGTGTCATCGCCATCGGCATCCGTATTGCGGGTGGCTTCACGGGTCGAGGTCTGCTCCTCGGCCTCTTCTTCTTCCACTTCGATGATCTCGGCTTCTTGCTCGTCGATCTCGTCCATCAGGGTGGTATCAACAGAAACAACATGTTCGATCGGTGTCACCACACGGGTGGCAGTCTTGAACTTTTCGATCTTGAAATCGGGGCTGACCAAGGTCGGGTCGCCTTCGACCCGCACGGACATGCCATAGCGGCCCTCAATATGGGCGATATGCTCGCGCTTTTGGTTCATCAAGAAGTTGGCGATGCCGACGGGTGCCGTGACCAGCACCTCGCGGGACCGTTTGCGTGTGCCTTCTTCTTCGATCTCGCGCAGGATCGACAGGGCAAGGTTGTCATCCGACCGGATCAGACCTGTACCATGACAGGCGTGGCACGGCTGGGTCGTTGCCTCGATCATGCCGGGGCGCAGACGCTGGCGCGACATTTCCATCAAGCCAAAGCCCGAAATGCGGCCGACCTGAATGCGGGCGCGGTCGGTCTTGAGCTTGTCCTTCATCATCTTTTCGACGGCGATGTTGTTACGACGCTCGTCCATGTCGATAAAGTCGATGACGATCAAACCCGCCAGATCGCGCAGGCGCAGCTGTCGTGCGACTTCGGCGGCGGCCTCAAGGTTGGTTTTGGTCGCTGTCTGTTCGATCGACCCTTCTTTGGTGGCCCGCCCCGAGTTGACGTCGACCGCAACCAAAGCTTCGGTCACACCGATCACGATATAGCCACCCGACGGCAGCTGAACCGTGGGGTTGAACATGCCCGACAGATAGGATTCGACCTGATAGCGCGCGAACAACGGCATGGTTTCGCTGTACAGCTTCACGTTTTTCGCATGGGACGGCATGATCATCTTCATGAAGTCCTTGGCGATGCGATAGCCGCGTTCGCCTTCGACAAACACTTCGTCGATATCACGGTTGTACAGGTCGCGGATCGACCGTTTGATCAGGTCGCCCTCTTCGTAGATTTTGGCAGGCGCGATGGATTTCAACGTCAGCTCGCGGATTTGCTCCCACAGACGTTGCAGATATTCATAGTCGCGCTTGATCTCGGCTTTGGTGCGCTGTGCACCGGCTGTGCGCACGATCAGACCGGCACCCTTGGGCACCTGAATCTCGTTCGCGATCTCTTTCAGCTTTTTGCGATCTGCTGCGTTGGTGATCTTGCGGCTGATCCCGCCCCCACGCGCCGTGTTTGGCATCAAGACACAGTAACGACCGGCCAGCGACAGATAGGTCGTCAGGGCAGCGCCCTTGTTGCCGCGTTCTTCCTTGACCACCTGGATCAGAAGAATTTGACGTACTTTTACGACTTCCTGAATTTTATAGCGCTTGGGACGTGGCTTGCGCGCAGGACGCAGGTCGTCCTGATCATCATCATCGGCAACAGATTCGATGCTGTCATCCTTGGAGGATGCGTCCAGTCCCTTGGATCTCGACGCGCCGTTGTCATCCCCGTTATCATCGGAATCATCTTCATCCGCGTCCGAGACATCATCGTCCTGATCGGGTTCTTCGACAGGCGTCTCGGCAACACGCTCCATCGGCGAAGACCCTTCGTCCTCGTCATCCAGATCAACCGTTTCCATGCCTTCGATCTGGTCGCTGTCAGCTTCTTTGCTGGCAACGGCGTCATCGCTGACGGTGTCTTCGGCCTTGGGCTTGCCACGGCTGCGCGACCGCGTGCGGCGCTTGGGTTTCTCGTCGTCATCTTCCTTGGCGGCCTGCGCTTCTGCATAGGCACGCTCTTCCTCCATCAGCGCGATACGATCGGCGACGGGGATCTGGTAGTAATCGGGGTGAATTTCCGAAAACGCCAGAAAACCATGGCGATTTCCGCCATAATCCACAAAGGCCGCTTGCAACGAAGGCTCTACCCGCGTGACTTTCGCGAGGTAGATGTTGCCAGCTAGCTGGCGTTTATTCTCTGATTCAAAGTCAAATTCCTCGACCTTGTTTCCGTCAACCACAACAACGCGAGTTTCCTCAGCGTGGGTGGCATCGATAAGCATTTTCTTAGGCATAAATCCATTTTGCACAGCTGCGCACGCAAGCGTCCCGGTGGGGCACCGTGCGGCAGGGTATGTCTTGTCAGGGCGATGGGTGACGCGGCTAAAACAGGGCCCAAAAGGCCGCCTGTCTGTCTGCTCGTGGCGTCTGCGCGCGTCATCGCGGTTCTTCTCCGACGTGAAAGGCACCTAAATGCGGTTCACATCCATTAATTACTGCATTTGATCAGGGCCTTGGCCCATGCCATCCGTCAGCGGTTCTCTGGCCTTTTTTAAGGGCCTCATCGGTCTGCCTGGACACCGGTGTACGGGTAACCGAGGCAGCGAAACTGTCAAAGGGCCTTTGATTGCGTATCAATGCACAATCGACCCTTCCCACCAATTAATGCCAGAAGTGATCAAATGACAATGGTCAATCGCGTATTGGACAGGTTTGTCGTGGATCAATTCAGGGCCGCGGGTTGACGCAGCACCACCGCTTGACATCACGCCCCCGTGTGGGAAACAGTCATATCGGGCCTTTTGCTCGGTATGAGGATCAGGTCCGTTTTGGACTGCACCCCGGAAATAAGGAAGATACGATGCACTTTTCCCTGCGTTTTGCGCTTTGCCTGCCGTTTATGGCGCTTGCTGCTTGCGAAGATATGGCCACAACGGGCGATCCCGCAGCACGTGCCGAACTGGCCTCTCAGAAAAGCTGTATTCGCGCGGTCGAAAAACACACCGGCGTGTCTGGCGCTTCCATCAACACAACGATTCCGATTGTCGAGACCGGCCAGTTTATCATCGATCTGCCCGGCAAAGCGCCCTGGACCTGCTACACCGATGAAACCGGTGCCGCAAAGCAGTTGATCGAGACCCGGCTGTAACCCCGCGCCCCGATCCAGAAACGCCAGCGTTCAGAGATAATCTGAGCGCTGCAAACCGTATTTAGCCATCTTTTCGTTCAAGGTCCGGCGCGGCAGGCATAATTCGTCCATCACGCTGGCGATTGACCCTTTGTGGCGACGCATGGTGTTGTCGATCAGCATCCGTTCAAACGCTTCGACATATTCCTTGAGCGGCTTGCCATCGGTGGTCATCACCGGCTGCATTTCCTCGTGATCGGTCATCAGCAAGGATGCAATCGACCCCGACCCGCGCCGCGATTGCAGCACCGCACGTTCGGCCACATTGATCAGTTGGCGCACGTTGCCCGGCCAAGGGGCCTGCAACAGTTGCGCCGCTTCCTGCGCAGAGACCTGCGGGGCCTCGCAGCCGTATTCATCGGCGAATTCCTCGCTCAACCGTGTGAACAGCGTCAGAATATCCTCGCCGCGCTGGCGCAGGGGGGGCACCGTGATGCGCAACGCCGCCAGACGATAGAACAGGTCCGACCGCAGCGCGTCTTCCGACGTGCGTCCGGCTTCTTGCAGGTTCGAAATCGCGACGATCCGCGTTTCGGCCGGGGTGCCTTGCTCGTTGATCGCGCTCAACAGACGCGCTTGCAGGGTCTCGCTCAGCGCCTCGATCCCCTCAAGCACCAGCGTCCCGCCGCGGGCTTCCTCGATCGCGGGCAATTGTGCGTCTTCAGGCATCATCGGGCCGAACAGGCGTTTGCTCAGGGCGTCTTCCTCAAGGGCGGCACAGCTGACCAGCACGAATTTCTTGCCCGCCCGCGACCCGACCGCATGAAGCGCGTGGGCCACCAGCGTCTTGCCGGTACCGGTTTCGCCGTCGATCAACACGTGACCATCCGCCTGCCCCAGATCAAGGATATCCTCGCGCAGGCGTTCCATGACCGGCGACCCGCCGATCAGCTTTTTCATCAACTGGCTGCCATCGGATAATTCACGGCGCAGGGCACGGTTGTCCATCACCAGACGGCGTGCATTGGTGGCCTTTTTTGCAAGCTCGCTCATCCGGTCGGGGTTGAACGGTTTTTCAAGGAAATCAAACGCACCGACGCGCATTGCCTCGACCGCCATGGGCACATCGCCGTGACCGGTGATCATGATCACCGGCAGCGCACTGTCACTGCCCATCAGTTTTTTCAGGAACTCCATCCCGCCCATACCCGGCATCTTGATGTCGGAAATCACGATGCCCGGATAGTCGGGCCCCAGTTTTTTCAACGCATCTTCAGCACTTGGAAAGGTTTCGGTGTCATAGCCGGACAGTGCCAACCATTGGCTGATCGACTGCCGCATGTCTTGTTCATCATCAACAATCGCGATTTTCATTGCCTGAGCCATAATTTACTCTGCCGCCTGTGTGTTTTCCGAGCTGGCCATAATGGGCAGCTGCATTTCAAAGACCGCGCCGCCGTTCTGGCCGTTGCGCGCTGTCAGCCTGCCCCCCAATTCGGTCACGATGCCGGAGGAAATGGCAAGCCCCAACCCGACGCCATCGCCGGGCTGCTTGGTTGTGTAAAACGGCTCGAACAGCGCATCGAGGTCTTCGATGCCCGGGCCGTTGTCCCGCACGGTCAAGGTGGCGGTTTCGCCAGCCGATAGGATAATCTCGACCTGTGGGTTCCGTTCTGATTTGGTGGCATCCAACGCATTTCGCAAGAGGTTGACCAACACTTGTTCCACCCGCATCCGGTCGCCCATCACCCGTACGGGGACGTCGGGCAGGATCCGGCTGATGTGCACCTGACGCTGGCGCAACTGCGGTTCCATCATCGACAAGGCCGATGCCAGCGCATCGCGCATATCAAAGGGCGAGAAACTCTCCTGCCCCTTGCGGGCATAGCTTTTCAGCTGCCGCGTGATCGCGCCCATCCGTTCGATCAGGTCGTCAATCCGCCCGAAAGACGACAATGCCTCGTCCAGCCGGTTGCGGCCCATCAGCAACCGCGCGCCCGCCAGATAGGTTTTCATCGCAGCCAGCGGCTGGTTCAGCTCGTGGCTTACCGCCGCCGACATTTCGCCCAAGGCCGCCAGTTTGCTTGACTGCTCAAGCGTTTGTTCGGCCACGGCCAGAGTTTCCTGCACCCGTTTGCGTTCGGCGATCTCGCGTTGCAGCGCCACGTTCAGCGCCCGCAGCTCGGCGGATTCACGCTGGAACAGGGCCGCCCTGCCCGCCGTCCGCCGGCTCAGCGCATAAAATGTCAAAGCCAGCAGGATGGCAAAGCCCATGACTTCAAGCGCCAGTACCCCGTTTACCTTTTCGCGCACCGACGCATAGGTTGTATAGCTTGCGATCCGCCAGCCGCGAAACGGGATACGCGACGACAGCCGCATCACGGCCTCGCCCTGCAAATAGGCGTCGGGCGGCAGCGCCGTCCAATCCGCAGTCGCCTTGATCGCGCGCTCGATGGCGCTTTGCGGGGTCTGGTTCGACAGGGCCTCGGATTCCGTCAACCCGCGCCAGCGCGGTTCGGTCGCCATGATGATATCGCCGGTGCTGTCGGTCACGATCACCGCGTCCGAAATGCCCGCCCAGGCCCGTTCAAACCGCTGTAAATCCACCTCGGCGGCGATGACACCCAAGGTGGTGCCGCCTTCCTGGATGCGGCGGGAATAGAAAAACTGATAGCCGCCTGTTTCGCGCGGAATGACACTGAAAACCGTAGAGTTCGAGCGCAAGGCATCCACAAAATAGGCGTCCGACCGGTGCGATGCCCCCAAACGGTTGCGATCCGTCGCCGCCACCACGCGCCCGTCAATGTCATACAACATCAAGGACGCAGCACCGATTTCCTCGACAAAGGAAATCAGCCGTTGGGTCGATAGCGAATAGTCGGACTGGATCAGGGCCTGGATCAGCGCGGGATCACGGGCCAGCAGCTGCGGCACAATGGCGTTCTGGCGCAGCTCGGCCAGCAGGTTGCCGCTATATAGCGCGATCCGCAGCTCGGCGCGGTTGCGGGTGCTGTCGGTGAACCGGTCGGTCAGCAGCTTGTTGGTGATGGATATGGTGGCGACTGCAATGACCAGCAATAACGCCAAAGCCAGCCGGACACGCCAGCTGACTGAAATGGAATTCGCGCTTGAGGGCGTAGATTGGGTCATTGTGCCAATCTACGCAACCTCGGCGGTGCACTCAAGTCACGCTGTGACCAGTGCCCCCGCCAATGCGCGGAAGAGCGCCACCCCGTCGGTGCCGCCATGTACAGGGTCGGCCATCCGCTCGGGGTGCGGCATCATGCCAAGCACGCGCCGGTTGGCAGACAGGATGCCCGCAATATCGGCCAGCGCCCCGTTCGGGTTGTCCTCATAGGTGAATGCAACCCGGTCTTCGGCCAGCAATTCGGCGATGGTGTCGGCATCGGCATAGTAATTGCCGTCGTGATGCGCGATCGGAATGTTGATCACCGATCCCGCAGTGTAACCCGATGTGAAATCGCTGTCGGATGTCGCCACCTTCAGACCAACGGTCTTGCAGATGTATTTCAGCCCCGCATTGCGCAGCAACGCCCCCGGCAACAGACCGGTTTCGGTCAACACCTGAAAGCCGTTGCAAATCCCCATGACGTATCCGCCACGATTTGCGTGGGCGGCCACCTCACCACAAATCGGCGAATTTGCGGCAATCGCGCCGCAGCGCAGATAGTCGCCATAGGAAAAGCCGCCCGGAATGCCGACAATATCGACGCCCTCGGGCAATGCCGTGTCCTTGTGCCAGACCATCGACACTTTGGCCCCGGCAGCCTCGAATGCTACCGCCAGATCACGGTCACAGTTAGAGCCCGGAAAAACAATGACGGCTGCATGCATCAGACCATCTCCACGCTGTAGGATTCGATCACCGTGTTGGCGAGCAGCTTTTCGCACATCGCCTCGACATCGGCCTTTGTCACACCGGCGTCCAGATCCAGCTCGATCACCTTGCCCTGACGCACGCCCTTGACGCCGTCAAAACCCATCGCCCCAAGCGCGTGGCGCACGGCCTCGCCTTGCGGATCCAGAACACCTGTCTTCAACATCACATGCACCCGTGCTTTCATGGCGCGTCCCCCTGCTTCATTTTGCAAAATAAACTCATATCCAACGCCATCCTCAGTTGATCAACGTTGGTTTCATCATCGGTGTCGACGTCTTGGGCATTACCCCCAAACGGCGCGCGACTTCGGTATAGGCATCCGCCAGCGACCCCAGATCGCGGCGAAACACGTCCTTGTCCAGCTTTTGGCCGGTTTCGATATCCCACAAACGGCAGCTGTCCGGGCTGATCTCGTCCGCGATAATCAGGCGCTGAAAATCACCGTCATACACGCGACCGACCTCGATTTTGAAATCCAGCAAGCGGATGCCGACGGCCATCATCACGCCGGACATGAAGTCATTCACCCGCAACGACAGGCTCAGGATGTCTTCCATGTCCTGCTGGCCGGCCCAGCCAAAGGCCGCGATATGTTCTTCGGTGACCAGCGGATCACCCAGATCGTTATTTTTATAATGGTATTCGACGATGGGCCGGGGCAATTGCGTGCCCTCTTCGATCCCCAAGCGCTTTGATAAACTGCCTGCGGCATAGTTACGCACGACGATTTCAAGCGGAATGATTTCGGCCTGACGGATGAGCTGCTCGCGCATGTTCAGACGTTTGATGAAATGCGTCGGCACCCCGATATTGTTCAACCCGGTCATGAAAAACTCGGACAAGCGGTTGTTCAGCACGCCCTTGCCCTCGATCACGGCTTGCTTGCCCGCACCGACAGCTGCGGTATCGTCCTTGAAATACTGGACAATCGTCCCCGGCTCCGGCCCCTCATAGAGGATCTTCGCCTTGCCTTCATAGATTTTGGTGCGACGGGCCATGCGCATACCTTCCAGTCTTCAGGTGAACGGCAGGGGCCGCCGGTCCTTTGGGGTGTCACATAGTGTAACCATCCCTTTCGTGCAAGCATATGGCCCCGGTGCACGTTGGGGGCTGATACTTGTTGGCAGCGTCAGCCATTCCCATGTACTGTGAACAAGAGTTCAACTTCGAGGAGATCAACAATGACGACCTTCAATGACCGCGAAAATGCATTTGAAAACAAATTCGCCCACGATTCGGAAATGCAGTTCAAAGCCGAAGCGCGGCGCAACAAGTTGCTGGGTCTTTGGGCCGCTGGCCTATTGGGAAAAACCGGCGATGATGCATCGGCCTATGCTGCCGAAGTGGTCAAATCCGATTTCGAAGAAGCGGGCGAAGAAGACGTCTATCGCAAAGTATCCGGTGATCTTGGTGATCGCGCCGACGAGACCACCATTCGCGGCAAAATGGCCGAACTGATGGTCGAGGCCAAATCGCAGTTGATGCAAGACCTGACCTGACCCCAAATTTACCATCCATAACCGGAAAGCGCGCCTTTGATTAAAATCCGAGGCGCGTTTTTTTGTGCCCTTAACCCGTTGGCAGGGCCTTGCGGGGCAGTCTGCGGCCTAAATCGGGTCAGGGGATAGCACCATGATGAAACGCCTTCTTTCGGGGCAAGGCGCGCGTGCCGTCCAATTGGCTGTGTCTGTGTCGATCGGTGCGGTGTGTCTTTGGGTTTTGCACGGTCAGTTGTCTGCCGGTTTCTGGCACGATGTTGCGGTTGAACTGCGCAGGCTTGATGCCGGGGCGGTGATGCTGGCCATCGGCTGCACCTGCATCAGCTTTTTTGCACTTGGCCGCTATGACACCGTGGCGCACCGCCATCTGGGAAGCGACATCCCCACGGCGCAAGCCTGCGGCGCGGGCACCGTTGCAATCGCCTTGGCGCAGACGCTCGGATTGGGGGTATTGACCGGGGCACTGGCGCGCTGGCGGATGCTGCCCGATATCACAATGGCACTGGCGCTGCGCCTTTCCGTCTTTGTGTGCCTGAGCTTTATGGTGGCCTTGCTGGTGATCACGGCAGCGGTCAGCCTGGCCCTTCCCGCACCGCCCGCCCTGTTCTGGCCAAGTATCCTTATCATCGCGACGCTTCCCGTTGCCGTTATTGCCTTGTTTTCCCATCCGGTGGTGACATTGGGCCGTTTCACCATCCGCTTGCCCAGCCTGCGCGCCTTCGGGTCCATCCTGATCTGGACGGCGATTGATGTGCTGGCGGCATGCACCGCGCTCTACCTGCTTATTCCGGGCAGCGATGTCGGTTTCGCGGTCCTGCTTCCCTTGTTTCTGGTCGCGCTTGGGGCTGCGTTGATCAGTGGCACGCCGGGGGGCGTGGGGCCGTTTGAACTGGTGCTTTTTACCGGCCTGCCCCAAGGCGACGCGATCGAGGTTTTGAGCGGTGTCATTGCGTTTCGCGCGATTTACTATGCGGGTCCGGCCTTGATTGCGATTGTGCTGATGTTGCGCCCCTTTGCAGGCCAGCGCGGTGCAAAACCGGTCCCGCAGAACGATATATCAACCGCCCCGCGGGCAGAGATCGGGGTGATCCGGCAAAACGGCGGCTTTGTCGCGGATCACTGCGCAGTTTGGGACACCGGCCAGACGCTTTGCAATCTGTTCGACCCGGTTTCACCGGCGGCGGCGGACCCGGTTAAAACCGTCTCAAGCCATGCGCGCGCCCGGAACCTGATCCCTTGCCTGTATAAATGTTCCGCCCGAACGGCCGTGTTGGCGCGGCAGCGTAACTGGTTCTTGTCCCACATCGCGGACGAGGCTGTCGTGACCCCGCCCACCTTTGACACCGCCACCGCCCCCTACCGCACCCTGCGCCGCAAACTGCGCGCGGCCGGCAAGGCGCATATCAGCATCACACAAGCCACCCGTTTGCCAATTGCCGAAATGGCCCGGATTGATCGGTTGTGGCAGCACGCACATGGCAAGGCGCGCGGGGGAACGATTGGTATTTTCAGCCCAGACTATCTGGTGCAGCAAAAGGTGTTTCTGGCCCATGAGGGCGATCATCTTGTTGCCTTTGCCAGCTTTCACCACAGCAGCCGCGAATGGTGCCTTGACCTGATGCGCCACGCCCCCGCCGCGCCCGATGGCACCATGCACAGCCTTGTACACGCCGCCATTCGCAGTGCTGCGCGCGATGACATCCCCCGTTTCAGCCTTGCCGCTGTCCCCGCCTGCCCCGATCCGTCCTCGGCGCTGATGCGGCGTTTGTCACTGATCGTGCTGCGTAAAATGGGCGGTGCGGGTCTGCGCCAGTTCAAATCCAATTTCCGTCCGCGCTGGCAACCGCTTTATGCCGCTGCCCCCAATCGCGCGCTTTTGGTGCTGGCTCTGGCGGATATCGCCCGCGCTGTGCAGCGCCCTTTGCCTCTGGCGGATGTCGGTCAACCTCATTACGATGATGAAAATTATGAGGTTGCCTCACGTTTGGCATCGTGAGATGACGCGCAATCACACCTTTAGCGGAGCTTTTTCATGTCCAATCCCCTGACCGACCTTCTGGCTGAAAAAGGCACGTTGCTGGCCGATGGTGCCACGGGCACCAACCTGTTCAACATGGGGTTGATGTCTGGCGACGCCCCCGAGATGTGGAACACGGACGAGCCGCAAAATATCATCAAACTGTACAAAGGTGCCGTTGATTCAGGCAGCGACATATTCCTGACCAACTCCTTTGGCGCGAATGCCTCGCGGCTCAAGCTGCACGGCGCTGAAAAGCGCGCGCACGAGCTGAGCCGCGTTTCCGCCGAACTGGCCCGCGAAGTTGCCGACAAGGCAGACCGCAAGGTCATCGTGGCCGGATCGGTCGGCCCGACGGGCGAAATCATGGAACCCGTCGGCCCGCTGACCCATGCGCTGGCCGTCGAGATGTTTCACGAAACCGCCGATGGTCTAAAGGCTGGTGGGGCCGATGTGGGCTGGCTGGAAACCATCAGCGCCCCCGAAGAATACCGCGCCGCTGCCGAAGGGTTCAAACTGGCGGGTCTTGATTGGGTCGGCACGATGAGCTTTGACACCGCCGGACGCACCATGATGGGCATGACATCCGAAGCGATGGTCGACATGGTTCATGCGCTTGACAACATGCCGCTGGCCTATGGTGCCAACTGCGGCACCGGCGCGTCCGACGTCTTGCGCACGGTTCTCGGCTTTGCCTCCAAGGGGATGCCATTGCCGATCGTTGCAAAGGGCAATGCCGGCATCCCAAAATATGTCGAAGGGCACATCCACTATGATGGCACGCCCGAATTGATGGCTGATTATGCCGAAATGGCGCGCAACTGCGGCGCGTCGATCATCGGCGGCTGTTGCGGTACCATGCCCGAACATCTGGTTCACATGCGCGCCGCCCTGGATAGCCGCCCCAAAGGCGATGCCCCCACGCTGGAACAGATCGTCGCCGCATTGGGCCCGTTCACTTCGGCCAGCGACGGCACCGATGGCGAAGGTCCGGTGCGTGGCCCGCGCCGTGGACGCCGGGGCGCAAAGTCCAGCTAAAACAGATCCAGCTGTGCGCTCGCCCGTTTGGGCGGGCGAAACAGATCGCAGCGCATCGGCGGCAGCAGGGTCGAAAGCCCCAACCGCTTAACCGCCAGATCAAACCGTTGCCCGATCATCTCGGCATAGGGGCCTTCCCCGCGCATCCGGCTGTGCCAGTTTGCGTCATATTCCTTGCCCCCGTGCATTTCGCGCAACCGCGCCATAATGCGCCCTGCCCGATCGGGATAATGCTGCGCCAACCAGTCCTGCATCAAGACCGACACCTCGCGCGGCAGGCGCAACATGATCCAGCTGGCCGATTGCGCCCCCGCGTCGCGCCCCGCGGTCAAGATCGCTTCCAACTCGGGGTCTGTCAGCGCTGGCACCAAGGGCGACGCCATGACCCGCACCGGAATGCCCGCCCCCGTCAACCGCTCGATAATCTGCAACCGCCGCTTTGGCGCAGGCACGCGCGGCTCCATCAAGCGGCTTAGCTTTGCATCCAGCGTGGTCACCGAAATGCCGACCCGCACCAGCCCGCGCTGCGCCATATCCGAAAGAATATCAATGTCCCGCTCGATCAGGCTGCCCTTGGTGACAATCGCCACGGGATGATTCACCTCCGACAACACCTCAAGCAGGCCGCGCATGATCCGGTGGTCTTTCTCGATCGGTTGATAGGGATCGGTGTTGGTGCCAATCGCAATCGAGGCCACCTGATAGCGTTTGCCCGCCAGTTCGCGGCGCAACACATCCGGCGCGCCGGGCCGCGCAATCAACCGGGTTTCGAAATCAAGCCCCGGCGACAGGCCCAGATAGGCGTGACTGGGGCGGGCAAAACAATAGACGCAGCCGTGCTCGCAACCGCGATAAGGGTTGATCGACCGGTCAAAGGGCAAATCCGGTGACCGGTTATAGGTGATCACACTGCGCGGTATTTCCTCGCTCACTTGGGTGCGCAACACCGGCAGCGGTTCATCATCACCGGCCCAGCCATCGTCAATAGCCGTCGTGGAAAACCGCTCAAACCGGCCCGAATGGTTTGACGATGTCCCCCGCCCGGCAAGTTTATATCTGACGTCTTCGCGATCCATTCAATTCTTCTGGAACAAATACGGAACATCGTCAAGATATGATCGCCAAGCCATTGTTTTACAGGACCATTGGCGTTAATTTATCCGGACGAAAGCGGCGTTTATGGAACGGGTCGTTTGTGATACGGACCGTGTCGCAAATTGCACGCGATCCGGTGCGATTTCGTGACACAAGGGCAAAAGCCCGGTGGGCACGCTAACCGATGAGGAAAGACTATGTCGGACGAAGACGAAATTATCCTTGCTGATCTGAACGACGAAGACCTTGTTCAACAAATGTTTGACGACCTTTACGACGGTCTGCGCGAAGAGATCGAGGAAGGTGTAAACATCCTGATCGGTCGCGGCTGGATTCCTTATGATGTCCTGACCAAAGCGCTTGTTGGCGGCATGACAATCGTGGGTGCCGACTTCCGCGACGGTATTTTGTTCGTCCCCGAAGTATTGCTGGCCGCCAATGCGATGAAGGGTGGCATGGCCATTCTCAAACCGCTTCTGGCTGAAACCGGCGCGCCGCGCGTGGGCAAGATGGTGATCGGGACCGTTAAGGGCGACATTCACGACATTGGCAAAAACCTTGTCTCCATGATGATGGAAGGCGCGGGCTTTGAGGTGGTTGATCTTGGTATCAACAACTCGGTCGAAAAATACCTCGAAGCGATGGAAACCGAAGGGCCTGATATCCTTGGGATGTCCGCGCTTTTGACGACCACAATGCCCTATATGAAAGTCGTGATCGACACGATGATCGAACAAGGCATTCGCGATGATTACATCGTGTTGGTCGGCGGTGCCCCTCTGAACGAAGAATTCGGCAAGGCCATCGGCGCAGACGCCTATTGCCGTGACGCGGCCGTTGCCGTGGAAACCGCCAAAGAATGGGTCGGTCGCAAGCATAACAGCGCCAAGGCCTAAGAATTTGATATTGTGCGTAAAAGGCCTCTCCTGACCGGAGGGGCCTTTTGTGTTAAAGGGATATGATGGATACGCCTTCAGACAGTCAGCTTACCGAAACAGGCATGCCGCTCACGGCAGCCAAAGGGCGCATCTTGCTGATCGCCTGTGGTGCGCTTGCCCGCGAAATTCTCGATCTCAAGGCCGCCAACAACTGGACCCATCTGGACCTCACCTGCCTGCCCGCCAATCTGCATCTCTACCCTGAAAAAATCACCGATGCCGTGCGCGCTGCCCTCGCCAAATATCGCAGCCAATATGATGATATCTTTGTGGTTTATGCCGATTGCGGCACCGGCGGATTGCTGCAAGCGGCCTGCGACGACATGGGCGTTCAAATGGTGGCAGGCCCCCACTGCTACAGCTTTTTCGAAGGCAATGACCGCTTTGCCAAAACCGCCGAAACCGAAATCACAACCTTTTACCTGACCGATTTTCTGGTCCGGCAATTTGACGCATTCATCATGAAACCCATGGGCCTCGACCGGCACCCCGAATTGCGCGACATGTATTTCGGCAATTACGAAAAACTGGTCTATCAGGCCCAGACCGATGATCCGGCCCTGACGGCCAAGGCCGAAATCTGTGCGAAAACCCTTGGCCTTGCCTTTGAACGGCGGTTCACCGGCTATGGCGATCTTGAGGGCACACTCAAAACCCTTTGATTTTCATTTTGCCAAATAAACTCAACTGCGCGCAGACCAGCCCGATGCGCCAGCCTGTCTCACAGCCACTATCCCTGCGCGGCTGCCGTTTCGCGCACCCGTTCGATCATGGCGGTCAGCCCGTTCGACCGCTGCGCCGACAGATGTTCGTTCAACCCAAGCCGTCCCATTTCCGCGCGGGCATCGATGGCCAGCACATCAGCAGGCGCTAACCCGTTGTAAAGCGACCGTAAAACAGCGATCAACCCCGACACGATCATCGCGTCACTTGCGCCGTCAAAATGCAGCGCTCCGTCTTCGAAACGCGCGTGCAGCCAGACCTGACTGGCACAGCCGTCAACCTTGGTGGCGGGCACACAAAGCGCTTGTTCCAGCGGGTCCATCGCCTTGCCCAGATCGATCACATGCCGGTACCGATCTTCCCAATCGTCCAGAAATTCAAAATCCTCGACCAGTTCTTCAAACGCTTGTGTCGCCACGATGATGCCCTCGTTGTTCGCGCGTTACAGGTAGGTTGCGCATTGGCAAAGGTCCACCCCTTCCCAACCGCCTTGGGATGGGTTAGTCAAATAGCACGGTAATTTTACGGCGGACCCCATGCGCAAATCATTTTCAGCCATTTTGGTATCTACTCTTGTTTTGACTGGCTGTGCGACACTGCGCGATAGCCGGGTTAACCCGTTTAACTGGTTCGGTTCTTCCCGCTCAGAACCGATTGGCCAGACCGAGGTCAACACCAACCCGCTGATCCCGCAGTCCTCGGGGCTGTTTGCATCGGCCCGCACACGGCAGGCAACCTATGCCGGGCGGCCCTTTGACCAGATCACCAACCTGACCGTCGAACGGGTTCCGGGCGGTGCGATTATTCACGCGACCGGGCTGGCGGCGCGGCAGGGCATCTACAAGGTGCAACTGACGCCCGCGAACGAAGACGAACTGCCCGTTGATGGCGTGCTGACCTACCGTCTTGAAGGGGTCGAGCCAACCAAGAACACCCCCGTCGGCACAAACCCCACCCGTGAGGTCGTGGCCGGTCGCAAGCTGACCGATCAGCAGCTTGCCGGTGTCCGTACGATCCGCGTCGAAGGGCAGCGCAATGCGCTGACCTCCCGTCGCTAGGCATTCCTGAATTATAACAATGGGTTGAGCCTTAAAGCTCAACCACTTTTACGTTCGGACCAACGGCGGTCAATGCGATCTTGCCTTCGCACAGCAGCAACGCATCATCCCCGAACACTTCACGCCGCCATCCTTTTAGCGCCGGAACATCGCGCAAACCTGCGGCGATGGCATCTAGATCGGCAGCAGGCGCAATCAACTTGGCCGCGACCCCCGCGCTTTCGGTTTTCGCCTTGAGCAGGACCCGCAACAAATCTGCCAGCGCCGGGTTCACCTGCAGCTTGTCACGGCTGCGATCGGGTTGCGGCATGTCTGACGCAGGGCATTGCACCCCAGCCGCCACAGCCTTGAGAATACCATCCGCGATCTCGCCTTTGCGCGCGTCGCGCAGCAACAGCCGCGCGCGGCCCAGCTCTTCGTGGTTTTTGGGCTTGTTGGAGGCCAGTTCAACCAGCGCATCATCCTTATAGACCCGGCTGCGCGGTACGTTGCGGGTCTGGGCATATTCCTCGCGAAAGGCAGCCAGCTCGCGCACGATCGCCAGAAACTTGGATGAATTGGTCCGTGTTTTGACGCGTTTCCAGGCATCACGCGGGGCTGTCGTATAGGTGTCGGGGCTGGTCAATGTCTCAAGCTCTTCCGCGACCCACCGTGCGCGGCCGCTGTCTGCCAGCTTGGTCGCCAGATATTCATAGACCTGACGCAAATGCGTGACATCCGCCAAAGCGTATTTGGCCTGTGCATCGCTTAGCGGGCGGCGCGACCAATCGGTAAAGCGCGAGGTTTTATCAACGGCCTGATTTGCAATCTTGCGCACAAGGGTTTCATAGCCGACCTGTTCGCCAAACCCGCAGACCATCGCCGCGACCTGTGTGTCAAACAGCGGCTCGGGGAACACGCCTGCATCCACAAAAAAGATCTCGAGATCCTGACGCGCGGCGTGGAACACCTTGACCACCGACGTGTCGCGAAACAGCGTATAGAGCGGTTCAAGCGACATATCCCCGGCCAGCGGATCAACCAGCACGGCATTGGAATCGTCGGTGCCCGGCATCGCCAGCTGGATCAGACAAAGCTTTGAATAATAGGTCCGTTCACGCAGAAATTCCGTGTCGACGGTCACATAATCATATCTCGCCGCTTCAAGGCAAAACGCTTCAAGCGCGGCGGTTGTGGTAATTGTTTTCATAGAAGTTACTTTGACCAGAGCTGTGCCAACAGGCAATGTGAAATCGGAACATGACAGGCCAAAAAGCCCGATGCTTAACTGTCGAGCGTCAAAAGACTACGGTCGCCGGCGGCAAAACGGCGCAATACCGCAGGATAAAGCCGGTGTTCCTGAACCAGAACACGTGCTGCCAGATCATCGGCGGTATCGCCGGGCAAGACCGGCACCCGCGCCTGACCCAAGATAGGGCCGTCATCCAGCGCGGCTGTCACCTCGTGAACCGTACAGCCATGCACGGTATCGCCTGCCTCAAGCGCGCGGGCGTGGGTGTGCAAACCTTTGTAGAGCGGCAGCAATGACGGATGAATGTTGATCATGCGCCCTGCCCAGGCGTCGGTAAACTCAGCCGTCAGTTTTCGCATGAACCCCGCAAGGCAGATGATATCGGGCGCATATGCGGCAAGGCGCGATGACAGCTCGGCCTCGAACGCCGCGCGGTCCCCCTGAAACGGTTTGTGATCCACCACTTCGGTCGCGATGCCACGGGCCTTGGCCCATGCGATACCGCCCGCATCAGCCACATTCGACACCACCACACAGGGGCGTGCGGGGTGGTCGCCGGTCATGTCCTCGACCAGCGCGCGCATATTTGAGCCGCCACCGGATAGAAAAATCGCGACCCGTTTGGTCACAGCAGCTGGCCTGTGTATTCAACGCCCGCGGCCGTGGTCACATGACCCATGGGATAGACGGTCTCGCCCGCGTCGGTCAGCAGTTTTTGCAGGCTGTCAGCCTGATCTGCGGCCACGACCAAAATCATCCCGACACCGCAGTTGAAAGTCTTGAGCATTTCAGTCTCGGAGATGCTGCCAATCTGCGACATCCATTTGAACACACCGGGCAGATCCCACGCGTCCAGATTGATGTCAGCGCCCAGATCTTCGGGCAATACACGCGGCAGGTTTTCGGTCAGACCACCACCTGTGATATGGGCCAGCGCATGAACGCCGCCTGCCCGTACGGCCTCCAAGGCCGGTTTCACATACAGACGTGTCGGGGTCAGCAGCGCCTCGCCCAATGACCCGTCGGCCCAGGGGCACTCCGCATCCCAGCCAAGGCCGGACATCGTCACCAGCTTGCGCACCAGACTGTAGCCGTTGGAATGCACGCCGTTGCTGGCAAGCCCCAACAAAACATCGCCCGCCGCAACGCCGCTTGGCAGATCGGCACCACGTTCCATTGCGCCAACCGCAAACCCTGCAAGGTCGAAATCACCGTCGGAATACATGCCGGGCATCTCGGCGGTTTCGCCACCGATCAATGCGCAACCCGATCCTTCACAGCCGCGCGCGATACCTTCGATAATGCGGGCGGCTTCTTCGGTTTCCAGCTTGCCCGTGGCAAAATAGTCCAGAAAGAACAGCGGCTCGGCCCCTTGGCAGACCAGATCGTTGACGCACATCGCAACCAGATCAACGCCGACGCCGTCGACATTGCCTGTATCAATCGCGATCCGCAGCTTGGTCCCCACACCGTCCGTGGCCGCCACAAGGATCGGGTCCGTGTACCCTGCCCCTTTGAGATCGAACAACGCACCAAATCCACCCAGGCCCGACATCACGCCGGGGCGCTTGGTCCGTTTGGCCGCCGGCTTGATCCGTTCAACCAACGCATTGCCAGCGTCAATATCTACACCTGCGTCCGCATAGGTGATTCCGTTTTTGGAGTTGGTCATCGTCGGGCCCCGCCGCTTATTGCCTTTGCGACAGCGGGTTACAGCACCGCGCGCGGGCGCGCAATGCAAGAGACGCCATTGCAGCCTATCTTGGTCTTGACGCGGCACCCCCGCACCCTTACGAAACCGCTATGGCGGGCCTGTAGCTCAACTGGTTAGAGCAGAGCGCTCATAACGCTTTGGTTGCGGGTTCAAGTCCTGCCGGGCCTACCACCTTTCCAAATCACCGCCATCACAGCCTATGAAACCGGAATTGATTTCGGATGAAAAATGGATTGATTTCAATGGATTAAGCGGAATGCCCCGGCAGACACCGCAGATGGTGCCCTTTCAAAATCCGGCAATGCCACCGCAGGTCACCCCGCCCCACACAGCACACCAAGGCGGTTCATCACTTCACCCAAATCGCGGGGGGCAAAAAAGCCTTCGACCTGCGAAATTCTTTGGCAATTGCGCTGTTTCATTCCGAACCCAATCCGCTCGCCAAAGCCGATTTGAGGATGGGCCCTTTGCAAAATTTATCGCTCGACAACAGCGGCCAAAGCACCGAGTGTCTTCGGATATTATTAAAGCCTAAATATTACGCTAATCCTGAATTACACCCGCTCCAAGTTGTATCCCCTTGAAAAGGAATAACTTTGGATTGAAGAAACGCCGAATTATTTTGACTATTTCATTTCAATCGTTAACCCTGAACGCTTGACCAGTTGCCGAGTTTAATGACTTAAATTTCGATCTTTATTTTACAAACCCAATAAAACTCCACAGGTTATCAAATGCCCTCTTCACTTATTCGCGCGTTTTTGCGCGTTCCCTGCTTTTTTGGTCTTCACCGCTGGCGCCCAAGCCGCGCAATGCCCGAAGATGTCTGCAAATGCTGCCACAAGCGCCGCCGCACCTACGTCTGACGCACCGCTTGGTAAAAAGAACGCTGCTGATCTGAATTAACAGACCAGCAGCGCAAGTTCTTACATCTTGATCAACACCTCTCCGAAGGCGTCGCGCAGATTGCGTTTTAGCACTTTGCCCGTCGCATTGCGGGGCAGAACATCGGTAAAGACCACGCAGTCGGGGATTTGCCATTTTGCAATCTTCCCGTCGAACACCGCCAGAATTTCTTCTTCGGTGGGCGCGTGGCCTTCGCGGATGACAGCAATCAGAATCGGCCGCTCGTCCCATTTCTCGTGACGCGCACCGATAACGGCGGCATCTGACAGCTTTGGATGCGCGATCGCGATGTTTTCCAGTTCGACCGAACTGATCCATTCGCCACCCGATTTGATGATGTCCTTGGACCGGTCGCGGATCGTGACATAGCCGTCGGCATCCATCGTCGCCACATCGCCGGTGTCGAACCAACCGTCTTTGGTCAGTGTTTCCTCGCGGGTTTTGCGGAAATAGGCGTCCAGAATCCAGAACCCCTTGGTGACCAGATCGCCTTGGGTTTTACCATCATGGGCGACAGGGTTGCCTTCGTCGTCCAGAATTTCCAGTTCAACCCCGTACACAGGCCGGCCCTGATTTTCGCGCAGGCGGTGCTGTTCTGCCTCGGGCAGTTCCAGATGTTTGGCCAGCGGCTGGTTGATCGTGCCCACGGGCGACATTTCGGTCATGCCCCAGGCATGGATCGTCTCGACGCCGTATTTCTCGCGAAAGGCGGTGATCATCGACGGCGGGCAGGCAGAGCCGCCAACGACGGTGCGTTTCAGACTGCTCAGCGTCGATCCGATCTTGTCGGCCTCGCCCAGCAGACCCAGCCAGATCGTCGGCACCCCAAGCGCCAGCGTGACCTTGTATGTGTCGATCAAGGCAACCAGCGACGGACCATCCAGACCCGGCCCCGGCATCACCATACGCGCACCGACCATGGCGCAAGCATATGGCGCGCCCCATGCGTTGACGTGGAACATCGGCACAACGGGCAGCACGACCTCTTTGGCGGAAATCGCGATGCTGTCGGCTAGGTTGATGCCAAAGCTGTGCAAAACGGTCGAGCGGTGCGAATACAACACGCCCTTGGGGTTGCCCGTGGTACCAGAGGTGTAGCACAGGCTTGAGGCGGTGTTTTCATCCAGTTCGGGCCAGTCGAATTCGGGATCACCGCTGGCAACCAGATCGTCATAGAACTTGAGGCCGGGGATCTGCTTGGCGGCTTCGGCATCGGTGCCTTCCATCAAAACGACGTGGTCCAGATGCTCGAGCTTGTCCATGATCGCGGCGACCAGCGGCACAAAGGTCTTGTCGATAAACAGCACCTTATCTTCGGCGTGGTTCAGGATATAGACCAGCTGTTCAGGAAACAGGCGCGGGTTGATCGTGTGGCAGACAAACCCACCGCCCGACACACCAAAGTAGATCTCAAGGTGGCGGCGGTTGTTCCATGCGATCGTGCCGCAGCGCGCCTGCTGGTCCAGACCAAGCTTGGTCAGCGCAGACGCCAGTGCCCGTGAATTACGCCCGACCTGCCCCCAGCTGGTTTCCTCCACACCGCCGCCGGTATTGACCGAATAGATCTCTCCGCCCGCGTGATAGCGTTGCGCGTGTTCGATCAGACTAGAGATCGTCAGCGATTTTTTCATCATTTGGCCAAGCATGGCGCATCCTCCCGATTGCGATTTTTCCAACACCCTGAACAATCCATCCCCCTCTTGCAAGCGCCCAAACACATGCTTACGCAGGGTGAATGAAACTAGTTTACCACACCCCCCTGACAGCGGATCAGCAACGCGATGCCGGTCTGACCGAACCACAGCCTCTGGCAATGGCAGATCAGGTGCGGTTTTCCGATCTGGACACCAACAACCACGTCAACAACTGTACCTATTTCGAATGGTTTGAACGTCTGCGCATCCGCTATACGCAATCGCTTGTTGAACAGGGCCTGCTGGACGCACCGGGCCCCAAGGTGGTTATCCGGTCGGGGTCGATCCGGTATCTGCACGAATTGCTGGAACGCGAAGATTACATCGTGACCTGCCGCTGCACCGGCTTTCGCAACACATCCTACAGCCTGAGCCAGCAAGTCTGGGTAGGCGGCCAGCTGCGCGCGACATTTGACTGCGTGCTGGTCCTGCTGGACCGCGAAGGCACAGGTCGCTTCGCCCTGCCCGACCGCCTGAAACACCATTTCAAGACCCACGACAAAGCAACCGCCGACAGCTGAGCGCTGCCAGAAAGGAATTCGCCATGACCGTAACAACACGCCCGCTCGCTGCGTCAGACCGCGCCGCCTGGGAGACGCTCTTTGCCGGATATGCCGCGTTCTACAAAGTTGACCAAACACCGGACATGCGCGCGACCGTGTTTGGATGGCTGATGGACGAAACCCACAGCAGCAATTGCATTGTCGCCCAGGACGCATCGGGCAAGCTCATCGGGCTGACCCATTACCGCCCCTTTGTCAGCCAGTTGCGGGCGATTACCAATTGCTTTCTGGATGATCTGTTCGTGGACCCCGCCGCACGTGGATCGGGTGCCGCCCAAGCGCTGATCGGTGCGGTGAAATCCGTGGCCGAGGAAAAAGGCTGGGGCACCGTGCGCTGGATCACCGCCGAAGACAATTATCGCGGCCGCGCGGTGTATGACAAGCTCGCCACCCGCACGCCTTGGGTCACCTACGACATCAAGCTTTAGACCTGAAAGAAAGTCCCGCCATGACCGTTTTGCAAATCGCTTCGCTTTTGATCGTCATGGCCGGTGGGTTCGGGGCAATCAACTACCTGTTTCTCAAGCTGCCGTCTTCCATTGGCATTCTGGTGGTGGCGCTGATCGCGTCTTTCGGGCTGCTGGGGCTTGATCTGATCTGGCCCGCCTTGGGGATGGCCGACACCGTGCGCGGCGTGGTCAAGGGGATCGATTTCTCCGAAGCGCTGCTGGAGGGCATGTTGGGCCTGCTGCTGTTTGCCGGTGCCTTGCATGTCAAAACCTCGGATTTGCGGCGCGAATGGGGGATTGTGGCCCTGATGGCGACCCTTGGTGTGGCGCTGTCGACGGCCGTGGTCGGATTTGGCTTTTCATGGCTCACGGGGATGCCCCTGCTCACGGCACTGGTGTTCGGCGCGCTGATTTCGCCCACTGATCCGGTCGCTGTTCTGGGCGTCCTGCGCGAGGCGGATTTGCCCAAGTCGCTGGAAACCAAGATTGCCGGCGAAAGCCTGTTCAATGACGGCGTCGGCTATGTGGTGTTTTTGATCCTTGTGGGCCTCGCCTTTCCGGCGCTTGACAGCCACGGGGCCGAGGGCAACGCGGTGCTGGGCGCGGGACGGCTGTTTTTTCAGGAAGCCTTGGGCGGTGCCGTGCTGGGTCTGGTACTGGGCTGGCTGACCTTTCGGATCATGCGCCGGATCGACGATTATTCGCTTGAGGTGCTGCTGACGCTGGGGCTGGCATTCGGGGGCTACGAGCTGGCGGTCGCCCTGCATGTCTCGGCCCCGATTATGGCGGTCTGTGCGGGGTTGCTGATTGGCGATGTGGGGGCCGCGCGGGGCATGTCGGAAGAAACCCGCAGCTATGTCGATGCGTTCTGGAAGCTGATCGACGAGATCTTGAATGCGGTGCTGTTTTTGATGATCGGGTTCGAGGTGTTCGCAATCGCCTTTAACGGCGATCTGTTCCTGACCGGTATGGCGGCGATCATCCTTGCCCTGCTGGGGCGTTTGGTGGCGGTTGCCGTGCCGATCCTGATCCTGCGCCCGTTCCGGAATTTCAACCAAGGTGTGATCCCGATTATGACCTGGGGCGGCCTCAAGGGCGGGATTTCGGTGGCTTTGGCGCTGTCTTTGCCCGACGGGGACTGGAAGCCGGTGATCCTGACCTGCACCTATATTGTGGTGGTGTTTTCGATCATCGCCCAAGGGTTGACCGTGGCCAAGGTTGCAAACCGGATGGGGCGCAATCCTGATCTGGTTTGAGGCCGGACATGGTTTTGCAGAAAGGATGAGGGGCGCTGCCCCTCAAACTCCCCGGAGTTTATTTGGCAAAATGAAATGCCGAAATATCAGTCTGCGTGTTTGGCGATGAAGGCGACAAGGGCGGCGGTGGAGCCGTCTTTTCCGGTGGCGGGTTCTGAGCCGTCTACGACGGGTTGCAGCGACGTGGCCAGTTCCTTGCCCAGTTCCACCCCCCATTGATCGTAGGAATTGATGCCGAGGATCACCCCTTCGACAAAGACCCGGTGTTCGTAGAGCGCGATGATCTGGCCCAGCGTGAAAGGGTCAAGCAGCGGATAGCTGAGGGTCGTTGACGGACGATTGCCGGGGAATACGCGGTGGCGCGCCTGACGGTCGAGTTCGGCCCCTGTCAGGCCCTTGGCGGCCATGATTTGCGAGGCTTCTTGCAGGCTGCGCCCGCGCATCAGCGCCTCGGATTGGGCGAGGCAATTGGCGATCAGCAGTTTGTGGTGGTGGGTAAGGTCGGGTTCGTGGCTGTTGGCGGCAATCAGGAATTCGCAGGGAATCACGCGGGTGCCTTGGTGGATCAGCTGGTAGAACGCGTGCTGGCCATTGGTGCCCGGCGCGCCCCAGACCACGGGGCCTGTGTGGAACGGCGCGGTGGTGCCATCCATTTGCGTGGTTTTGCCGTTCGATTCCATTTCAAGCTGTTGCAGGTAATCGGGGAGCTGGCCCAGACGTTGATCATAGGGCAGCACGGCGCGGGTGGCGTAGCCGCAGATCTGGTTGTGCCAGATGCCCACAAGCGCCAGCAGCATCGGCATGTTTTCATGGGGGGCAGCGGCGCAGAAATGACGGTCCATGGATTGCGCGCCGCGCAGGAATGCGTGAAAGGCGCGCGGGCCGGTGGCGATCATCAAAGACAGCCCGATCGGGCCCCAGACGGAATACCGCCCGCCGACCCAATCCTCGAAGCCGAAGACCTGCGCGGGATTGATGCCGAACGCATCTGTCTTGTCCTGGGCTGTGCTGAGGGCGGCAAACTGCTGTGCGGGGTCGCCGCCATTTTCTGTCATCCACGCCCGCGCGGTGCGGGCATTGGTCATGGTTTCGATCGTGGTGAAGGTTTTCGAGGCGACGATGACCAGCGTGGTTTTTGCATCGAGCCCGCGCAGCGTATCGGCGATATGCGCACCATCCACATTTGACACGAAATGGCAGCGCGGCCCGTCATGGTAGGGCGACAGCGCCTGCACGGCCATCGCAGGGCCAAGGTCGGACCCGCCGATGCCGATATTCACAACATCGGTAATGTCGCTGGCGCGGATATTGTCGGCAAAATCGCGCATCCGGTCGAGCGTCGCCAGAATGCCCGGCATGACATCCGCCCCGTCAACCATCACCGGCCCGCCATCAAGGTTGCGCAAGGCGGTGTGCAAGACGGCGCGGCCTTCGGTTTCGTTGATCTTGTCGCCTGCGAACATCGCGTCGCGCCGCGCCTGAACATCGGCCCCGTCGATCAACGCCAGCAGCGCATCCATCGTTTCGCGGTCAAGGTTGGTCTTTGAGAAATCAAACAGCATGTCGCCGGTTTGCGCGCTGAATGTCGCCGCGCGGTCGGCATCGTCGAACAGGGACAGGATCGACCGGTCCTTGACCGCTGCCTGCATCGCAATAAGAGCGTCGAATTTTGTCATGCTGCCCAATGGACCACCGCCTCTTGTAATACTGCGCCGATGGGGGCCTCATGGGCTGGCAGGGTCAAGGCCCGCTCTACCGCTGCGCGTTTTTCATCACCGAAGATGACCAGATGTTTCGACATGGCCCCCTCGAGAACCGGTCGGGAAAGTGTAATGCGGCCAATGTCTTGGCCAGCGACGTTAATGGGGCAGACTGCGGGTGCATCATCGGCCATCGCCGCTGCCAGCCCGTCCGATCCGGGGAAAAGCGAGGCCGTGTGCATATCGGCCCCCATGCCCAGAACCAGCACGGAAATCGGCAGATGCCGGGTGATGGTTTCTGACAATTGCTCGGATGCTTCGGCGGCGGTCAGACCGTCAAGGTAAAACGGCGTGAACCCCGCCGCGGCCGCCGGACCAACCAGCAAACGCTGGCGCAGCAACCGTGCGTTCGACATATCGTGATCGGGGGCGACCCAACGTTCGTCGGTCAGCATCACCTGCACCCGCGACCAGTCAAGGCTGGCAGCGCTGAGACTGTCGAAAATCGGGCCGGGCGTGGTGCCACCGGGCACGGCCAGGCTGACCCTGTCATGGGACAGCAGCGCGTTTTCCAACTCTCCTGCCAGAATATTCGCCACATCCAGCGCCAGAATGTCCCGGTCTGCGTATTCGATCAGTTTCATGCCGAAAGCTCCCGCCATTTACGGTTGTCGCGCCGCATCATTTCCATCGCATCCGTAGGCCCGTCAGAGCCGCTGTCATAGGGTTTGGGCACGTCGTTGCGGGCCTCCCAGCCCTGGATGATCGGGTCGGTCCACGCCCAGGCGGCCTCGACCTCGTCGCCGCGCATGAACAAGGTCTGGTTGCCACGGATCACATCCATGATCAGGCGCTCATAGGCGTCAACCTGTTCGGCCCCTTCAGCCCCCAATGCATCGGCAAAGGTCATGTCCAGCGGCACGTCGATCAGACGCATGCCGCCGGGGCCGGGCTCCTTGATCGTCACGCCCAGCGTAATCCCCTCGTTCGGTTGCAGCCGGATCGACAAGACGTTGCGGTGCCGGCCTGCGTCTTCGGCAAAGATCGAATGCGGGGTTTCCTTGAACACCACTGTGATCTCGGAGGACCGCGCCGCCATGCGTTTGCCGGTGCGCAGATAGAAAGGCGTGCCCGCCCACCGCCAGTTGCTGATGTGGGCTTTCAGCGCGACAAAGCTTTCGGTGCGCGAACGGGGGTCGCCGACGGCGGTGCGATAGCCGGGATGTTCGGTCTCGTTGCACGGTTCGGCCTGATATTGCCCGCGCGAAATGTGATGTGGCAACACCGGATCCAGCGCGCGGATCACCTTGAGCTTTTCATCGCGCACCGCGTCAGGATCAAACCGCGCCGGTGGTTCCATCGCGATCAGACACAGCAATTGCATCAGGTGGTTTTGCACCATATCGCGCATGGCACCGGATTTGTCGTAATATTCACCCCTGCCCCCGACGCCCACGGTTTCGGCCACAGTGATCTGGATGTGATCGACATACTGGCTGTTCCAAAGCGGCTCGAACAGCATGTTGCCAAAGCGGACAGCCATGAGGTTTTGGACGGTTTCCTTGCCCAGATAATGGTCGATCCGGTAAATCTGGCTTTCGTCGAAATATTTGGCCAGCGTGGCGTTCAAGGCGCGTGCGGTTTGCAGATCGCGGCCAAAGGGTTTTTCAACCACGATGCGACTGTTCGCATCGGCCATGCCCCATTGCTGCAACCGCTCTGCCAGATCACCGAAAAGCGCCGGAGAAACCGAGAAATAATATGCCTCGACCCGGTCCTTGCCCGACATCAGCTTTTGCAGATCGGCCCAGCCATCTGTGCCCTTGGCATCAATGGTGACGTATTCCAGACGGGTCAAAAACCCTTCAAGCTGGCCTTTTTCATGCTCGAAATCCGCGTTGAACTCTGCAATCGCCTCGGCAATCATCACCCGGTAGCCGTCGGCATCCATATCTGTGCGCGCAGCACCGATAATCCGGGCGTTCTCAGGCATTTGACCGGAACAGAAACGCCGGAACAGACCGGGCAAGATCTTGCGTCGGGCCAAATCACCGGTACCGCCGAAAATCACCAGATCGAACGGATCGACCGGAATAACGCGTGAGACCATGGGGCAACTCCTTGCTGCACGGGCACAGCATTTATGGGCGGTTCATTCAATGTTAGCGCAAACATACAGGATTTTCTGCACTTCACAAGTATGTGCGAAAGAATACACAGGGTTTTCTTGAATTTACCATTCGCCTAGACAAAGAAATTGCACAAACCATTAAGGGGCGCATTGTCGATGAAAGATATTGCACTGGCCAACGCCGGAAAATTCGAAAACCCCCTGGTGACTGCCAAGGGCGAACCCCGCGCGACCGTCAGTCTGACCCATCCGCAGACCTTGTGGTTTAACACAGGTACGCTGTGCAATATCGAATGCGTGAATTGCTATATCGCGTCGAGCCCCACCAATGATGCGCTGGTCTATATCACGGCTGACGAGGTCCGCGATTATCTGGGGCAGATCACGGCGCGCAACTGGCCCGTGACAGAAGTCGCCTTTACCGGCGGTGAACCCTTTATGAACCCGCAAATGATCGAGATGACCGAGGCATCCTTGGCCGCCGGCTATGATGTGCTGATCCTGACCAACGCGATGCGTCCGATGATGCGCAAACCGGTGCTGGCAGGGCTGAAACGGTTGAACGCCGCCTACCCCGGCAAGCTGACCCTGCGGATTTCGGTCGATCACTATCGCGCTGATCTGCATGATGCTGAACGTGGCCAAGGCGCGCTGGCCAAGACGGTCACCGGCATGGAATGGTTGCGTGACAACGGCCTTCGCATGGCGGTTGCCGGCAGGTCGGTTTTCGGGGCCAGTGACGAAGACAGCCGCGCCGGATATGGCGCGTTTTACGCCGAACACGGGTTTGACATCGACGCCAATGATCCGGGCATGACCGTGCTGTTCCCCGAGATGGACGAAACCGTCGAAGTTCCTGAGATTACAACGGCTTGCTGGGGTATCTTAAACAAGTCTCCTGATGTGATCATGTGTTCATCTTCGCGGATGGTGGTCAAACGCAAGGGCGCTGAAAAGCCTGCCGTGCTGGCCTGCACCCTGCTGCCCTACAGCGCGGAATTCGAACTGGGCAACAGCCTTGAAGAAGCCGAAAAAGATGTCGCGCTCAACCACCCCCATTGCGCCAAGTTCTGCGTTTTGGGCGGTGCCAGCTGCTCCGCCTGACCTCTAGGGCCGGATAATCACGCCTGTCGTCGGGTCCGCCTGCCCTGTGACCAGCGCGTGATACGGGGCCTCGGCTGCCGCGATGCCCTGATGGACCTGCACTTTCATCCAGGTTGATGCATCCGCCGCGATCCGCTTCCATGCCGCGGTGATCTGTTTCTCGATCTCGCCCGGCCCCCAGTCTGCCCGCCGTTTGGCCACCTGCGACGGCGCGAAAAAGAATTCGGGCTTTGGCCCTGCCAGCTTTTGCGCGGGCGCAAAGTGATCCCAATGGCTCAGCCCCACGGCCGAGGAATGCTTGAGCGCGTCGCCCAAATGCGCATGCAACGCGGCCTTGACCGCGCTGTTGCCGGACATATCCACATAGACCGAAGGCACCTGCGCAATATCGTCGATCTGGTCATAGGTCAGCACGCTGTTGCATGCGCCAAGGCTTTCCACAAACTCACGGTTTTTCGCAGATGTCAGACCGACAATCCGATAGGCGCGATCCGCAGGTTCAGCCAGATATTTGCACAGCCCCAGACCGGTTTTCGACGATGCGCTGCCGATGATGATCTGCCGCGCGCCGAAACAGTCATTGTCCTGCAACCAGTCGAACAGCAAAAACGATGTGGCCAGCAAAGGCTGTAAAATCGCCCGCAGATGGTCGTCAGCATCGCTGCCGGATCGTACCGGCGTGTATTGGTTGTAGATCAACGGCAGTTTCGCGCGGTGCTCTGCTGCGTCCACAAACCCGCCCTGCGCAGATTTTGGCGTTATCACCATCTCCTCCGCCATCGGGTAAAAGCCGTAAAGCCGCGTGCCGACCGCCAAAGCATCGCTGCGGCTTTCCACAACTTTGGCCGTGCCCCAGACCGGGACGATGCCCCAACCTTCGCTTCCGCTTGGGAAAAACTGCCAATAGCCGATGTCAAACCCCGCTGCCGCATAGGTCACGTTGTTGGAGGTCAGCGCAAAGCTTTCTAGCACAAGCCGTGCCTGCCCCGCCTCAAGCGGCGCGCTGGCGACGTCCTGATGCCGGGTTTGGGCGATAGACGTCTGATTCACCAATATTCGCTGCATTTCCGGCTCTCCCTCTGACAATTGCACGCATCCTAGCCGCGATTTCGCCACTTGTGGGCAGCGTAATAAATTGACGTTACGCCACCTGAAATGGGCACGAATTAGTCTGCTTGTTTTTCAATAACTTAGCTGTTCTCTCCGATTCAAATCGACCCAGTAAGCCCACAGGCATTGCACCCTATATACCCCGTCTGCTATACAAAACCCCAATATATAGAACCAGCAAGAGCTAGGCAGATCACGTGAACGACACGCCAGAAACACCTGAAAACGATGACAAAATCCCGGCAGAGCGCCCCGTTTACGATGGCCCTTCGGTCACCATCGAACACGAGATGCGCACATCCTATCTGGATTACGCCATGTCTGTCATCGTCAGCCGCGCCATCCCCGACCTGCGGGACGGTCTGAAACCCGTTCACCGCCGCATCATCTATTCGATGTATGAAAAAGGCATCACCCACGACAAGACCTATCGCAAATCCGCGAAATCCGTGGGCGATGTGATGGGTTCGTACCACCCGCATGGCGACAGCGCGATTTATGACGCCTTGGTGCGGATGGCGCAGGATTTCTCGATGTCCCTGCCGCTGATTGATGGCCAGGGCAACTTTGGCTCGATGGACGGCGATAGCGCAGCGGCGATGCGCTATACTGAATCGCGTCTGGACAAGGTCGCGTCGTTCATGACCAGCGATCTGGACAAAGATACCGTTAACTTTATCGACAACTACGATGGCAAGGAACGTGAACCCACGGTTCTGCCCGCGCGGTTCCCGAACATGCTGGTCAATGGTGCGGGCGGTATTGCCGTCGGTATGGCGACCAACATTCCGCCCCATAACCTGGGCGAGGTCATCGATGCCTGTCAGGCGCTGATCGTGAACCCCGATCTGACCTCCGAAGACCTGATCGAATATATCCCCGGCCCCGATTTCCCGACCGGTGGTATCATGCTGGGCCGCTCCGGTGCGCGCAAAGCGTATCTTGAGGGTCGTGGCAGCGTCATCATGCGCGCCAAAACCCGTGTTGAAGAGATCCGCAAAGACCGTTTTGCCATCGTCATCGACGAGATCTGCTATCAGGTGAACAAATCCACCATGATCGAAAAGATCGCCGAGCAAGTACGCGAGAAAAAGATCGAAGGCATCGCCCACGTCCAGGATGAATCCGACCGCAACGGTGTGCGCGTCGTGATCGAGCTGAAACGCGATGCGACAGCCGAAGTCGTGATGAACCAACTGTTCCGTTATACGCCGATGCAAACCTATTTCGGCTGTAACATGCTGGCGCTGAACGGCGGCCGCCCCGAACAGTTGACGCTACGCAAGTTCCTGACCTATTTCATTGATTTCCGCGAAGATGTGGTTGCCCGCCGCACAGCATTCCTGCTGCGCAAGGCCCGTGAACGCAGCCATATCCTGTGTGGTCTGGCCGTGGCCGTCACCAATATCGACGAAATCGTCGCGACCATCCGGTCTTCTGCCGATGCATCCGAAGCGCGTGAAAAACTGATGACACGCCGTTGGCCTGCGGAATCGATTTTGCCATACATCGCGCTGATCGACGATCCGACCCATACCGCCAATGACGACGGCACCTATAACCTGTCCGAGGCCCAAGCCCGCGCCATTCTGGAACTGCGGTTGCAGCGCCTGACCCAGATTGGCGTCAAGGAAGTTACCGACGAGCTGGAAGAGCTGGCCAAGAAGATCCAGGAATACCTTGAAATTCTGGGCAGCCGCGAGCGGATCATGAGCATCATCTCGGATGAACTGGCCGAAGTGAAAGACCAGTTTGCCGTGCCACGTCGGACCGAGATCGTCGATTGGTCCGGTGACATGGATGACGAAGACCTGATCGCGCGCGAAGACATGGTCGTGACCGTGACTTCCGGCGGCTATATCAAACGCACACCTTTGGTGGATTTCCGCAGCCAGCGCCGCGGTGGCAAAGGCGTGTCGGGGATGCAGACCAAAGAAGAAGACGTGGTCACCACGCTTTTCGTCGCCAACACCCACACGCAGCTGCTGTTCTTTACGACCGACGGCATGGTGTACAAGCTCAAGACATGGCGTTTGCCGCAGGGCAGCCGCACATCGAAAGGCAAGGCGATCGTTAACATTCTGCCGATCCCGGTTGGTGTATCCATCGCGGCCATCATGCCCGTTGACCGCGACGAGGCCGAATGGGCCGATTTGCAGGTGGTATTCGCCACCTCGGCAGGCACCGTGCGCCGCAACAAGCTGTCGGATTTCACCAATGTCATGCGCAACGGCAAGATCGCGATGAAGTTCGAGGACGATCACGCCGACACCACGCTGATCAATGCGCGCATTGCATCGAATGATGACGATGTGATGCTGGTCACCAATTCAGGCCGGGCGATCCGTTTCCCTGCCACAGATGTGCGCGTGTTCAACAGCCGCGCGTCGGTTGGTGTGCGTGGCATCAAGCTAAGCGGCGACGACAAGGTGGTTTCCATGTCGATCATCCGCCACTTTGATGCGACATCCGAAGAACGGTCGGCCTACCTCAAGATGCGCCGCGCGATGGCGGGTCTGGCCGATGATGCCGATGTTGTTTCGGACGAAGAAGAAGTAGACGCAAACGCGACCATCAGCCAGGAACGCTATGCCGAAATGTCAGCCGCCGAGAACCTGCTGCTGACGATCACCGAAAAAGGCTCGGGCAAATTGTCGTCCAGCCATGATTATCCGGTGCGCGGGCGTGGTGGTCTGGGTGTGACAGCCATGGACAAGGCCATGCGCGGTGGCGATATCGTCGCCTCCTTCCCTGTCGAGATGGACGACCAGATCATGTTGGCCACGTCCAAAGGCCAATCCATCCGCGTCCCCGTCGAGGGCATTTCCTTCCGGTCGCGCAGTGCCGGCGGTGTGAAAGTGTTCGATACCGGCAAGGGCGAAGTGGTCGTGAGCGTCGCATGGATCGCCGATCAGGGTGATGACGAGATTGATGGCGAGATTGAGGGCGAGGCGACCGAAGAATCCTAATTCGCCGATATCTGCACAGAACATGAAAAAGCCACCCGGTCTGATACCGGGTGGCTTTTTTCTTTGATGCGGCATCTTTCGCTGGGCAGTGAATTTTACAGGTCTGGCAATTTCACAGGTCTGAAAAACCGTTGCACAAACGAAAAAAAGCGCCCCGGATCGGGACGCTTTTTCTAAGCTGCAACTAAACTATTGTTTAGTTGGTGCCGTTTGTACCGTTGCTGCTGTTGGCAATCGCGGCGACTGCTACGACAGCTGCTACCATACCGGCAATGCCACCTGCGCCGATACCACCAAAGCCTGCACCAGCACCGGCACCTGCGCCTGCTGCTGTAACGCAGTTATATACGCCGCCGATGAGCGGACCACATGCATAGGCAACGCCATTTGCACCGATAACGCTTGTTGGGTAACCAGGAATGCCTGTTTCACCACCAACTGCTACTGCGGTTGTATCTTGGGCGGATGCCATGCCTGCAGTCAAAAGAAGTGCTGCTGTGATTGCTGTGAAACGTGTCATTCGTCGATCTCCAAATCTCGAAAAAGAATTCATCGTGCTTTTTCTCGCATAATTTGCCTGCCATTGCAAACGGGTTTAAGTGCCAAAACGCCCCTTGAACACCCAATTTTATGGCTTGGCCGGTAATTCCAGCCTGCCCATTGGCTGTTTCTACCAAAGCGTCCCAATCCCCGCGCCTAAAACCAGACCGTTTAATGATACCGCCGAACTTTACCTAAAGGTGAGCGAATCGCGTTCCGCCCACCTTGGAAAGCCTGATTTTATGGTCAGACCTTGTATAATTCGCCGAATTTGGTCTTCAGATAATCCAGCAAAGGTGCCTCGGTCGGGGCCGTGCCCGTGGCGCGGGTGATCAGGTCTTTGGGCTCATAAAGGCCACCGTGGGTCTGCACATTATCTTTCAACCAAGCCGTGGCAGATCCGGTTTCCCCTTTGGCCAACTGGCTGTCCAGATCCGGAACATCCTTGCGCAACGCCGCGTTCAGGCAGCCCGCATAGACATTGCCCAAGGAATAGGTCGGGAAATAGCCAAACAGCCCCACCGACCAATGCACATCCTGCAAGACACCGTTGGACGGCTTATCAACCTCATAGCCGAAATCGGCCTTGAAACGGTCATTCCACGCGGCCTCAAGGCCATCGACCTGAAGATCGCCGCCCATCAAAGCCCGCTCGAGATCAAAACGCATCATGACATGCAGGTTATATTGCAACTCATCCGCTTCGGTGCGGATAAAGCCGTCAGACACCCGGTTCACGATCCGGTAGAACATATCCGCATCCGCGACGCCGAAATCGCCAAAGGCATCTTTCATCTGGCCAAACAGCCATTCCGTAAAGGCGCGGCTGCGGCCCAGCTGGTTTTCGTAAATACGGCTTTGGCTTTCATGGACCCCCATCGACACACCGGCCCCCAAAGGGGTCAGCAAATGGTCGCGGTCGATCCCTTGCTCATAGCAGGCATGACCGACCTCGTGGATGGTCGAATAAAAGCAATTGAACGGGTCCGTCTCGTTGGTGCGCGTGGTGATCCGCACATCAAGGCCCGATCCGCTTGAAAACGGATGCACTGCCTTGTCCACACGGCCCATGCTCATGTCATAGCCAAAGGTCTTGGCCAATTGCCGCGTCAGCTTCATCTGTGCGGATTCGTCAAATTTGCCTTCCAGTTTCGGCGGTGCCTCTGCCGCGCGCACAGCTTCGCGCAGGCGGGTCAATTCGGGGCGCAATGCACCAAACATCGCCTCAAGCTCGGCCCCCGTGGCACCCGGTTCATAATCGTCCAGCATCGCATCATAGACGTCGCCACCGGCGGCCAGCGCCATGCCCTCCTCACGTTTCAACGTGATCACTTCGGACAGGGTCGATGCAAACGCCTTGAAATCATCTGCTTCGCGCGCCTCGGCCCAGATGCCTTGCGCCTCAGAGGTGACCCGCGCCAGACGGGCGGCCAATGCGGCAGGCACCTTGCTGGCCCGCGCATGGGACCGCCGGATATGGCGCAATTGCGCGCTTCCGGCCTCATCCAGATGGCCTTCGTCGATCATCCCCAGCCAGTCCGCAATGCGCGAATCCACCCGCCGTGCATGCAAGACCCCTTCGATGGCGGCCATTTCTTCGCCCCGTTGGGGGGCCGCACCGCGTGGCATCATGGTTTCCTGGTCCCACCCCAAACGCCCCGCAATCTGGGACAGCGCCTCTGTTTCGCGTTGAAACGCCATCAGATCATCAAAAGCACTCATTTGGTTTTTCCTCTCAGGGAAGTTGGAATGGGATAGCCGCTTAGGAACCGCGCCCGCAGAATAAGGACCCACAAGACCACAGCGAGTACCTGATGCCAAATGGCGATATGCACCGGGGCCGCGTTCAAAACAGTGACGATGCCCAGCACAACCTGCCCCGCCATGGCCAGCATCATCAGATTGAAGGCGCTGCGCGTGTTTGGATGTGCCGATGTGCGCCCGCGCAGCCATACGACCACGGCAAAAGCAAGCAACAAATAGCCGGCCATGCGGTGCATGAACTGCACAAGCCCCGGATTTTCAAAGAAATTCCGCCAGACCGGCGTGATGCTGAATGCATCGGGTGGAAAGAACTGCCCCTGCATCAACGGCCAATCGACGAAATAGCGCCCCGCATCAATGCCAGCGACCAAAGCACCCAGCAAAATCTGCAGGAATGCGAAATGCAGCAGCCCGGTGGACATGCCAAACAGTTTGCTTTCCTTAGCCCGACGCGCCTGCATCAGGTCCTTCTCGGGACGGCCCAGCATCAAGGCGTACCAGGTGATGAACCCCAGGATCACAAACGCCAGCCCCAGATGTGTGGCAAGCCTGTAGCTGGCCACATCCAAAACCGCCTCGCCCGTGGTGACGCCCGAGGATACCATCCACCAGCCAATCGCGCCTTGCAGGCCCCCAAGCCCGCCCAGCAACAGCAAACGCCCCGTCCAGCCGGTCGGAATTTGGCGGCGCAGCAAGAACCACAAGAACCCGATCGCCCAAACCAGCCCGATCACGCGGCCCAGTTGACGATGGCCCCATTCCCACCAGTAAATCAGTTTGAAATCGCTCAGTTGCATCCAGGAATTTTGCACTAGGAATTCGTCGATCTCCTGGTATTTGGCAAATTCCGATTGCCAGTCCGCCTCGTTCAGCGGTGGCATCGCCCCGGTAAAGGGCCGCCATTCAGTGATGCTGAGCCCGCTATCGGTCAACCGCGTCAGACCACCAACGGCGATCATGACAAAGACCAGCGCGAACAGCATGAACAGCCAGATGCGAATGGCACCGCGTGCGCCGCCCCGCCCCCGATCAATCCCGCCGGTATGTGCAACAGGGCGCGCCGCTTGTGCATCGCCCACTTCCTCAAAAAGCTTACGTTTCTCGGCCATGGTGCCTCTTGTCTGCTAGGTTTGTTGCAGAAATAGGTCACGTAGGCGCAAAGGTCTAGCCGCGCTCTTTCCAGCGTACCATCTGTCGCAGGGTGCCATGCAACATCTGCACATCCGCACGCGTCAACGGCAGGCGCGACCACATGTTGCGCAGATTGACCTTCATGCTGGTGGCCTTGTGTTCGGGATAAAAGAATCCTGCCACATCCAGCCGTTCCTCGAAATGCCGCGCCAGATGCTCGATCTCGCTGTTGTCGGCCCAATCGGTGCCTGCCATCTCGACCTGCTGGGGCACCACCTCGGATTGGGCGCGCATCCATTCATAGCCCATCAACAGCACACATTGCGCCAGATTAAGCGAGGCAAACTGCGGATTCACCGGCACCGATACAATCGCATTGGCCCTTGCAATATCGTCATTCTCAAGCCCTGCCCGCTCCGGCCCGAACATCACCGCGACCCGCTGGCCCTGGGCAATCAGTTCAGCCGCCTTGGCCATCGCGGCTTCGGGGCTGTACATCGGCTTGGTCAAATCCCGCTCGCGCGCGGTGGTGGCAAAGACAAAGGCCGCATCCCCCAACGATCCCGCCAGATCGTCATAAACGACCGCCTCGTCCAGCAACCGCCCCGCACCCGACGCCATGGCATCGGCAGCAGGGTTCGGCCAGCCGTCACGCGGTGCGACAATGCGCATCCGGTCCAGACCGAAATTCCACATCGCGCGCGCAGCGGCACCGATATTCTCGCCCATTTGCGGGCGCACCAACACAAAAGCCGGTATCTTGGGGTTCTCTACAGTATCATTCATGCCTGCCTCTTACCCGCGCAACGCTACTCTCACAAGAACGCCCCCTGCTTCCAAATGGTAAAAAATCCCCGCCGGAGGCATAAAAGTTTTTCTTTCCCTGCGCGATCCGTTAATTGGCACCAACACAGCAAAGGACCGCTTGCCATGACAACGCCCGAACAGCCGCAGCTTTACCTGATCACCCCGCCCGAATTCGAGCTGGAAACCTTTCCCCAGACATTGGCCCGCGTTCTTGACACCCAACCCTTCGCCTGCGTGCGCCTCGCGCTCAGCACCCGCGACGAAGATGTGGTGCTGCGCGCCGCAGATGCGGTGCGTGAAATCACCGATGCGCGCGACATTGCGATGGTGATTGCCGACCACACATTGCTGGCCGAACGCATCGGGTTGGACGGTGTCCACCTGACGGATGCCGCGCGTTCCGTGCGCCATGCCCGCAAAACCCTTGGAGAAGACGCCATCGTCGGCAGCTATTGCGCAGGATCGCGCCATGACGGCATGGCCGCAGGCGAGGCCGGTGCCGATTACATCAGCTTTGGCCCCGTGCGCCCCAGTGCGCTGGATGACGGATCCTATGCAGAACTGGATCTGTTTCAGTGGTGGTCCGAAGTGATCGAAGTGCCTTGCGTCGCCGAAGGTGGTCTGGACGAGGCGCTGATCCGCACCCTCACCCCCTTTACCGATTTCTTTGGCATCGGCGATGAAATCTGGGCATCAGACAATCCGGCCCAAACACTGGCCACCCTCGTCGCCGCGATGAAGTGAGATCAGGCGGGTGTTATAAAAACACCCGCTCGACGAACCAATAGGCCCCCACGGCCGCGATCCCGACAGAGGCCGGGACCGCCACAAACCGCCGGTATGGCGCGGCTGTCTGGCGAAATTGAACCGACAGAAAGCACGCCGTAAAGACCAGCGCAAAGGGTACCAGGAACAACGGCACAGGGGCCTCCAGCGCGGCGGCAACATCCGGCATCGGCACAAAGCACAGAGCCAAAGCGGCAATCGCCAGCCCGGTATAAAGCAGCTTTGCCCCCTGCGCCCCGCCGGCACCCCGCGCCACGCGCAAGGCTTGCCAGACGCACAGCGCCATGATTGCGATCACTGTCAGCTGGCCGATCTCGACCCCAATGTTAAACCCGATCAGCGCCGGAATGAACTGGTCTTCAGGCAGGCCGAATTCCCCCAGAACCGACGCAAAGCCCAGCCCGTGCAGCAGCCCGAACCCGAAAATCACAAAGGGCCGCCAACGGCTTAGCCCCGAGGTAAAGATGTTTTCGACAGCGACATAAACAATGGATGCAGCGATCAGCGGCTCCACGATCGACCCCGGCACCGTCACCACCCCAAGCGCCCCAAGCGCCAGCGTCACCGTATGCGCCGCCGTAAAGGCCGACACCTGCCAGATCAGCGGTTTCAGCTGTGTCGACAAAAAGAACAGGCCCAGCACGAACAAGATGTGATCCAGACCTTTGGGCAGGATGTGGTCAAACCCCACGGGAATATAGGTCAAAAACGCCTGCCATGCGGTTTCCTGCCCGCCGCCCGTCAGAACGATCTCGGGGCTTTGCGCGCCGCCCTCCAGATAGCCGGTATAGGGGTCCTGGACCCCTTGTTGCCGCAAGACCATCGCGCCCGATCCGGCAGGCCAGGCCACCACGACGGCCCGCGCCTCCGCAGGGATCCGGGCTTGCAGCAGCACTTGCGAAATCCGCGGCAGCTCTTCGTTCACATTTTCGGGAACACTGACCGACACGGTTTCCAGATCTACCGCCTGCCCGTCGACGCGCAGCAAGGGGCCCGCGTTCCATGCGGCCAGCAGTTCCGGCACTCGCGCAGCAATCTGTTCGGCCGGCAAGGCGCGCAAACTGTCATAATCCCCTGCATTTTCGGCATCATTGGTGTCTGCGACCGCATCCAGATCAATCCCAGACAACAGCGCCTCAAGGTTGACCCGCAACGACAGATCAGCGATGCCATCCGCCACGGTCAAATCCGCAATGGTCGGGACCACCTCATGTGCACGCACCGCCCCCGTCACAGCACTTGACAAAAGCACCGCATAGACCAGCTTGAGCATTACTTTATATAAGGTGTCTATCATGTTTCTGTCCCGTCTTGCGCTTGTGATGTCTGTCGGTTTTGCCGCATTTCCGGCCGTTGCCCATGAATTCTGGCTCGAAGCGCCGACATATCAAGTAAAGCCCGGCGCGGAATTGACAACCAGCATAAAGAACGGCCAGATTTTTGAAGGCACCGATATCGCCTATTTCTCGAACCGGACAGATCGTTTTGACCTGACCTTCGAGGGGGAAACCCTCCCGATCCAAAGCCGCATGGGCGATTCCCCCGCGTTGCAGACCAAAGCACCCCCCCGTGACGGTTTGCTGATCGTCGCCCACGAGGCATCGCCGTCCTCGCTGACGTATAAAGACTGGGACACCTTTGTCGGCTTTACCGAACACAAGGATTTCAAAACTGCAGTGGCCGAACACCGCGCCGCCGGTTACCCCCAAGACAGGGTGCGCGAACGCTATACCCGCCATTCCAAGGCTTTGATTGCCATTGGCGACGGCCACGGCAGCGACATAAATCTCGGGCTCCAGACCGAACTGACCGCGTTGACGAACCCCTATGACCCGGATTTCGACGGAAACATGACGGTCGCGCTGACCTATCAAGGGGAACCGCGCAGCGATGTGCAGATCGAAGTCTATGCGAAATCCGCCGAAACCGAACCGACAGTCACCGTGTATCGCAGTGACGACGCGGGCCATCTGACCTTTCCGGTGACCGCCGGCATGACCTATCTGGTGGATTCAGTGGTCCTGCGCCCCGCAGCGGATGCAGGCAAAACCGCCACCAGCCCCCATTGGGAAAGCCTCTGGGCATCCTTGACCTTTGCCGTGCCCAAGTGATCGCAGTCTGTTCCCTGACACATTCAACCGGGCTTGCGCCTTGGCGCTGGTCTGGGCAATACGGACCCCATGACAGATACACCTGAAATTCTTTGCATCGGCTCGGTCCTGTGGGACATCATCGGGCGCGCTGAAACCCAAATGCGGCAGGGCTCGGATATGCCGGGGCGCATCACGCGCCTGCCCGGCGGCGTCGCCCTGAACATTGCGATGGCCCTGGCCCGTTTCGGCCTGTCGCCCGCGCTGATCAGCGCCGTGGGCCGCGACGCAGAAGGCGACGAGTTGATCGCGGCGTGCAAGCTGCGCGGGCTGAACACCGATTACGTCTACCGGTCTGACGATCTGCCTACCGATCAATATATGGCGGTCGAAGGCACGAACGGCCTGATCGCCGCCATTGCGGACGCCCATTCGCTCGAGGCCGCCGGCGATAAAATCCTGCGCCCCTTTGCCGACGGGTCACTGGCAACGCCCTACACAGGGGCCGTCGCCCTTGATGGCAACCTGACCCTTGATCTGCTGGCCGAAATGGCGCGCAGCCCGCTGTTGGCAAATGCCGATCTGCGCGTGGCACCTGCCAGCCCCGGCAAGGCCATGCGCCTGAGCCCCTTTATCCAGGCCAAACGCGGCACGCTTTATGTCAACCTCGAGGAAGCCGGACTGCTGTGCCAGACCACCTTTGACAATTCGCGCGATGCGGCCACCACCCTGCTGGACCGCGGCGCTGTCAGGGCCGTTGTCACCGATGGCGGCAACCCCGCGACCGTTGGCCAGTCAAGCGGCCTGATCACCCAGATCCCGCCCGCCGTATCCGTCACCCGCGTGACCGGCGCTGGCGATACCTTTATGGCGGCCCATATCGCGGCCGAGATCCAGGGGGCCACAGCCGATGCTGCCTTGACCCATGCCCTTGAAGCCGCTGCACAATATGTTTCCGGAGAGACCAAAATATGATCCCCCTGCACCGCTGCGCCGAAGTTGCCAAAGCCCACCGTGACGGCACGCCGATCGTCGCCCTCGAAAGCACGATCATCACCCACGGCATGCCCTATCCGCAAAACCTCGAGGTCGCCCGCCAGGTCGAAGCCGACGTGCGCGCAGCCGGTGCCACCCCTGCGACCATCGCCGTGATCAACGGGCAGCTTCACATCGGGCTCGAGGACGCCGAGCTGGAGAAACTGGCCCAGGCCAAAGGCGTCGCAAAACTCTCGCGCGCCGATATGGCCGCCTGTATCGCCACAGGTGGCACAGGGGCCACCACCGTGGCCGCCACCATGATTGCGGCACATCTGGCAGACATCTGTGTGTTTGCCACCGGCGGCATCGGCGGCGTGCATAAAGGTGCCGAAACCTCGTTCGACATCTCGGCCGACCTGCTGGAACTGGCCCAAACCCCCGTTACCGTGGTTGCTGCCGGTGCCAAGGCCATCCTCGACGTAGCCAAAACCCTCGAAGTGCTGGAAACCCAAGGCGTGCCTGTGATCACCGTGGGTCAGGACAGCTTTCCCGCGTTCTGGAGCAGCACCTCGGCCCTGCGATCCCCGCTGCGCATGGATGACCCCGCCCAGATCGCAGCAGCACACGTGACCCGGGCGCAATTGGGCCTGCCCGGTGGTCAACTTGTCGCCAACCCGATCCCGTCCGCCGACGAAATCCCGGCCGCCGACCTTGCCCCGATCATCGCCACCGCACAAAATGACGCAAATACCCACGGGATCACCGGCAAAGCCGTCACCCCCTATTTGCTGCAACGGATTTTCGAACTGACCGAAGGCAAATCCCTGACCGCAAACATCGCACTGGTCCGCAATAACGCACGTCTGGCGTCCAGAATAGCGGCAGCACTGGCCCTGAAAGTCAATTGATGCCCGAAATCCATCCACCGTCCATTGTAGGCTAACATCAAAGCACTTAGCTCTGGCTGGACACTTATTTGGAAGACATAAACGCCGATGAACACGCCTTTCACGCCCCATAGCCCGCCTCCTTTGCCAAAACGCACGGTTTTTGCCCGGCTGCGGGGATCGTTTTTAACGGGCCTGGTTGTGATTGCACCGGTGGGCCTGACGATCTGGCTGATCTGGTCGGTCATCGGCTGGATCGATGGCATCGTGCTGCCCATGGTGCCCTTGAACTACCATCCCGACCGGTTGATCCAGACCTATTTCGGGCTTGATCCTTCGGCGCAAATCAACGTCCGCGGGATCGGCGTGATCATCTTTTTGCTGTTCACCATCATCGTCGGCTGGCTGGCCAAAGGCATCATCGGGCGGTCCTTCATCCGCTTTGCCGAAGGGCTGGTGCAACGCACCCCCGTCGTGCGCACCATTTATTCGGGTATCAAACAGATTTCCGAAACGATTTTCGCGCAAGGCGAACGCAGCTTCGAGACCGCCTGCATGGTGGAATATCCCCGTCCCGGGGCATGGGCGCTCGGGTTTATCTCGATCGCAGCCAAAGGCGAAGTGGCCCGCCACGTTGGCGTCGACAAGGAACTGGTCGGCGTGTTCATCCCCACGACGCCAAACCCCACTTCCGGATTCTTGCTGTTTTTCCCGCGTGAAGACGTGATTGAACTGGCTATGACGGTCGAGGATGCCGCCAAGCTGGTCATCTCCGCAGGCCTTGTCTATCCGGCCGAACGGCCCCTGCCCGTCGAAGGCGCGCAAATCGATACAGCGGATCAAAAACCGTCCAAAACCGCCCTGAACTCATCGCCCGCACCCTGACGACGCGGTATCGCCCAAAAGGCAAATCACGCGCTGACCCCCGTTTAGCTTATGATCCGGAATAAAGGGCAGATGCCTCCGGCGGGGATATTTAAAAGCCAGAGAATGAAGGACCGGCGCAGTCCCTTCTCTGGCTTTAAAATATCCTCGCCGAAGGCGAAAAACTTGCTACAGCGCGGTCCAGCCCCCATCGACGCTGACTGTCGTTCCGGTGATTTGTGCCGCCGCATCCGAGCACAAGAAGGTGGCGGTGCCGCCCAATTGTTCAACAGTCGCGAATTCCTTGCTGGGCTGGCGTACCAGCATGACGTTCTTGATCACCTCTTCGCGGCTCATGCCGTATTCTTTCATCGTGTCGGGGATTTGCTTTTCGACGATGTCGGTCAGAACATAGCCGGGGCAGATGGCGTTACAGGTGATCGCTTCTTTGGCTGTCTCGAGGGCGGTGGTTTTGGTAAGCCCCACGATGCCGTGTTTTGCTGCGACATATGCTGATTTAAACGGGGACGCCGTCAGGCCATGTGCAGACGAGATGTTCACGACCCTGCCCCAGCCGGCTTTGCGCATCATCGGCAGCGCCATCGCGGTGGTATGAAATGCCGAGCTGAGGTTGATCGCGATGATTGCGTCCCATTTATCCACCGGAAAATCGGGGATCGGGGCCACGTGCTGGATGCCTGCGTTGTTTATCAGAATATCGCAATGCCCCGCATCCATGACAAACTGTCGGCATTCCTCCCCTTTGGACATATCCGCCTTGATATAGCGCGCTTTGGTGCCGGTTTCCTTGGAGATCGCTTCGGCGATGGCGTGGTCTTCGTCGCGGTCGGTGAACGAGTTCAGCACGACATCGGCACCGGCGCGCGCCAGGGCCCAGGCGATCCCAAGGCCAATGCCCGAATTCGAGCCCGTAATAAGAGCGGTTTTTTGCGAAAGGTCGATGGTATAGGCCATGGTGTTCTCCTGCGGTTTCTGCGACTGCATCATGGAATGCGGCCGGTCCGATTGAAATGGCTAAATTCTGCTGACAGCTGCGATCTGGCCGAAATTGATGAGAATAAAACCAAACCCCCACGGGCAAAAAAAAACGTCCGCACGAAGCGGACGTTAAGTTATTGAGGCAGGTTTCATACAGGCAAGAAACCTATCGAGCAGTAAGGTCTTTATACGCAAACCTTCGCCGTAATCCAAGCTTAAAGTTTGATAAGCCCCCTCAGCGCGGCTAAGAGTTGGCCTAATAAAACAAGGGTAGAGCAGGATTGTTTCGAAAATGACCTCATATTTTTTCCAAACCTGTCGGGCAGTTGCGGCTGTTTCCTCACTGATTCTGTCTGGCCTTGCAGTAACTGCCGCGCCGATGCACGGGATATCTATGTATGGGGACCCCGCCTTGCCACCGGATTTTGTGTCTCTGCCTTATTCGAACCCAGATGCGCCAAAGGGCGGCAAAATTGTTCTGGGCAACACCGGCGGCTTTGACAGCCTTAACCCTTTCGTGCGCAAAGGCACCGCGCCGTGGCAGTTGCCTTTTTTCACCCACGAGACGTTAATGGGCCGATCCTGGGACGAACCTTTCACGCTTTACGGTCTTTTGGCCGAATCGATTGAGGTCGCCGAGGACCGGTCCTGGGTGGAATTCACGCTAAGACCGGAGGCGCGGTTTGCCGACGGCAGCCCCGTCACCGCCCAGGACGTGATCTTCAGCTACGATCTGCTGGGATCCGAAGGGCATCCGCGCTATCACGGGCTGCGCGCGCAGATCGACAGCATCTCCCAGACCGGCCCCCGCAGCGTCCGGATGGCGTTCAACACCGAGAACCGCGAATTGGCGCTGTTGGCGGGCATGCGTCCGATCCTGAGCAAGGCGCAATGGGAAGGTCGCGATTTTGCCAATGCGCCTTTGGCCGATATTCCTGTGGGCTCCGGTCCCTATACCGTAACCGATTATCAGGCCGGGCGTCAGGTGACCCTGACGCGCAATCCCGAGTATTGGGGCAAAGACGTGCCATTCCGGCGCGGCACCCACAACATCGACCAGATCAAGCTTGATTTCTATGGTGATGCCAATGTGCTGTTCGAGGCGTTCAAGGCGGGCGAAATCTCGGCGATACGGGAATTCAACGCCGAAAGCTGGGACACCCAGTATGATTTTCCGGCGATCCAGCGCGGCGACGTGGTGAAGTCTGTCTTCACCCATGAAAAACCGTCCGGCATGACCGGTTTCGTGATGAACACCCGCCGCGCGCCCTTTGACGATATCCGCGTGCGCGAGGCGATGATTGCCGCGTTCAACTTTGAATATATAAGCGAGACCCTGACCGGCGGGGCGCAACCCCGGATCACCTCGTATTTTTCGAACTCGCCCTTGGCGATGACCCATGGCCCCGCCGAGGGCCGCGTGGCCGAATTATTGGCCCCCTTCAAAGACAGCCTGCCAGAGGGCGCGCTGGACGGGTATGCCCTGCCCGCTTCAGACGGATCGGCACGCAACCGGTCGGGCATTCGCACCGCGATGAAAGCCCTGCAAGACGCCGGATACACCGCGCAGGATGGCACAATGCGCGATGCAAACGGCAAGGCGCTGCGCTTTGACATTCTGCTGTCCAAGGGCAGTACCGAAAACATGGCAATTGCCGAGCTTTATATCCAGGCGCTCAAGCGGTTGGGGATCGCGGCCGCTGTCGAGGCGGTTGATGACGCGCAATTCGTGTCGCGCAATGCCGAGTTCGATTTTGATATGGCGATCTTCCGGCGGGCGCTTTCGTTAAGCCCGGGCAACGAGCAGCGCTATTATTGGGGATCAGAGGCAGCAGTCCAGCCGGGCAGTCGCAATATGATGGGCGCGAAATCCCCCGCCATTGATGCCATGATTGATAGGATGGTCAGCGCCACCACAGCGCAGGATTTCATCGCCGCAACCCGCGCGCTGGACCGTGTGTTGACCGCAGGGCGCTATGTGGTGCCGTTCTGGCAGTTCACCCAAGACCGCATCGCCCATGTTGCGCAGATGAAATACCCCGACCACGTGCCGCTATACGGGGATGGGCCGAATTACATGCCCGAGGTCTGGTGGATTGAGACAGAGCGTTAAGGGCGGCGTTAAGGGGCATATAGCGCGGGTCGGTGACCGGTGGCTGAACGGCCCTTCGGGGAGAGTTTATTTGGCAAAATGAAGCCGAGCGGGGCGGGTTACGTTAGGGAGGTGACCCAGAGGATTGTTGCGTCTTCATCGCTGGTGGAGACGACATTATGGCCCATCGCAGCGTCATAATAGGCGCTGTCGCCGCGGCGCATTTCCACGGGTTCGTAGAATTCGGTGTAAAGCCGGATCACGCCGGTCAGCACATAGAGGAATTCTTCGCCATCGTGGCGCACCCAGCCGTCGAATTCTTCCATTTTGCGGGCACGGATGCGGGCGCGGTAGGGCAGCATCTGTTTCTTGCGCAAGGTATCGGCCAACAGGTCATGTTCGTAGGTGGTGGTGGCCTTGCTGGTGCCTTCGCCGGATTTGGTAACAGCCATGCGCCCGTTGATCTGGCCGGCAGAGGGCGGCGTAAATAATTGCGGCACCGAGATTTCCAGCCCCACAGCAAGTTTTTTCAGCGCGTCATAGGTGGGCGACATCTGCCCGTTTTCGATTTTGCTGAGGGTTGAACGCGCCAGCCCCGCCTGATTGGCGGCTTGTTCCAGCGTCCAGTTGCGGGCTTTGCGCAGCTCGCGCACCCGCGCGCCCAGATCAACGGGCGGGGCGGTTTCGGCTTTGCCGCTTTCGCGGGCAATCTGGATAAGGGATTTCGGGGCCTGGTCGGTCATAGCTTGCGTATATAGCCCGTCCATCCCGCTTGCAACGGGCCGGAACCCGCGCTAGCGAAGGGGCATGTTATCACTCTCTCCCTCTGACGGATTTGCGCCCTGCCCCGCACCGTTCAATATGGCCGCGCATGTGCTGGCAAAAGCGGCCACGCTTGGCGATAAAATCGCGCTATCGGTCATTGCGCCGGATGGTGCCGAAACCTGGACCTATGCTGCATTGGAAGCGGCCGTGCGCGGGACCGCGACCGGTCTTTTGGCGCTTGGGCTGGTGCCCGGTGACATCGTTTTGATGCGGTTGGGCAATACGGTCGATTTTCCGCTGGCCTATCTGGGTGCTCTTGGTGCCGGATTGGTGCCTGTGCCCACTGCTGCGGCGCTGACCGAACCCGAAGTCAGCGCGATTGTCGAAACCTTGCAGCCCAAAGCGATCTTGAACGATCCGGCTGTAGCCTGTCCGGATGTCGCGGGTGTGGTCACTGTCGATGCGCTGCGTGCCATGCGCAGCCTGCCGCCCGCCGATTGGCACATGGGCGATCCCGAACGGCTGGGCTATATCATCTATACTTCTGGCACATCGGGCAAGCCAAGCGCTGTCATGCATGCGCACCGTGCCATTTGGGCGCGGCAAATGATGTTTGACGGCTGGTATGACCTGCACGAAGACGACCGTGTCATGCATGCGGGGGCGTTCAACTGGACCTATACATTGGGCACCGGATTGATGGACCCCTGGACGATGGGGGCCACGGCCTTGATCCCTGCCGCGGGCACTGCTGCCGCTGATCTGCCAGCGCTGATGCGCCAGGCCGGTGCCAGTATTTTCGCAGCTGCCCCGGGGGTTTACCGGCAAATCCTCAAGCAACATGACACCATCGACATTCCTGGTCTGCGCCATGGTTTGAGCGCGGGGGAAAAGCTGCCTCAGGCCGTGCGCAGCGCGTGGCAAACCGCCAGTGGTACCCCGATCTTCGAGGCCTATGGCATGTCCGAATGTTCGACGTTCCTATCCGGCTCTCCGGCGCGTCCTGCATCGGGCGGGTCGCTGGGATACCCGCAGGCCGGCCGGCGCGTGGCCCTTATCGGACCGGACGGGCCTGTGCCCTATGGCACCGAAGGGACGATTGCGGTCTATAAAACCGATCCCGGGCTGATGCTGGGCTATCTTGGCGCGCCCGAACAAACGGCGGAAAAATTTCAGGACGGCTGGTTTATGACCGGTGATCAAGGGGTGATGGCCGAGGATGGCCAGATCACCTATCTGGGGCGCAATGACGATATGATGAACGCGGGCGGCTTTCGCGTATCGCCCATCGAAGTGGAGCAAAAGCTGGTCAGCTATCCCGGCATCACCGCCGTGGGTGTCACCGAAGTCACCGTGCGTGCCGATGTAAGCGTGATCGCTGCGTTTTATACCGCCGATGCCCCGCTGGACGAGGCCGCACTGGCGCTTTATGCACAAGAAAACCTGGCGCGCTACAAACAGCCGCGCCTTTATGTTCATCTGCCAGAGCTGCCCATGGGTGCCAACGGCAAATTGCTGCGACGCGCCCTGCGCGCGGGGTATGAGGCGCAAAATGACTGACACAATCAAGCTCGACATCATGTCCGATCCGATTTGCCCGTGGTGCTATATCGGCAAGGCCCATCTGGACCGCGCTTTGGCGTCAGAACCGGACCATCCTTTTTTGATTGAATGGCATCCGTTTCAACTGAACCCGGACATGCCAAAGGGCGGCATGGACCGCCGCGAATACCTCGAAGGTAAATTCGGGGGCAAGGAAGCCGCAGTCAAAGCCTATGCGCCCGTGGTTGAACATGCCCAAAAAGCCGGTTTGACGATCAATTTTGAAGCGATGAAACGCACGCCAAACACGCTGGATGCGCACCGGCTGATCCATTGGGCCGGGATCGAGGGACGTCAGACGGCTGCCGTGTCATCCCTGTTCAAGGCCTATTTCGTGGATGCGCGCGACATTGGCGATGCCGAAGTGCTGGCCGATATCGCAGACGGGATCGGGCTGGATGCATCGGTGATCAGCCGCCTGCTGGCCACGGATGCTGACGTGCAAAACATCCGCGACCGCGATGCGCACAGCCGCAAGATGGGGATCACCTCTGTTCCGACCTTTATCGTGGGCGGCAAACATGCGGTCCCCGGTGCCCAGCCACCCGAGCTGTGGAAACAGGTGCTGGCCGATCTGCGCAAGGCCGGTTAAGGCTGCCAAGACTGCCGCGACCTTGCAAAAACACTTTGCCTTTGCAGATCAGCCAGCCTAGAATCACCGCTATAAACGGGGCGAAGACCCCAGTTGAATAAATGAGCGGGCAGCATGTTAGAACAATCAGTACCCCCCTTCCGGGTGCGTAACCGGGCGCAGGCTGCGCCCTCTCTTACCATCAATCCCGTCGAAAGGATCAGATCGCGCAGCGTGCTGACCTATGGCTGTTTCGACGGGTTTCGTGCGCACCACGCGCGTCTTCTGGCCGATCTGTCCAGCCTTGGGACCGAATTGATCGTCGGCTGCGCGACAGACGCCTTTTGCGTGCAACTGGGCCGGGATTCGGCGATATCCTTTGACCAGCGCCGTGCTGTGCTGGAAAGCTGTCGCTATGTATCGCGGGTGATCGCGCTGGACAGCTGGGACCAACGCCGCACCGACATCGTGAATTACAACATTTCGGTGCTGGCATTGCGCCGCGGCGCACCGGCGCATGTGGATGATCTGCACGACATCGTGCAAGTTGTGCGCCTGCCATCAGAAATTTCCCCAGACCGGTCAGAGCACGTCTTGAAATCGGCTTGAACCTTAGAGGCATTGTACTGTCCCCCGGCACTCGCTAAGGGAGAACGGCTTGGCGCAATATCGCCGCCGGGCGTTTAGGGAGCGGTGCAGATGCCTTCAGACAGACCTGACTTTGCGATGGGCCGTTCAGAATTCGTGGCCCTGATTGCGATGCTTTTTGCCACGATCGCGTTTTCAACCGATGCGATGTTGGCCGCCCTGCCCCAAATCACTGCGGATCTGGCCCCCATGACGCCGGAACGGGTGCCCCTGATCCTGACGGCATTTATCTTTGGCCTTGGACTTGGAACATTTTTCACAGGGCCCCTGTCGGATGCCTATGGCCGTAAAAACGTCGTCTATGGCGGGGCCGCGCTTTATATTGCGGGCACGGTTTTGGCTTGGGCCAGTCAGTCGCTCGAACTGATGCTCGCCGCGCGGGTTTTGCAGGGTTTGGGTGCCGCCGGGCCGCGCATCGTGTCCCTTGCGATTATTCGCGATCTGTTTTCTGGCCGCGAGATGGCGCGGATCATGTCTTTTGTTATGATGGTTTTTGTTCTGGTGCCGGCCTTTGCCCCGTCGATGGGCGCGGTTATTGTCAGTTTTTCCAACTGGCGCGGTATTTTCGTTAGCTTTATCGTCTTCTCGATCGTCTCGTTGATCTGGGTCGGGATGCGGCTGCCTGAAACGCTGGCTGTAGAAGACCGCAGGCCGCTCAGACTGGGGCTGCTTTGGTCGGCCGTGAAAGAGATTTTCAGCAATCCCGTGGTGCGCCTGTCGATCACCGTTCAGACGCTGGCGATGTCGATCATGTTTGCCACATTGATGCTGGTTCAGCCGGTTTTCGACCAGGTCTATGACCGCGCGGGCAGCTTTCCGCTTTGGTTCGGGCTGATCGCACTGATCTCCGGCGCATCCAGCCTGATGAACGCGCTTTTGGTGGTGCGTCTGGGGATGCAGCGGATCGTGACATTGACCCTTGGGGCGCAGATCGTCCTGTCTGCGGCCATGTTGTTTTTCGGATTGGGTAACTTGCCCGAACCTTTCGGTTTTGGCTTTTTCCTGATCTGGGAAATCTCGTTGTTTCTTCAGGCCGGACTGGTCTTGGGCAATTTGAGCGCGCTGGCGATGGAACCGATGGGCCATATCGCGGGCATTGCCGCGTCTGTCATCGGGGCCGTGTCCACGGTGCTGGCTGCGCTCATCGCTTCGCCCATCGGATTGCGGTTCGAGGGCAATCTCGATCTGCTGACCACATCGGTTCTGGCTCTGGCGGCAACGGGGTTCTTGCTGATGCTACGGTTGGGCCGTGTTGTGAACAAGCAGTCTGTGGTCCGCAAAACATCAACGTAGACCTGCGCGGCAAACCGGGCTGGTTTCGCCCTTCGGGCGAGGATTTAAGTCCATTTGGAATGCGGTCAGCGGCGGCTTTTAAGCTTGAAGGCAAAGGCCAAAACCACGGCTGCAATGCTGAAGGGCAGCATCCAGAACAGGATCGTGTCGCCTTTGAACAGCTGGCTTGATGTCATCGTGCAGGGCGGCACATCACAGGTTCCGGCCCTTGCCATAATGTAGACGGGTGGCACTGCAACAAGCAGCGCCACCACGGAATAAAGGACGCCAAGCGTCAGTTTGCGAAGTTTCGGGGTCACGCTGCGCGCTGGCCGCCGGGTTTGCCGGCACCGCCGCCGGGCTTGCGCCGACGCCGGGCCGCGCCTGCGGGTTTACCCTCGCCGCCGCCACCAGCACCGCCACCGGGACGACCGCCGCCACCGCCACCAGGGCGTCCACCGCGACCGCGGCCACGGCCGCCTTTCGGCGCGGCGGGTTCATCAATCGCTTCCCACGGACGACCCGATGCCACGGGAATCGAGATTTTCATCGTCTTCTGGATGTCCTTCAATTCGCCCATTTCGTCTGGGGCGCAAAAGGCAATCGCAGCACCGTCCTTGCCTGCGCGGGCCGTACGGCCGATGCGGTGGACATAGTTGTCGGGCACGTTGGGCAATTCGTAGTTATAGACATGTTTCACGTCAGGAATATCCAAACCGCGCGCGGCCACATCGGTAGCCACAAGCACGGTGATCTCGCCTTTTTTGAAGGATTCAATCGCGCGGTCGCGCTGGCCCTGGCTTTTGTTACCGTGGATCGAGGCGGCTTTGAAACCGGCCTTGACCAGATCCTTCATCAGCTTTTCACAGCCGTGTTTCGTGCGCCCGAAGACCAAGGCGCGTTCTTCGGTGTGTTTGGCCAGCAATTCGATCAGCAGGGCCTTTTTCTCGGCTTTGGCGATAAAATGCACCTCTTGGGTCACTTTATCCGCCGCTTTGCCGGGAGGAGACACTTCGATGCGGATCGGGCTGATCAGATAGCTGTTGGCAATTTCGTTCATCAGCTTGGGCATGGTGGCCGAGAACAGCATGGTCTGGCGTTCTTTGGGCAACACGGACGCGATTTTGCGCAAATCGTGGATAAAGCCCATGTCGAGCATCTGGTCCGCTTCGTCGAGAACCAGAAACGTGGTTTTGTGCAGCAGCACGGCGCGACGGTCCATCAGGTCAAGCAAACGGCCCGGCGTGGCGACCAACAGGTCAACGCCGCGTTCCATGCGTTTGATCTGCGGGTTGATCGACTGACCGCCCACGACCATCATCGTTTTCAACTGTGTGCCTTCGCAGAAACCTTTGAGGTTTTCCATGATCTGGTTGGCCAGTTCACGGGTCGGGGCCAGCACAAGGCCGCGCACGGTACGCGGTTCGGGGCGGGCTTCCATTTCCAGCATTTGCGCAACCAGCGGCACACCAAAGGCTGCGGTTTTGCCGGTGCCGGTCTGGGCAAGGCCCATCACGTCGCGGCCGTTCATTGCATGGGGAATCGCCTGGCGCTGGATCGGGGTCGGGTCTGTCATGCCCATGTTGGTCAAGGCTTTGACCAAACGGCGCGGCAGGCCCATCATTTCAAAATCGCTCATATTCTGTCGTCTTTCCGAGGGCCGCGGCACAAGCGCCGGACCCGTCTAAATCACGCGGCACCCCGTACAGGGGACATACCGCGAGGGACGCAAAGCAGATCGCAGGGGCCAGCCTAATGCCGATACCCTGTCTGTTGCGTTTGGCCCCACGCGTGATTTTGGGAACATCGGCGGCCTTATCTCTCGGCACTGACATGACCCGCATGGGCCAAAGGCTGAACTGCTCACGCGGCAGAAGGCTTCGCTTGAGTGTCACATGGGGGCTGCGGCGGGGGAAGTCAACGCTTGTCTGTCTGCGCTGCTAAATAACGAACCGGTTAACTTGAGTTCTCGGCGGTGATCGCCTAGCAATTTGTAACGTATTTGAAAGGTTTCTCGATATGTCTTTGCTTGGCCGCCTGATTTATAAAACCCGCAAGTTCTATGACGATGATTTCGACTGGAATACCTATACGGCGGATAGCTATGCCAGGCGCGTCAAGAACGATATAGAATCCGAATTTGTCGCGATTGCGCAGGACGGCCAGTTGAGCTTTGACGCGGCAACTGGGGGTGTTACTATCCAAAATGGTGCCTTGCATCCGAACGCTCTGTTGATCCTCGAGATGATCGGCCAGTTGCAACCAAAGTCGGTGCACGAGGTCGGATGTGGCGGCGGGGACCATGTGGCAAACGGCAAGACGCTTTACCCGGCGATCCGTTTCACCGGCGGGGATCGGGGCCAAACCCAGCTTGATATGGCGGTGCAACGCCACCCCGAACTTGCGGACTGCGTCGGCTTGCAAGACCTGACCATGCCCTTTTCGCACCATTGGCCACGCGCTGAACTGGTCTATTCGCAAGCGGTGCTGATGCATATCCACACCGCCGTGAGCCATTTCGTGGCCCTGGCCAATATGGTCAACAGCGCGGACCGCTTTGTCTTGCTGGTCGAAAATGTCCAATGCCACAACTTTGTTGCGGATATCAACGCGCTGCGGGAGGGCGGGCATTTCAACTGGCCAGAAATGAACATGTACCTTGTCACCGGATCAACCGGCACACGCGGGATCTTGTTGTCGAAAGAAAAGCAGGATTTCCCCCTTTTGACATCGGATGCGCAGCTTCGAGAGGGTGCGAAATATTCGAAACGCCGCGTTGTGCGGGCGGACGAAGACAGCGCAAGGGCGATTTTTGGCCCCGCAAAGGCCGGCTAGCCGGACGATCGGGGTATCGACAATCGCCAGCCGCTCTGAAATGGCTGCCCGGTAATCATAAGGGCCTGATATATGGACAATCTGCGCGGTGCGATTATCATGGTATTTTCCATGCTGGGCTTTGCCATTGAGGACATGTTCATCAAACTGATGGGCAATGAAATACCCATTGGCCAAATTCTGTTCATCCTGGGCCTGGGCGGCGCAATCTGCTTTGGCCTGGTGATGCGGGTCAAGGCGCAACCGCTGTTCGAACGCACGATGCTGTCCAAACCAATTCTTCTGCGTGCCTTGGGCGAAATCATCGGCACTTTGGGTTTTGTATCCGCAATCGTGCTGACCCCGATTTCATCGGCTTCGGCGATTTTGCAGGCGACACCGCTGGTGGTCACCCTGGGGGCGGCCCTTTTTCTGGGCGATCCGGTCGGCTGGCGACGGTGGAGCGCAATTCTGGTGGGCCTGTTCGGCGTCATCCTGATCATCCGCCCCGGGATGGAAAGCTTTCAGGCGCTGTCCTTGCTGGCGTTGATCGGCGTTTTCGGCCTGTCCCTGCGCGATCTGGCAACCCGCCGCGTGCCCCAAAGCACATCAAGCTTTCAACTGTCGTTTCTTGCGTTTCTGGCGCTGATCCCGGCCAGCCTGATCTATATGCTGGGCACCGGCACCTTCTTTGTGCCGATGACGGCGCTGCAATGGGCCTATATGGGGTCGGCGCTGGCGATTGGCATGGTGGCCTATTACGGTATTGTCGCGGCCATGCGGGTGGGCGAAATCAGCTTTGTCACCCCGTTTCGTTATGCGCGCCTGTTGTTTGCGATGGTCGTGGGGATCACCATTTTCGGCGAACGCCCCGACATGCTAACCTATGTTGGCGCAACCATCATTGTCGCCTCGGGCATCTATACCGTATGGCGTGAACGCAAAGTCAAAGACCTGCCCTAACCACTTCCCATCCGGCCCGCTTCGGGCTAATACACCGCGCAAATACCCATCCCAAAAGGATCTGCCCTCATGAGCACCATCATCGACATTCACGCCCGCGAAATTCTGGACAGCCGGGGCAACCCCACCGTCGAGGTTGATGTAACTCTCGAAGACGGCACCATGGGCCGTGCGGCCGTGCCATCGGGTGCCTCCACTGGGGCCTACGAGGCGATGGAGCGCCGCGATGGCGACAAGGCGCGCTATATGGGCAAGGGCGTGTTGCAGGCCTGCGAAGCCGTCAACGGTGAAATCGCTGATGCGCTGGTTGGCATCGACGCCACCGAACAGGTCGAAATCGACAGCATCATGATCGAACTGGACGGCACTGATAACAAAGAACGTTTGGGGGCCAACGCGATTTTGGGTGTGTCTCTGGCCGCCGCCAAAGCCGCCGCAGATTTCTGTTCGCAACCACTGTTTCGCTATGTTGGCGGCACGTCGGCACGGGTCCTGCCCGTCCCGATGATGAACATCATCAACGGCGGCGAACATGCTGATAACCCTATCGATATTCAGGAATTCATGATCATGCCAGTGGCCGCTGACAACATCCGCGATGCCGTGCGCATGGGTGCCGAAGTGTTCCACACCCTGAAAAAAGAGCTTTCCGCCGCGGGCCTGTCCACCGGTATCGGCGATGAAGGCGGCTTCGCACCCAACATCAACTCCACCCGCGATGCCCTTGATTTCATTCTGAAATCTATTGAAAAAGCAGGCTACAAACCCGGCGAGGAAATCTACCTCGCACTGGATTGCGCGGCGACAGAATACTATAAGAACGGCAGCTATGTCCTTGCTGGTGAAGGAAAAACACTATCCAGCGCCGAGAACGTCGATTATCTGGCCGCCCTTTGCGCCGACTACCCGATCATCTCGATTGAAGACGGCATGTCAGAGGATGACTGGGATGGCTGGAAACTGCTGACCGACCGTTTGGGCGACAAGATCCAGTTGGTGGGCGACGATTTGTTCGTCACCAACCCTGCCCGTCTGGCCGAAGGGATCAAGCGCGGATCGGCCAATTCGATGCTGGTCAAGGTCAACCAGATCGGTACCCTGACGGAAACGCTGCAAGCCGTCGATATGGCGCATCGCGCGGGCTTTACCAACGTGATGTCCCACCGTTCCGGCGAAACCGAAGATGCGACAATTGCCGATCTGGCAGTTGCGACAAACTGTGGCCAGATCAAAACAGGGTCTTTGGCGCGGTCGGACCGGTTGGCGAAATACAACCAGCTGATCCGCATCGAAGAAGCACTCGGCCTCACCGCCGAATATGCAGGCCGGTCGATCCTCAAGGGGTAATTTCCTTGGGCGAACTGCCCTTCTGCCAAAACAAAAAAGCGCGCAATCATTTGCGCGCTTTTTCATTTTTCGGGGTAAGTATCTGATTTAGAACCGGTTACGGCGCAGTACTGCCGCTCACTCACCGGATGTCGGATAGCTGACCGTGCCGCCGCCTACCGCTGCACTGACGCCCGTGGTGCTGCGACAAGACGTGGGCAGCCCGCGTGCCACACGCACGGCAAGATAGCCGAATGCCTGCGCTTCCAGCATGTCACCATCCAGCCCGATGTCTTCGATGGGGGCGACGGGGCAATCCAGACTTACCGCCAGCATCTCCATCAACACCGGGTTATGCCGCCCGCCCCCTGTGACCAGAACACGGTCCGGCAAGCGCGGGCAATGCGCCATCGCCTCGGCCACGCCAGCGGCGCACATGGCGGTCAGGGTGGCCGCCGCATCAGCATCCGACAACTCGCCCACCAGCGCCACCATTTCAGCAAAATCATTACGGTCCAATGACTTGGGCGGCATTCTTGTGAAATACGGCTCTGCCAGAAACAGCTCAAGCGCGCCGGTTTCCACCGTGCCTGTTGACGCGATCCTGCCGCCCTTGTCATAGGCTAGCCCCAACCGCGATTGCATCAGATCGTTGATCGGCGCATTTGCCGGCCCTGTATCAAACGCCAGCAAAGCGCCATCCGCATGGGGCTGTGCGATGGCGGGATCGACCCAGGTCAGGTTCCCCACACCGCCCAGGTTCAAAAACGCCACCGGGCCGGTCAGCCCCGCAAAGCGTGCGCAGGCGTGGTGAAAGAACGGGGCCAAAGGCGCACCCTCGCCACCCAGTTCCACATCAGCGCTGCGAAAATCCCACACCACGGGCGTGGCAAGGGCATCGGCCAGCGCGCCCCCGTCGCCCACCTGCAAGGTGCCCTGCTGGCGCGGCGCATGGGCCAAAGTCTGCCCGTGAAAGCCGATAACATCCACTTGGGTGAAATCGCGCAGCACCGCCAGATGCGCCGCCTCGATCACCTGTGCCGCGGCCTGAACCTCGGGTCCGGACCATTTTCCGAAACCCGCCGCGATCACCTTGCGTTCATCGCTTGAGTATTCGCGATAGCCTGACGCACCAAACCCCATGATATCATGGCCATCCGTGTCAATCACCGCCACATCGACCCCGTCCAAAGACGTGCCGCTCATCGCGCCGGCGGCCCGCAATACGCCTGTTTTCGCGATCCGATTTCCATGGGCCTTATTCATGGCCTTTTCCTTTGTCTGCTCAGCACATATAGAGTGCACCACCACCCAAGCTGAGGGCAAGCGCCATGACATACCATCCCAAATCCGAATTTATCCGCATCATGATGGAGCGCGGCTTTCTGGCCGCCTGCACGGATTATCAAGGCCTTGACGAGGCGCTGCTCAAGGGGGCGCAACCCGGCTATATCGGATTTGACGCGACTGCCAAGTCCCTGCATGTCGGATCGCTGATCCAGATCATGATGTTGCGCTGGCTGCAAAAGACCGGCGGCAAACCGATCACCCTGATGGGCGGCGGCACAACCAAGGTGGGCGACCCGTCGTTTCGCGCCGATGAACGCCCCCTGCTGACCCCTGAACAGATCGACGATAACATCGCCGGCATTAAAAAAGTGTTCAGCGCCTACCTGACCTATGAAGAGGGGCCGATGCCCTCAAGTAGCGAAGCGGTAGGGCCGGAAAATGTTGCCTTGATGATCAACAATGCTGAATGGCTGGACGGGTTGAACTACCTCGATTTTCTGCGCGACATCGGGCGGCATTTTTCGATCAACCGGATGCTGTCCTTTGAAAGCGTTAAATCACGCCTTGACCGCGAACAGTCGCTGTCCTTCCTCGAATTCAACTACATGATCCTGCAAGCCTATGATTTCATGGAACTTCACCGCCGCTATGGCTGTATCCTGCAAATGGGCGGATCGGACCAGTGGGGCAACATCGTTAATGGTATCGACCTGACACGCCGGGTGATTGATGGCGAAGTCTACGGCCTGACATCGCCGCTGCTGACCACATCCGACGGCAAGAAGATGGGCAAATCGCAATCGGGTGCCATCTGGCTGAACCCCGACATGCTGTCGCCCTACGAGTTCTGGCAATTCTGGCGCAACACCACCGATGCTGACGTGGGCCGTTTCCTCAAGCTTTATACCGAACTGCCGGTGGAGGAATGCGACCGTCTGGGTGCCCTTGAGGGGGCCGAGATCAACGAGGCCAAGATCCGCCTTGCCAACGAAGTCACAACCCTGCTGCACGGGGCCGAGGCTGCCAAAGCCGCCGAAGCAACCGCGCGCGAAGTGTTCGAAAAAGGCGGCATCGGGGATGATCTGCCGACCCTGACACTGACAGCCGCTGACATTGGCGACGGCATGTCGATCGTGCAGTTGATCGTGAAATCCGGTCTGGCAGCGTCCGGCAAAGAGGCAAAGCGCCTGATCTCGGAAAACGGGGCGCGGATCAATGACGAACCGCTGACCGATGCAGGCATGATGATCGACGCTGCGGCACTGGCATCGCCACTCAAGCTGAGCGCGGGCAAGAAACGCCACGCTCTGGTCCAACTGGGCTAAGCAAAAAGGGGGGCGGTTTACCCTGCCCCCCCCCCGCTTTAATCTTCGGCTTTTTCCTCAAGCACCAGCCATTCGGCCTCGGCATCTTGCAGCTTCTCGTTCCGCTCGATCAGCGCATCCGTGGCTTTCTGGAACTTCACCGGATTGTCGGTATAAAGCGCCGGATCACTCATCAGCTCTTCCAGCTTGGCAATCTCGGCCTCAAGCCGTGCAATCTCGGCAGGCAATGCCTCAAGACGGTGCTTTTCGGTAAAGCTAAGGCCCTTTTGCGCGGCGGCTTTCGGCTTTTCACCCTTTGCCCCCGGCTTGGCCTTGGCAACAACGCTTTGGTCAAAGTCATCCTGCTGGCGCTGTTCCAGATAGTCGGTCCAACCGCCCGCATAGACCGTGGCCTTGCCGTCACCTTCCATCGCAATAGTGGTCGCGGCAACGCGGTCAAGGAAGTCGCGGTCGTGGCTGACCAGCAGCACAGTTCCGTCATAGGTCGACAGCAATTCCTGCATCAAATCAAGGGTTTCGACGTCCAGATCGTTGGTCGGTTCATCAAGCACCAGCATGTTGCTGGACCGCGCCATGATCTTGGCCAGCAGCAACCGCGCCTTTTCCCCACCCGACAGCGACCGCACAGGCGCACGCGCCTGCGCTTCGTCGAACAGGAACTCTTTCAGATAGCCGACCACATGTTTCGGCTGGCCGCGCACCAAAATCTGGTCCGCCTTGCCCGATACGCGCATCTCGGGGTCGCCGGTCAGGCTGTCCCACAGCGACATGTCGCCATCCAGCTGCGCGCGCGCCTGGTCAAACAACGCGATCTCAAGGTTGGTGCCCAGCTTGATCGTCCCTGAATCAGGCTGTTCCTTGCCGATCAGCATGTTCAAAAGCGTGGTCTTGCCCACGCCGTTCGGCCCCACCAGCGCAATCCGGTCGCCGCGCTGGATCGTGATATCAAAGGGGCGCAGAATCGTTTTATCGCCAAAGGCTTTGGTGATGCCCACAGCCTCGACCACCTTGCGGCCCGACTTGGGTCCGGCCTCAAGCGCCATGGCGGCCGTGCCCTGCCGGTTGATCTGGCTGGCGCGCTCGGCCCGCAGGTCTTGCAAGGCGCGCACGCGGCCCTGGTTGCGCTTGCGCCGCGCGGAAATGCCCTCGACAGCCCAGCGTGCCTCCGCCTTGATCTTGCGGTTCAGCTTGTGGCGCTGCATGTCCTCTTCTTCCCACATCTGGTCGCGCCAGGCCTCGAACCCGCCAAAGCCGATTTCCTGCCGACGCACCACACCGCGGTCGATCCACAGGGTCGCACGGGTCAATTCACGCAAGAACGCCCTATCGTGAGAAATAATAACAAAAGCGGCGCGGGTGGTTTTCAACTCGTCTTCCAACCAGCGGATCGCCTCGATGTCCAGATGGTTGGTCGGCTCGTCCAGCAACATCAGCTCGGGCTCCGACGCCATCAACCGCGCCAAAGCCGCGCGACGACGCTCGCCGCCACTGGCGGTGCTGACAGGGCGCGCAGGGTCGAACTTCAACCCCTCGCCCGCGCGTTCAACCTTGTACATCTCTGACGGATCAAGCCCGTGGGACGCGAAATCGCCCAAGGTCTCGAACCCCGTCAAATCCGGGTCCTGCTCCATATATCCAACCGACACGCCGGGGCCTACGACGACCTCGCCGCTGTCCGGTTCAACAATGCCAGCCATGACTTTCATCAAGGTGGATTTACCCGAGCCGTTTCGCCCGACCAAAGCCAGCCGGTCGCCCGGTTGAACGACCAAAGACATATTTTCGAATACGGGATCGCCGCCGAAAGTCAGCGTAATCTCGTTCACTTGTAATAAGGGTGCGCGTGCCATGAACGCCAGCTAGCGTCACGCCGCGCCAGCGTCAATGGTCTTGTCACGGTTACGTTCCGGTCTCTCAACTCATTTATGCGGCCTTTCGTTCGAATGCCAAGGGGCTTTTCCCGCCGAGCGATGAGTGACGTCGGCGTGGATTATAGAAGCCATTGATATACT